>ERZ778019.260-NODE-260-length-116522-cov-12.399830_pt1 | contig 116522 bp, 127 predicted proteins | sample MGYA00375749_ERZ778019 | MGnify/ENA primary metagenome ERZ778019 (study PRJEB29350, sample SAMN05389821) | bioreactor metagenome | isolation source: Ammonium sulfate bioreactor | place: South Africa: University of Cape Town | collected 2014-03-17 ... | reverse complement strand
ATGTGTTGACCAACCGAGTAAGAAAACTATTGAATAGGTATATTGTTCAGATTTACAAAGAAAATGTTCGATTAAAAAGCCGATCAATGTTAAACAACATAACAAAAGACTATTGTGTAGAAATGGCCGTTGTGTTGACGGATCATTTAATGCACGATGTAGAGATAACGATCGAACTTGTATGAAATGATCGATATCAACAAATGAACCAGCAAATAAAGCGAATAGAAGAAGATATTTTCTTGCCGAACCAAAAAGAAATAATGTTGAAAATAAACTAATTAATCCGTGTACGAGATTATCAACTATTGCACGAGCATATGAATTCGACAATGTATAGAATGTCCATGGCCGACCGTAGCATAGACAATCACCAAGTAGACCGATTGCATAGAGACTGAATAGAATCAATCCATCGATGAAAAATACTCGTAGTGGATAAGTCATCTAATCTATCTGCAAGAGAAGAAAACTAATATCTGTGTTGTTTCTCTTCGTCCTTTTCATATTCCGATAGAGAAGAAAAATTCGTTCGATATACCTTTTTAATTTCAATAGAACGCCTACGATATCTCGAATGACACCAATAAGCATAGTAGAAAATGGATCAACTATGGTTATATTATGTCGAAAGGAGATTTTCAAATGTTTTAAATGTTCAAGTTTGAAAAGAAACATAATCGACGGTTCACTTCCTAAACATTCGTAAGAAAATTCTAATCGACGAATGGATTTTTTCAGTAGATATTCTAATTGATATTGATCGTAAGTCCGTAAGGATTCGAAATGAACGGCATAACAACGAAGAAAATTCGTTGACTGTTCGGTTTCGAATAATCGACGTTTGCGTCGTTTGGTTTGCGAACTTTTCAATGGTTGACTTTGAAGAAAAATTTGACAATGTGAATAATGATTTGTTTTCGTCAATAGATCGAGATTTGCTGTTGAAATATTTCGTAGAAATTGACTCGGAACAAACAATTTCGGACATTGATCAATATTGAATATGACCAACGACCAAAATCGAGTATGATGATTAATACACGAATAGAATGTTCGTGAAACGAGTCGAAGTGAAAATAGATCAGATAATTTTAAAAATGAGAATATATGTGCCCAAAGTTCGATGGGCAGAGATGGCAATAGACAACGAGTTTTCCATTCGAGATATCGTTCACGAGTTGTTGACATGCTGTGTCGTTTCGTTATCTGAAACGAAAACCTGCGTGACTCATAATCATCCTTCGAAAGAACGAAAAAAAGAAAAATAAAAGCGAGGCTATTTACAACTTGTTTGCTTTCCTTATGCGTTCTGTTTGATTTAATGTGAAACGAAAAATATAAAACGGTAGTAGGAGCTGTTTGAAGGTAATACTTTTAGTAAAAAAAACAATGGCAACTTCATTAGAAGTCGAAAAACCTGAGCAACCTGAATTAGCAAAACATGATCCCAGTGTTCTCGGTAGAGATTCTCTGTCTCATAATTCGATAGGACAACTTGTTTTTTCGATTTAGATTTGGTTTTTGTTATGGATTGCACTGGTTCGATGGGCGCTTATATTGAAAGTGCAAGAGAAAACATTCGTTCAATCGTCGAAGAAATTGTAACAAGTGAAAAAAGTGATATTCATCTTGCTTTAATCGAATATCGTGATCATCCACCGCAGGAACATACGTTTGTTACACGTGTTCATGATTTTACGCGTAAAGTCAAAGAAATGAAAGCTTGGCTCGAACAGTGTGAAGCCTCGGGTGGTGGTGATGCGCCCGAAGCTGTTGCCGATGCGTTACACGATGTTTTAAAACTTTCGTGGCGTGCTGAAGCAACGAAAATTGCGGTTCTTATCTCGGATGCACCACCGCACGGACTCGATCTTGCAAACGATGGCTTTCCCGAAGGTGATCCAGGCGGTGTTAATCCATTAAAAATCGTTCGAGAGATGGCCGAAAAACAGATAACTCTGTATTGCGTCGGTGTCGAACCGCCCATTAGTTAGTTCCAACAAATTTCTCAATCTAAAAACAAAACAAGAATTTTTCTCTTTTTAGTTCCATATCGAGACTTTTTCATGACAATTGCGTATATCACTGGTGGACAATATGTTCCAATGATCAACGCCAAATTATTAGCACAAGTTATTATCGGTGGTGTACGCGAGGAAATTTCATTGGAACGTCTCATGCAAGATGCTCAAGAAGATATTGATAAAGAAATGAAACAAGCTGAAGCCGAAGGCGTCGATGAACAAGAAATTACGACAAGAGTCAATCGGTTATTATTGACGCGAAATGCACGTGTCAAACAAATGAATAATCTCGGTGGTGAAACATCGGATGTAGCTAAATCGACCTATGCAAAATGTGCGGATATGAATGAATTACGAAGTCAATTTAAAATCGAAACTCCACCTAGGCCTGAAATACCTGTTGGACGAACACGAGCTGAAGTTCGTCGAGCGTATGCTGAAGGTAGAGGAGCTTCGATTGAAGCTGAAGCATGTGCTTCGACGCCAGCTCGAACTGCACGTGAAATGAGTTATGATTTGAAAGACGACGAAGCTGTAAGTCTTGCACAAACCGAACGTATCGTACAGCGAATGCGAGTCAGACGTGAAAACAAATAAGACATTTTTTTTTCTTTTTTTGGAAATACTTTATATTTTCAAAAAACGGACAAATAAACAAAATATTCAATTTTTTTTGTCTTGATTATAAACAAAATAAAAACACGATTTCTTTTTCCCTTTTGATTTTAACCTTCTGTTTTCGAAAGAATACTTAAGGAATGAACAGTTCCATTTTGTATTATGTATTTAAACCATTTCAATGGTTCACTACCACGTAATTGATTATTACGTTGACATTCAACGACTTGTTCATAAGTTAACCATGCTGCTCCATAACTAGAAAAATCAACATTGAGAGTGAAAAAAAAGACAATTTGAAAAATGAACCTTTCATAATCCGGCATTGTTTTTGCTTCGCAATTATTTTCATCGAAAGGTTCAGCAAAATAAATCACACGTAAACGATTCATATCTCCTCGAGGCATAAACTCAATTTTTAATACACCAGTCAAACGAATTTTTACACCAGCTTCTTCCAAAGTTTCTCGTTCAGCTGCTACATCCAATTGTTCTCCAACTTCAACACGACCTCCAGGTAGCCAATAACCCATGGCACCTGCTTCTTGTACAACTAGAAATCGTTGATCACGTTTTCGTTGACAAACAACTAACGCAAACGCATACAAAGGTGTTGCACTCGGTCTATGATGAGGCTGAGGATCATGAGTTTCTTGAAGATGCACACCGAAATGATTTACTGTTCGTTGACAAAGCTCACATTTAGCTGTAAGTGGTTGTGCATTAGTATGATAAATTGGAACATGTAAATACAATTGTGCAAATGATAATGATGACCATTGACAATATGGACATGTATATGTTGGTTTCGATCCAGTTTGACCTAATGGGAGTAAACGATTCAATTGATTACGAATGTCAATAATCGATGTTGTAATCATATTGACACCTAAATCTGCAAGAAACCAACTAAGAACAAAAAAAATCATCGTGACAACGTTCAATTTTGTTGAATTACCGAAGATTTGGATCGGCACAAGCTGTATGCGAATGAAGAATAATAAATGTTCGAGCTTCATTTCGACGAATCGTTTCAATCAATGGTTGTGCGAGTGTATCCTTTGTTTGTCCTAATTTTGCAATGATAATTGTTGGTCGAGATGTTTTCTTCGTATAATAATCAATAGCATCTTTTGTTGTTGTACATATTTGCACATTAAATTGATTTGAAAATTCTGTGTCAAATACTTTTTTCAATTCGACAAATTCACCATCGGATTCATGTTGTGCCCAAAGAAGAATTAAATTAAATGACATCTGAAAGAAGAAGGCATTCTATTGATCGGAGATTTTATTTCAATCAATAGATTATATTTCTCATTCATGTTTATATACACATACAAAGAAATAACATATACAAAAAAAGAAGAAGAAGAAGAAGAAAGAATGTCATTAACTAAGCACCGGTGAGAGTTCTATTGATCAGCTGTTGTTGATAGTTTAACACGTTTCTGTTGTCGAAGACGATAGACATCCATTGTTGAATGTTCATTTGCATTGGCTTGTGTTGATTGATCTTCATCATCACTATCGCCGAGATTGGTTTTATGACCGTGTTGTTTATTTAAATTATTTCCACCATCAACATCACGAATGAATTCACCTTGAACACTCATACGGACGGGATTAAAAGCTAAAATATTCGATTGATTTTTTTTTTCTTCGAGAATTTATTGGACGATGTCAACTTACAATCACATATAACAATTCGAGAAAGACGTTCCATAAGTTCATCGACAATTACAAATGGTCCTTCGAAATTTCTCGCTGGTGGCAAGACTTTAACTAAGTACATAGCCGTATCTGGCAATGGAAAAACACCACCATTCGTTGGATGACTGCCTGGCAACGAGTTTTTTGTTGGTCGAAATGGCATCATATGTTTAATATCTGGTCGTGGTAAAATCCTTCGTCGATCTCGTTCAACTTGATCTAATAGAGCTGCACCATTATTGGCATTTCCATTGACTAATAAATTCAAGTTTGTTGTTGCTGATGAATTCGTAGATGTTGATTCTTTATAACCAAGTAATTTCAATTCATCATTAGTACATGGTAATAAATCAAGAAATTTATATCGATCGATTAGCGTTAATGTTTCACGTCCTTCAAGTTCATGCAGATCAGCATAGAGTTGTAATCGACGTTTTTCGACTTTTTTTATCGATTGTATATCGCCAACTTGAGCTTCAAATTTTAAAAATTCATTCCATATTATCGGTTGACATGCTTTCGATATGGGCGTATCTGGCGAAAGAATACGTTCGAATAGAACACGAGCATTATGATCTTCATTTAAATGTGTCATATAATCGATGTAAGCTAAAAGATAATCAACATTTTGACCGTATTTTTTCAAACCAAGATTGAAGATATTATATGCAATATTATTATCTTTCGTACAATAATATTCCATTAAAGCTGCAGCTACATATATCTGATGACTTGTTCGCGAGTCTTCACGTGCACTTTTGAACATTGCACGTGCTGATTTAATGCCACTGGTTCGACGTTCGAAACGCATGGCTTGAATGTACGCTAGTGTTGCATCTTTAAGATTGACTTCATTAGGATTTAATAGAATCTTGTAGATTGAACGAGCTTTATCAATATTTGAACGATATTCCTGCAGATCGGCGTAGGCAAAATAGAGCAACATATTCGATTTCATATATGTTTGCGTTGCACGTTCATAGAGACTTGACGCTTCATCGAGAAAATGTTTCACCAAATGCGTATCACCACGTTCAGTGTATACACGTGACATTTGTTCTAAATATGCACATGCTTCGTACCAAAGATCGGTATGATAACCTAGACAGAGTAGACATTGTTCGTAGGCAAGTACGACACGTCGTGTTAATAATAATGAATCTTCAGTTTTCAATGGATTCGATCGTTCCCATGCGATTAATTTTCTCCATGCAGCTAGTTGTTTGATTTCATCGGCCGATGGTGATGTGGTCGATGGAACGCACGGCGTATTTCGATCGATTGCACGTGTTAAAATTTCGAGATCTTTAGCAATACGTCGGACAATATGAAAATCTCGAATACGTTCATCGATGATTTTCTTTGCTAGATTTTGATTGATACTCTAGAACAACGATTGATTTCATTTGTCAATTGCAAATCATAATTTACCATTTCATATGTACAATAATCGTTCCAAAGGGTTTCAACATTTGCCATAGGTGTCATAATACCTCGTTGATAAACTCGTCGTACTGCTGTTATAGTTTGATTTTCTGCATACGAACCAACGGTTTCTCTTTTTATTTAGAAAAAAAACAACGAATTATTTCGACAGAAAAAAAAAGGTTTTTGTTTCTATTTACGCTGATTTAAGAAAGGCAATGTAATCATTCCAAATCGAATATGAATAAACATCGAGACCGATTTTCTCGAGAGCTAAATCGTATGTTTGAATGATATTCTCTCGATAGCTCGGTATTTTGCCTTTTGTATCACGAAGATAATGCAAAGAACATTTCCAAAGATCGATATTCAAGATTTTATTTAAACATCGTTTGAATAACTGAAGAAAAACAAAAATTCTACGTTCATTTTCGTTCAATTCACAAAGACAAATCGTACTTCTTCAACCATATCATAATTTCGTGCTTTGATCTGAATATAAAATTTTGAATTGTTAGTTTTATTTTTGTTCGTCTCACTTCTGCTTCAATGTACATCTTCCAGAATTTACCACATGTTGGAAATTGTGCAATTAATGATTCGTAGAAATCTCTTGATTCATTGATGCCTTTTTCTTGTGCATCTTGAATAAGTATAGCCCATGCATCGAGTGAATATTTATTTTCATTTAAAACTCGTTTTGCTTGTTGAATTTTTTCATTACGTGTCAAATCCTCGAAAAGAAATGAGCAAGATAAATTTTATTTTCTCTTAGTTTTTCTTACTTCACGCATATAAACACTCATCGTGTATGTGTCTGTGTCTGTGTTTATCTAAAAGATAATCGGATCGATATTCGTACAATAGAAATGAAAAAAAAAATAGAAAGAAAACTGAAGTCTCTGTTCGACAGAATTTGTAGTTTTTTTTTTACATCGAACGACGGAAGGACAAAATAGCTTGAAGCAATATGTAACCGGCCATACAACTAAGAAGAATCCTATCACGAACATCTCGACGAGCGATATTTCTTTCGACTTCATCGATGCGTTTTTGAAGTGTTTGAAATTGTTGTAAAACTTGTTGATCATTAATATTTGTTATTGGTTCGATATGCCATCTAAAAAGATATTAATTACAAGAAGAAGGAGAAAAGCAAAAATATCTACGAATCAGTTATGTGAATAGGTTGATGATTAAGTCCTGCATAATCATCATCGTCAAAATCGGACGAATGTTCGGTTGGATTGTTTGATTTATTTGCATTTGCGTGATTATCTTCAATTTTCAGATGGAAAAATCAATGTCTTTTGAAGTTCTTTTTTTTACCAAGTCGAATGCTCTCAGGAACTTCCATCCAGACAGTTGCTCGTTCATGATCTTGTTGTATTCTCGATAAATTTGGTCGACTTGGTCCGACTGTAATCGAATCCGGCACATGCATTTGATAACCTACGAAAACGAGATTTCATCGTCTTTTTTTCTGTCACTCTCTCTCTCTCTTTTTTCTTCATAGACACTTACTCATATTTGTCACATGATTAAGATCAACATTTCTTTGTACTAAATCATCAGCTTCATCAGATAAATTATTCATCATACAAACACATATATATGTATATATACACTTATTCGAAATACAAAACAGAATATACTTTTCCTTTTTTTTTCTTCGTCTTTTTAAATATCTAAAATTCTAGTGTTTGTTTTGCATTAGTAGTGTACGATTTCATTTCAAAGATATATAATATATATGTATAAATATACAATTAAAAACAAAATACAACATTTAGAAGGAGAAGAAAAAGAAAAATGTTCGAAAATTTACGAATGAAATGTTGTTTGATTTACAATCTGTATCAAATCCGATGACCAATGAAAATTGCACGAATTATAAACTAAAAACAGACAACAATGAAACACATTCAATAATATCAATACAAACCTAAATTCCATATGTATGGAACAAAGAAATCTTCGGGTTGTTCTTCTTCGACATATTTAAATTTCAAATCCGGATATTTCTATGTGCGAGAGAACGAGAAATTGATTGCAGAAATATTTATTTGTATTTGTTTTTACTCGTAAACGATCGAGAGGAAATTGTTTTACAGTTGATTCGAGCATTGCTTTGACGCATTCAGCTGAACGTTGATCTAATTGATTGATTTTCTCAGTAAAAAATTCGATAACCTACAGAAAAAACAAAAGCGAGATTCAGTTATTTTTTTATTGTTGTTTTTATTTTTACAAGATCGATGTTTTGTAAAAGATCTTGAAAACTTGAATATGTTCGATAACTTTCGAATATTTCTCGATTATAAAGAAGTGCATAGATTAAATTAATATTTTCTTTTAATTGATTTAATAAACATGAATTTAAAATTTCTAAAACTGTTCGTATAACATCTTCGATAATAGTTAAATCTTGTGTTGTATCATTGAATTCTTCATCATTCGACGCAATGGTTGTTGCTGATTTCGATGAACTTTGTTCGATTGTTTCGATAATTTTCAAATGTTTACGTGAGAGTAATTGAAAAAGTGAAATGATTCGTTGACTAACAAATGTATGGAGATTTTGAAATTGATTCGACATATTAGCTAATGCAGCCAGACAATTCGTATGCAGATATTTATCACGCATACGTGCCATATTGTATTGAACTGCACGAAGAACAATACTAATCAGTAGATCGCCAAGACTAACTTCACTGATCGTTCGTTCGTTGTACCAAATCGGTTTTTTTAATTTTATTTCATGAATTGTTCGATTGAAATATTCGTCTTCGGAAAGAATAAGAAGAATAATCAATGACATATAGATATGATGAGAATTTCGTTCAGTAGCTGTATAAATAACTCGTAGGACTGGTAAAACCTTGTTTGTGTTATTTGATAAAAGAAAAGAAGAAAAAGAAAAAATTAATTTTACAAAGAACAAAAACAAAAGAATTTACAATTTGATCGATATTTGTTCGAGAGATAACATAGGCTTTGAAATGTTTATTTCTATGCAATAACATATAGAGTAAAAGTGTACTCTGATCGGTGTCAACTGTTTGACAGAGAATCTCGTATAAACGACGATAATCAACTGAAAACCAAGGCAATGGTTCGGAATCCGGCAGATGTGTTGGTGTATCTAATAGAAACAAAAGAAGATTCGAAGAGAATTCTGTTTTTTTTTTCTAATTACCTAATGTATCAGTAAAATGTAAGAGAGCTAATCGGTACGGATTTCGATGAACATCATTCGTAAAATGATTGCTTAATATTAACAACAAATGAATACTTTGATGAGCTAGTAAATATCTTTGATTGTCAATCGGTGAATGAACTGTTGATTGTTGAGTTTCATCGGTTGTTATCGATGAACTCATACCAAGTGTAACAACAGACCAAAAACTATTGGCAACTGTTTGACTAAGTTTAAATAAACTTCCATTATCATTTGCTGATTTATTCGATTGATCAGCAATTAAATACGATGGGCATTCGATTTGTTTAATAAAATGTTCTAATAAAATACGTGTTAATTCCGATGTTAACAATGGACTAAACAAAAGCACAATCATTCTCTCTCTCTCTCTCTCTTTCAAATCTAAATTTCCTACTCAAGTCGATGCATAAATATACTATAAATCGAACTGATAAATGCTGCTTCTTTGGCACACATTTGAACGGCTAATAAAACGATTAATATGTTTAGAATTTCTAAATGTAGATTGTACGTTGATGAATTCACAGGAATGTAGATTGTTGTTCGAAAGAGAATATCGATGAAAATAGTCATCAATGATAGATGATCGATGGAATGTTCTTGAGGAAGAAAATATCGATTGAGATTGAGTTCGGAATTGATTTCAATGAAATATTTCGTTAGACAACGAAGAATGAATAGAGCATTGGTTGTTTGTTTGAGAAGGGATTGATCCGAGAAATCTTCTCGAAGATTTGTTGCTAAACGAACGAAATGTTCGATTAACAAACCATAGTGATTGGTTTTCGAATTGTTTGATTCGATTTGTTGAAGATAAATCGAAATGATTTCATCGAATTCTTGTGCGTATGTTCTAGCGAGGAAAAGAAGTGAATTAAATAAATCATATCGAATGAAAATCTACTTTGTAAATGGAAAATTATGTTGAAATGAAAGAAATTCTGACCAAAAACTATCGTCAATTGAGAACGATTGTTCACCGACGAAACGGGAAAGATATTCATTCGATTTAAGATCGTTGAATGATGAATATTGTACGCCCATTTTCTTTTTTTTTGTGATTTCGTAAAAAAACGAAATTTTGTTTAGATATAAAAACACATCGTCAACGATAGATGGACTCTCGTAGATTTCTCTTCTCCTCTTCTTCATTCATTTCATTTCATTTCTCATAGATTGATTTCAATAACCAGTCAAATATTTTCTTTGACAAATAAATTTTAGTAGAAATTACGAAAAAAAATTTAATAAAAAAATCATTCTTTTCGCAAGATTTAAGTCGTCGTGTTGACAAACATAGATGTCGTTACTCGACCGACTTTATTATTGTGTTGTGAAGCAAGAAAACAACACATTTAGATGGCTACAGCCGCTCTACTTCCTTCGTCGCAAGGTAATATTGAAGTTTACACACTTATTTGGCTTGATAAATACGCCAATGACTCTCAGGAAACGATTGCTGCACAGAAATATCTTCGTCTAGCAATTAACTATTTTAAAATCTTCAAAACCTCAGTTGAATGCGTAAACTACATTAAAAAATCGTCGAAAGACCGACGATTTGTGCTTATTGTCAGTGGAAGATTAGGTCAAGAGGCCGTCCCAGAAATACACGATTGCCAACAAGTATCAGCAATTTATGTTTATTGTCTTGATCGAGCCAAAAATGAACAATGGGCAAAACAATATAGAAAAATTCGACATATTATAACTGATCTCAAAAAGTTAGTGAATAAAATTAGTGAAGAACAAACTGAACGACTACGTAATAAAACCAATGAATCATTGTCATTTACAATTCTAACTAAAGATAATCCGAATCGATTTTTTTATTCATTCGTATTTATCGAATGTTTATTGCAGACAAATTCGAATTTAAATGATAAATCCGATTTCTTAACATTATGCCGAAAATTCTATGAAAATAACGAAATTGAATTGAAGAATATCGATGATTTTCAAGAGAATTACATCCCATCGAAAGGTCTCACGTGGTTATTGAAACAAACATTTGTCGCACGAATATTGACTAAGAGTTTATTGACATTTCGATTCGATATTTTATTACTTGTGCGGTTTTTTCTACATGATATTGAACGAATATTGAGAAAAGTTCCTTGTCAATCAATAATCAAGGTTTATGCCGGGCAAATACTTTCAAATGATGTTTTACAATTGTTTCGAACACAACTTGGACAATGTTTGATTATGAATTCATTTCTTTTTGCAAATACAAGAAATGAAATTGAAAAATCATTCAATGAAATCGAATGTTCAAATGATTATCAACGAGTTTTATTCGAAATCGAAGCTGATCCTCGTTTGCCAAATATCAAATCATTTGGAAACATTAAACTTCAACGTTCACCATCGTTGCCACCCGAAGAACAAACAATATTTATGTGCGGATCGATATTTCGAATTGAAGATGTTCGACAAGGACACGGTGGAATGTCGATAGTAAAAATGAAATTATGTTCAAATGACGAACTGGATGTGAAATCAATGAGTGATCAATTGAAAACAGAGGATTCAATGATGGTATTCGGTCGATTGTTTAGTAAATTGAAGAAATTTGATCAAGCAAAAATGTTTTATGAACATTTGATGAAAAATCTACCGGTTGATCATACGGATATGGTTTTATTCTATGATGCACTTGGATATGTTGAAAAAAAGAGAGAAAACTATGATGATAGTTTAGTTTATTTAAAACAAGCATTTGATATCAAATCGAAAAGTCTCGATGCAGGTCATACAGATCTTGCTGATAGTTATATGGCTATGGGAGAAGTTTATCAGAAGAAAAACGAGATTAAACAAGCATTTGAAGCGTTGAATAAAGCGATGGATATTTACGCGAAACAATATCCAAGTGAACATCCGAAAATTGCTCAATGCTATATCAATTTAGGACATGCGTATAATAAAGATAAGAAATATAAGAAAGCATTGGAATGTTTTGAGAAAGCACAAGCCACTCAAACAAAACGTCATACTATCAATTTGGTATTAGCAGCAGAAATACATAATCATATTGGATCGACGTATGAGTTGTTGAATACTCCAGATAAAGCTTTAGAAAATTATAATTTATCAGTGAAATTCTATGAGAAAATTTCTCCACAGCCACATTTAATTATTGGAAACTTACATAGAACGATGGGTAAAATATTTGAAAAAAGTAAACAATTTGCACAAGCACAATCTGCTTATGAACAAGCATTGAACGTTTTTTCCATTGTTTTGTCTTCCACGAATGCAACAATTACAGAAATTCAAAGTGATATTCAACGTGTTAGCGGGAAAGCGAAATAGTTTTGATTTATTATATGTCATGTAAAAAAGTTGCTTAATATATTTGATTGATTCTGTAACTATCTTTGAAAATATACTTATCCAAATACAGTCTTTGTAATATGAGGGTGATCTATTGACAGTGTTTTATTCTATGAATTAGATTAACTAAGTAAATATACTAATTTAACGGAACAAAAACAAAATCTTGAAAGTTATTTTCTTCTTTGGCTCGATGCAAACATAAATAACTCCGAAGAAAATCTCAAAGATCAACGACAACTACGAGCATCAATCAATTATTTACTAACATTTGACAACGTATATCAATGTGAAATCTATATTCATTCAGTATCAAAAAACGATCGTATTGTCTTGATTGTCAGTGGTCAAAGAATTTCAACAAAATAAAAGCAGTAGGTCAAGATTTCGATGATCTCATTGAAAAACTTCTTGCAGATCAAAGTCAACGACAATATAACAAAAGTAACGAACCAGTACCATTTAGTATCTATTCAACTGATACTGTTAATGAAGAAAAATCAACAAGTGAAATCAATGGTTATTTTATTCATTCTCAATTATTAATTGATTGTTTGCTTCGTATGTCACCGAATTCAAATGAAAAAAAACAGATTTTATTGCTGCATGTCAACGATACTATGCAGACAATGATGAAGAACTACGAACTTTAAAAGATTTCGAAGAACAGTATTCACCTACAGATGCAATTTGGTGGTATACAAGACCATCATTTCTCTATCGTTTATTAAACAAAGCTCTTCGAATACAAAATTTTTATTTACTTTTTCTTCTTCGATTTTTTATACGTGATGTTGAACAACAATTACAAGACAATAAGTGTACGTTTGAAATGCATGTCTATCGTGGACAACGAATGTCAAAAGATGAATTAGATATATTAAAAAATAATATTGGAAAATATATTTCCATCAATACTTTTCTATCGACATCAACTAATCGTAATTTATCTTTGTTCTTTATCAATGGTTCGATTTACTGGAAAAACGTCGAAAGGCAAAACAGGAAAACTACGTTTCGTCTTACATGTTATGGACGCTGGTAGTTCAGTTTCTGTGCACCATCAAACTTTCATTACGAACACTCAATCTCCACCCTTAATCCTCACCCTCATCATTTTTATTTTCGATATTTTGTCTTTCGACGTTTTTGCCTTTCGACTTTCTCTTCGACATTTTTACTTTTCGACGTTTTTCCTTTCGACGTTTAGCATACATACCTTTTTGGGGAACAAATATTTCAACTTTAAACGATGAAGAATATCTTCACAAGTTCTTCTTTCTTTCGTAATATATCGACTATATATTTTATCTTTTCTCCACGTTTCTTTATCCTCATTAATTTCTTCGTTTCTCCCAAAAGTAAAACGAGACGAATCTTTAACGGAAAAATTACGAACGAATACAGTCAATCGTTTTGACTGATCTTCTTCCTTTCGATGAAAACGAATTTACGCTAGATGAAGATATGTCTGATTTTAAAATTAAAAAAGCGTAAATCGGATTAGAAAAAGTTAGACACTATTGACTTTGTAGAAAAATACACATCCACTGCGAAATTTAACGTGTGAGTTCTTGTAATAGCCATTGCGCTGTAGTGATTGTTTGTATACCTTTCCAATTTAGATTTGGGTCCGACGGAAAAGTTATATTCACAAGTCACATATATCTATGTTTATGAAATAAATAAATACCTAGCATTGCACAACTTCTCCACTCATCGAAGAGGAAGCACCAACATCTATTGTATGAGAAAGTCGTTCAAGCACCTCACCCTCAAATTTCGTGATCAAGGAAAAGATACATGAAAATATAAAAGCGTTCACGAACACACATTTTCTTCTATTACGTGTAAATGATTTTAAATATATAAAAATAAATAAGTTTCGACGAAATTTCATTATTCATTTCCATGATTTTGCATGATTTTCGTGGACATTTTCATTTCGTCAGCTGTATGCAGTTGACAAATAAAACGAAGGAAAAAAACTACCTGACAAGGTAAATTATGTCGGCTTCTGTTCTTACTCATGCACACACACACACACAGACGCCTTGTATTTAAGACAGAACTGAAAAGGTAAAAAACATCACGTACAAATGGCATCAAACACGAATCAATCAGAAGAAACTAACCTTGAAAATGTCTATGTCATTTGGTTAGATGCATCAATTAATTCATCCAAAGAAAACTTCGATATTCAAAAGCAAATTCGTTCAACAATCAATCATGTGAAAACATTTGCCAATGTTAATGACTGTGAACGTTATCTACAGCAGATTTCTCAAGATGATCGAATATTTCTTATTGTCAGCGGTCGATTCGGCCAAGAGATCGTGCCCAAAATTCAACACTATCGACAAATCATCTCAATTTACGTCTATTGTATGGACAGAAAAATCAATGAACTATGGGCAAAAAACTTTCCTAAAGTCCGTTCGTCTTTAAATTAAATTCTAGTCTTCAATTTCTACAATTTCTGTTCTTCAGATCAAATCTGTAATTACAGATGCTGATGATTTGATCAAACGCATTGCAATCGATCAGAAAAAACGTCTCGAAAATCCGATTGACGAACCACTCAAAATCAGCATTATGCCTGATCAATCAACGAGTAAACTCAATGGAGAATTTCTTCATTTTCAATTACTAATCGATTGTTTACTTCGAATGAAAACTGATGAAACCAATCGACAAGAACTCATCGATTTCATTCGACAGATCTACAAATTTAATTCATCACAATTAAATCTTGTCAAAGAATTTACGGAGAATTATTCTTCACAACGAGCTCTTTGGTGGTATACACGCGAATCGTTTGTCTATCGTTTATTGAACAAAGCTCTACGCGTTCAAAACATTGATTTACTCTATCAATTTCGATTTGTTCTGTCAGATTTAGAACAAGAATTAAAACAAATGCAATGTTCAACGCCACAACTTGTCTATCGAGGACAATTGATGTCAAAAGATGAACTTCATTCATTGAAAAAATCTTTAGGAGAATATATTTCAATTCATTCATTATTTTCAACTAGTCTTAAGAAACAAAAAGCTCTGGAATTCTTAAATACATATTCATTTTCCAATGATTTAGAAACAGTTCTATTCGAAATAACAGCAAATCTATCTTCGACTCAATCAATGAAACCATTTGCTAATATTTCATCGAAAAGTTTCTATTCAACTGAACACGAAGTTTTATTCATGTCCGGTTGTGTCTTTCAATTGATCAGTTATCAACAGGAGAACAATCTTCACGTATTTCGATTGACAACAGCTGAAGATCAACAAGATTATCATCGACTTTTTCAAAATATTAAAAATGAATATAGTGCCATCAATGATCAGCCAAGTCTACTTACATTTGCTAATCTTTTACATCAGATGGGTCGATATGATCTAGCTGAAAAATATTTTCGTAAATTTCTCAATGATCCATCGAGTAATCCCGATGATCTACCGAAATGTTATTATGCACTTGGCATTCTCACTTTGATCAATGATCAATATGATACGAGTCTTGAATGGCATAAAAAATCTTTACAACTTCTTTCACCAACGGATCCACATTTAGCCGATAGTTATAATTGTATTGGTTGTATCTATCAGAAGAAAGGAGATTATCAACAAGCGTTAGATTATTATGGACAAGCTTGGCAAATTTGGACGCAATCATTCGGTGAAGAATACTATAAAATCGCCGATTGTTTGAATAATATCGGTTGCATTTATGAAAAACTCGACAATTATTCAACTGCATTAGAATATCATCAAAAAGCGTTAGTTCTCCGACAGAAATATCTTCCAGCGAATCATTCGGATCTCGGTGCATCGTATAACAACATCGGCAATGTTTATTTCCTTTTACAGAAATATGATTTTGCTCTCGAAAATTATCAAAAAGCCTATGAAATTAAACTTCAATCATTGCCAAATCAACATGTATCATTGGCTCTTACGCTTGAAAATATCGGACTTGTCTACGAAGAGAAACAATGGTTGAAACAAGCATTAGATTATTATCAAAGAGCTGCAAAAATCTTTCGAGAAATATTCTCTAAAACTCATGCTCATGTCATCGAAATTGATAATAATATTCAACGAATAAAATCTATCTTGAAATCATAACTTCGAATTGCGCAAGATGTGTGTCATGTAATTACATAAGAGTTTACCTTGTTATTCTTTTCTCGTTTGATATAAATACATATCGTGAATAAATCTGAATGCATTTGTTTTCGTATTTCAAAATGATGATTAGTCAAATAGAAGATTTCGGTGTTGAATTATGGTTAGAAGTATTCAATTACTTGCCAATGCACGAGCAATTTCGAGCATTTTGGAATTTAAATGAACATATCAATCGAATTTTGTTTGCTTATCGTACGAAATTTTATTTGAAATATGATAATGACAATTATGATTGTTTATTGAAATACTTTCTACCTTATTTATCGGCACGTGAAACTATAAGCTATTTAAAATTAGAACAAACAAAACGAGTAATCTTTCGAATAATTTCATGATTTAGTCATTTGAATAGTAAATTGTTTAGGTTGATTTTGAATCTATACAAAATTCATTTGTTTTTCCTCGATTACGAACTTTTGTTCTTCATCGTTTGAATATCGATAAATATATTCTCAATATATTTCAACAGAATTCCAATCATCTTCGATATATCTACATTAGTTTAGATACATCTGGAGCGAAGAAAATCTTCAAAAATCTTCTCGAAATCATTGTTTCATTGAAATATTTGTGTAAATGTCAACTTCGTTTAGCAATTGCTACATCAGAATTATCAAAATCAACTGTTAATCTACAAAATCCAATGAAATTCTTACGATTATTAGGAGAAAGAGAGAATTGTTCAACAAAACAAATAGCCAATCTTTTAGATTATCTACCAAATCTCGAAACATTTCATTTGATTGTTAATCAACTCAAATTCTCTCCTCAAAACAAATCAAATTCATCGATTACTAAATGCATTTTAAATATCAATCAATTCGACGCTACATTTATCAATTTAATTGAATTTATTTCAACTATTGCGCCTCATGTTGAAGATTTAACAATCATTTTTCGAACTCCTTTCGAACTTACGACCTATGTAGATATTTACCAATGGAATCAAGTGATTCCTCTTCTTCTAACAAAATTACAACATCTGACCCTCGAAATCAAACATACAGATCATATTACCAATGAAATTTGGGATCGACATTGCAAGAGACTATCAAAATTTATGACCAAAAATGACATTATCCTTCGTTTAGTGTAATATTAACAACGAGTTCAATTAATTTTAATTGTACATGCAAGAGTTTTTTCCTCATGTTAAGGTCTGTTGCCAAGTAACATGTAAATAAAAATGGCTTTCATTTGGCTGTTCTCTCTCTCCCTCTCTTTCAACTTGAAGAACTTCTTTTTATTATTTGAATAAACATGTCACAACAAAATGAAACCTTAGGTAACGATATTCGAAATCTTCAGACGAATTTCAATAAGATTTTAACGTCTGGTACACATTATCTAACACAGGAAATAACAAATCATGTTCAATTGATAAACAATGCATTGGATAATATTAAACTCGATCATGAATTTCAGCGTAGTTCAAAAAATTGGTCGAAACAATTCGATGCCGATAATATGCAAACGAATCGAGCTTGTAAACAAAAAAAAACTAACGAATGAGCAAATATGATTTGATTATTTTAGGTGTTCAACAATTGGTTTGTCAAGGCGAAGAATTAGCTCGTGAATTGAATACGTATCTTCACGCGACAACAGTTCAAAATAAAGAAGAAAATCAATTACGTGAATTACATAGTTGGGCATGTGATTCACTTAAAAATTATCTCAATCATCTTCGACCATTTGCATCAGGTTCCTATGCACGTTTGGATAATATAGCTCATCATCTCGGTGTTACCGATCGATATCTTGGCTATCGACATAATCTAACACGAAGTGGCAATCAACCGTTAACTCTTCATACGGTTTGGGCCGATCGAAAACTTCCACGTGTTGCAACTGCTGGCCAACAACAATCGACACCTGATTGGAAAACTTCAGTTCATGCTTATCGACGTAGAGATTCATTCTGTCATTGTTTTCATATTGACCTACTTTAATCTATTTAGATTACGGCCCATCGGCAACAACAACAACGAGCAATTTTCAAACAGCAAATCAAAATCAAAGTCTTCTCGGTTATTTAAAACCATCAGCTCAACCAACGACAGGTCAATATCGACTATTTGTTCTCTTCGAAGGCAAAAAGATTCTTTTTTGCTATAGAATTACGACGACCAACAACGACACCGAATTTCATGTCACGTTCGATGATAACTGAATCGGATCTCGATCGTGAAGTTCGTAAAGCAGGCATCAATCTAACCTATCCCGGTATAACCGAATTCAGAGATCGATTTGGCAAACCAGCCGATTTACCAATTGCACCATTTATAATCAATCCTCAACCGGAGTTTACCTTGACAGGTCGACCATTAGCTCGTCTCGTGCCTGATTCATTCAATAGTGAATATACCCGCAGGTAGATTTGCCTTTCAATTATAATTTTACCACGTTCAATCATTGTTTCTTTTAGCTATGTACTTCCTGATGCATCAAAAGTAGAAAAATACCCATGGCTTCGTTCGTGGTAAATCAAACGTTCAACGATTTCTCTTTTTTTTACTCTCCCTTTTCTTTTTTTTTTATTAACACAACTTAATTAGAAGACAAAAAAGAATAATAAACACATTTATTTTTTAAACAAAACAGTTAATCGATCGAGTTTTAATAAATTACGTTTTGCATCAAGTGCCCAAACTTGACTATCATCCAATGAAACTAAAAAATAGCAAAGAAAGTTTTCTTTTTTTGTTTTCCTTTTCCTCATTCTCAATCTCACCAGTTAATGAACGAAAGTGTCCGGATAGAGTTGCTGATCGTGTACCAATCGGATTTTCCAGAGATATATTCTCACGACATTGAATCTGTCCGTGACTTGTCAATAGCCAAAGTCTATGCTCACTAATTGCTAATTCTAATGCCGAACAATCTAAATTAAACGAATATTCTATAAACAATAGAGTATTCTTTCGAAGAATTACCATCAATTAATTTCCATGACGATCCAACACGATCAGTTGCAGTTATACCAATTCGTGTATAAACATTTTGTTTTGTATCTGTTGCATAGACCTCGAAGAAAAAAAACAAATACAAAAGTGAATTTATAAAAAAAAAACGAAAGAAACTCAATGTTTTACCATCCAATCTTGTGGTCCACAAAAAACTTGAACAAACGATCGAAATCGTTTGGCATCACCTGGAACTGTGATCCAAGCAGGTGGTAACAATGATTTCTCTTTCGATTGACTATGTTGACTTGCAGATATGTGTCCATGACGAAAATGAACAGAACCACGATCATCAACAGCCCATACACCGAAATTATTGCAAACAATATTCACTAATCGTCGTCGTTTCTCTGTAGAAATAGAACAAATTTTTATTATCTATCATTTTCATTTGTTGAACATGATCATACCAAATTGAGTTTCATCTGCTTGTTCCCAAATTGTATCTTTTTCTATATCTGATCGAACATAGATACCACACGATTGATCAAGTGCCCAAAGAATTGATTCTAATATCAATCATAAAACTGAATTACGTGAAATTAGATTTTTTATATTTGTTTTTACTTTTCGATGAAGTATTCGGAACAAATGATGCATGTGTTAAAGAGTCAACTGCTGCAGGTTTATCTAATGTTTGACCAGCGGATGTACCAATTAATCGATTCGAAGTTATTGCCCAAACATAATCTAAATAAAATCGAATAAAAAATCATAACAACAAATAACAATAATTCTAACCTTCATTCGGAAATGCAGCAAATAGACGAAGATTTGGTGAACTTTCTTCGACAATATTCCATTGAACACCAGTAAGCGAATCCGAATAAACATAAATACCTTTCTCACAATCGGTTATATATAATAATTTCGTATTAATACCTAATAAATAACGTTTCTTTTTAATATCAAAATCATCACCTAATAAAATCTCGTGAAAATCTTTCTTTGTCGACCATTCATTCATCCATAGACGATGTTTTTTATCCATAACTACCATTATATCACGATTTGTTAATAAAACAAAATCATCAATAAAGCCAACACTAAAAATAAACTCTATCGATCATCGAAATTATAAAATCATTCCTTCTTGTTTACCTTTTTTCAATAAAAAGCCAACCACCACCTTCAGGACAATCATATGTACAACCGGCACGAATTAAAATCTCACCAATATTTGTTGTTACACCGACTTTTCCCGAAAAACAGAAAACTATGTCGAGCGTATACGGACAAGGAACATTCGTTGATTGAAATGTTTTATCATCAGTTCGAATAAACCATAATGTTCCGTCTTCTTTAACATACCAACCGCATTGATCACTGATCGACATGCTCAATAACGATTGATCATCATCGATTTTAACTGTATTCCAATGTGAACCAAATGGTGGATAATTAATTGGATCATTGGCAATGTATAGACATTTATTGAAAAGACGCCAAACAGTTTGATTACTGGTACTAACAACGAGACGTTCAGCTAAATCACCGTGTTGTTGCCAATCGAATGATTGACTAGGATCTTCCAAATGCAATTCAGCAAAGAATAATCGACGATCCGGCGTACAGAAATAAATATACGATGAAGAACAGTTCATTTGCGAGATTTTTGTACCCGGTGGAATCGGATGATAATTGATAACCGAATATCGAGGTTGGAAAGTTTGTACTTTTGTTGTTGTTACTGTTGTTGTGTCGGTATCGTCATCGAATGGATTGTTTGATACTGAACGTTTGACTTCATTAAATGGATTTGTATCGTCATCGTCGTCTTCTCTGAACGGATTTGATTCATCTTCATCTTCTTCGAAAGGATTTTTCTCATCTGCATCATCGAATGGATTCGTTTCAATCGATTCCTCAACTTCACCAAATGGATTTGTTTCGTTTTCGTTCTCATCCTCATCTCCGAACGGATTTTGTTCGAGTTGAACTCTTTGTATTGGACGGGGAGGTTTTTTAACTTCTTCAAATGGATTTGTTTCGACTTGAACTTTCGTAGTAAGTTCATCTTCTTCATCGAACAGATTAGATTGTACAGTTGGTTTTACTTCTGATTCATCAATTTGAGTTATTGTGATTGAATCAGTTGTTTCTTCTTCATCGAATATATTCGATTGTACAGTTGGTTTTACTTTTGATTCATCGACTTGAGTTGCTATGATAGAATTAGTCGTTTCTTCTTCTTCTTCGTCTTCTTCACCAAATATATTCGATTGTGGTTCATCGACTTCGTCAAATGGATTTATTTCGTCTGTAGATGTAGGAACAGGTGGAGTTGTATTTACATGTTTATCGACGATTTTAACTTTTGGCTTCGATGATAGAAAATCATCGTCATCATCGTCATCGTCATTGACTCCTACGGTCGATAAGAGACTACGTATTGATGATAATTGTTGTGGTTCTTTTGGTGGTTCGGTAGTTGATTTTTGTTTGGAGATTTTCGAAATTGTGAATTCTTCGAATATGTCATCGGGTTCATTCAATGGTGTTTTGAGTTTAGCTTTGGTTACTTTTGGTTCATCGTCGAAAATATTCGGAATTTTACTTGGACGTTTCTTTTTCTTCGAAAGATTAAGAAAATCATCGTCGGAATCCGAGTCATCGAATATAGAAATTTTTCCTTTCGGTTTTTTGACTTCTTGTTTAGGAGCTGGAGTATTTTGAACTTCAGAAATAATTACTTCAGGTTCTGGCGTTGAAGGTTCTTCTTCTACTACTGCTGCTGCTGCATTCGAAATTAAATTACTTGTTGAAGTATTGTTCTCATCTGGTACATCCGTAAGAATATGTTCACTATCGGATTGTGTATCTGTCGAAATGATATCATCAGGTGTTTTTATTTGAATATATTCTGCTTCGAAGTTATCGACAGGTATTTCATCATTCTTTGTTGGAACTACAAAGTCATCACTTGATGCATCTGTTGAAATATTTTCTGGAGTAGTAATTTCTACTCGTACAACATCATCATCATCGGGAACGTTTTGTTCTTCTATTGAATTTATTGGTTCATCAACTTGAGTCTTTTCTAATTGTTCAGTATCTACTGAAGCAAAATGTTCTTCCACCAATTGATCTGTTACATTTTGTACATCTTCTGAAATAGGAGATTCCACAGTTAATTGATCATCTTTTATTGGTGTCGACGGTTCAATAATTGAAACATTTTCAGAAGCAAGTGGTTCCTCTGTTGACTGATCATCATTTGACACATCCTTTTGTGGTTCTTCTGAAACAGGATATTCGTCAATATTCGTGGACACTGTTGGTTCATCCTTTTCTGTATCATCTTGAACTGAATTTTCTTCAATGAATTCTTCATTATTTGTTGATGATATTGGTTCATCTTTTTGTTGTTGTTCTTCTAAAACAGGATATTCATCGATGACTTCTTCAATATTCGTAGATACTATTGGTTCATCCTTTTGTGCATCATCCTGAGCTGAATGCTCTTCGACGAATTCTGCATTATCTGTTGACAATAGTGGCTCATCCTTCTGCGGTTCTTCAAAAGCAGGATATTCATCGATAGATTCTTCAATATCCGTGGACACTGTTGGTTCATCCTTTTGTGTATCATCTTGAACTAAATTTTCTTCAATGAATTCTTCATTATTTGTTGATAATATTGGTTCATCTTTTTGTTGTTGTTCTTCTAAAACAGGATATTCATCGATGGTTTCTTCAATATTCGTAGATACTATTGGTTTATCCTTTTGTGTATCATCCTGAGCTGAATGCTCTTCGACGAATTCTTCATTGTTTGTTGACAATAGTGGCTCGTCCTTCTGCGGTTCTTCAAAAGCAGGATATCCATCGATAGATTCTTCAATATTCGTGGACACTGTTGGTTCATCCTTTTGTGTATCATCTTGAATTGAATTTTCTTCAATGAATTCTTCATTGTTTGTTGACGATATTGGTTCATCTTTTTGTTGTTGTTCTTCAACTAATTCCTCAGTATTCGTTGCAGGTATTTGTTCATCAGCTGAGAGTTCTTTCTGAGTACCTTCTTGAACTGAATTTTCTTCAACAAATTCTTCATTATTTGTTGGTGGTGATGGTTCATCAATTTGTGTATCATTTAAAATCGTGTGTTCTTCAAATACATCCTTAGTGTTCATTGCAGGCGTTTGTTCGTCAATCGTATATTCTTCAACGAATTCTTCATTATTTGTTGACGGTGCTGGCTCATCCTTCTGTCGTTGTTCTTCGAAAGTAGGATGTTGTTCAACCAATTCCTCAGTATTTGTTGCAAGTATTGGCTCTTCGACTAAAACATCACCCCGAACTCGATCATCGTATGAAAATTCTTTTGAAGTGTCTTCGTGAATCGAATTTTCTTCAACTGATTGTTCATATTTTTGTTGCTGATTTTCAAAAGTAGAATTTTCTACAACTAATTCTTCAGTATTCGTTACAAGCGTTGGTTCGTCAACTGAAGCAACTGCCTGTACTTGATTATCAGATGAGGATTCTTTCGAAGTATCTTCTTGAACAGAAACTTCTTCGATTAATTGTTCATCTTTTGATTGGTCTTCTGAAGCAGGATACTGTTCAATTGATTCATCAGTCATCGTTGCAGATATTTGCATGTCAGTGGAAGCATTTTCTTGAACAGAAACTTCTTCAATTAATTGTTCATTGATTGGCGAATTCTCTGAAATAGGAACATCGTTGGATGTATCTATTAGTTTTTCTGAAGTAGGATATTCTTGAACCAGTTGTTCAGTAACCGATGTTTTGTTATCTATATTTTCTGTGTTAGCTGATTCGATAGGTGTTGAAGTTGGTAGCTCATCAGTAGATATTTCCTTAGAGATTATTTCAGGAGTTTGCACCTCATTAGTAGGTGTTATCGATACAGTCGTTGGTATAATATCAGTTGGTTCATTACTCAATTGTTTCTCTGTTTCTTGATCTACTATGTCGTTATTTGCATCAGTTTGTTTCGTCGAACTTTTCTTCGTTGAAGTTTTCTTTCCTTTTGCTCTACGAGAAACAACGACAATTTCTTCTACCGGAGCTGCAGTTGTTTGCTGAGTCTCAACTGTTGGTTCTGATTCTTCCGTTATTGTTGGTGGCACATCAGCTTCTTTTTGTTCTAAAAGTAATCATCTCATCTCTTTATTCGTATTAAAAAAACACCTACCTGTCGAAGGTGCCGATGGTGGTGGAGGTGGCGTTGGCTTTTCAGTAATAATTTCTCCATCCGGATTGTCTGATGATGGTCTCCATACACGTACTGCTGATGATGTGTCTGATTCGGTTTTCGTTCGTTGTCTTAAAATAAGAAACAAAAACGCATACGTATTTTCATTTTCACGCAAAATCTCCAAGCAATCTCACTTTTCAATATCATCCTGAACTTCTTTCAATTTTTTATCGACAGTTTCCGATAATTTATCCAATTTATTTTTCGCCGTTTCTTGAAGCGTTTGTGCACGCTTCTTCATCTTGCCAAACCAATCGTTGCTAGCCATGTTTCAAACAAATAGACCGATAATTTCTGTCAAATGAATTATGAAAAAAGAAATAATAAAACTGGTAATATACGTAAGATTGACTCACTTCGTCAAATATATATCTACGTGTTGTATATTTTTCTTTCAAAAGATAATAATAATAATATTTAAAGAAAAAAAAACGAACGTAAGAAAGTATCTCAGGATGAGATGATAAGACTATCCGTTCTTTATTTTTTTTTCTTAACGGACTAAAGAAAAAAAAACACATTTATAAAGAAAAAACAACGACATTTCATCATTGTTTTACAGGTAGATCTGGTAATGAACTAGATGCATTTCGTTCTATTGATCTTGTTCGATTCATTATTGTCGATGAATTATGTATTGTTTTTGTTTTTCTTCCGAGACGAAACGTTGTCGGTTGAGGTTGTTTTTGATTCATTGGCAGTGCCCATCTCACTTGAGGTTCATTATCAGTAGAAAGTGTTGGAACAATGATTGATGCTGTTATACGTGCTGCTGCTGATTGTGATTGCTGTTGATGATCAGTTCGAGATCGATGCATAGAACGTGCAGGTATTGGTGCTGATGGTCGAGCAGGAGGAGAATTTTTGAATAGACTTGGTAATGATCGATTATTGCTTGATATGATTGTTGACTAGAATAAATAATGAAAATTCGAAAGAAATGTTTTCGATGATGATTGTTACTTTTAATTGTAAAGAACGAACACTCGACATTTCAACGGTTCGATTTGGAACAGTAACTAAAATGTCAAAGATTTGAATCGGCCACGAAAAAAAAAGCTTGACTTATTTTCTACCGTCTCGAGATAGATGTCTAGGATTTGCATTGGATAGTTTTCGATAAGTTCCACTATTATTCGTTCCTGCCGATGAAATAGTTTGAATAGGTTCGGTTCGTTTAAATTTCGGTGATGATTGTACAGGAGTTTCGTACAATGATTGTCGATGAGCTGTACTATCTAAATATTTACAACAGCAAAAAAATGATTTGTTTTTCTCATTCATCAACAAACATTCGTCTTTTAATGTTCGAGTTTTGGCCGGTCGACTACGAAATCGTCCTTCATTGGTAATAACAATGACTTCCATCGTATATTCCGTATCTGATTTGAGCATTGTTGCGTGATATTCTTGATCTGTACCCGAATAGATACATCGACCATTGCATATAAGTTCATAGCGTGTTAAACGACCTGATATAACTTCTGGTGGCTGCCATTTAATGTGAGCTTCACGACGGCCAACAACAGAAAATACTGGCGGAGGTGGAAGTGAATCACCTATTGATTTTACAGTTTAATCTCGAGAAACAAAATGAAAATATTCAATTCAACCTGCAGATGCAGTTGTGAAATTAACTGATGTTCGTAGTCCTTTGCCTTTATTTGTCACGGCACACACATCGACTTGATAACCTGTACTAGCTGATAATGAGCTAATTGTTATACCACATTCAGTTGTACATTCATATTCGATTTCATCTAAACACGAGATTTGAGTTCGTTGGTTTTTCTCTCTTTTATTTAACAAACCTAAATAAACTTGGTAACCTTTGAATGAATTACATGCACTCAAATCAGGCATATCCCAAGCAATTCTAGCTGCTGTCATTGTCGCACGGATTAGATGTAGATTATTCACTGCTGGTGGTACTAAACAAACATCGAAATTGAAATGAGAAGAAAAACAAAGCTACTGTTTCATTTACATTCATCATCAGTTCGAAATTGAACAACATCACTTCGTTGACTATCACCATGACATGTGACACATTGAATTTGAAGATTATAATTCGTATTTGGACTTAGATCTTTTAACGAATAACTCGTTCGATTCGTTGTTCCAATTGCAATGTCATCTAACGAAACACACATTCGAAGTTTGAAGAGAAAAATTCTTTACTTAAAATAATTCGATATTGTATTTCATTTTCATCATTTTCACTCCAACTAAACGAAGTCATTTCCCATGAGATTTTTGCTGTAGTAGTTCCACAGTCTAGTTATTATTTTTTTTGTTCAAAAATAAGATCGATTCTGTCGAACAAGAATTACCGTCAACTTGTGGCCGATTCGGTTTCTTATTTCGATGTATCATATACCAGAGTAATTTAGCTTCTTCGAGAATATCTCGACTTTTTGGCCATTTAATTTTCATTTCTTTTAATTTCTCTGTTAACGTTTGTGAATAACATAAATGTTCACTTGAACCATCGTACTGTGCAATTGTTCGAAGACACCTTTTTAGAAGAAATAATGATTTTAGAAGAAGAAACAAAACAGAATCGTTGTTTATCATAATTACATCAAAGCAAACCAAACAGTTTCTTGTTCAGTTGTTGAAAGTATTGTTTCAATTTCTGACAGAATCTCTCGAAATTTAGTTAAATATTGTAAACATAATTGAAATCCGTACGATGTTGTACAAAGACAACTTAATGCGTAACAAGCATTTTTATTCACACCTTTTTCATCACTAGGCTCTAACATTGCCGATAGAGCATCGAACTAAACACAAGATTTTCTGAGAAAGAAGATTTCTTTCGTTTTCACTAACGATTTGATATTGTCCACAGTCGGCAACGAGCGTTTTCTTGCCATCATCGCCTTCAATCAAACGACCAATGGCAAATGCAGCATTGGTCGATCGACTTGCATCATGAATATCAAGTGCAGATAGAAGTTGATTTAGAATTTCTCGATGTTTCGAATGTGTTAAAACCGTTTGACAGCCGAGTTCTTCAACCGTTATTCTTAAATAAACACCCTCAAAATCAGTTTCAAATCGATCATCTTCAAATTTTACCGAGCAAGAACAAGAGCAGCATTACTAGCAATCCAAGAATTGCTCGACGATAATAACGATGATGTATTGACGATCAATTGAGCAATGCATGCATGATGAACAAGAAAGTCTCGTCCATCTTTTGAGCTGCACTTAAATTCGAAATAGTAAAAAAAAAAGTAGAACGAATTAGTTAAATTTAAAGGTCTTCTTCGAAAAAAAAACCCCGTGACAATTGAATTTAGAAACAAAACTGAGATCTGTTTTTTTTTGTATGTCACAGATTTGAAGCTATGTAAGACCTACATACTATAGTACCAAGTGTACCGGCTGCATTGAGAACACATTCTGAATCAGCATGAGTTAATAAATGACAAAGAGTTCGAATAATATCAACGGTATGAAGTGTTCGTTCAGTTGAAAATGCATGAAGAAATTTTTGTAGACCACCTTCTGATTCAACTAAACTGCCCAAGATAAAAGCACTATTACCACAGATTCTATAGAAGACAAATTCATCAAAAATAATAATCAACACATAAATATCAAATCGTCGTACCGATCTTCATTGCTAAGCAGCAATTGAGCAAGCGAACGGAATATTTCATTAACTGATTGTTCGGTAAGAAGTCGTTGAATTGTAAAATCTCGATCTTTTCTTAGATCGTCAACGAAATATTCAAGTGCATGACGAATTGTTCGAGAAATTGGCTGCGATGTCAATGGATGATTTTCATCAGTGAGTTGACTGTCATCGAATACAAATCGAAGAAAATAATTTTTACGATCGAAATAGAATTTATTCGTTTCAGTAATATTCGCCATTTGATAGACAAATGAAGGAAAGAAGAAGAAAAATCAAGAAATTGTTGATTGTTACTTCAACAAGCGAAAAAAAAAGAAAGAAGAATCGTAACATTTGCAATATGACTGTTGGTCTCGATTTTTTTTTATTTCAAAGAAACGAAGAAAAAAAACAGAAAAGAAAAGAAAATGAAAGACATCGACTGTCAAATGGGTTCGTTGTTGTTAAGGTGATTTGTTTTCATCGGTGATAAGTTAATATTTTAAATCGAATCGTTGTTTACAAACTGCATCAACTGATTCATTGATAACCGATTCTGAAAGGCCAATTTCACATAAATTAGCGACTATGTATAATTTGTTTAAAACATATTCATTCTAAATTAACAATCCGATATCGAGATTGATTTTCATGTTTAAAGACAAAAAAGATGTTTACTTGAAGATCGAAACATTTCTTATGAATATATTGTGTAACAGTTTTATAACAATCGTGTTGTGTGAGTCTCATGTGTCGTTGAGTAACGAACGAGTATTGTTGAGGATTTGATTGTTGAATAGCTAATGAAGCGATTTCGTGTATTTTTTCAGTGATTAAAGTACGATCCTAAAATGAATGTTTTGAAAGAATGGAAATCGAGTGTTTTTTTAAAATTACTTTGATTATTTGATGAAGTTCTTGTTCTAATTCGTCTTTTTTTGCTGAATTTTGATCTTCGAGAGCAGCGAGACGACGAGCAATAATCGAAAGACGAACATCAACCGTTGGAACAGCATCAAGCTCAAGCTGATGAAACAACAGTATTTTTTATAATTAGCAAAAAATTTACACTAACTTGAAGTAATTGATCATAATAAAAATTGTCCGGTAATTGATCATTTTGTTTGGCAGCTGTTTGAAATTGACTAACATAGTCTTTTTTGCCCATATTCTAAATTCGACTTTAAACAAATGAACGGACACAAGAAATCTTACTGAATCACCAAATTTCATCACATGACTAGTGTTCGTTCGTTTTTTAACAATTGAATATTGTTGATGTAACGTTTCTTTTGTAATATCGTCGGTTTCGGAATTTTCCATCCAAGCAACTGAATAAACATCACCGAGATACGTTTGACGTAATGAATCGTAATAACAAGAATACGATGATTCTTTCGCATTTGCAGCTGTTGTTGCATAAACATTGATCGTCGATGGAAGAATACCTTCAAACATTGAACCTGATTCACATGCTTCAATGTAAATAACCATCTAAAACAAAATATTGAATAGTTTAGTATTTAATGTTTTAAAAACGAACTTCTTTGTATTTCTTTTGAGCATGCATTGTAGCAATTGTTTGATTCAAATCTTTGGCGTAGAGCTACGATAAAACGATTCTTGTCAACGAATAAATAGACGAACAAAAGACTTACGACACCATTTGAAAAACCAAGAAGACCTAAAGTTGAACGTCAAATGATAAAATTTCGAGAGATCGACTCGACTTACCAACAGAACCATGATCAGTAAAATAAACAAAGACATTATCATCAGGTCCACTGAAAACAAACAAGATTCATCGTATTAATGTACAGTAAAAGTACCTTTCTAACACCTTTCCACTACCAATACCACTCATGGCTTCTTTATTTCCCAATAAAATGTTCATAAAATTTTGTGGTGATACATCCTATTCAATAAAAATCAACAAAAATCTTTCATATTTCAAATCGTGATTCTACTTTATCTGTATAATCGTGTGGAACACCAGGATATACGTTCGGACCATTGGGATGATTAATAATTACTCCTTTCGTTGGATTTCTAAAATACATTGACGAGTTTTTTTTTCTCCTCTCAAAAACAAACTGATCAAACATCAACTAACTCAGCATTCTGTGCAAGATCATCATACATCATAACAATAATATTCGAATCGGGAATACCATTTTTATGCAGAATTTGATAAGCATGACAAAGATCGGATTGATGTCGATAGTTATGCCAACCATGTGAACCAGCAGCTAATACAGCCCAATTAGCTGCCGATGTGAAACGAAGTCCACAAATGATTAAACTCGTAAGGAAAAAAACAGTTTGTTGTTTCATATTATTGATTAAGATTCAGGATAAAAAAAAGTATCATTTATTCGAATGAGAAAAAGAAAACGGCTATTCATATCGATTTCTTTTGCGTACCTTCGTTGTGTTAAAACCAATCATGTGACTGACTTCTCATGCGAAGAGAAAGAAAAGAAAAGAAACAAAATTTATTGCGGACAAATATCGTTATCAAACATCAAGAAGATGCTCTTGTTTTGTTTTATTTTTAAAGAAAGGGAAAATTCGAAAGGCAAGAAAAAAGAAAGAGAATGTAATTAAATCATTTATTTTCGTATTGGTTGTTTTCGTCCAACAACACGAATGAGACTTGCATTTGTTAAACCGTATCGTCTTAATTTTCCGTCACGTTTTTCATGTAGATTTTGTCCTTTGAACATAATTCGTTGCGAATCAATAGGAATGCTTAATTGTTGTTCGAGATATTTTTGAAGTTCTTCAACAGTTGGATCTTTTGTATTCGTTGCTAGAACCATTTCTGCTATATCACCACCATGTTGAATTTGCAATTTAAGAAAATGCATGTCTCGTTGACTTTCGTTCGTTTTCTACTGTTTCGTTACTCAATAATCTCAATTTGATTTCTTTTTTATATGTTTTCGTTTTGTTGACTTGACAAAGTTGAAGTGTTCTCATGACTTTTTTTTATAGCATTAATATTCAATAAAAAAAAACAAAACGAGAGAAAAAAAATAGTTGTTGTTGTTTTTTTTTGTTGTAAAATTTTATTTACAAACTTTCAATTGAACATATAACACAGAGACTGAAAATAAAAATAAAAATCGAAACAAAACAAAATTGAAATTTTCTCTTGATTTGTTTTTCTCACGAACACACATTTAAATATTCTATTTTTTTTTATTCTTATTGAGCAAGAAGAGAAAAAAAAATACATGGCACTGTTACATTTATAGAATATATATATATATACGTATATAAAAGAAAACAAGATTAGAGAACAAATGGTGGAGTTTGATCTTCTTTTTTCGCTTTAGCAGCCGATTGAATAATACGATCACGACGTTGTGTTTGATGAAAATCAATATCTGTATAAATACTAGTTGCTAAATCATTTGTTGCACATTCTTTCTCGTCAATATTAACATTATTATCATCATGATTTTCTTCGGAATGATGATCAATTTGTTGTTGATCATTATTTTCGAAATTTTCATTCGTTGGCAAGAGTAAATCAGCATAATTCACTGACGATCGACGTTCGGTCGATGAATTCTTCAATAATATCGATGCAGATACTAATGGTGTATCTTGTGCTGACATTGGTTCAACGAGTGCATATGGATCGTTTGAACCAACTCGTTCTTCATCAATATTCGATAAATGTGGACGAGAAATTGAAGTCGTTAAATTGAATGATGATAAACGAGACATATTTGTTGATAAAGCATCATCATTTGTATTCGATGGTGGCGCGCCGAGAAGATAAGTTGCTGCCGGATCTGGCAAATGTTCATCGAAGAATAGTATCGAACCGTGTGAAGCTCGAATTTGACCGGATGCTGAATCACCCATACCAGAAATTGAATATGCACGAATAATATGTGTAGTTGATGACGCAATATTATTATCGAATGAGTAGATTGTTGAGCCTTGGGATTGTGACGGTAGAATCTGTTGATTAGATGCTAGACTAAGATCGGAATTGAGACGTTGATCAATTGTTGTAGTATCCAATGGCGGACTAATTGGACGTTCAATTTGATCGGATGTTATGAGATCATTGGTTTTGAAAGTAACAAGACCATAGGATAGAAGAAGAGATTTTTCTGAGTTTGATATTGAATTTGCTTGTTGAAGAGAACTAAAGTTAGATATTTCGATTTTTTTGTTTGTTTATTTATTTGTAAAAATAGAAAAAAACGTACTTTAAACTATTCGGAGAAGAAGTAATTAGATCAGTTGAAAATGCTAATATATCGAATAAGTAAAAATAATAAGTTAAAATCTTTTTGTTTTTTGACTATGAATTTACCGTAAGGATTGGCATTATTCTGACCATTTAATTGAGTTTTAAACGGTTGCATGACACTTGCTGGCGAAGTGAACGAACGTGGTCCAATTGGTAAAGTTTTTTCTAACGAAAAAGAAAAACAACAATAAGAAAATCAATTTCAATCGATGAAATTTTTCTACCATCAGCTATTAAATGCACAGAATTACCAACGATAATCGCTGAACGAACATACGGAGATAAACTAATCGTTGCTAGAAAGAAAGAAAAATTGGTTTTCCGTCTATCTTTTTGCGTGAATCAATTTACTATTAACGCCGATATCTGCCGTTGCTGTTGATTCTTCTTCGATAGTTTTATTTTCGATTTGTTCTTCGAAATGTTCTTCTTGTTTGTGTACTGTTGGTCCCATATCGATATATGTGCCCATCGTTGATTCTGGTTTGCTTGTGCTCATTGTTGTTGTTGATACGGATGTTGTTAATGTTTCATTAGTTTGTTTAGTTAAATTTGACGATGTTGTCGAGATTGTATCGATTTTCTTTTGCGTTTGAGGAAGGAGAATTTGATGTTGATGTTGAGGTATAGAGTTTTCATTGAGATTGAAATCGACAATTTTCGTTTTTGTTAACGAATTCAGATCGTTATTCGATGATTGTTGTTGTTGTTGATGATGAAACGTTGCTGAACGTCGTAAATGTGAAACATTCTTCGATAGAGTACGAAAAAATCCCAGAAGTAAACCGGATTTTAAATCATTTGTTGTTGTTGTTGTTGTTGTTGTTGTTGTTGTTGCTGTGTTTGTTGTTGTTGCTGCTCCTGTTGATGATGTTGATGCTGTTGCTGAATTAAGTTTCGAATCTGTTGAGCTTGTTTCAAGTGTTTTCTTCGTCAATAGACCTAATGTTGAATCGATCGGTATGGAATTTGTTTGTTCATGACTAAGTTGCACAGGTGGTTGAATATTTTTCGATTTTTGTATACGTTTATTTGTTAATAATTGATTTTGAAATGCTGATGAAAGTATCAATGGACGTTCTTCAATCACTGGACTAACTAATAAATGTATGGTACTAGCTAACGATGATGATAAACATTTCATATGAATTTCACCATTACCATAATTTGATTTGCCTAATTCGACAAGAAATATATTCGAACGATTGCCATAATTTTTTATTGTAAAATACGGTATACATAGAATGGTTTTGTCTTTCGATGGACATTGATTTGTAATTGTCACTTTTAAATCCGTTCGATTACAATTGATCGATGCAATATAAAGATCAGTTGTGGTAAAATATAAACGCGAAGGACCAATTAGAGCATGATCACGAGAAATAATGGGTCCGTATGGAATAAGTGTTATATCAAATGTATGAATAATTTGTTCGGTTGTTGATGTACAAGGTAGAATTGATGTTTGTTGTTGACTTTGTGTTTGACTTTGTAGAACTTGTCCGTTGGATAGATTCGTATCTTCAGTTGAATTATTATTGATTTCATTTAATTTTTCATTTTTACTCTGATGCATAAATTCGAAATGTTTAATAATTAAAGATTTTTTTTCGAAATTTTCTTCCGAGAAAAATATCGATACGGTAAATGATTCGAAATAAACATAGATAAACGCTTGAAAATCATTTTTAACTGTATCAAAATATTCAAATGATATACATTCATTGAGAACATAGATTGATTGTTGTGAGGATGAGGATGAGGATGAATTTGATTTACGTGTTATTTCAATACATGGTTGTTCATTCGTCGCAAGAGATTGACTTTCGACAAATGTCAAATAAATATGACGTTTGCTTTTCTATTTAGAGAAGAAAAACAGTTTGTATACGCATGTGATTTCAATAGTGATTGACAAACTTTTTTTCTTTGAATACAAATTAATTTAATATCACTTAATGCTTGCGGTGTATTGATACTAGTTGGTTCAATAGTCGGACTAGTTACGGTCGTTGTATTAGTTGATGCTGCAACGATATACGACGGTGTATTTGTTGTTGTTGTTGTTAATGATGTTGAACAAGCTGTTGTCGACATTGTATTGATCAAAATTAGGCTCTACAACGGAAAAGAAAACAAAAACAAACATCGAGGTCTTCTTGTTTTTTTGTGTTACTTTCGTCAGTAAACAAAATCAAAAACGAAACAAAAAAAAATCTTCTTTTCTTTTTATCTACATAACATCATACAAAAAATAGAGAGAGAATATTTTTTAAAAAATTTATTCTTCAGTGTCAGTGATCAACATGTCAAATTCCAGAGGAGTGTCACTCGTATCGAATTGCATAGAACTATTTTGGTAATCATGTGGCGTCGGACAAGTTTCCGATGGTGACGACGAATTCGTCGATGTTTGATGTTTATAAAGAGCCATTTCAGCTTGATAGACGTTCTTCTGTTCGGATGCTGCTTGTTCGTATTTAATTTTCAGTTCAGTAGGTACCTGTTTCCATCGAATTCCCAGTTCACGAGCTACATCGCTGACTGACATACCTATGAGTAAAAAAAATAACAAGATAAAAGCGTACACTTTCTATCATTATGACATAGTCAAACAGCTATTTAGTATCTTGAGAATGATTCATTCGAAAATAATCATCTGACGTCAATTACTTATGATTGTTATTCACCTGTTTGAGAACTATGAACTTTCGGTCGTTCATCGGCACAAAACAGAAAGTACGCTGATAGTGGTTTCTTTGGTGCATGAGGATCTTTGGGTTTTTTTTCGCGTTTTTTTATTAATTTTTTTGTTTGATCAATTGATGATGATTCAACAAGAAATTGTGCGTTCGGTGTTTGAAGTAGAATCGATGATGGAATCGTTTGTTGCTGTTGTTGTTGATAAACAGCTAATTGTTCTTTGTATTTTTTTCGTTGTATATCAGCTGTATCATTGAAACGTTTCTTTTCATTTTCATTCATAATTTTCCATCGTTCGGAACATTTTTTAACAATAACATTATAATCAACTGTCAATTGAGGATGTTTACGACGTAATTCATCTCGACATGTACGCACAAATAATGCATAGGCAGTAATAGGACCACGAGGTTTAATTATATCTGACGATTTTTTTGGCATAATCAATTGGACTTGTTTCAAATGCACAAATAAACAAAACAAAAATGTGTCAGTTTTGTTTTGTTCTTTTCAAACAAAAGGTATAAACAACAGCAATCGGATAAATTAAAGAACGAATCTGATTTGTCGACATGAATATCGTACGATGTGCTACAGTCAATGGGAATAGAAAAATATTGACACGATTGATGTGAAGGTTTTCATTGGTTGATTTACAATTTTTTTTTGATAAACATACGCATACACTAAATACCCCCGTTTTGTTTTATTTTCTTCTGTTTGCTTTATTTTTGAGTACAATGTCTGATTTACTAGAAGATAACCAAACAGAAAATGCAACTGATTTAGCAGATAATCCAACATTGACACCGGTTTTTGATCGACCTGATGCACCGATTATAGTCAAATCGGATGAACGTATCAGTTCATTATCATCACATATCGATGAAAATAATGAGAATGAAGCTGTCAGTGCACTGGTAACATCATTTTCTGCCGAACAAACTGAACATCGAACAACGTAAAATGAAATCTTCCGAAGAAAATCATCAATTTGACAAACATATTCTTTTAGAAATATCGAAACTTTAATGCATTTGATTAAAGGAAATATCGGTGCTGGTATATTAGCATTTCCCTATGCAATATCCAAAGCGGGAATACTTGTACGAGAATAATTTTCAAAAAAATCATAGGATCTATTCTAGTTTTCAAATATAAATAGTTCGGTTCGATTGCATTTTGGGTTATGGGTACAATGACGCTGTACTGTATGCATCAATTACTTCGATGTCATGAATACTATCATGTTCGGTATAAGAGATTCGGTTTTTTTTGTTTCTGATGAGTCAATTTCTATGATTGATTTCTTATAGTACAGAACGATCGAAATGTGACTTCGGTGATATAATGAGATTTACATTGGAAACATGTCGATGGCCATTGGTTCAACGTTATGCTAAATTGGGAAAGTAAATATCAAGAAAATTCGAAATGAAAAAAAAATGAAAGCAAGACTAGAATATTGTCTAAATTAGATTTATTATCGATGGTTTTATTGTTGCAATTCAGCTCGGTTTTTGTTGTGTTTATTTTGTCTTTGTTCCGGCAAGTATCAAACAAGTCATTGATTACTATGCACCAAATAGTCCAGTTATACAAGTCTATCAAGTCATTATGTTAATTCTTGTTATTGCATTTTCATTTATACGAAGTTTAAAAGTTCTTGCACCGTTTTCATTAATAGCAAATATATTGACAATCGGAGGTCTATGTGTAATTATGCAATATGTTGTTCGTTCTCATGAACCATTGGATCAATTTCCATTGATAACAGATCCGTCGGAATGGCCGGTTTTCTTTGCATCGGCTATGTATGTGTTCGAAGGCATTGCTTTGGTAGGAAAATCAAAAGAAACGAAAAACAAAAGCAAAATTGTTGATTTAGGTTCTACCAGTTCGACAGAAAATGAAAGAACCCCAAGCATACGGAGGATTAAATGGTGTTCTAAACACTGGAATGTACATTGTAACAATTATTTATTTTTTTGTTGGATTTTTTGGTTATATTCGATATGGATCCGATGCACGTGGATCAATTAGTTTGAATTTACCAAAGGATGACATGTACTAAAGAATTTTTCTTTTTGACATTTCGTTTAAGTGTTTTAATCGTAGATTATATCAAGTAACGAATATCATCTATGCAATTGCAATATTTCTAACTTATAATCTACAATTCTACGTTCCATTTACATTACTTTGGCCACGTATTTGTCGACGAATTCTCTATCGATATGATGACAGAAAAAAGGCATATTTCGAAATTGGTTTTCGAGTTCTATTGATTACAATTACTTGTAAGTTGTCAACGAAATAAATCAATCAATCGAAATCTATTTCTACGTATGATTGTAGTTTCTGTCGCAGCCTTGATTCCAAATCTTGGTCTTGTTATATCTCTCGTTGGTGCTATTGCATCATCAGCACTTTCAGTTATTTTTCCACCGATTTGTGAAACAATTACGTTCTGGCCAAATGGTCTCGGTCGATATAAATGGCGGTTAATCTTGAACATAATTATACTACTTTTTGGTTTCTATGTTTTCTTTGCCGGTACGGCATTAAGTATATCAAATATCATTGCATGTGTTCGTGAAGGTACAAAATGTGATGATTAAAATATTTATCTTTTTCGAAAATCGACATGATTGACAGATTTCTTATGATTTTAAATTTCAATAAACAAAAAAAAGACAAACATTTACTAAGTTTAACTTTTGATGAGATTTTTATAATTGATTCATTGTAGATTTAAAAAATGACTAGTTGGCTATCGTCTGCACTGCAAACAGTTCGAGAGAAAGTGAGTTGTTGTAAATAAAGAATTTGATTTGTACAATGTTGATCGTTTTTTTTTGCTTTCAGTCGATTGATGCATTGGATTTTGTGAAAAGAGATCTAACAGAATTCACAACAACTGTTAAAAGTGATACAGAAACTTATATAAATAAAATCAAAAGTCAAGAAGTATAGAAATTTGAATTTGAATTATTTTAAAAATAAGATTCAAATATTTAGGTTGGCGATTTAGGTCTCAATCAATTCGTTTCGAAATTAAGTAATTCAATGAAACCAGAAAATACTGATGAGAAAAATTTCGAAGCATCGTCATCATTCGATCGTGTTCAAGTAAATAGACAAACACACACACACAAAGAAAAACACGAATCTCGAATTGTGTTTTGTTTTAGACCGAAGTCAAGCGTTTACAAAATGATGAATCGACTTATTTAGTCGATCCAACACCTATCGAACCTTATGAACAATGGCGGCAAACAAGTAATTTTAATCTTGAAACACGTAAAGGTGAAATTGCGCAGTTATTAATCGATGCACCGCATGTTCGTTCATTCTACGCTCATCTTGTACCAGCACAAACGACGCATAGTGATTTTTGGTCGAGATATTACTATCGTTTACATCAAATTGAAAATGATGAAGCACGACATTTACAATTATTACAACGTGCGAAAGAAATCTGTGCTGAAAATGACGAAGATAAAGAGAAAAACAATGAAAATGATTGGGATGGATCTGGTATTTAGAAAAGACATCAAATTTATATTTATTTCTTATTTTTGTATAGATGATGAAGAAGAAGAAACAACAACAACTCAAGAAGTTCCTGTTGAAACAAATAATGATTCCGAAATAGAACCAGTAACTAAAACCGAAGAACCTATTGCTGCTGCTGTTGTTGAAGAAGATACAACCGAAAAGAAACCCGATAACGAAATGGACGATGAATGGGATTCATGGTCTTGAAAAATTTCATACTTATTATATGTACATAATCAGAACAGTCTTTCTTTTAAGAGTGAACAGTTTTTTTTTTTGCTTTTATAATCTCAATAAAATAATTTTATTGTCTATATATCATTTTGAACCAAGAAGACGAGCGTCATCTATCCGAGATATCGTTTTCGAAAATATATAATTTCAAACTTTTGGAATATATTTTCTGCTTTATTTTTAATTCAAAATTGCCTCGAGTTGAGTTTTTTTTCGACGTTAAAATACATTAAAAAAAACGTTTTGTTTTCATGATTCATCATAATACGAAAAAAAAAGTCAGCCGCTATGTTCGATTGCAAGACAATGAATTGAATGAATGATTTAAACGAAAAAGAAAAAAAACGAAATTCATTTTCTCATTGCTTGACAAACAACGAACAAGCATGAGTTCTTCATCGTCAGCATACAAAACTGCTATTAAACAGCTCATGGCTCGCATACAAATTAATTCAAATGATACGAATTCGATTGTATGTCATCAAAAATTGAATCAATCATATTATTTCTCTCGTTTTGTTTTTGAATATTAGAATCAATTGAATAGTATAATCGAACAATTTCTTCAAAGTTATCGTTTGAATGGTTTATTTGCCGAATGTTTACAATTTCTCATTCAAATTGTTAAACAATTAATTGATCTCTATCCATCGACAAATCATTTTCGACCATTAATCGTTCAATGGTTGAAATTTAAACGTGATGTTGAAAAGAAAAATAAAGAATTTTTCGAAAGCAAACTTAAATTACGTTCATTCGTTGATGTTATTCTTCCATCGACATTCAATCGAATGAATACAAAAACGAAAGATTTTCTTCTTTGTGAACTTTATGAATATCGAAATGCAAAGTAGAGTCAAATCAAATGTTAAAAATCGAACAGATAAATCTAAGATTTTCTATTATCTAAAGTATAAAATCAACACAAATGATCGATGAACGTCGAACAATAGTTCGTCATTTGAATGAACGATTTTTCGGCGATGGTTCGAATCATTTTCTTTGTGCAAGAATTCTACTCGAACAGATCAAACTCGATTTAGCTTGTGGAAATTCTCTCGATAAGTACGAATTCGGTTCTCAAACGAAAAAAATAATAATTATTAGCTTTTTTTTTGCTTTCATTCAAGTGAACAAACAAACGATCTTTCGAATCATCTTCGAAAATGTTCGCCAACTGCCGATGATATTCACGGCATAGTTCAACGTCTCTGGCTTTATACAGAATATTATCTAATTAAATTTCAAGTTTATTATTCGAAATTAACGAATGATGTATGCATAGATAGATGTTGAATTCAAAAGATTGATTTGTTATTTCATAGATGTCGAAAAAGATCAAACAAGACTATGAAGAACAAAAACGACAAGCAGCTGAGAATAATTCCATCAATCAACTTGAAACATTCCATGCCGAATCAATGACAATGGAAGCTCATAAAAGTACGATTTTCCTAAGTTGATAGTTGATTATTTTGTTGTTGTTTTTTTGCTGTAGTGTTAGGAAAATTTTCGGAAAAATCAATTATGTCAACACTGTTGAAAAGTTGGGAGATGATTAAATCGAAATCTTCGATTTGTTCGATTGAACTTCTCAAACGCGTCTCAAATATCTATCCAAATGAAATCGATATGTTCTATTCAAATATTCACACAATTGCAGCACTATTTGATTTATTTCAACATGTAATCGAAAGAATTTATAAACAAAAGAACTCACATCTTGTGATCTTTTGATTTAGTTTAATGAAGCTTTGGAAATGTACAAATATCTTCTTGATCTCCTTCCTTCTATTCATCCAATTCGACTGACAGTTCTAACAGCATGCAATCGGCTAGCTAATAAATGTTCGATTACATTAGACGATCGATATAAACCAACGAAAACTCTCTCATCACGTGATTATCCCAAGACAGCAAGTCAAATTTCAGCATTCGATGTTGACGAAGCATTGAATCTTATTACACTCGCTGAAAATGCTCTCCATTTAAAAGATGTATTCAATTTAATTTTGAGAATTCTTTCATTTCTAGTTTTTGTTTTTAGCTTGAGTCATGCAAACAAACACTTGACATCTTAGAAAAACGTCCGATTGTTTCATGTTCCTATGCCGATAGTTTTTTTGTTCGTTCACATTTGTACAATATTCAATCGAAACTTGTTTTAAACGATGGTAAAACACCCTCAAATGTTTCGTATATATATAATCCGATGATTTGAATTTAGATGAAAAATTGAAAGATTTCAATCGAAATGATTTTCTTTCTTTGATTGAAGAGAGTCGATCCTATTGTGCACAAGATTTACGTACATCTTTAGATATTGTCGATGTCAATCGTTTACCTGAACTATCACGTAACGAAATTGCAAAGAATTTTTCATTCGAATTATTTTCGATTTATAGAATTACAATTAACACCATTAGTTCTTCATGCTCTTCAATCTTATCTCTCTCAAGTTGCATATTTAATTCTCCTTAATTTCGAAATTGGTCTCTATCGAAATGCGAAAAATTATCTTCTCGTTGGATTAGAAATTTCGGTTTTTCTTCATGCTAAACGATGGTAAGTTCCATCAACTATCCTGTCTTTTTCTTTTCCATTAAACATCCTTGATATTTTCAGCGAAAAGAAAAGATTTCGTAAGTAAAAACTCAAAGGCACAACGACTCCTTCTTCTTCTTCTCCTCTTCGATTTCAAAGTCTCCTCTCGTCTTCATTCATCTAGGTTCACATTTTTTCTCGCTCTCAATGCTCAATTTTTCATTGTCTCACATCAACCTGATTGTGCACGACGTAAACTCGATCAACTTACGCATCATCTCTCAACGCTGGATATCTGTACAAATACATCCGACGATATGTTCATTGATTTTCTTCAATCATATTCAAATTATATTCGACTTGAATATGATTTTCATACACAATCGTATGAACAAATACGAATACAATGTGAAACGACAATTTTCGAGTATTTTCAACAACATCGATTAGCATTCGAATGGCATCGATTGCTTTATCAACGCGTACATATTCTATATCGATTGACATGTTTTCAACAATTAAGAAAAACTCAAAACAATAAGAAAAAACGTTTGATTTGGAAGTAAAACAAGAAGAGAAAAAAAAAACGAATTGATTTTGATTTATTTGTCTTTCTTAATTAGTAATCGATCGAATGCCGATAAATATACCGAATTTTCCTTTTGGACTGACTCATGGTTAACATTTCTCACTCTCATCGAAGATCAACCACCGGAAATCATTGACAAATCATCTCTTTGGTTACATCCGGTCATCATACCCGACGAATCTAAAATCAGCTGTCTACCAGACTGGTCAACATCGACTGACGAACAAGTTCAATCTCAATCCATTGATGGCAAATGGAACAATATTCTCTCGCCACCACAAGTCAATCCCGGTCATTTAATCGATCTAAATTCCATGACAACCGAAGAAATTCTCGCTCTTACCAACGAACCACCGATCTTAATCAAACCGAAAACAAAAAAACTCATCGATACACCACGAGGCAAAACACCGTTTACACCCAAGCAAACCTCAACATCGAACAATTCAGCAAATATTCTCAGTACATTTCGAAATCAAATCCCCATCGATGCGTCGCCTATTTGTACGCCAAGTCGACCCGGCAAAAAACTTCCACCGTTAACCTTAGCCAACAGTAATACATCATCAGCACGTCCTCGTCGAGCTGCAGCTATCAAAGCCGATGAACGTATCCAACAAATTCATCAAGACGATCGGCCGAATACAGCCGATGAAAATCAACCACAACAACCCATCGAGCTACTCATCGATCAAATCGAACGTAAACTTCAATTCGATGACGACGATGACGAACAACCAACAGCAACACCTTCAAATGATAAACTCCTTCAAAAATGTCTTCAACTACATGATCGTTTAGCCTACGCGCCCAACGCCAAACTCATTCGTTATTTAGCCGAATACATCATTCTCCTATCTGGCGATCAAGATCCGTGGCTTATCGTTTCGCTTATTGTCGAAATGCAAGCAATTGGCTTTCGTTACAATGCTCTCTGCATTTATCAACGTAAACTTCGTCATCACAACGATCGATCAGCAACGCCAACGGGCAACATTTCTCAAGAACATCTCTCACATTATGTCGATGCTCTACATTTTCGTCCGTTAACAATATCTTATCTCAAAGATATGTTAATCAATGAACTTCTTCCAACGAAACAAGTCTGCGTATGTCTACATTTATTTACACTTGTCAATGATCAATTATTAGCTGTTCAAATTCGAGGCAATTACTATCAACCCATTCTACGACGAATCTATTTTCCGAGAATTCTAATAAAAAAGTTTCATTTTCTCATCGAATCCAATACGCATACATTACACGGCACCACTGATCATAAACGTTATTGGGCTATACGAAGATATTTCGAACAATTATTTGAAAAACTTCTCGATGATCTCAATCAAATCTATATTAGTTCGCCAATGAAATGGCTCTGGCTGCCGGAAACAAGTATTTTCGATAGTAAAAAATCGATGATCGATGATCTTCTCAATACAATAACGAATTCGTCGCAACAACGACGTTTTATTGAATTTCTTCTTCATCAAACAATCTTTTATCTTTCATCGATCGATGATATTCGTCAAGAATTATCAATACATCTCTCAACATCCATCTATTCACGTATCAATTCAAGTCGTATTCTCGAACGTTTACTCGAATACAAACAACGAACAAATCATTCACGTTCATCACAAAATCTTCTTCTTTTTCTCGACAATCATTTGCATATATTTCCTTGGGAACAATTACATTGTATGACATCATTATATCGACGAATTGTGATCTATCGTTTACCATCGCTATTATTGCTCGATGGCATGCACAAATACTATTCGGTTGCGATTGAACCAACAACAATCGATTGTCAAGAAGACAAAAATGATGATTTAACAATTTTACCAATTGAAAAAACATTTTATCATCGAATTGATGTTGATAAAGGTTATTATATTGTCGATCCAGGCAATGATCTACCACGAACGAAAGAACGTTTTCGAAAGTTTCAAACGGAAAAACCTGATCTCATTGATAAATGGCACGGAGTGATCGAGAAATTCCCAACGAACGAAGCGATTAAAGATATATTCAAATCGAAAGATGTCCTATTGTATGTATTCGAATGAAGTTGTTATTATCATCGTGTCATGTTTATTTTAAGATATATGGGTCATGGATCAGGCAGTCAATTCTATCCAGTTGATGATGTTCAAAAGAATTCGTCTCGTTTATGTGTTTTACTAATGGGTTGTTCGAGTGCTCGTTTACAATCGCTAGGCGATTTCGAAGTATTCGGCATGCCATTTGCTTATTTAACATGTGGAGCGTGAGCATTCTTCTTCGTCTGTTTAATTGATTTGTAGAAAATTTCTTGAGGATGTTCTAGTGCAACTATACTTGGCTGTCTTTGGGATGTAACCGATCGTGATATAGATGGTTTGACATTTTTTCTTCTTGAACAATTGAAAGCCGGCGCATCACTTGGTGAAGCACTACGATACGGACGTGAACTTTGTAAATTGAAATGTTTAAATGGTGCTGCACCAGTTATCTACGGTCTACCTGTTCGAGCGCGTTGAAAACAACAACACATCGATCCGTCTTATTCAAACAAATCAATCTCATGAATATTCTAGTCAACAAAAAAAAACAAATGTAGATAGGAAAACGATTATTTGTGTGACCAGTTTTTTCTTCTTGATCTTCTTTTCACACGTTAGATATTCTATTTTTTTTCTCTAGTTTTTTTTCTTTTCTTCTTTGAATAAAATAACACATCGATTGAATCAATAGAGTGCGATTACTAGTTTCGTTGTTATTTAAAAAGAACACCAAAAAAAAATATATAATTATGTCGAAAAAAAAAAGGAAAAAATTATTTATGATTGACCATTTGCATGTGATTCGAGTTGTTGAATACGTTGATTAGCTTCACGAAGTGCGATGTCTAATGAAAGTTTTTCTTCTTGTAAATTAGCAGCTCGAGCTTCGGTTTCACTGAAAAGAAAAAAAGAAAAGAAAAGAAGACTTCGAATATTGAAAGTTTTCTTTCAGAATTACGCTAATTGTTGTTGTAATTGAGCAATAGTTCGTAGGGCATCGAACCCGATTTTAGCTGATTTTCCCGACATGGAACTCGCGCCATCATCATCTTGAGATCGACGACCTAATTGGCGTCGTTCAGTCAATCCACCTCGACTAATTGCTTCGAAAGAAACACCTTCACCTGCCATTGTTTCGTCATCATCCTATGATGCAAAAAGACTCCATGATAAGATTGAATTTGATTTGAATTCGTACTTTTTGTCGTTCGGACGACATGTCCGGCCAATCGACTTGTTCCGGTCGAGTTTTCGGTACTTCACGTTTCGGTGGAGCTGTATCGACAAAACTTTCGTCACCTGTTAATTCCGAAAGGATTACTTTCGATGCATAAATCCAATCGTTACATTCATCCTAAATATCAACATAGATTATACTTCCACTCAACTATAAAAACACAACAACAACAATATCGAGAGCTCATGCACATGAACAACAAGAAGAACAAAAAATAATACCTGAACAAGTAACTGTAAAACAAAAGTCGAGTTGTTTTTTTTTGTTCTCAAATTGATGAAGTTTTTTTTCTTCTTCGTTTTGACTTACTTGCATTCGTTTGAGATCGAGAACTTCTTTTTCAGCATCACTTTCTTGATGCATTTGCTTCGTAAACATTTCCTCAGCTGTCAATGCTGCACAACATTTGACAATAAATTTCGTCGATGAATTCATTTGTTCGCAGAGAACTTTCTGTTTTTTAATTAAATTTTCAATCGGAGTTCGACTGGCTTCGAGATGATTACGAGCTTCATGCGATAAACGAGTTTGATTCGGTGCTAAACCAATAAGAATCTCAATTAACCAATGAACCATATCCGAATCAAGTTGTAAAGTCTTTAGAAATTTAACAAAAACAAAATAAATAAACGAAAGATTCAATTGTAAAATTTCTTTTTACTTCATCCGAGATTCGTCCATTATGACTTTCGACATAATGTCGAAGTGCAACAAGACCTTTATTCGCTTGTTGTAAAACAATTGTCGATTGAACACTAAAATCAGAGTGATAAATATTTTTGTTTTGTCTCTCTCTCTCTTCAATTTACATTGGTTTCGCGTCTTTCTTCTTCGTATCCGTTGGTAGATCATCACTATCTTTCGTTGGTTTGCTTACACATCCGATTGCTTTATGAATAGCTTCTATCCATTCATCCATTTGAGCGTAAAATGTTAACCAGTCACTTTCAGTTAGTTTTCCACCACTGTATGCATAGGTATTCAATTTGCTATTCCATGTTTCGAGAACATTGCTAAAGAAAATGATTGTTTGAGCAAGACCATTTTCACCTGTCATTCGAATTCGATATTGTAAATGCAAAAGATAAATGCTCTATAAAGAAGAAAATTTCAAGAATAATAATAATATCGATTTTGTTTTTACATCAAATAAATCTTTTAATGATTGTTGCTCAGCTTGATCGCCACTGTTCGTAGCCGGATGACGACTTAACAATCGTTCGGTCATGTCAATCCATTTTTTAAGATTTCGATCGGCTTTTTTCATTCGTTCTTCATTGATTAACACTGTATCACCGCCGAATTTTTCTACTTCACGTGTACATGATTCTTCCCAAAGTTTTGTCGAACTTAAATATTCAATAGCTCGTTTAATATCAGGCACGAGAATTAATTTCCCATCGATATCTCTATTTCAAAAGACAAAATTATAAACATTTGCATTGAAATTTCGTCTTTATCTTACAAATGTATTTGTCGAAATGTACTTTTCAATGTTTCAATTGATTTAATTAGCCGATTGAGATTTTTAACTGTTTCTAATTCTCGTTGTTCTTGTTCGCGATCGAATGTTTCAATAATTTCTCGCCAGCTATTTGCTGATTTTTGTACATCAGTTAAATCAATTGTATCTTTATCCATGAGATAAATCGAAAAATGACTGGCTAATGTATACCATGTTTGTTCGGCAAGACTCAATCGTTTCGAAGTTGCTAATTTATGTTCGACAATAACCTTTAGATGATATTGTTTTATCTTGACTTAGGAACAAAAGCAACAACTGTACTTTAAGTGCAATTGTATGTGCCGCCTGACGCCATAATTCCTTTTCGGAAACAATTGTATTTATTTGTTTTTCTAATCGTTTACGTTGAAGATCATATAATTCATGATATTCAGTAAGAAGTGACGCATTTTTTTGCGATTCACTTAGAGCTGTTCGAAGCTAATCGATAGAGAAAAGAAAAAGTGATGATATCATCGTGTTTTTTGTTTTCGTGTCCTACATCTCGTTGTGCAGTTTCAGCTTCTTCTGTTACACGTCGATCATGTTCACGTACATCTTCCAATTCGCTACAAGCCAAACAAAAAGAACAAATCATTATTATGAAATAAATTAATTATGTTTACATGTAACAAGTCAAAGAGAACAAGAAGAATTCTTTGCTTTCGAAACAGATGGACATGAGTAAATAAACTGAATACATAAGGCAAGTGATTATCTTCTCCTAATCGATATATATATAGAGACGAGACCATATGAGTATTATTGTCATTTTCTTTTCTAATAATTTATCCTAATGTCGACTACTACAACATCATCCTCTCATTTGATTATTAAACCAAAACCTATTCGATGTAATCCATTGTCTCTTCAAGGTATGCGAATTCAGTTTTTGTTTTTTCTAGTCTTATATTGAATTTTTCTTTATTTAAAGTTGATCTATCAGCTTGTGATTATGCGACACTACTTCGTGCAGCTAAAGTTTCCAATTCGACTAAAACTGAACATTCACCTGTAGAAATAGCCTCAGATAAAAAACGTACACGTATTCTATTTACATCTTGGCAAGTTGCTGAACTAGAACGATTATTTGCCGAACAAAAATATGTTTCAGCACAAGAACGTTCAGCTATATCGATGCGTATAGGTCTCTCGCCGACACAGATTAAAATCTGGTTTCAAAATCGTCGGTACAAATCAAAGAAAACAACAACACTCTATTTACGTACAGCATAAGTGTGCCAACCGTCGATTTAAATTGAATTAATTGTTCAGCTAAACGACGATCGAGTGCACGTTGCGCAATTAATTCTTCGTGTAAACTGAAAATGATCTTTTTTTTCTTTGTCTGTCTTTTAATAAAAATGAATTTGTTTCAAAACCTTTTTATTTGTCGAGGTACACGCGATAGAAGAGACGAGTAACGTTCACGTAAACGACTAAGTAATTCTCCACGTTCTTTACATTCGACTGTAACCTTGGTAATTTATTTTGAAATCGAAATTAAAAACAAAGAGAGATGTTAAACAAACTTGTCGAATGATTTCATGGAAAATAATATTATAAATATTTTGTTCTTCTTTGATTAATTCCAGTAAATTTTGAAGCTAAAAACACAAAATCAAATCGAATTCATCAAAAAGAAAAACTTCATTCTACTTGAGTTTGTCCACGTAGATCAATGTCTTCGATTGTCAAGCGTTCTAAAAGCGCGTCCATTGTATGTCGTAATTTCAATACTTGAGCACGACCAACGGGTTTTCTAAATAATTTCACAATTGGCAATTAAACTTTTGTGGTTTGTTCTTCGGGTTCTTACAAAGAAGGAAAAACTGTCATATGATTGAGATGTTCTTCGGTGATGGTCGTATGTTTACTATTGTAATCAATGATAGACAAACGATGATTTGACATGAAAAAAAACGTCGGACATACTCATCGCGAACATCAATCGGTGCAACACCGACATTTTTAATCAAACGAAATTCTTGTGGAATAATCGTTTCAGGCAAAACAATGTCCTAGAAACAATCGAAAATAAAGAAAAAGAGAAACAGACATTCCTAAAAAACGAACAGGTTCTTGTTGTAATTCAGGTGGAATCGTCGCACGTATGACACTTTTATCAGTTGTTCGTTGTGGAAGTGCTGATTGTTTTTGTTGTTCTTGAATCATAAGAGCAGTTGTAGCTTCGCATAGAAATGATATATCACTGAATGATACGATATCGAAGATTGATTGAACAGTCAATTCATGTAAAATATAACTTACTGTCCGGCACCGCAAGTACACGGATTTTGTTCGAGTAAATAACGATATTTTTCTCGTTGTCGAGGATAATGCCAGGCATTGTCCGGTCGACGAGAAGATCCCTTTAGAAATACGAAAAACGAGTCACACATAAAATAAAATTCTTCATTCGAATTTTACTGGTTGCACAGGTCGTAGGATTTTATTTGCATTTGCTACACTTGGCGGTCCTAGATACTCGGCTGGTAAGGCTGTTTGTCGTAAGGCAAGCATTAATTCTTGTGGAAGAAAATCATTATCTCCTCGACCTGCAGCTGGTCGTTGTGATTGTCCTAAAATGAGATCATCTTATTTTTGGAAAATCAACACATTTCAACAACCTCGCAGCTGCGGTAAAACACAAGCTTGATTTCCATTATTTTCATGTTGTTGAATTTCGACGATGCTCATGATTATTGATTAATATTCAAAGACACCATTGAATTTTTATTAATATTTATTTGTTCTCATTGCTAGTGAATCGATCATGACGATAACCTCTATTAAAAAACGGTTTTTCTTCTTCGTGCTAATAGAATCTAGCGCCGTTTGACTTCATTGGTCGATTGAGTTTATTCATTTAATCTTTTATATTCTCGTCTTCTTCTTCTTCTTTTTTTTTTACTATTAGTAAAATTTTCTAACATGGCTCGTCGATATGATACACGTGCAACGATTTTCTCTCCCGAAGGTCGTTTATATCAAGTTGAATACGCTTTAGAAGCTATTTCTCATGCTGGTGCATCGTTAGGTATTCTTGCTGAAAATGGTGTTATTCTTGCCGGTGAAAAACGTAACGTCAGTCCATTACTTGACGATGTTAAATATTCCGAAAAAATCTATAAGATTCATGATGATCTTTGCTGTTCAGTTTCTGGTATAACCAGTGACGCTAATGTTCTCATCAATGAATTACGTTTGATTGCTCAACGGTAGATAATAAACTCAAAAGTTCTTGGTTTTTTATCAAATCTTTGTTTTTAGTTATCTATTAAAATATCAAGAACCAGCACCCATCGAATATATTGTTTCTCATTTGTGTAATATTAAACAATCCTATACACAATTCGGTGGTAAACGTCCATTTGGCGTTTCGTTTCTTTACATGGGCTGGGATAAACATTATGGTTATCAATTATATCAATCCGATCCAAGTGGCAACTATGGCGGCTGGAAAGCAACATGCGTTGGTCATAATTCTCAAACGGCGATTTCAATTCTTAAACAAGAATATAAAATTGGTGAAACACAATTGAATGATGCTCTACGTTTAGCCGTACGAGTTTTTAGTAAAACATTGGATACAACAAAATTATCGGCCGATAAAATTGAAATAGCTGTTTTACAACATAACGATCAAACAAATGAAACAACAATTCGTTTGTTAAAAGATGATGAATTAAATGTATTGATTAAGCAATATGAAGATGAACAAAATAAATTAGAAGCCGAAAGACAAAAACAACAAACCGGCGATAAAAAATAGGAAAAACCACCACAACAAATCAATAAATTTATTCTAGAACATTCAATCTTCCTTCTTCTTCTTCTTCTTCTTGATTGTTATCATTTTTTTATTGAGAATATAAAAAAAAAGATATTTTTATTTCACTGTAATATCTATTGCATTGAAATAGATTTATTCATTTAAAAAAAAACAACAGCAACAACATACATGAATTTATCAATATTTATGAGTAAATTATTCACAGGAAAAAGAAAAGAAAAGAAATTCATTTATATCGATTCGACAATCTCGATCGATGTCGATGATTTGTATTCGACGATTTCTTAATAAACCAATTGATATGTCGTTCATAGAAATCAATTAAAAGATCGGGTACTAATTCTTTAGCTTTTTCATTGGAAATAAAAAATAATTTCTTTGGACAGTGTGTACATTTCAGAAGAAATTCAAGTTGTTGAGATGACGAACGTGAACGTGTAATCGATACGATACGTTCAGGTTCGAGGGATAGATAATCAATTGAATGATGAGATGAATCGGATTGGCATTTTTTTTCATTGATTATCGATGATAATTTATTATCTGTATGTTCAATTTGATTGACTATTTGCGAGAGAAGTAATTGACAATCTGTTTCCTTGAAAAAAGTCAAATTTCAAACACATATTAACTTTATTTATTAATATTTTGAATATTCAACTTACAATATTTACATTTTTTTCGTAGAGATCAATTAGATCTTTACAAAAAACATTTTCTTCCGGTTCCCATGTTGAATCAATTTCATCGTAACCAAACCATTTCAAATAATATTCGATTTCACCATTATCTAAGATTCGTTTATTGAGAATTTTCTCTACCACATAGATATCTTCATCCATCTAAAAGACATCATTTTTTTTTAATATTAATTGAGAAAAGAAAACAAAGCAAAGTTGTATATTTAGAAAAAAAAAAGAAACAAACGAACGAATAAATAAATACATTAGTAAATTTAATGTTTATGACCCATGGAAAGAATTATTGGAAAACAACAGCCAATGATTAAAATAAGTAATTCAATTGTACGAAATTGACGATTTTCATAATGAGATTGAACTTCGGGTAGAACATGAACTGTAGCAACGAAAAGAAATGTACCCGCACTGAATAACATTGCTAAACCAGTTGAATCAACCGAATACGTATCATTTACTCTCTATAGACAGACAAAATTTTCACTTTCATGATGAAAAATTATCAAATCAACATACACTTTTAAGTAAAACATAGGTAAATATCGCCATGAGAGGTGCAGCTAGAGAAAATATGAGCAGATGACGTCGAATACGTTTTCGATCGATTCCATCAGACATTAAAAATGAGACAAGGCCGAATGCAGCTGGTGCCTAGAGCAAAATAATTTTTCTCTACTCATTTTTTATTCAATCAAAAACGACGACTGATTACTTTATGAAGCATAATTGCCATGAAAACAATTAATTCAACGTTGAATCGACTTGTTGCCGATGCAGCACCGAGAGCAATACCATCGGCAGCAGCATGAACAACAAGACCTAATGTTGCTGTCCAAGTTGCTTTCGATTTCGATGAATTCGGCGAATCTAACACTGGAAAAAACGAAAATCGTTTGAAAATGAAAATGAAAAATCATCTTCTACTCGAATTTCCATGATGATGAATGATTCTCGAACCACAATTATCAACAATTAACATAAAAACAAAGCCAAGAACTAACGTAATACCAATAGCTGAATGTGTTGTATCGGTATGTTTATGATCGGGATGAGCTCCTAATTCTCTCGGATGATCAGCTGTATGTTGATGAACAGGCGGTAGAACTTCATGATCATGTTTGTCATGTTTATCTTCGTGATTGATTTGATTCAAATGTCGACCGACAACTTTGGCATCGGCTTGAAATTCATGTTGAGTTCGCATTTGATTTGTTTCTAATTCGCTCATATAAAGTGCGTGAACACCTTCAGGTACAATCACAGCTAATGCTGTGCCGACGAGAAGACCAGCGCCAAGGACAGTTACATAACGCATTTTTGTCTAAGGAAAATACTTTCGAAATACAAGAAAAAGAAAAAAAATGTGTGACAATCACCAACTTCGGAAAGTGTGAATGCAAGTGGAACAAGACCGGATAGATAAGAGCCGAGAAACATGGCTAAACTAAACATACTGAGCATAAACGATTCCGACATGTCGTCAAATCGAAATCGAACAAAAGGAATAAGAACAATAATAAGAGTTGTAAAAACAATAAAAGGTTCAAATTGAGTTTTAATTTTGATCGAAAGAAAATAATTTATCGAAAAACATTATTATTGTTGTGTTTGATCGATTGATCGAATGATAAACGAATTTGATTAGAAGACTTTAGACAACCATTCATTCATTCAGGAAAGAAATGTGATGCGATTGTCAGTTATAACTTTATATAGGTAGTAAGCAGATAGATGGCGTTGATTTTTATTATTATTAGATATTTATTTTCTTCAATTTATTCAGTAGATACGATCTAGAAATCAAAAAACAATTATGAAAATTTATTATTCGAAAAAACAACGAATAGTTTGTCAAAATCAGCTGACATCTATTGAAGAAGAAAAAAGTTTAGTTTTATAGTAGATCATCCTCATCAATAATTTGATAATCAATTGATGTTATCGAATTTGAACGTGATACATTGGGCATTTGTTGAGGAAGTAACAATGAATTTGAATCTGCTATTTGTGTTCCCAGTGAACCTGAAAGAACATCATCATCGTCGTCATTAGTAATTTTGTCTTCATCTGACATTCGTCGTAGAACAAACCATAAACATCTGTAAATGAATCGAATCGAAACAAAAAAAAGATAAAATTGCTTTTTATTTGTGTCTTACATATTTGATATTAACGGTATGAATGCAAGTGCAGCTGCTAATAGAAATGTAAAATTTTTATAATTTACAACCGTTCGAGCGTAAATCCAATTAAAAATGCAATAGCCAAGTACTTTCATAATTGTATTGATTTCAGTCACTAATGTAAATGCATTCGTTCGTTCATAGGGTTCTAACCATTTCGATATCATTGACATGGTTAATAGATGTTGATAACCACCAAACGAACAAAGAATCAAACCAACGTACATTTGCCAAGTATATTGAGCAAATGCTGTCCATAACGAAGCAAGAATGAAGAATACATGACTAAGAATACAAATCATTGTATCACTAGCACCTAATCGAGTTAAAATTTTCATTCCCAACATGCTCAATGCTCCGAAACAGATGAGAGCTGCTGCTGAATAATTACCGATTTGTTTCGATGACCAACAAAATGGTGCATTGAGAAGATACAAAAGTAGAACGATAAATGCTGTATAAATAAATGAATAGGATGCATAAGCAAGAAGAGTTAATAGAAGAGCAAGAGATTTCTTTTGTGAACGATGTTTAAAACTGAATACGGTACAAATATCGAAACAATTCGATGTCGAATGTTTGTTAAGCCTGTTGGATGCTGATGGTAATGTTCGATGTCGATCGGATTTAAAAAAGAAAACGACAATAAAAATCGACATGATCTGTAGGATCAACGCTGTCCAATAGAGATCATTGAAACCTTGCCACGCAATATAATAACCGATAGCAAATGTTCCAATTGCTGATACAATCATTGAAATAGCACCGAACAGAACAAAATGAGTTGAACGTTCATGTTCATGTGTATTTTCTGTAATAAATAGATTTAAAACGAAATCTAGAATAGAAAATTTATAAAAAAAAACAAAACAAAATAAAGATCTATTATTCAATTTCGATTTACTTCGAACATTATCCGAACCAGATAATCCAACAAGAAATGCGGCTATATACCACCAATATTCCGGTAGATTACTATAGATAATTGTTAACCAAATAATAAGTTGAATGGTTGTGCCGATCATAGGTAAGAGAAGAACGAATCGTCGACCTAATTTCGGCGTATAATATCCGAGAATATAGGTCATAACAATAATCGGAATACAACTCCAAAAATTCGTCCAAAAGAACAGATCAGCCGATTTTTGTTGTGCCCATGCTTGAGCCGTACTATCAAGTGATAGACTCGTTTTCAGACATTTGTCCGATAGGTTTTTTTGCGTACTATGAAAATGAATCACTGTCGTATTCGAATAATACGGATAGAGTTGTAAATAATACGAATAAATATATTGTCCAAGTGTAAATATAATACAAGTACTGAGCGTTTGAAGACTGAGTACGGTCGCGATGGTATAACTACTAACAACGGTCATAGTCGCTCGGAGAGATAAACATAAAATCGCCAATGAATCAACGCTTTGTTGTTTTTTTTTTCGTGTCGAATAGACGATTCGAGATCAATCATGCATGTCGACAGAAGAAAAATAAGATTAGTCACGTATTTTTTTCTCGTTCAGTAAAAATTTATTTTTAAAAAAACAAAACTTAAACAATTAACACTTCATCGTTTGATTTATTCTCCTCATCAACACAAATGATTTCATCATCATCATCATGTAGCACTGGTTGATTTGCAGGATCGATCTCAGATTCATTATCAAGTGGCAATTGATCATCTTTGATGTGTCGTCGAATAATAAGTAAAATTCTATTCGAAAGAAAACAAAACAGATATTTTCAAATTAAATCTACGTATAATCCATTCACTTACATATTTAACAGAAATGAAATCGTACTTAAACCAGCAGCGAGGAGTAAGAGAAAATTTCGAGATTTACTAACAGTTTTCGAATAGATCCAATTAAAAATCGAATCACCAAATGTTGTTATAATCGTATTAATTTCAGTGACAAGAGTAAATGCATGATTTCGTTCGTGAACTTTCAACCATTTCGATAACATCGGAAATGTTAACGAATTTTGATAGTCAGCATACGGACTAATCAATAATCCGGCATATAATTGCCAACTATACCGTGAAAATGCAATCCAAAGTGATGATAATGTAAAACAAAAATGGCTCAATGTACAAATCATAATATCATTCATACCGATACGTGTAAATAATTTCATTCCTAATAAACTAAATATTGCACTCGATATGGATGATAAAGCTGTGTAATTGCCGATATTTTCCGATGACCAATTGAATGGATCATTGAGTAGAAACCAAAGAAATGATGCATAAGTCGAATATGCTAACAGATAGAAAATATAGGAGACAAGTGTGAGAAGAATACTAATCGATTTTCGACGTTCATATGATGTGTGAAAATTAAATATTGATATGCAACAATTGTTGCAAGTTTTTGACGATGGACTAGTTTCTGTTGTTGATGATGATGATAAAAGTGATGTTCGTTCATCGATAATAAATGATGAATTTTTAAAATAAACAATAACAATGACGATGGATATCAATTGTAAACCTAAGGATATCCAATAGAGATCAGTAAAACCTCGCCAATCGATATAATAACCAATACCAAATGTGGCTAAAGCTGAAACAGCTGTTGTAATCGCTTCAAAAACAACGAAATTCGTTGAACGACTATCTTCTTTCGTTGTATCGGTGATAATTAAACTCAAAATAAAATTCGAAATATAACTCGAACCCGATAGACCAACAATAAAACTCGCTATATACCACCAATAGTCAGCTAATTGAAAATAGATAATTGCTAACCAAATAATAAATTGAATACTCGTGCCAATCATTGGCAAAATGAGTACAGTTTGTCGGCCAATTTTTGGTGTATAAACACCGAGCAGATAGGTCATAATGACTAATGGACAACTATTCCATAGATCGATACGAAAAAATAAATTTGCCGTTTGTTCCTGAGCCCATAATTGAGCATCATCTTCGATGGTTACCCAATCGGTACTATCTGTTAAATTGTATAGCGAAATATTCGTCCAATTGACAGTTGTATTTGCCCCATAAGGGTAGATTTGTAAATAGGAACTATAAATATACTGTCCAACAGTTGTTATAACACAATGAGTTATTGTTTGAAGACTGAGAATGATTCCAATCGCATATTTATTGACACCAGGCATGTCGATTGTATACAAAAATAAATACGGAAAATAAATTTTTTTGATTTGAACGTCACATCTACCTATAGTACAACGATATGATGAGTAATCGTCGGGCTTGAGGAAAAGAAAAAGTACATCGTACAAGACGAGAGAACGGCAAGAAAAAAAATGTCCTTTCCCCCCCTCTTTTCTTTTCTCTTTCTTAAGGACAAAAAAAAGCGTCATAGAATAATTTCTGAATCTATCGTTGATTCGAATTGAGACGGCATTGTTCGTGTGATTATAAACAAACATCTAAAATTTAGAAATATTTATATGAAAACGAAAATCTTTAGTTTACATATTTAAACCGAACGGTATGCCACTTAAACCAGCAGCGATGAAGAATGTCAATGTTCGATGATAGGCAACAGTTTGTGCATAAATCCAATTAAAAACTGAACCACCAACAACCGACACAATCGTATTCATTTCCGTGACAAATGTAAACGCATAATTTCGCTCATCATCGCGCAATGATTTCGAAAGCATAGGCAATGTTAACGAACTTTGATAATTGACAAATCCATTCAATAGTAATCCAACGTACAATTGCCAATTGAATTCAGCAAATGCAATCCATAAACACATAAGACAAAAACAAACATGACTTATGACACATACGAATGCATCATGAATATGAAACAATGTAAAAATCTTCATTCCAATTAAACTTAATACAGCCGATGAGATTGCACTGATAGCTGAATAATCACCGATTTGTTTTGATGACCAACAAAATGGACTGTTTAATAGCAGCCAAAGAAATGGCGAATAACAAGTAAGAGCAATAAAATAGAAAAAATTCGAAAATAATGTTAAATGTAAACTGAGATTTTGTTTCATTGAACGATTTTTACAACGAAAAACTGTACAAATTTGAAGAAATTCTTCACATTTTGTTTTCGTTGGAGATGGAAGTAACGGTTGTCGTTCATCATCGTTATCACGAGAATCAACTGATTTAAAACAAATACCCACAATTCCGATTGACATTATTTGTAATCCTAATGATATCCAACACAAATCCGTAAAACCTCGAAAATTAATATAATATCCCACGGCAAACAATCCAATAGCTGCTAGAGCTGTTTGCAATGCATTTATATAGACAAATGTTGACGAACGTTGTTCTTCAGTTGTATTATCAGTAATAATTAAATTCATGACGAGATTAAATACACCACTTGAACCTGATAGGCCGGTAATTAAAGCCGATAGATACCAAAGATATTCGTTGAATTGAATATAAATAATAACTAACCAAATAATTATTTGACTTGTCGAACCAATCAAAGGTAATAAAAGAACGATACGTTTGCCTAATTTCGATGTATACAAACCAAGGATATATGTCATAATTATGACTGGTCCACTACTAACTAAATTCATTCGAAATGTTAAATTAGCAGAACATTGTTGCGCCCATAATTGAGCGTTAGTATTTGATGACGATGAACAATTCAAATTAATATGAATTAATTCATTTAATGTATTATTCGGATAGATTGATAAATAGTAATTATATATGTACTGTCCGATAGTTGATATCACACAATTGAACAATGTTTGAATCAGAAGTAGTAGAACTATCGCAAATTTGCTCACATGACACATTTATGATTCTGATTTCTTTTCTTTTCTTTTCTCACGTGTGGAATATATATATTTCTTTTTTGATTCTATACCAAAAAACGGTTAGCGACATACACGCATGCACACCCACACACACACACATTTTACATATAGAAAAAAAATTTTTTTTTCAACCAATAAATTCTGTTGTTTGAATGTTTCGTTTCGTATGTATAAATGTGAGTAAAGTCGTTGAACATAGATGAATGAAATTCAATGCAAAACAAGTTACAAGAACAATTTTAATTGAATAAGCTGAATGTTGACAACGTTCTTCAGCAAGAAATATTTTATAACATGAGTCCGATGCTAAATTCATTGATGAAAGTATTAAGCCAATAATTGTAATAAATGAAAGAATTATTTGAAACGATCGACATTGTTTTATTGAATTTATATGTTTACTTGTTTGACTAATAAATAAAATTAAATAAATTCCTAGAATAATATTCAATGCACCTGTCCATAGGCCAACGAATGAATAGGATTCATTCATAATTGTTAAAATAATATCACAAACAATTGTTGTTAAGCCCATTGTCATATGAGCAAGACCTGAGCCGAGAATAAATCGACTGAAATTTTTCGAGAATGTTATTTTCGGAGGCGATATTATTGGTGGTTGATGATGAGCATATTCTTCATGTTCGAGTGGCAAAACATAGATTGGTGGTGCACGATACGATGGTGGATTTTCTTGTGGATTTGTTAGTGAATATGCAGGCGGTGGTCCATACAAATCCTCTTTCGACATAGACCATTGATTTGCCATTCAATGTTTCTTTTATTTCTCATATAAATGTAAGTTATAAAAAAAAATCGTATAAAAAAAAAGAAGAAGAGAAAGAAGAATGAATGAATGAATGAAAGTGAAGTATTGAAGTGAACGAAAAAAAATGAGAAAGAGAGAAAAAAAAGAGGTAGGCCGATGTGAAGGTTAAACATGTAATATTTGCGATTTGAGCACGTTGAAAGGATCATTATGATGAAATTTATATATATGTATATGTATATACATATACAGAGTTTAAGGACAAGAGTATATCATCATATCACAATGTGCTAACTTTTGAGCAAAATCAACGTTAAGATAAGCGAATTTGAGATCTTTTTTAATAGCTCTTCAAATGGATTTCGTTTCTTTTTTTAATGGACACGATTAAAATGATAAGAATGAAAAATTGTGTTCAAGCATTGAAATACGTATATTCTTTCTTTAGGAAGAACGTGTGTTTTTTTCGAAACTGGTTCCTATAAACAGTGATTGTGTTCTCATATAATTCGTTACTAGATTTGTTTGGTCTTTCATTCAATAACAAATTTGAGTGGTAAACTCTCTATTATATTAAGAGGACTATGACTAATAGACTTATTTCCGAAATCAAAGTCGGAATTATGACTTTTCACTTCAATTTGGCCTACTTTTAAGAAAATTGTTCCTCCTGTATTTGCATATCCAATAATCACAAGTTTGAAATCCAGTTTTCTTTTCGATGTAAATGACTGTGATGAAATAGAATTAGTAGCAGTTAATTGGGTTTTAGATGATGTTGAATTTCGAAATCTAACACACGAAGATCACTAAGCATGAACATGGCTTAGCTCCAACTAAAATAATTTTCTTTTGTTTGTTATTTCTTTTCAATTAATATATTTTATTTTCACATTCTCAAGCAATTTAAGTTTACAAAACACATATTAAAACAAAAATTAATTGTTCAATATGCGTTGAGTTTTTCTAATTTGGAATAAATTTGTGAATGTAGTACGAGTTCTCTACGTTCTGTAAACCTATAACTCAGTGGTAATAAAAAATGAAATAGAAGAGCATGTAAGTTTTATAACTGATAAAGAATTACGCATCAATATATCGTCTTCACATATGATATTTGTGTAGTTTTTATGCTGAAAAACTGCTTGCTAATATGCAAATATTGTTTTGATAAAGTTTTTTATCTTTTTAAAATGACGAAACAAGATACTAACAATTTTTTTCCAACATAGGCAAACAAAATAAAGAAAAAAAATGATAACGACATTCATTTCATTTAATGGTTTGTCAAGAATAGGTAAAGCTTACAAGAAAAATCTAATAATTTTATACTACTCATAGGCGAAACCCTTGATGATGAGAGTACAATCAGTCAGTTGCATCATAAGGATAAGATCGTACACATTCTTTTCATTTTTACACATTTAAAAATGCTCAGTAGAATAACATGTTTAGATTAGGGTTCCCGAAAATAGGACAAAATCTTTATCGTTATTGTAGTTAATGAACTGTACATAAATTGGTCAGACAACAAGAATGTTGCACTCTGAAAATATTATATTTTAGATTTTTTAAAAGTATCTTAAACTTATGAGAAAAGAACTATAAGAAAAGCTATGAATAAAGATAGGAAAGAAGAAGAAAACATATCTGACGAAGTGCGTTCATTTGAACGTGCATTAAATGAAAAAACTACTGGCGAAGTATTTCTACAAAACATTATATCACGACTGGATAACTTTGAGAGGCTATATGGTAATGGCGAGTACAAAACGTTTTCAAATGATTTTCATTATATCATACAATGCTCAACAAACTGTCTACCTTCGCTTAAAATTGACGATCAATCTGAACTTTGCATCGATGCATACTTTTACATTCTTAACCGATTAAAGATCTACTATGAGAAGCAAAATAAGATTCGTCGAGACATCCAAGATGCACAGAAAATAAATCAATTTAAGAGCTCTTTCACATCGACAATAGCTGATATATTTAAGTCAACAGCAGGTGCTCAACCTAATTTGTGTACAGATCAGAAAAAGCTTCTCGAATCCTTCAATGTACTGCCATATTTGTTGTCTATAAAAACACTTAGTGAAGAAACTATTCATTTATTTTTTGTGGTCTGCAAATTAGCATTTCAAGTGGCAGAAAGATGTGATGAAAATGGAAGTATTCAATGGAAAAGCACATTCCAGTACATTAAGACCATTGCAATATCTTTGAGCACGTTTGTCACACACTACAAGACTTATTCCAAGGCATTTCAAAGCTGTCCGCTAGATATTGATGGATTTACTTTCCTGATTTCTAAGACATCAACACTACCAGGTCGAAAGTCATCGCTTACAACGTATTACCAGCTGGCTGGTGATTTAAATCTGGATTTGGAAAAGTTTTGGGAATTGTTTCTATATACTTTTTGCAATGGTATAAAGCAAAACAATTTTGATATTAAAGAAGTTGGTGAACTATTGGGACGTTTAATGGGTACATACGATCAGTTGTTTGTTAAATATTTAAACAATTTCTACATCGGTCTCAGTGAACCTAAAACGGCAATATGGACTGTCTTTTACTACTTGTGCACACATTTTTTTCTAAATGAAAACGCGGTGACCAACTTTATTCAGTGTTTATCGCATTATATGCGAATCTGGACACCCGATAGTCTGATTGCTTGTGCAAAAGATATCAAGAAAAACGTTGACAAATTCAAAGCTGAGAATGTTGTTTTTTATCATAACGTGATTGAAGCGGTATTTGCCAATGCTACTAAAAATTTATATGATTCGGACATACGTCAAAAAACGCGCTTAAATATTGATTGGAATGAATTATTAAAGTGCAGTTTAGAAATTTCCGCAGCACGCACTCTTTCACAACCTTCTAATTTATTCATTATCGACCGATTATTGTTATTTGATATCGGTGATGGTTGGGAATGGACAGAACGAGTAAAAGCTTTGTTCACAAACTTTGAGAACTTCGGCGAAAAATTGTATGAAAGAGATGATCCAGCAACGCTAATTGATGATAGCAAATTACAACATTTACTTATTGATATCGCTACAGAATTTTGTCCACTATTGAACAAAAATAAATACAAACATTTGTGTGACACATATAAAGAAAATCCATGGACAAATTTTATTTGGTCACGAATCATGCATCTGAGTACCATACGATCAATATGTGGAAGCACAGATAATATGCTTATAACACTAAATAAATGGATATGCGATGTTGAACAAGATGCTTTCGATCATAGCCACAAATTAACCATAATTCTTGTCAGCAATATTTTTGAACATATAATCAAGCACTTTAGCTCGGTGTTCTCACTTCCAGACATTCCATACATCATTGATTTCATATTTCATTTGAAAGATCAAAATAATCATGCAGTCAACAACGAAGATGTGAATGATTTTATGACCAGAGGACAAAATGAACTCGAAGACATTATTCTTTTTAAAAGTAAGTTTTTAACTCATCCTCGGCTTTATTAGTTATAGTGTCTAAAACTGCTTATTACTAACACATATCAGTGTGTTGCACTCTAGAGTTTACGTATAAATGCATTTTATCATGTATAATATTTAGGTAAACGATCATTTTACGAAACACCACACAGTTCATCAACTATTAACTGCTTTCTTCGAACTATGGACTTTAAAAAAATATCAGAAAATCTACAACTACCACAATATATATTTCCCAACGTATCCTTAAATATACAATCAATGGTTTCTGTAACAAAACCGGCAGATATTGACATTACAAAGATGAATTCCAAAGAAGAAATTTTCGATAAGTGTATACGAAAAGGAAAAGAGTGGTTTACGTGGTTCGATCGTTTTTTTGATATCTTTGAGTATCCGATTCAATGGTTTGAAGATCATAAAGTTGATGGAGCACATGAACTTCTCGCCGAATTAAATACTATCAAAGATAAACCAACCGTTTCATTACTAGAAATCAAACAAGTGGCAGAAAAAATATTGAAACTTCTGAAAGAATTAGAGCAACTTGCTCGTTTTTGTCGTTTGTTTAAATGCTTAACAACTTTTGATATTATTGAATCTGGAACAACGGATGGTGAAGAAGACCAAAAGAAATTTATTTCCGAAATGCAAACTTCATATCGAGACAGTAAGCTAGTCATTGACTCAAACAATGGCGCGAAAAAAACTATCGTAATTGATAATCGTCAACGTGTCGAATGGTCTCTCGCTAGCGAAAACTACTCATGCAACATTAAGATCGAGTATAGGCATGCAAACGGTTCTTGTGTTACACTCTATGACAAATCTAATGTTCTTGTCGATAAAAGAGTATTATATGGAGACTTCGAAACAAAAAAATCGGGTTATTTACTTATCACCGTATTTAATCCACAAAATAAACCTCCACAAAAGGTTTGGTTTCGAGTCATAGCGACGGATCTATCTAAATGTCATATTTTCAATGGTATTTTTGATATATTTTACGAAAAGCATTCTCAAAAATCAAAACAAAAAATCAAAGAACACCAATTAAACGATTTACTCAATCAAACATTTTCATTTATTGATAAACTTTTAACTGGAACTATTGAAATGAAAGATATGAGTTATCTCAAAACAATATTCTGTGATAAAAATATTGTAGTTCAAGATGAAGTGAGAGGATTAATTATGAATCGTTCTGCACCGGAACCACGAAGAAATCCAAATGCCGTAGCAGTGCAACCTCAAATTCCAACTAATGCCGAGATTCAGAAAGTTTGCGAGTGGATTCAAACATATCAATATTATAGTCATCTGAATAATATCATCGAATGTATAGAAGTATTTGATATAATTCCAGAAACTAATAAGGACGAATCGATTGGCAAACTCAAACAACTACGAAATAATGAAAGTTTTACTCTCGGTCAAATAACTGATGTTTACAAGTCTCTGAAAGAACGTTTTCAACGTCTATCCAGTTCACATCTCCAATTAATTAGAACAATGCGCGAATGCGTATCAGTTGTCACAATGATGAAAGAAAATAATTTATATTCAGTCGATGGTCGACATCGATTTCAAGAATTAAGAGACAATTTGACGACTCAATTTCAACTTCAAGAACGAAATAATCTTATACTTAATTCATTGATTATGGCTTATAATCTATGTGAACCATTTTCTGTACAAGCAACTAGTTTCGATCATTTTGTTGATCGACTAACGAAATTACCCAAAGTGAATGACAATTCTTTAAAGCATATAAAAGGTACTTTAAAATAATACCAAATTGATATTATCAATGAATCTTATTTGTCTTTCTTGTATCGTTGTAGTGATTAATGAAAATATACAAATTGTAACAATGTGGTTGTCAACGGAAGTTTTAACTGTGTTGGACAATGCTCTTGTAACTATGGAATATCTATATAAAACTGGTACAGTAACTGTACATCTCAATCGTTTAATTAACGAACAATCGTATTTCGATATTGAATATTTTATTGACAAAATACAAACATCCATGAATCAAACTACAGATGAATTAAATATTAAACATGAAGAAACAACAAAAATCAAATTTAATCTACCAATGGCAGATATTGATGATCATAAACGTCAACTGACATTTTGTAATATTGATTTACAAGACAATATGGCACATACAAAAGTTTTATTAGATGAACAATTAAATCTACTGAAAGTAATTGAAAGAATATATTCATTATTAATAAAACTAGAAGTATCTGGGCATCCAAACTATCAGCTCAAAGAAGAAAAATTTGAAATATTCGATCAAACTGGTCAGTTAAATTTCGATACTTTTGAATAATTAAACTGTTTTCATTTCTAAACATAGGCGATATTAATAGAGCATTAGCTTCGTTAAAAAACGAGCCAAAGATGAATGTCAATCAGCTGAAAAATATTATCCAAAAACAAACAAAGAATTTAGAATTGAGCTATCAAATATTGGAAAATCGATATAAATTATGGTTGGATGCGCTCGAACAATCAAGAGATTCGTATCGTTTATTGAAGTTATTTACCAATCGTCAAATCATGATTATGATCATTCTTCTAACAAAATCAGTTGATCATCGAAAAACTAAACATCATCTACTAAAAATTCTTAGTTCATTTGATAATATCAATGTCTCCGAAGAAAATGAAGTGACATTAACTAACAAATACTTAACACATTATTTTCAATCATTACGATTTACGAGTTGTGACTTATCAGCAGAAAATATAAATCGTTTGTGCATGAAACATAAAATTGAATCTATCAATAACGACAGTGAATTTTTGAAAAGACTTGCTCTATTTCTTCATGAACTATTTGATAATGGAAAGGAATTATTTGCAGGCGATACACCATTAAGTGAAAATCAACAATATCTTGTTACTATCAATCAATTAGAAGATCAATCGTCATTCAAACACAGTCTTGATTTAAAAACATGTTCTATACTATTAAATATCTTTCATAATCGACTACCAGCGTATTACCAAATTTTATGGTGTTCAACAGCAACTAAAGAAGACATTGAGCTCTTTTTTTCACGTGTACGAACTTTTTACAAATTAACGTATGTTGTAATGGATATCGATGTTATGCATCATAAATTTCGTGAAAAACTATTACACGAACAAAATTTGCTCAGTCAGCAACAAGAAGTTCACGGATGCGTTTATTATTTTTCAAAAGAAATAACAAATTGGCGAAATGATCTTCAACCGTTTCACTTTACGCATGAACATCAAAATTCTGACGTAGCATATAATAAAGTAAATCGTTTATTTGAAAGTTATAATATTCAAAAGCCCGAAATTGAAATTGTCTGTGGAGACTCAGGCGTTGGTAAGCAATCTTTGTAGACGATATATGTAATATTATTTATTAATTTTTAACTGTATTTAGGAAAAACACATTTCATCAAAATGAATCACAGAGAAGCTGAGACATTATGTTTTAGTATTAACGATAAATTAAATCTAAGTTTATTAACAACCGCATTACTATCTCACGATACCAATGCATTGAACACCAATCCATCGATTTACTTTAACATTTCAATTCATGCGTTGTTCGACGAATTAACACGCATTCTCTTCTCTCTATTTATTTGTGGTACATTATTAGATCCTCATAGTGGTTTTACATTTTCTTTATTATCATGGAAATCTTGGAAGTTTATTATGGAAATTCCTTATACGAAAAATTGTGGACTGACACCTAAACAAAATCTTTCGAAAATTTTACCGATACTTTCAATAATATCTCCATCAAATATGGAGGAAGTTACTGATGCTAATTATGAACTATCGATTGGAATTGAAGAAGAACTAGTTGCTCGATTTTTAAAAGCGTATGAAAATGGTAGCATCAATCGAATCCTAACATATGACACGAATAAGACTGAATATCCAGTCATATTTGACAAGTTAGATGATGTAAAGGAGTGCCGTGAGCATATTTATGACTGTATTAACAAGCATGCGTTAGAAATCAGAACAGATAAAATTTCACAGATTTCATTTCTCAAATTCTTATATCGTCGTGTACGATTTTTCACTGGTCATTACTACCAAATGAATGATAGCAATAGATCTCTCGGTTCGGTTACTATGAAACAAATGATAAGTGAAGCAAAATCATTAGCACGAATTAACTTTCAAACTAGTAATTATCCACGATTATTTCTTGTTTATGATCCTAGTTTTTCACTACATGTACTACACGATGGTTGGCACAAAGTTCCTGAGGACATAAAAACAATATTTACTAACGGAGATCCAGCGAATTTCCGACACTTTCAAAATCAAGATTATTATGCAATATGTTTATCTTGGCTGATCGATATCGATTATAAGGATTTTATAAAAATTATGAATGAAACAAAATTTATTTTGACAGAAAATTTCACTTATAAAATCTTTCATGTTCACGAACGAAAATTAACAAAATTACCGCTGATAATCGAAGGTGAAACAGGTGTTGGAAAAACCTTTCTACTGAAATTTTATTCACTATTATTGAATGCAAAAACTATGAGCGGTTCATTCGAGGAAAACATCGCACCAAGAATTGTTGAGCGTACGAACTTATGGTTTTTGAAAACCGTTTTAACAGCACACTTAGAAAAAGATGTTTCTCTACTAAATACAATTCTTGAACAAATACGACCTGTACTCGAACAATATGGTGAAGCTATAGTAAATACTAACGCTACAGACAACAGCAATGATAGTGATGAGGAAGAGAACGATGAAAATGTACCAATGTTATGTCTAAATGCTGACCTTATGGAAGAAGATAACGAAGTAATTGAACGTCCAATGCTTGAAGTGGCTGAAGAACTACCTGCTGTCGAACCAGAACATATTGAAAATAATACATTGGAGGCTCTAGTTGCCGAGGGTGAAATAGAAAGACTTCCGGTAATGGCTGCAAATCAAGCTATACCAAAACTAGAGCAGGTGACTGATAGAAAACTTTTGGAGAAAATCAAAAAATCGCTGTCTATGTGTGAATATGATCATAATATCCTACGATCCATGTGGAAAATAATCATAACCGTTTCAAACGAGAAATCTAACACTGTATGTCAAAAACTGCTGGAAGCATTATATGAGTATGTGACAATGCATCTAATGAGTTTTCCTTTGATCGAATCTAGCATACAATTATGTAAACTACTTGAGCAAAGAAGTTCATCAAACATCGAAACATCAATTCGAATATTCGATGAATATCTACGATATACAAAAATAAAGCCTACATTTTATCGTTTACTTCTACATCCAGGTGTTACTGAAGAACAACTCGAACAATTCCTTTCTCCTATTGCACAACTCGCACGTGAACTACCTGATATTGTACTAGTTGTTTTCTTTGATGAAGTTAACACGTCATCATGTCTTGGTTTATTCAAAGAAATTTTTATTGACAGAACTATGCATGGTATTGACCTACCGGACAATATCTTTTTTACTGGTGCAATAAATCCTGCTACAAACAAAGTTAATACATCGAATCAAGTTGTACATAGAATGGATTACATTGTGCATAGTTTACCAGAATCATTGAATAAATTAAAAGTGTCCTATGGTATCTTGGAATCAAAGATACTCGACGATTACATAAATAAGAAAATTGCAACATTTTCAATTGAATCCGGAACTATTAAGAAAAAGAACGTGAAACTAGATCAATACGCACAAGATATTCTTAGCAAATCTATTCTCAAAGCACAAGAATTTTGTGAAAAACGTCTAGGTAAATTTTTTCATTGCTTTACTTGATTCTATTGTTTTCTTTTTCAAGGACACAATAGTGTTTCTCAACGAGAAGTTCAACGATGCTTTAATTTGATCGAATTTTTCTATAACTTAAAGTACAAAAATGATACTAGTAATGATGACGATGATGATAATGATGATGATGATCATGACAATGAAGAACGAGAAATTAAATTTCGAAAATCTATTGCATTATCATTATCATTAATTTATTATTTCCGTTTGCCAACCAACGAGGATAATTTGCAACGAAAGGATGAGACAACACCATCGCGTGAAGATTTTAACAAAATGATATCCGCATACATACCAAATTTTACTCGTACTATAGAAGAGGAACTAGTGAAATTTGTTAATACTGATAATTTCGTTATACCTCAAGGTGTTGCAATTAATCAAGCAGTATGTATTTCCATTTTTTTCGTAGTTTATTCCATTTGTTTTTTTTTTGCAGATACGTGAACATATTTTTGCAATAGTTGTCAGTATTGTTACTCGAACTCCGTTATGCATCATTGGTGCACCTGGTAAGTTAATCAATTCGTTGACTAAACGCTCTCATCATGTTATGTTTATATTTTACTAAAGGACAATCTAAAACATTATCTTTTCAAATTGTTCTGCAAAATCTTAAAGGCGCTGAACTATCAACGAAACCATTCTGTAAACGTCTACCATCGATTGATCCTTTCTTCTGTCTTGGTTCACAATATACCCGTTCGGAAGATATTGCATATGCATTCGAACGAGCTATTAAACGTGAACAAGGATATATACAAAACAGAATAGCAACACAATGTGTTAGTACAAGAACAAAATAGTTTCTTTTCTCTATTCAGACAAATCATATTTTGTGTTTTAGGTTGTCTTCTTAGATGAAGCTTCGTTGCCTGATGAAAATAAAATGGTATTGAAAGTATTACATCCATATTTAGACGAATGTAAAGTTGCATTCGTTGCTGTAGCAAATAGTGCATTCGATGCTGCAAATGCCAATCGAATGATATGTGTTTATCGTTCATTACCATCGGAAAATGATCAGAAAATTTTAGCTTATGGTTGTTTGGGTTTACAAATTAAATCAAATGACAATATTGTCAATGGTAAACTTGAAAATATTATTGTTGGTCTTTGCCAAGGTTATCGACGTGTTACGATTAGTGCAGAGATTCCGAATGTATTTCATGATCGAGATTTTATTTATATGCTTCGTGAATTACGTTTTCAATTGAAAGCAGATTCATCGGATGAAAATGTTAAAACAGAAGGAATAACGCCCTCAAGTTTGCTACGAGCACTAGAAGATAATTTTAATGGAATCAAAAAAGAAGAATTTGACAAACTAGTCGATATATTTTTTACTGCTGTCAGAGAAAAAGATCCAGATTTTGAACGACCATCGAAAACAATCGAAAATACCTATCGTAATGTTCCAACGATTTTAAATGATTCGATTCATTTAAGTGCATCACATCGTCGTCGCTATGGTCGATATAAATTGATTATTGATGAATCTGAAGATGAAAGTGCTGTTCGGCTTCTATTTCAAAACGGCATTCTCGATTCGAATCCGAATAAAACTTCTATGTTTCGAATGTCGGATTTTACTGAAGATATTGACAATGAATTACGAAATGTAGAAATCTTATCTGATATTAAACTTTGTATGGAAACTGGTAAAACTATACTAATGATTAATACAGGACGAATACATGGTGCATTATATGATGTATTCAATCAAAACTTTTCAATCATGGCAACAGATGATGCACGAAGAATATTTTCTAAAGTTGCTATAGGTCCTCGAACTGTCGATGTGTCTGTTAACGAAGATTTTCAATGTATTGTTCATGTTACACAAAGTGAATTTGACAAGATTCCAGCACCATTTCGTAGTCGATTTCAAAAATATCGTCTTAGCATACATGATTTCTATCATATTGAATTCCAACATCTTCCTGAACGAGAACAAACTATACTAAAAACTATCGAAGAAAGAGCTCAATCATTTATTGAACATTTTGAAACACAATATTTCTACGGTTTAAATAAAGATACACTTTATTCAATCCTATTATCATTAATTAAAACTGATGAAAATAAACAACGTCATCTTGTTAATATTCAACAAAATTATTCACAATTATCTATACGATGCAAATCATTCATCGAAGAAGATCTTACAAACACAAAACAATGTTTACTTCGATTTGTTCTCTCCAATCTTTTACAACTTGTGTCGCCTGAGTCCATGATCCTAAAATTAACTACATTCGAAAACAAAATTTCACAATGGATATGCCAAAATTATTTTCGACAACAGGAACATTTTAATATTGAAAATTTTATAATTCAACTCTTATCAACTCAGACGACATATGATGATCAGGACTTTGTAATTGATCAAGTACCACAAAAACGGGAGCGTATTAATAGAATAACAAAAGTGGTCATATTTACACGAACAACTCCATACATCATTGGCTTGAGTTCACATACTAAAGGTCAACTATTTACTTCAAATAAAGAGGACAATTTCGATCAACTAAAACAAAGACCGTCTGATATTACGAAGAGAGTCGATATTTTGAATTTCGTAAGTATAAACATTGACTTTCAGTCACTTTGAATAAAATATTTCCTTTAGAGTACAATTGATAATTCGATTGAGTTAAAAGCCAAAATTGACAACTACGAGCACAATACTGAAATTGAAGTTTTAATCATTATTATTGATGCTAAAACTAAACAACAACGTGTACACATTCCTTACATTCGACAAGTCATCGAAAAAAGTGATCAATCATATAATACTGGAGCTCGATTTAAACCAAAACATTATCTTCTTCTTATACATTCACCACCGCAAGATCTTTATCATCATTCATCTTTTCCTACAATCTTCTTGAATAATTGGGATTTTTATTTCTTTGATATTTCTACCAAAACTAGTACCTTTCACTTAAATCAAATGATTAAAATGATGTCCTCGTTCGATGAAAAACAACGCGAACCAATGAACAATGAATTATACAATTTCAATGAATTATTCGATGAATGTCTATGGGATTTCTGTTCACGAATACAAATATTTGTTTCAGGTCTATCTGAAAGCTCATTTAATGATACAGCAATATTTCAATTTTATCAACGTGGAACTAATATTACTAAACGAATACAATGCTTAAAAACCATCATTCAAAAGCACACTGAATTACAAAAATCGATCATCAATCTTTATCAAAAAAATTTAATCATGAAAAAGAATCTAAGTCATCAAATCTACAGTCTAATTTATAATGTTTCGAAAGAAATCTTATCTGGTCGACGATTTACTGGCTTAGTCGACTCAATTCAATATCAAATTGGAATTCCATTTAAAAACTTCGTTTGCAATATCTTAAAATTTATCATCGATGATTATGGACTTGAAAGTTTATCAAATATGAATTCAAAGCCATGCGATTTTTCTGTAACATTAAGTTTAATAGACATTTCCATATTTACAAAAAGCAATGATTTTGATCTATTATCATCTGATGGATTGCAAGAAACATTTCAAGTGAATATGCCAAATGTATTTGTACCAGAAACATTATTATTCAATCTACTTCAACAACGAATCAAAGGACATATTGATAATATTAAAACAAATTTAGTTGAACAAGAAAAAGAACACAAAAGTATGTTGATTTTTCTCTTTTTTTAGTATAGATTTATTTTCTGAAATCGGACAAGAGGGAGAGAAAGAGTATATTTATTTAGATAATAATGATCATCTTGTTGATTATCCATCTGAAATATTTCGACGCAAACTGATTGATTCAATGATACGCGACAATATCTTATGCGAATACTTCTCTCCAAATGCTCTCAACATGTATTTACATGATCTACTTCGAACAGTTTGTTCAATAGCCGATAAGAATTTTAAACATAATATTAAGCAAACTGCTAATTCAATCGAGTTTCTTACTAATTGGTTACTGATGACAAATGATAATGATTATAAACTACAACAAAATTATCAGAATAAAAATATATGGTGTCTCGCTCATGTTCATACAGCTTTAGAATACAAATCAAATGATCTATTTTCGATTTATTCAGCTTGTCGAGTTGTTGAACATCTTGAGCAAATTTATCCAAGATATAATAACGATTTGAAAACAAATCAATTAAACGATATTATTAATCATTTAAATGAGGAAGAACAGCATAATCCACTTGTTCCTATAAGAAAATTATTTAAAATAATGTTTAATTATTTATGGAAGACTCTATGTATGATCTGTAAAAACGATGAAGATAGTCAACCGTGGATTCATTTCTATAATTTTATTTTCACTTATTATCCATCTGGTCAAATATTAGACAATATACAATCTTCAGAAATCGAAAGACTTCAAATTGAATTTATGAATTTTGCTTATTTGATATTTTTGAATGAAAAGACACCACGACCGAAAAACCTTATACTAAACCTATTGAATGAAACCAAGATTGAAAATAGCCAAGATAATATAAATGCAGATTGGTCTGAAATCTTACCGAAAATTATGAATTATTTACACGAATATTTCAGTCAAGAAAATGCAGATGCTTCGGCATTGATGATTGACTTACTACGATGGACAACTTCAACAGTAACACTTTCAGTTGATACATCCAAAGAAAAAATTATTTTCATGTTAAAATACGTAAATCAGCCGAATAATCAGTGGTCTCTAGCAATAAAACAGTTTGTATTCGATGAATTAATGACTTTATCTATTCAAGAAAATAAATCTGACGAACAACTAGATTGTATTGATCACATTGCATATTTAGTACCAATTGTATTCAGTTGTCTAACAGACAAAAATATCGATACTAATTACGAATTACCCTATCATCCATCTGTTGTTCCAAATAACAATGAAATAACACAACGTCCGATCATACTTGATCTATTATTTTTCTATTTGAAACAATATTCTAGCAAAACGACAATCACTTGCGAAATAATTACTAAAATTACACATGAGCCAATTGAACTTAAAATTAGAGATAGAGATCTCAAAGCAAGTGCACAGACATATGTGAAACAATTAAAAATGTTTTTTTCTATTGAATGGATGGCTATATTTATCTGTGAAAATAATCAAAATGAAGAGTCTCGTGAGAGTCTACAAATAAGTTTAAACAAACTTATAGCTAATCATCTAGCATTTAACGAACAAAACGTGACTACACATTCTTATCTGCATTTATTTTTATCGATAATTATATCGAAAAAATCTTGGAATTTTCTCTTAGATCTGTTACAATCTGAGATTATGCGTCATGAAGAAACAATTGATTGGGCAAATAGATTATATGATCTTTTAAAAGTAGAACACAAAATTCAGAAATATATTGAATCATATAATCAAATACAATTTACATTGCCAACCGTAACACATCTGTCAAATTTTCCTAAATTTCATCAACCGTACGATGAAATCAGTCAAATCATTGATCAATGTATTCAAGATAATACGCGAGATGATAAATGGAAAAACTTATCGGATTGGATTCAAACGAAACAGAATACTGATGAAGATAAATTAACCTTACGAGAGATTAAAGTGATGTTATTATTGAAGATCTATTATGACTATTACTGTAGTAATCGATTAACTCTAATCGATAGTTTATTAGATTTTATTCAAGATAACTTAGAACCATCATCAGAAGAATTGAAAGTTTTGCGTGTTTTATTAAAACCAAATCAATTTATGATTGGATATCCTGATGAAAATGATGAACAAGAACATAATTCACTGAATAATTTATTTAAAGTAACTTGTAATGAAGTAGATGAACTGGATATTCGACATTCACTTGTTAATTTAATGGCAATGATATTACTTGGCGGTGAACAATCTTTTCTATGGACATTTGCATTTAAACCATTATCTCTTCTAAATACTTACGGTAAGTTGCTTGACTACGTCTAATTGGCAACAACGAAAGTCTAAAACGTAGTATTGTTTGTATTATATTTTTTAAATTCTATTTAACATAGGCATTGGATCGACATCGAATGCGCCTATCACGCAAACTGGTGTTCATTATGATTGTGGCTGTGTTTTGACTGAAAATGGCGATCTAGTACATTTCACTGGAAAGGTCATCAATGCTTTGGATGTTCCGGCAGTTTATGTCGCCTATTTTTCGACATTTGGAGCAATGGTACGATTTTCATTGAGTTAAAATATATTCGTTCATTTTCATTTACTTTATAGGCATGGCATTTATTATTATACGATACTTCAGTCGATAATTTGCATGATCCAGTTTTAGCAAAACATGCTGTTGGCAACAAAGAAGCAACCGGTCGAATGGCTGGCGCTGATATTCGATCAAAAGTCTGTCATTTTGTACGTGCACGATTACTTTCTACATTTCACTTTCTCTCGATTCGTTCAAATGTTGATGAAGCGTGTATTTTACTGAATCATTGTTTTGAAAAATTAGCATTTCTCACAGTCAATCATCAACAAACAAATAGCTCATGGATCAAGTCTGTTTATCAAACACTTGATGATCAACATGATGCAGAAAAATTGTATGCTGATCAAGTTTTTTATTCGACCTACAAACAATTGCCAAAATGGAAATCTGCTATCGATGATTTGTGTCTCAAAACTGGACTACAAATGATTCTTCGAAAATTTCTTTCTCAAATGCCGATCGATGTGCAAATTTCAGATTTCAAAGCTGAACTCAATAAACCGGAATATTCGCAATTATCGTTGAATGTCCTACGACTTTGTCTGAATTCCTCTGATCTTCTTCAAATGACAAAACATATTCATGATTTAACTAAATTCTATGTTCTATTACATCAAAACTATGCCAAACTCATCGAACAAAGTGAATTCCATGATATAAGTTTAAATGATCTATGCAAGCGAGGTAAAAAACACTACAGAAATGTTCAACGCATTCAAGCATTTGATGAATACAAATCTCATGAGAAAATTATCGATTATGGTATGAAAGCTGTGAATGAATATCATAAATTCGCCGATGGTTACATTCGACCAGGTGCTTGTGATGAAACCCAACATTTTCTACCAATTGATGAGACTACATCTATAAGTTATTTAGTTACAACTGACAATCACGATGAGAGCGATATAATCTTGCGTATACTCAGGTCAGTTTTGTTTCTGAAACATCTTCTTTTATTTATAAATAGTTATATCAAATAGATAAGAGAACAGATTTGCTTTGAATTTTAGCGTTCTTGTTGATTATCATAATCTATTATTGGACATACTCGAAAGAGATATGAATGCAAAAACGAACAACAATCTTACACCTTTACATAACCTAGTCAACGAACTAACAACTGAAGAAGTATCAATTTTACAAATTCTAAGTGACAGCAACGGTATCATTACGTTGAATGATCAAGATCAATCATATATTAAAAAACTTTGTCGAGCCAGTTTGATAAGTCAAGAAAATGGATATTTTTCATCATCAAAATATTCATTAATCTTTGATTTCAACTATGTTCAATCGTATATTATTCGAAAACACTTTCTTCATCGCCGTATTAATTATGAAAGTATTCACAAACCATATCAATGTTATGTAAAACGAAAGAATAAGGGATCAACAACTCTAAATGACATTGAAATGCTTGATCTTGACGAAAAATACACTGTCTTATTGACTGAACAACAACTTGAGGTTGAATGGAATCATTTGAAAGAAATGTCATCGGATAAACTCTATTTTGGTTACTGTTTATTTAAGCCAATCATATTAATTCTCAAAGATCAAGAAGATGATCGATCAGACGATCATTTGTATGATTTTATTGATTCCATAGGTGATAACGATGTCCTTCGTCAGCAACTCGAACAGTATGAGGTGAAAAACTTTAAATTATGTCATATTGATCATGTACGAAAACTGTACGAACTATCAATTAAAAGTCTTGAATCTTTATTTCCTGATGTATCGCCTTTACTTCGAGTCCTAATTAATCCTAAATTTGATTTCGAATTTGTTCAAATGCTTCAAGATATTTTTCTTAATATCACTGATGACAATCCAGTCGATAGAATCAATGAAAATATACGAGTAATTACAAATTTTTTGAATGAATTAAAAGAAATTGAAGAGGGTCTCCTACAACAATCAAGTCAATCATTATCAATGGTATGTGAGAGTTTCCTAGTGGAAAGTTCACTAATCGGACTCATACCAGCGAGTATTAAATGTGAAAATTATGTTGCTGTCAATATACACTTGATTAAAATTCGATCAACATTACTACAACAATTAATGGATATCAATGAAAAAGAAAACAAAACAAAACTATTGTGGCAAGAAAATCTTGATGTTAATATTCCAATTACAATAGAACAGCATCAAAACTGTTATCAAAATTTATTAAATGAACCAGATTATCCATCAATTGACGTCATAAATGACGATAATGATGTACCAGATATTTGGTACGATAATCCAATTGATATTAAACTTGATCCTATACAACAAAATGCCATTGATCTACTCGCCATGGAAAATGATTCGTCTCCTGAAAAGACACCAATTGAGATCGTGAATAATAAATTTATTTATGATGAATTCCCAACAGAAGAACTCAAATATTCGTCATTGTTTCGGTTAGCTATTGAGAAAATGCCTGTAACGACATCAAATCTTACTCAACAAATTCATAATCGAGAGGAAAAGATAAATGACAATGAACAAACAGTATCGACCAAAGCACAAAAATTCCTATTAAAACATCCTGATGGTAAAACTATTGGATATTTATGTAAAAGCGAGAGACTATACGAACAATTTCGAAAAGTATTTAAAGATAAAAATTATCAAGCTGATACTCTAACAATTATTGATAAAGATCGTATATTTATTGATTTCATGGATACAGATAAACAAGTACCACACCCAATCGTATCGGAATATGAAGTCATTGAAAAAACATCATTGATAGAAATACAATTTTCCTTTCGAGAAGAAAAATTCAACTATTTCGTTATGCCGAATGCTGGTGTTTCAACTATTATCAATCGATTTCTTCTTGATAACAATTTAAAAATATCCCCGGAGACATATCTTATTTTTTCGGATGAATTCGGTAAATGTATTGATGGTGAAACAATTACTGATATAACGACTGAGAATAGAATTAATATAAATGTAACCGAAGCTAACAATAATGATGACTTTTTATGCCAAGTAACTGTTTATCCAAATCAAGGTAAGTAATTTCCTATGTCAATTATATCATTCGTTTTTTTTTGTCTATTAAGGAGACGAAAAAGTCCAGTTATTTACTTCGATGACAACGTTAGAGCAAATAAATCAGTGGTTAAAGACTATCCCCGAACTCATTCAATCTACTGCCAATGATTTTGTTTTTATCGAATCCGAACAAAAAATTATTGTTAATGATCAACAATTGAATTTGTCTACGATTATTTCGGATACATCAATTACATACGATGGTATCGATCGAAGTGAAACAGTTCAGGTTACCATTATGTTCGATACATACAGTCAAACTATATGTGCCTTGAAATCGATACCCGTTTCTGGTTTATTATTAGACAAAAATCTTCTTGAAAACTTACATGTTAATGCGAATCTTGATCAATGTGTTCTCATCTTAGAAGATTCAAATGAACAATTAACAAGAGAACAAATGACGAAAACTATAAGTAAATGTTTAGATAATGAGGATCAATCACTTCGTGTTCGTATATCACTTTTAATACAAATAACAAAAGAGGATACCAATGAACAAATAACAATTCCTGTATCCAGTAAAAATGTGACCATTGAAGAACTACTACACTTAACAAATGTGTCCACAGATGTTTATAAATACTTAGCATCAAATACTACCAAATGTGTTCTTTCAAAGACCATATCGTTGTCAACTTTAGATGAAACAAAATTTATTCTCGCTAAAGAAAATGAAATTTGTCTTGTCTCGATCAAATCATCAAATGAAACTCAACTTATTGAGATTGAAGACGGAGCCTATCAAGATGAATTATATATCAATTGTGCTCGAATTTCTGATATTTATCAACACATAAAACTGAATATTAATTATCAATTTCTTGTCTATGAAAACGATTTTATTCCGTCATTTGATACATCGTTAGCATCGTTTCTACCAGAATCACCAATCAAATTTTCTATTGCAGAGAATAATTTTCCATTATCTATTAAAATCATTAATGATGAACTTTCAGTTAAATTAAACTGTTTTCTTTCGGTAACAATTCAACGTTTACATCAAATTGCATGTCAATTATTACATGTAAAACCAAAATATTACCAATTCATGCAGTCCGATTGTGTCATCGATTGTGATTTGTCATTAGAGGATATCGTTGAATCTGAAACTGAAATTGAATTGCAATTAGTTTCGAACGCAATATTAAATGTTTCTATCCAATATCAAAATCAAACAGTTACATTTCCTTGTGATAAGGACTCTGAATTAGCAGATATTGTTAACGATGCATTAGTACAACTTCAAAATGTAGACAAAGATATTGATTTATATGAAGTGATTGTACGTGACGAAGAAACCGAAACAGTACTACAGTTTGATACAAAGATGGAAGATATACTATCGTTGTTCTCATCAAATATTTCTACTGTTCCTATTGAATTAAGATTAAAGCAAAATACAAATTAAAATCAAACTGTTTTCCATCTACTTTTTTTACGAATAAACTCTTAATATGATTTTATCTGTTTTGACTTTTCACTTGTCTCATTCAGTCTTTTAAAAGCTAAAACGTGTAACAAGCTTTCAAATATTTTATCAATTCTATTGAAAGTAGATACAACAGATCCGTACTATTAGCTTCTCCATCGGTCTCAGCAAAAGAGAAAAAAACGCACTCTTTCAACTGTTCGACACATAGCACAGAGTTGATTGTTTTGTTTAATTTCTCATTTACACTCCTAACACTCTCAAATAAATTACTTAATGATTATTGAAAATTCCTTAGTAATGGTAACAGAAAGATCATGAACAAAAATTCGAGTGAAAATAATCGTGTAAAAATCTCAGACAATTATGAATGTTTATATCTATTTTACATACTAATAAATAAACTATAGCATGATAACTCCACAACGGGGTTCTTTGTACTCATATTAATTTAGTCATCTTGAATGTTTCTGTAATGACCTTAGCACGTCGGATCAAGCTATTTCATCATTCATTCAGTGCATGATCGCGCTGTTTTTTTCTAATAGAAACGAGTAAAAGAATGTGTGTAGAGGAGAACCGATGAATATGAGCGCATGGTTGCCCATCTGTTGCATCAGTATAAATAACCTCGAAGAAAAAAAGAAATAGAACGACGGCGTGTTTACTTTTGACAGTTAAACGTTCATAAGACGCATAATTCTTATTTTCATAATTAAAAACAATCAAAATCATGACAGTAGTTGATACAAAAAAATCAAAAGCAAAAGGTTCGTATAAACAAGAAAAAAACTTTACGATAGATTTTACTGTTGTTTGTATAGTACCTTATTGGAGTTCAATACGATTTTCTATTGCTTTCATTGGATTTCTTGGTATGATTACACATTTTCTACAGCGAACAAACATTAGTATTGCCCTTGTATGTATGGTGAATCATACTGCCATTGAACATTATTATTCTTCTCCTTCGATAAATAATTCAACTAGCACGACCTCTGTTTCCGTAGAAAACAGTTGCTCTGAAACGAAAGATACAAATAACAACACAGTGAGTGAATGAAAATAGAAATAGGTTTTCATTTTCGACAAAAACAAGAAACTTTAGAATGGCATTTATGTTTGGTCGAAAAACACCCAAGGAATTATTCTTGGATCTTATTTTTGGGGTTATATTCTCACACAGATACCGGCTGGATATTTAGCCAGTCGATTCGGTGCAAGATTTATATTTGGTGGCTCAATTCTACTTTCAAGTTTAGTTTCTCTATTCATTCCAACAGGTGCTGCTGTACATTGGATTGTTCTCGTAATTCTTCAAAGTATTGTTGGATTAGCACATGGTACAATTTGGCCATGTATGTCCGTTATTGTTGCACATTGGTCACCAGCTAATGAACGAGGTCAATTTATGAGTTTTATTAATGCTGGTAAATGATTGACTATTACGTATTAAGAGATTATTTGAAATGATGTCTAGGTGCACAAATTGGTAATGTCTTGGTTTTATCGTTGGGTGGATTGATGTGTTCATTGGAGTTTGCTGGTGGTTGGCCGTTGATATTTTATACTACTAGTAATCGATTTGATTTTCATATAACATCTTTGATTTGTATTCGGTTTCGAAAGGTTTAATTGGTTTGATTTGGAGCTCAGCTTGGATATTTTTCTATACGAATTCGCCTCGTTCGCATCGATATATCACCGATGAAGAAAAAGATTTTATTCTCGAACATACTCAAGAACAATTATCTCTACATACGAAACATAATTTTCATGCTCCATGGAAAGCAATTCTCACATCCAAACCATGTTGGGCATTATTTATCACACATACATGTATCAATTATGGCACCTATACATTCCTTACATCAATACCAAAGTATCTCAGTGAAGTATTGAAATTTAATATTAAATCTGTAAGTTTGATTTTCTCAACACTTTCAACAACGCCCTCAAATTCTTGTAATTTCATCAGAATGGACTATTGTCAGCATTACCATATATTTGTCTTTGGCTTACGATTAATATCACTGGTCTACTATCGGATATTATTGTTCGAAAACAAATTTTAACAATTACAAATACTCGAAAGTTTTTTAATTGTCTCGGTACATGTTTACCGGCTGTGTTTATTGTTGGGCTAGCTTTCATGACATGTCAATTTAAATATCTTGCTGTCATATTATTAACTATCGGTATTACATTCGGGTAAATTAATTTATTTTTATTTTTATTGATCTAAATCAATTTTAATTTCCCAGTGGATTTGCCTTTGGCGGTGGATTTGTATTAGTTGCAAATGATATAGCACCTGCTTACACAGGTATTATCTTTGGTATATCGAATACATTTGCAACGATACCTGGCATACTCAGTCCGTATGTTGTTGGTACATTGACAGAAAAAGTTTGTTTCCAAAAAGAAAAAGAGTAAATCTCGATTTTGTTTTAAATTTGTCATTTAGAATCCGAATAATTGGAGTATTGTATTTTTTATTTGTTCAGCGGTATATATCGTTGCAATGATTGCATTTCTTATTCTTGCGTCAAGTGAACTTCAGCCATGGGCACGAAAACAAATTCCTCAAGAGAATATCGATGAAAATCTTTTGTCAAATATGTGGTTAGAAAAAAATCCGAAATCAATCGTTCAATTGTCAATCGAAGCATGATCTTTTGAATATTGTAGTTCGTTATTTTATTTTTTTTTAAATACAGTGCTAAAAAATAAGTAATCACAAACACAACACAACACACATCGTAAAAAGTCAATTCTGTACATACCTTAACTTGAATAATAAAAATCTATTGTAAATAATGAAAAACTAGTTAAGATGTGAAGTCCATTTGATTAAATTTAATAGTAAATTCAATAATTGACTCTGATTGATTAACCGGTTCAATCTCACCATTCATCATTGAACATTTGTCACCCTCGCAAATCATCAATTCATATTTGAGACGTGCAACTTGTTTATCTCGAGGTATGTAATCGAGAAGTATCTGTTCGGATGTTTGACGAACTAATTCACCATCACAAATTTTAAAACCATCTGAAACATTTTCGAAAAAAAAAAAACAAAACAGTTTCTTTTAAATCCAATATTATCATCATACCTTCATCTTCAATACTCCATGTGCCTGCAGTTCCTTCTCTTAAATGAACATTTTCTGAAAGTACTAAAGTTAAATACGCTTGTTTCGATGCAAATGTTCGTTCTTCATTGAATGTTTCGCTCAAATCGAATCGGCATCGAACAATGGTTTGATTATTCAAATCGATTCGTTTCAAATGCGAATTATTCTTATCAGCAACGAACATAAAATGATCGAATATTGCTAAACCATAGGGTTCATTAAATTTCGCATAATTCGTTTCACCTCGTTGTTTTTTCGTGTCAATATCAGTGACGAAATAACTCGAACAAACGCGTGTATTCATATCGATACGTTTTAATTTATTATTAAATGTATCTGTTAGATACAATTGTGATGTTGGATAATGAAAAGCAACACCGAGTGGATGTTGAAGTTTAGCATTATAAGAACTACCATCAAGATCACCGAATGCCGATAGATTTGTTGGATCGGCATCACCACCGGTTAAATTCGATACATTTCCATCTTTGAGTGTGACAACACGAATACTCGAACTGTTACTATCAGCAATGAAAACAACGGATTCACCATTCATCATTCCATTGCAAATACCACGTGGTGCTGCTAAACAAGCGGATAATGGTTGAGAACAATTTCGATTTTCTTGAACACCACTGCCGATAATAGCTAAACAAGAATTCTTGGGCAGAATAACATCATTCCACCATTGAGTCTCTTCGAATGCATACGCCCAGATTTGATGTTGACCAGCCATTGAGATTAGTAAAACTGTTTTATGATCAACTGAAAAAAAATGAACAGTAGATTATATCATCAATTTGATTGTTTGACTTTTTCCTTACACGGAGATTCAGTAATACAAAGATCCCAAGGCGATGCAATCGGTTGTTGTGATCGTTTAAGACCACCGATTTTATCATTACCCAAACGACCAGTTCCAATTAAAGTTAAAACACGTCGTGAAGCTGGATCGAACTAAAGTAGTTTTCTTCAATATTCACTCATTAAAAATGATCGTCATCGTCTTACCACACGAATCGCATGATTATTCGTATCAGCTACATATATACAACTATTAAATTCGACTAAACCATGTGGTGAATCAAATTCAGCTTGTTGAATGTCGCCATCAGCTAGACCTGAATGTCCATTACCAACAACTTCCTATAATTCCCCTCCTTTTCTGTATCAATAATCAAATTCGGATTTTTCTTTTACCAGAACTTTACCATCGACTTCGCACAAAATCAATTGATTTGAACCTGCAAATGATATGCATATTTGTCCACTTGATGTCACACAAACATGACTTGGATAAGTAAATCGTGTTGATTGTGTACTTGTTTGAGTTGCTGTTATTGAACGAATATTTGGTTTATAATAATTTAAAATCGGCTGAAGAAAATATTCTAAATGTTGTACATGATTTTCGCCTTCGAATATATAAATCGGTGCCAAATCCGAGCCAAATACAAGAACCGTTGGCCAAATTTGACAACCGATTTGTTTCCAAATTTGTAAACCATTGTCATTAATAACAGGAAATGGTATCGATTGTTCATCGATAGCATGTCGAACATTAGTTTTATTTTTTTCATGTTCATATTTCGGCGAATGAATACCAATAACTGTTACCTTAATATTAAGCAGAAAAATAAAAAATAAAATCCACCCTTTTTTTTGTTTTCATCTGTTTGTCCTTACACCTGCTGATGAATATCTTTTATCTATGCCGATGATTTTTTGCATCATATGTGCTGAATGTATATCGGAAAAAGTCCAGACATAGAGAATAACAATTCTCTCGTGAAGACAATCTTTTAATTGAACATTCGAATTGGCTTGTACGATTTGTAATGAAAGAAGTTTGTCGTAGATATCTTTCGTATATTTTTTCATCTCATCGAGATCATTTCGTTCGTGTAGAGTTTTTAAATAGACTTCATTGAGTTCATCGAATTTCGTTGTATCATCAGCTATACCCGAGAGTAAACCAAACGTTAAATCACGAAATGAATCCGTATTAAATGTCATCTAAAGAAATAAAAGTACAATTAGATGTTTTTCAGAAAAAAAGAAGAAGAAATATCTGAGACGAAAAAGTTTTATTAAATAATTTCATCTTGATCGTTGGTAGACAAATGTCGATGACGAATATGTCGATGGCGTTTGAAACATGAGCAATAGTGTTCGAAGAGATAATAACAACCAGGTATAAAACATAGTAAACCACATATGAATATAATCAATGGTGATATTGGGCTATGAGTGAACCAATATGAGATTATGACATAAATTAATAGAGTTAAGCCGAGTATTAATAAGCCAATTGCAAATAATGTTTCGGATTGATGAGGTTTGAGACACGATTGTCGTCGAGATTTTATAGCCGGAATAATTGTTGAATCAGATGGATAAGTTTCGAGATTTGTTGGAGAGATGATATTTGTCGATGGTAGAACGTCGATGTCAACTGAACCGTAAGAATTCAATGTCGTCGGTTCGTTGGTTTGAGAAGGAAAAGCCGATGAAGCCATCCTCTAGAAGACAACGAGCATTTCGTTTTGAGATCAAAAGAAATTCGAATTCAAATTTATGGACGGAAAAGGCGCGAATACACACACACACACACACACCAAAAAAAGAAAAAATCAGATTAAAGTTTTTTATTAAAACCATATAATTCCAACCAACTAATTAGCTCTATAACCAATGGTAAAAACGTACAGAAGAATAGAAGATACGGTGAACCAGTACATATGCTTATGTTAGACATGAAATACGCACTGAGCAAGACCGTCGCCGCGGAATGAAGAACGATTGCTGAAAAACAAAAAAAAATATCGATTAAAAAAATTTAGAAAAAAAAAAAAATCTTACAGAAAAATACTGGATACGATCGAAAAATCGATAGACCTGAGAGGGAAAGGACCATTTCAATGACAACTAATCCAAGTGACGCGCCAGTCCAAGCGTCAGACCTTGTAAAATAAACAACGAAATTACCCTTTCAATACAAAACATTTTTCATTCATCTTTCTTACCAAATATATCCATTTTGTGCACTGGCGTAATCTTGACTTTTACAATTCGGTACGAAGTCATCCTAAAAATAACACAAAATGTCCTTAAATAACATTTCTGTCTCTCTGTTTGCCTTACGCGATAAACAAAGATAAGTATCAGAAGAATCAGATGAAGGAACATAGGTACAAAACGAGCAGTATACAATTGTTGAAAATTCGCTGCATTATTCGATCGATAACCGTGATGACGGAACATAGCTCGAGTCTTCTTCTTTTTTTCTGATGTTCGATGGAATTATACCTGATTATTCATCCATCAGTTCCGTATCGAAGAAGAATCGACAAGCAGGACAGTCAATGTGTTTACGAAGATTTTCTACTGACCTCTATTGCAACTTGACATCAATCGAAAGAGAGAGAGAGAGAAAAAAAAACGTCGAAGTTAAAATAAAAACTCAGTTTTTTGTCTTTATTATGAAATCAAAAAAATGACGAACATCGAAAAGTCATCGGTCTGTTACGTCATCGTCGAGGTTCAATGAAAGTTTCAAATGGTAATCGAAGACTGACTATCTCGTTCTCTTGAAGGGCAAGACAACGACAAAATTTTTTCTTTTTTTTTTTTTAAATCAAAGTTTATTGATGAATAGTACAAATCATTCATCAATATCTTCAACATCGGATGTTGCTATTCTACCTCCGATTAATAATCATTCACTTAAACGTAGTCGATCGCCGAGTTTAAATCATCAAGATGATCGAAATGATGAAACACCGACGAAAAAAAATCGAAAACGACGAACCACAACCGACATTGATCCCGATCTAGGGTATTGAACTACTCGAATTTGCCATAGCAAATATTGAGCTGTTGTTTTTTTCTATTTAGACAACATCTAACCGCCGATAAAATCTATGTCTATCGATGGCCAGCCGCGGATTCTCATGCTGACCTGCATGTTTTACAAGAACAAATCTGTGATTTTTTATCATTGAAATCGTTCAAACGAAAATATCCAGATATTTCTCGACGTACAGTCGATTATCAAGAACGTGAATATCTCAAATCAGAAAATGCCGTTAGTGAAACTCAATGTGATCTTGGTTTAACAGCACTTAAACTCGATGATGTTATCGAAATTATGTCAAATGATTATCCCGAAAAATGCCAAGTAAAACAAACAAACAAACAGCGAAAGAAATTTTGTATTTGCTCTTTTCTTTCTCTTCTAGCAATTTAATTCCATTTGGCAAAACAAACGTCGTACACTTATTACAACGAATCATAATGGCAATCATTCAACAGATAATTCAGATAAAACACGCGTATGATGTTGCTGTTTTTTGTCTTTAAAAATAGTTCAATTAAATTTTGTTTTTTTTTTCATAGAAATTTCGACAAGATCTTTTACGATCAACTGTAGATTATAATATGCAATTACAACGTGAACGTATCCAAGAGCGAAAAGCTTGTTTTGATCTTCAAACTATGGTTTGATAAATTTGTTTTCTCTTTATTTTATCCGTGATTTATTCTAGCAAATTCATTATCCACACAATCGACAGTATCGTTTGCCTTCGAATTTAACTCAAATCGGCTCGTATCCATTAGCACTTCTACCTGGTCAATATCAAGATGCCTATCGAAAATATCACTCCGACGAATTGAAATACATGCCCATTAATACGGCATTGTATTACTATCCGAAACCACGTGCACTCATTCAATCCGAACGATTTACTCGTCATTCAAGCGACGAAGAAGACGAAACACGCCCATTAACACCTCAACCGCCTGCAGTAACCATCAGTAATGGTCAACTATCGAATGTGTCTCAATTAAATTCGAAAATATGTCATATATGTAAAATAAAACCCAACGATCACGATACGGATCTAGTAACATGTACAAATTGTCAACATTCATATCATCCAACATGTATCGATGTTAATCAAGATATGTTAACAACGATCAAAACCTATTCATGGCAATGTATTGATTGTAAAAGTTGTGCAAAATGTACGAAAACGCATGATGAAGCGAATATGATGTTTTGTGATCGATGTGACCGTGGTTATCATACGTATTGCGTCGGTCTTGAAGCAATACCCGATGGTTCATGGCAATGTTCAGCATGTGATTCGCCAGTGAAAGCTAAACGTGGCCGACCATCGATAGCCAGTCGTCTCTCGCCACAGTCAATTAAAACTGAGCAACCTGCACGTGCGTCATCACGTCGTAGTCGAAAACTTCCGTCAACATCTCTTTCGCCGACATCATCGAATTCGTCATCGGCCGATCTATTAACAACGAACAGTTCGTCTTCATTGAATCTCATGCTCACACGGACAAATACAGAAATCAAAACTAAAACTTAATATATTACATATATATATATATATATATATTTGCATGTGCACTTATCTGTAAATTTCCATGTTTCATCACATACATACATACATACAAAACTAATCTTTCTTTTTTTCTTTTCTTTTCTTTTTTTTCATTTATAAATTTTTCGCTAAAAATTCAAATAAACGAACCACCATAGAGAGAACGATTTTTTCGATTGAATAATAATTAATTTCGTATTTTCTTTCTTTAGAATGACCTCCAACGAACAAATCCGTCCAATAATCGATTGTTTTTGTCAGATTTTATCGCTCTATGGATTTTCATCGATGACTGTCGAACATTTTCTCGCAGCTAAATTCGATCAGAAGACAATCGTAAGCTCTTTCGTTAGTCAATAATAAATTTCATATTTGATTCAATTAGACGAGTACATTCTGGAGATTGATCTATGAAATGATTTGTTTCGATGACAAGAATTTTGTTCAAAATAAATTCGAGCCCATTCATCAAACTCGAATCGTAAAGAAAATCAAAGACAATCTCTACGAACGAGGTTATACATACGAACAATTCATGTTACTTGATGAGACAATGTCCGACGGAAGTCAACAGTTACTTGTTTGTTTCGGTTGGCTCATTTATCACATGAAATTCATTGAAAAATCCATGAGAATGTATTTACATTCGATTGCAAATATCGATCAAGTCGAACGGCTTGATCATTGTACGAAAACGGATTTATTAAATGAAATTGAACAGACAATTGAATCGAATCGAAAGATTTGCATTCGATTAGAACAAATTGAACACGACGAAATCAATCAAATGTCAACATTCGAAAAGCAACTTTGTGAATATCCGCATTTAATCTCGCAAGTAAAGAATTTAGCTGGTGTTTTTCTATTAGAATTATGTTTTTTTTTGCCTTTTCCCTTCTAAGTATTTAATCGAATTGAAAAAAGAATCGTTCGAATTGAATCTCTTCGTATTTTGGAATAAATATGAAAATATCTTTTGGAAATGGATGGTAATGAGAGAAAAAGAAATTGAACGAAAACAAAAACCTGTTTTTTTGTTGTTCTTGCAGGAAAGTGTTCTTGATCAACCGATTTCAAATGGAGATTCGTGTCAATATTTAGAAGCTGAAAAAGAAAAATTCAATGCTGCTATTGATACACTTGATAATGTTCTCATTCGACTTGAACAATTGTGTTTATCGACTGATCGTTCATCGATTGAAAACGATGTTTCATCGATAATTCTCTCGATTGATTCTCAAATTTCGTCTCTTTTTAAACAATTATTAAATTCTCAATAAACAAAAAACTAATATTCAACTCATTTGATGAGTATTGCTTTTAATTTTCAGATTGAAAACAAAATTATGGCTGAAAAATTAAATGATTTCGCTAGTCGATTGTCGAAAGGCACACCGAAAGGTCTCGGTCTTGGAGTGAAACTACTTGCAGGTGTATCAGCTGCTGCCTACGGACTTTATAGATCGATGTATACAGTTGAAGGTGGTCATCGTGCAATTATTTTCAATCGTATTGGCGGTGTCGATCAAAATATCATTAATGCTGAAGGATTACATTTTAGGTTTGATTCGATAGTTCATCTAAAGAAATGAATTGAATTCTAATTTGTAGAGTTCCATGGTTTCAATATCCGATTGTTTATGACATTCGTGCTCGTCCGAGAATTATTAAATCGCCAACTGGAAGCAAAGGTTTGTTTGAATTTAAATTTTTTGTCCTTGAGGTTTTTTTATTTGTTTTAGATTTACAAATGGTTACAATTGGTTCGTTGAGAATTGACTGAAAATCAACGACATATTCGAATTCTGTTTGTTTATTTAGCTCTTCGAGTTTTAGCTCGACCTGATCAAACGAAATTACCGAAATTATATCAAACATTAGGTGTCGATTGGGATGAACGTGTTCTACCATCGATTTGCAATGAAGTTTTGAAAAGTGTCGTAGCGAAATTCAATGCATCGCAATTGATTACTCAACGACAACAAGTATCCAATCTCATACGTTTGGATTTGATTGAACGTGCACGAGATTTCGATATTCTTTTGGATGATGTTTCAATAACAGAATTGAGTTTCGGTGCTCAATATTCAGCTGCTGTTGAAGCTAAACAAGTTGCTCAACAAGAAGCACAACGAGCTGTCTTCACTGTTGAACAAGCTAAACAAGAACGTCAACAAAAAATTGTTCTCGCTGAAGGTGATGCTGAATCAGCTAAACTCGTAAGTTATGCCAAAATTCTTTTTTCGGTTTTTATATTTATTCGAGTATTGTAGATTGGTAATGCTATTAGTAAAAATCCCGGTTATTTGAAATTACGTAAAATACGTGCTGCCCAAACTATTGCTAAAACAGTAAAACGAATTCTCTTTTCTTTTCTTTTCTTTTTTTTGTAATTCTCAAAATTTGTTTTAGCTTTCAACAAGTACTAATCGTGCTTTTCTTGATGCTCAAGCATTGATGATCAACATCGCCGATCCGAAATTCGATGATTCAACTGATGATCTTAATCGAAAACGCCGTTAGATAATCTTCTTTTTTGTATTGTGTCATCATCGGTGCTGTTTGATGAATAAATAACCAAACAAGAGTGTTTCTAGGATTATTGTTTAACAAAATCTGAATTTCTTTTCTGTTCTTTGATTTTCATTTCGTTAAACGATGAAAAAGAAAAAAAAATCGCGGTTAGTTCACTTGCAGATGTTTAATGTGGCAAGTAAACGTGCGTCGACGTCGTAATCGATGGTTTGCCATTGGATTTCTTCTGCTTGTTTTTGTTTGGTGTTTTATTCTATATAAAAGTTTATCGTTCAATTATGAAAACGAGTCACCTGAACATGTTCATTCACATTCAATTGCATCGAAATCCGCTCCATTTTTATTTGAAATCGATAATCTTGAAGTATTTTTAAATAAAACACCGGTCAAATATAATTATCATATTTTTTACTATCCATGGTACGGTAATCCCGAGTTCGATTCAGGCCAATATTTACATTGGAATCATCGACGATTGCCTCATTGGAATCGTGAAACGGCTGCACGTTTTCCTCAAACTCAACATATACCACCCGATGATATCGGTAGTAATTATTATCCTTTGCTCGGTGCTTACAGTTCACGTTCACCTGATATTATTGATAAACATATGCGAATGATTCGAATGAGTGGTGCTGGTACTTTAGCAATTAGTTGGTATCCGCCAGGCATGGCTGATGATAATGGTAAATCATGGGAAGATCTTGTTCCAGTTATATTGAATAAAGCGGCGAAATATAAATTAAAAGTAGAAGAAGAAGAAGAATTTACTAAAAAAGACTTGTCGTTTTTTTTTTGTTCTTTTCAAATTAAGGTTTGCTTTCATATTGAACCGTATAAAGATCGTACAGCTGCCAATGTGATTACTTGGTCATATTACATTTTTCGTCATTATGGTCCACATGCAGCTTTTTATAATATCAATGGCAAAGGTGTTTTCTATATCTATGATTCCTATCAAATCTCAGTCGATGATTGGCGTAAAAATCTTCTTCATCGAAAAAATGATCCCAATGCAATCGGTTATTTCATTGGCTTAATTCTTAAACCAAATGATTGTAAACAATTAGCATCGTCAGGTTTTCATGCTGCCTATTCGTATTTTGCTGCGAACAGTTTTACTGAAGCATCGAATTCGAAAAATTGGCGATCAATTGCTCGAGAATGTCAACCGATATCGTTCATTCCAAGTGTTGGACCTGGTTATATCGATACAAATATTCGTCCATGGAACAGCGAAACAATTCGATCAAGAAATGACGGGAAATATTACCGTCAAATGTTCGATGATATTCCTCAAACAGACGATATGATCGTATCAATTACATCGTTTAATGAATGGCATGAAGGCACACAAATTGAGCCAGCTATTGACAAACAACCTTCGAACATAATAACCTATGAAAAATATCATCAAGGCCCATGGACGTATATTTATCTTACACGTGAATTTATTTTTCGTTAATGATTGTAATTTGTCTTTCAATTCTTTTCTCTCCTTCTTGTCATTTAATCCGAATTCTCACGCGATTAAAGTTCTATACATACATGCGAATTAAACATTAGATCAAATCGAACTTTTGTATACGATATATTTCATTTATCAATCGATTGAGGCCATTACGAAACAAAGAGAAAGCGAGCAAGCGAAGAAAAATCAAATATTGCCTCAGGTTGTTTAACATAGCACGATACTCTTCTTGCTATTTCAAACAATCATTTACCTTTTTCTTTTCACGTTCAATGTCTACTGACATAATCAATCGAACCTTTCATTTCGCATACGCACTCTTTTTTTTTCCTAATCTTTTTTTCGATATGAATATCAATGTTGAGCAGTCTGTTTTTTCAAGAGTTTAATAAAGAATAAATACGCATATATACATTTTTTTATTGCAAATTATAAAATCAATTATATCCATAAGTGTATAGAAGAAAAGAAAATACCATGAAAACAATGCATTGTTTTGATGGTTTCCTCCCATTCTCTTCATCTTTTTTTTCTGTAAGTATATATTCGCATGAATAAAAAACAGAAACTTACTCTTTTTTTTTTCGCAAGCAAGCAAGCTGTCGATTTCTATATTCTGACATCTATAGATTTCACTAGTAGAATATCTTATCTCGACTCGAATGATTCGTTCTAACGTCATGATTCGTTTAATTAGTGTATGTCGGATTTTTATATATATCATTCCAAACGTTTTTCATATTTATTTCAATGAAAAAATGTTCTTATTCATAGACAAAAACATTGTTACATGTTTTGTTTTGATTTAGATGTATTTATTTTTATTGATTTATTCATTCGAATAGACCAGAGAAAGAGAGAGAGAAAAAAAAACAACATTTACAAATATGATGAACAATCAATTCGAAGAATTCGATGAACAAATAAAACCATATTCAACATCGAGAAAATCTCGTTCGATAAGTCGATATTTTCTTGGTACGAAACGTACAAGTATGGATTATCTAACACAAGATCATGATATTCAACAATGTTTATCATCACTTGGCATATTTGATAGCTGTGATCTTTGGACATATGTTACACTTTTTCGTGATTATCGTACATGTCGACGTTTATTTATTCTTACCAATCAAAATCAATTAATTATTGGTAAATCAAATCAAAAACAGCAACTACATAAAATCAAACATCGAATCGATCTCAATCGTCTTTGGTTAATACAAAATTTCAATGAATCAATCATAAATGAAATCACAACATTAACTTATTTCGATCAGCAACGCATTTGTATACTTGGTTGGCCGTTAGCCGAGAATTTTCTTATCGAATTCAATAGTAAAGATGTTCGTGATATTTGGTGCGAACGTATTCAATCGTACGTATCATTTTCGAGGACGTAGTTTTTTTTTTGTTTTAAAAGACAAAATCACTCAGTTGTTTGCAATCGTTTCGAAAAACAAACAAAAACAATCATTCTACTTGATAAATATCCCTTTAAGCAATATGTACTTTAAATTCGAAATGAAATGTCTTTTTATTTTGAGCTAATCGAAACAAAGAATAATAATACTTGAAAAATGAATGATGTCTTTTTTTAGAACGTTAAATTCATGGTTGACTAGAAATTTGACATTGATTGAACATGTTCGAGTTTTTATCGATCAAAATCAAGAATCAGATTCAAATAATACTGCGAATCAAACGAATTCATTTATCATTGTAAAAGAGAATTTTTCAATTAATTAAGATATTTCATTTGTTCTTTAGAGAAAAGTTATTGCTGTTCGTCCACAAGATACAGTTCGAGATTTAATCAAAAAATGTATTGATACATCTCATCTTCGAGTAAAAGTTTTTCAAAAACAAAAAAAAAACTAATCAATTATTGTTGTTTTTCTTGTTCTTAAAGGATTCATCAGTGGATAATTATATTTTATATGTAGTCAATGATTCAAATTCACCAACGAATCAAACACAATTGATGCCTTTAATCGGTACGTGTTTAAAAAAGATGTGAAAATGCGTTTTTTTTTCTTCTTCTCTTTTTCTTATTTGGTTGATAAGGAGAAAAATCTCATCTTACCAGGTGTAGATTCTTTCTTTTTTTCTTCTTCTCTTTCTGAATGATGAGAGTACTTAAGATGTGCATGTAACCAGCATTTAATGTATTATTACTTTTTTCTTTCGTTTATAAGAAGTTGAGTTTCTCTTCTTTACTTTTTGTGGTACAATAATAATAATGACGAATGATCGAACCAAAAAATACGATCGATATCAAACAAGTAGTTTCTTTTCGTTCTTACGTCCATTAGCATCGCGTTCGAAAAGTCTCGAAACAGTCAATGAACCATATCGAAACAAGAAAAAAGGTAACATCATCGAAAACTCAATCTCAATGGATGTCATTTCGACATTCTGTTATTGTTGTTATTATTATTATTTTTTCCTATGCAAGAGAAGAGCAGAGAAAAAAATGAAGACGACGCAGAGGAGGAGGAGAAGAAGAAAAGTATTAAGACGCCTACAAATATTAAAATGTATTCTTGACATTTCTTTTAAGAATTTCGAATACACATTGATCATGATGACATGTATACGTTAATCATAGACGATGAAATCAATGTCACTAGGAGCTCTCTTTCGCGTCTTTTTATCCAGCTCATTAGACTATTCTCGCAAGCCGAATGACATACATTTGACCATGTATTCTTTGATAAGAAAAGTGGTTTAAATTGATTGGTTCGAACGCAAAAGAAACGACGAGAGAAAGGGAGAGAAATCGTATTGTTCATACAGTTAAGACAAACATTGACGGTAAAGAAATATACAGAGGAAAAAAAATGTTTGAACTCCCCAACAATGTTAAACCGAGAGAAAGAAAAAGAATCGAACAAAGATGTATTCGATGCATACCAAGACAAGATAATGTTTCGAACACGTTATGATTTTACCCATTGTTCATCTAGTAAATGTGATTTCTGCAGACAACAACAACAACAAAAAAAATCTGTTTTTTTTCTACTTGATTCTCTCTCTAGGTCATGAATATCCGTATGCAATTAAAATGAAACATTTGAAATCTTCACATAATACATCATTGGATATTGACGATCAAATTTCTTGTCAAAGTACTTCAACATTAAATTCTCGTCATTATCCATCGTCAACAAGTCTTAATAATCTTTCATCGATATCACATGATTTCGAATTGAAGAAACGTGATTACGATTTTCAATCGAAGAAACATCGTTTCTTTCCCAAACGAAAGCCGAAAGAACATTCACTTAAATTACCTGTTCAACAACAGAAATCATTCGATGATTGCCAACGAACGAAATCCGTGTCATCATTGCATTTCTTCGGACAGAATCTCGATGATTTAATACGAAAATCGAATCAACAATTGCCGTCGGTTCTTCAACAATTACTTGAAATTCTCTATTTCAAAGGTCCAGAAACGACGGGCATCTTTCGTAAAGTTGCTAATGCACGTTCAGTTCGAGAATCAATCGATAAGATCGAACGAAATATTTCGTTGCAAGACGATGATCTACATCCGATACTTGCCGCTGGAATATTCAAAGTAAAAAAACGATTCTTCGAAAAAGGAGAATTTCGATTTTTTTTTCTCTAGCAATTCATTCGTCTTCTACCTGAACCGATTTTCAATTCAATTCAATATGAAAATTGGAAAAAATGTCTTCGTCTTTCGAGTATTCAAGAACGTATTACATTCGCTCGTCGAAGGTAGACTTCGAAACATCTCGTTCTATCATTCATTGTTCTTCAAATATTTTAGTATTATTTCCACGCTTTCATATGCGAATCATTTATTATTAAAAGGTTTTATTTGTGTGCTAACTCGTATCTCACAAGAAGCCGATGGCAACGGGATGAATTCATTTAATCTTGGTTTGTGTGTGTCGAATAGTTTGTTTAAAACCGAATCGACAAGTCTGACATCAGGCAAACAAGAAGCCGATGTTATGTCGTCGATAGTCGAGTTTCTCATTGTGAATTCGTCGATTCTGTTCGGTTCAGATGTGCTTACATGTATAGCTGATAAACATATTATTGTTCATCAAATGCCGAATCTAAGTCTGTTCTTTTTGTTTTCTATTTACAAAAAAAGCGAAAAACGAATGTGTTTTTTCGATTAGATCGCCCGAATGCGTCGTCGATTGAAAGTCTCGATGAAGTCGAATCATCGCCGCATTTACTTGTCGTCAATCGATCACGTGATTCCGGTCTCGCCACATCCGATCAGCCGATCAACGACGATAGTTCCGAAATGAGCGAACATTTTCGTCAGAAGAAAATCTCTCTGCCCGATTGGCGAACTTCGATTTCATCGGGCACAGGCACGGTTCTCACGAGTATTATTCTTCCATCGACAACACGTCGAAATCCGAAAACTTCGTACAAACCATCGAAACAATTCTTGGAACGAGAGAAACTTTCCACGGATACAACCGATGATGAAACCGATGCCAATGATTCAAGTATTCGTTCATCGACAACAACCGTTCAAAATCTAACAATCAACGGGAAAATCAAACGAACGAAGCCAGTCTCTCGTCATTCATCATTAGGCAGCAACGAACAACAACAAGCACAATTACAAACACAAATCAATTTAACTAAACGCATACCCACAAATCATGATGTTAAACGGACATCATCATTGAAACAATTCTATCGCGTATCCGATCATGACAATGATGATGAACACAAACAAACCAATTCAATTAAAAAACGATTCAATCTTTCATCGACTAAAGTCAAACATATCGATGAAGAATCTCTCATGACACGGTAAGTTCACTATTCTCTACCATCGATTCCTATCTCCAAACCTTTACAGATTATAAAGATAAATTTAAAAAAAAAACTTTGGTATGTAGAGGGACAATACCGGTGCATTGTTTTTCTTTCCTAACGACCGCTATGATTCGACTGATATGCCGAATTTGATTCGTATTTTTGAAATTTGAATTTTTTATGTTTAGATCCAATCAACTTGAGCAACAAGATTTAGATTTGACAAGTGAACCATTAAGTACAATCAATCAACGTTTAGATACAACACGTTCAACATCATTTACCAGCAAACCATTGATCCCACCAACACCACCGCCACAACAACAACAACCGAAAATTCTTCATACTCGATCAAGATCTTCGAAAGCCAATTTACCTCCCTCGGAACGCGACCGAACATTCGTTCATCATATCAATTCTCGGCCATTTAAACTCGGACAAGCTATACAAATGAAACCCATCGATGATTTGCTTCTCTCATCGGACAATGGCAAACGTCGTGTTGTTCATCGACAAAATGCATTAAAATATACGCCGAATGATTATCAACAACAAGATCAGTCAATGATCAATGTCAATCGTATTTATTCATCGATGAATCCTATTACACGACATCAATCGATTGAACGACGTTTGCCAATGAAATCATCATCGTTCGATATTAATCATGATTTGAAATCCTCAGATATCTCCTGGTCCGTACGAGAGACAGCGAAAATCTTCGAACAAAATCTCCTTCCAACCAAACGTGAACATTATGTGTGATTTGAAGAAAGAAACAAACATTTCGTCATTTGATTTTGTTTGATTTCTTCTCTCTGCCGGTGATGTGTGATACAAAAAAAAGCAAAAACGAGTTTTTTTCTCAGTTCATGTCAAATGTATATCTTGGTTCGCTTCTTCCTAATCTCATGCTCAGGTGCTCGAGTTTTGTGTTGTTGTTTGTTTTCTTCTTATGTGTACATATGAGCGAGTGTATGTTTTCTTCCATTATTGTTACGGTTTAGTCTATAATCTTAGCATAATCTTTCGTTCGTTCGTTCTGCTATAGTTATCATTTTATTATTCTTATTCTTTATTATTTTTTTTTGCTCCTGGTTGTTTGTAAAAGATGAAGAAGATGAGAGAGAGAGAGAAAAGGACAAACAAATATGGTCAGTTGTTTTGTTTTGAAATTCTAAACGAATAGAAGATAAAAGTGATCTGAAATAACGATTGAATTCTTGTTATTTGATGAACAAATAAAAATCTTTCGATTTATTTCAGATTTACGATGGCGTCAAGTATTCAGGTACGAATGTTGTGCTTTGAGGCGCTAAAGGCTTATTGAAATTTGTGTAATGATTGATTTCTAGTGGCGACGTTTTAATTTTTTCGATAAAGAAATAGTTAAACGAAAGGATGGCAAACCTTTCGAAGGTCTTAAAGTAATAAGTTCATTCGAGAAACATTTGTTTGATTCGAATTCTCTCATTCAGAGTGTCAATGTCATAGCAGCAACGAGCACTGATGGTGCTGGCGATGGACAGCTATTATTCGGTTGTGAGGACGGATCAGTATGCGTGATTAATCGAGAATATGAAGCAACTTATATTCGAGCTTTTGATAAATCATTACAATTATTAGCACATTCAGCTGGCGATACGTTAATTGCTATCGGTGTATGAACTGAAATACCTTTTTTGTTGTTGTTTATTTCGTTTTTTGATAATGTTTAGATGGATGATAATGAAATGAAACAAACAATTAAATTATGGAAAACTGATAAAGTAAAAGATTTCATTTCGATAAAGATTTCAATTGATGTCTATGAATAGACATTACTCGAAAAAGAGAATACTGAACCAGCTAAGATCATATCCTTATCTCAACATGATCATCCAAATGATAAGGTACATTTGATTCAAAATCATATTCATATTATTGAATCGTTTTTTGTGTGTTTGTTCAGATTTGTGCAGTGGCAATCACTGATCGTCATATTGCATTTGGTTGTGAAAATGGTGCAATCTATTTTTTTGCTTCGAATGATTTAATCAGAGAAAAGTGCGTTTACAACAACAACGACAACCAAAAGAGAAGAAGGATTTCTTTGTTTAGACGTTATAAATTTGCAGCACCATTTTTTCAAGCCAAACAACCGATCACAAATCTCGCATTGGTCGAAGGAATCAAACCCCGTAATCATCTCATCATTTACGCCACAACTGAAACATCAGTTCGTTCATTTCGTTTAATTCAAACACCGCAAACAACAACAAATACAATCACAACAGCAGCTGCAGCTGTTGGTGGTTCAGTGATTTCGACATTACGTGATCGTCGACCGTTTCAATTGACAGCTCATCATCAACTGCCACCGGCATCATTTGAAATCACTGATCTCGAAATTGACATTGGCTGTTCGACTGGTTGTGCTGTTCTAACTCAATCGGAATTCGATGGCGAACAACAATTTGTTATTGCTAATTCGACAGGTGTTCTTTCTTATGTCGGTGAAGACAAACGACTTGGACTTCCTATTGAAGGCGAGAAGTTAACGATTCATTGGTGGTTTAATTATTTAATAACTGTAACAAAAGAATCAAAAAAAACACCAATGATGTCAACAGGTATTTCATCATCTTTACACAGTCTTCAACGAACGCAACCAACAATATTAAATCAACTAACTGCTAAGTAAAATTTCGTTGAACAAGTTTCGTTATTACATCTATTTATTCTCTATTTCATAGTAAAACACCAACTGATATTCAAACATTAGCAGTTTACGATTACAATACAAATCCTCCATTAATCGCCTATTCAATTGGCATACCACGTATACAATGTGTTCTAAATGAATGGGGATATATTCATATATTAACCGGTGATGGTGAATTACATCGTTTGATCGAGAAAGACTTACATTCAAGATTACATTTATTATTTCGAAAAAATAGCTATGACTTCGCTTTACAGTTTGTTATTGAAAAGAAGAAATTTACGAGAAAATATTGTTTATTGTTCTTCATGTTCTTAGATTAGCTAAGAAAAATCGAACAAGTAAACAAGGAATGGCGGAAATATTCAAACAATTTGGAGATTATTTATACGGGTAGAAACGCAATGTTTATTTATTTCTATCTATCTTGAACTTTGACTTTTTGTTTGTTTTATCAAGTACGAGTAAAAACGACTATGAAGCAGCAACAGATCAATATTGTAAAACGATTGGTTTTCTTGAACCATCGTATGTGATCAAAAAAGTAACATCATCGTTTTTCTCTTCGTTTGCATTCATATTCTTCTAGTTTCTTGACTCGCAACACATCGATCATCTAACACGATATTTAGAAGAATTACATCGAGAAAAATTAGCCAATGCTGATCATACAACTTTACTACTCAATTGCTACACGAAACATCCTGATCGTATCAATCGTCTGGCACAATTTATCGGCTCGAGTGAATCATCGCCCTCAACAGAACTTCATTTCGATGTCGACATCGCTATCGATGTTTGTCGACAAGCGAGTTCGTTTAATTTTCTTGGCTTTTTTTTCTTCTTCTATTCCTACTTCTTTTTCACAGATTATTACACCGAAGCACTTGCTCTCTCAGCAAAATACCGTCGACATGATAAATATATTAAAATACAAATTGAAAACAAACGAGACTGTGAAAAAGCTTTAGAATATATTAAAACATTGAAATTCGACGATGCTATACAAGCTTTTAGAAATTATGGCAAAAGTTTAATTCGAGAACAACCTCAACTAACAACGACACTTTTACAAAAACTCAATCCCACACCACATCAAATCGAACAAGAACAACTGCCTGAATCATTGATTAATCTTTTTATGGATAATCCCGATGAGCTATTACAATATTTAGAATATGCTGTTAAAGTAAGAAAAACAAAAGAACTCAAATTGTTCAGTTATTGTTGTTGTTAAATAGAATTATCCAAAAGAGTCTCTCTCGTCAACAGTCTACGATACAATGATTGAATTATTATTACAAAAATACGATAAAACCAATGAAAGAAAAGAAAAAGAACATTTAAGTCAACAAATTTTAGGACTTCTCGGAGATTCAAAAGTAATTGAATTCTCTCTCGTTGAGCATCATCGAATTCGAATTGATTTAGATCGATATTGATGTCACACGTGCAATGGTTGCTTGTCAAAAGTATAATTTCAGACCGGGTGTTGTTTCACTCTATGAAAAATCGAAATTGTAAAATTTGATTTTAACGTATTTATTCACATGATGATTTTGTTTTCTGCGTTTAGATATCAACAAATTTTGCAATATGAAATGGACAATAATGATAGTGAAGCAATTATCAAAACATGTCAAGCACATGGTGATGAAGATCCACAATTGTGGGTACAAGCGTTAAGTTATTTTTCGAAATCAAAACGAGCCGATGGTTGTCGAAAAGAAATCGAACAAATATTGAAATGTTTGTTTGTTTTTAATTGAAAGAAAAACGAGATTTGTAATTATTAATTAAATTTTTGATTTCAATTCGTAGATATCGACGAGAAAGAATTACTTTCACCGTTACTTGTCATTCAAACATTGAGTAATAATGAATCGACGAGTTTAGATTTATTAAAAGTAACTATTCGAATCAAGAATTTGTTTGTTTTTTTTCTGCAAAAGTGTGATTTTTATTGTAGGATTATTTAATAAGAAAATTACGAACTGAACAAAAACAAATCGAAAAAGATCAAGCGGATATATCGCGTTTCAAACAAGACAGTGAAGGCATTGTCAAGAAAATTGAAGAACTTGAAACGGGGTTTGTTGTTCGAAACAACATTGTTCTACTGATTAATTGATATTTTCAGACCAATGCTTTGTCAAGATCCGAAATGTAGTGCTTGTAACATGGACTTAGACATGCCGTGTATACATTTCTTTTGTGAACATTCATTTCATGAACAGTTTGTCGATTAGAATTGATATTATTTGAATTTGCTTTTGCGATTATTTCAGTTGTGCTTATCAAGTGGAATCGATAACTGGAATAGAAACTACCTACGAATGTCCGATATGTTCGGGAGATAATCGGTAGGAAATCTTCTTCGTTATTTTAAACAAAACTATCTCTTTATTCGAAGTAAATGGTTGGATATAATTAATAATCAACGCGTTGGCAAAGATGTTCATGAAGTATTTCATCGAGAATTAGATAATAATCCGGATAGATTCGGTGTGATTGCTGAATATCTTGGTCGACGATTATTTGATAAAGTAAGAAAATGAAATGGAAAAGCTTTTTCATGGATTTGCTTTTTGTTTAGGAATAAAACAACAAAAAAAGAAGAAGTTCTTTCCTTTCGTAATGATTTTGATTTGTTTGATTAATTTTAATTAATTACTTTTTTTTCAACTTTTATTCAAAAGAAACGAAGAAGAAAAACAAATTCCATAATTTATCACATGCATTTTATTATTTATTTTTTGTTCTTGTTTTATAATAAAAAAAGAATCTTTTCATTTCTGAATCTTACTCATGGTCACATAGGATTTAGTCGATGAGAAAACATAATAGTGACGAAGACAACAGATCAAAAATATGATAAATAGAATTAGAAGAAAACAAAAACTAATTAACATTGGTTTACCATACCAAGATCGAGACGTTGATGACGAAGGAGTCAATAATGAGAACAATCCTTCATCGGATTTGTCAGGACAATGGGCAATACCTACGGGAATACATGGATAATATTTAATCAAAATTTGTTTTCTTACCATCGTTTATAAGTGATGTACTAATGCATTCACCTGATTGGCAAAGATATTCATCAAAAAATGGTTCACATGGATGAGTTCTATTTGCTGAAATAGAAATTTAATTAAGTTGTTTTGTTTTGTTTAATATAAACTTTTCTTTTTACGATAACGAAAGGATGTGAGAACAACTCTAAAGCCAAGTCCCTGTACATTTCCACTGTCTGTACTGAAATGTGCTGTAACAATACCAGTCGATGATATAATTGAGAAATTATTAACTTCCGTCAATTGACCACATTCAACTGAATTCTATAAAAAAAATACGAGTATTTGTTTGTTTTTTTCTTCTTCTGTCATTTTATTACAAGTCGATGTCTGTTGTTGATATGAACTGAATCATAAAAATGTAATGTATCCAAACATTTCTTGCCCGCAGAAATATCATTTAAATCCAAGATCAGAATTCGAATAAGCATCGAATTCATCGATCGACGAGATTGAAATGTCATTAAGCAATTTTCATAGGGAGAATATGTTTCATTTATTGAGTACGGATACGATCGAAGTACGGCACCGTCAATTCGATATCCTTCACCACAAACATTCGAACGTTTAATCCCGTTTGAAAATGTCGATGTCAAAATATCTAAACTCGAAAATCATGAAAATTGGAGAAGAAAAAAAAAGAAATCTTTTGCTCTCACATTCTTCAGCATAATTATGTTGAAATAATTCACTGTATCGAATGAAATAACCTAAGAGAACAATAACAGTCGCTTGATACCGCATGCTTGAACAGACAAATGACGAGCAAAACTAAATGTCATAGTCTAAGAAAAAATAACGAACGGAAATTATCTATTAAATAATAGCAAAGAATTCTTTTTTGACTATATAACACCTAAATAAGGCAGCAAAAAAAAGCTTCGTGTTGTTTTCTTCTCTTCCTTCCCGTCTCACCATGTTTTTCCTGATTAGTTTTTCTCTCACGCACACACACATGAGATTTTCAATGAACCAATAGTTTCTCGCGCATTTCCATGACTTGTTTAATTATCATAATCATCGTTCTCTATTTCAATCGATACGATTTTGATAAATGTCAACAATTTCGCTATCAACTAACAAATCTACGAACATTAATTCATCCATGTTCATTTGATCAATCGATTTTTGTTCGAAATAATTCCCTGTATAAATACAATCGAAAGAATTCAAAATGGCAACGTATCTGCGTATCAAGTCGAACATTTCAACAAACAGTATAGTTGACTTTTTCGTTCGTTTCGTTAGTTGACTTTTTTGTTTGAAGACATTAACTATTCAATCATTAGCTCATATTAATTATGATCTCGTTTTAATCATAAACGGAAGTTTATATCGAACACAATCTCTTGTCTCATCCGACAATTCAACTGATCTTCTTCTTCTTCGGTTAATTTATTACTCAAGTAGAGGGAAAACAAAATAACTAAGAATTTTTCGAGAGAGAGAAAAAAAACATATTTTTCAGATATTCCAATTCTAAAAAATACGATCGAATATGTATTTACCACACTTTGTTGCTCGTGCATGAAAATCAATGATAAAACTTTTCGAAGTCCATTATTGAATGAGCTCATTCTTCTAGCCAATAGACAAGGTCACGTCATATTATTCTCATTTAAATCATTAACAATTGTATATAATTTCGGAGGTATTTTTCAAAATCAATCAGCTAAATTACTATATCTTGGATTGGTCTATGCACCAACGAAATTACTCGCTGTTATTCAATATGAATCACAAAAAGTTATGATTGTGTCGTATTTTCTTTTTAAATCTTCAATTCAAACTGAACATTTCACATTTACTGGTAAACATTTTCATATATCAACAAGTTTCTATCCGAATTCATATTTTTTCTGGGACAAAACGCATATTTATTATACAATCAATGATGGTGAAATCATTTCGAAATTACTTTTCAACGGTTGTCAAATCGATTATCTCGATCAATTCGATCGGAAGCAATTAGAAATCTACTATCAAAATTTAAACATATCCTATGAAAATATTTCCTTAACTGTTAAAGATGCCTTTTGTTTGAATATTTCAATTGCTGATTTGTATATTTCGAACGGTGAATTTCTCGTTAAAACAATTGATAGTATAAACAAATGTTCGTGATTTGTCGTCGAGTTTTTTTGTTTTCTTTTAAAAATAGAACAATGGTTTTATGGTAAAGAAATTTTCGTACCATCATTAATCAAACTTTCGAATGATTGTATTCGAAATGAATTTTATCCTCAAATTGATTCGAATTGTTTGTTGAATAAATTCAATCCATCGACAATTCCTTGTTCATCATTTATTCAAGTCAATTGTTGGCTGATTCGTTTCGAGAGTTTATTTAATTCGACAACTATCTATCATCTTGAAAAACATCAACAAATTCAATTGAAATTTCGTCTTGAAACCTATCGAGTTATTCCTTTGTTAATCAACAGCAGAAAATCAACGTCAGTTGATTATAAAATCGATTATGAATTTAATCGATTAACGAATGGAATTATTCAAATGATAGGCGTGAGTTAGAACGACGGATCAAATCAATAGTTTTTTTTTATTTTAAATTTAAATAGACAATTCATATTCGAATTGATAATCAAAGTATTCATGATGAATTGGGTTTGAATTCATTTCGTTTGGGTTTAATCGAATACGGATATGCGTGTAAACAATCACCGACGATTGTAAAAACAAAAAAGAAACATTTTGATAATAATTTGCTAATTAAAATCGAAATTTAGATATTTCAAATTGAAACTTCTTGTTCGAGTTCGAGTTCAATGAAAATCAAAAAGTAGTTTGTTATTCAATTCTTCACGAATAGAAAGATTTTTTCTCTTCAATCAATCAAGAAATGAATCCTTTGCTTATGTAAATTCAACTGAAGATTTCGATTGGTACGATGTATTTATTTCTTCGATTTTATTTTTATCTCAAAATTCATCTCTTAGGTTCAAACAAACATATCCATTTCACACGTCGTCCTCATTTATTCGTATTAAACATAAACTAACCGATCCGCTCTATCTCGATTATATCTAGTTTCGACAAACAAAATTGTTTCGTAAATCATCTATGTTTTCGTTTAGTTGTTTTAATCAAACATGTCGAACGATGAATCACTCGAATCACGAACGTTTTCTCATCTATGCTGTAGCACTCAATAGGAATCACCGAACATTTGCTCTGTCTCTCATCAATCGAACTGATTCATGTGAGTCATCGAGTAAATTAATCTATTATCTATGGATTCAATCAATTATGAATCAAACCAATCGACAAGAGTTGTATCGAGTAAAAATCTTCTTCGAATTCTTTTTTTTTCTGTGTTAACATTCGAAAAAATTTCCTAGATTCCATTAGGACAACGAACATTCTATGAAACATTATTAGATAGTTTAGCAATTTCGAATCGATCATGTTTATTTTCGAATCCCAAAGATCCAATTTGGATCAATCAAAGTCAAATTCAACAAACAGATGATGATTCATTTCAATTTCTTCTACATATAATTGCATACAAAAATTCGGTTAGTTTTTGTCATTTGGAAACATTCGTTCTTATTGAAATCTATTTCGATGATAATCAACAATATTTCTATCGTGGTTGGATATTCTTTCTCGTTTTATTTCTCTTCATATGTCTCTTCGTTTGTCTACTTCATATTTATACTTATTATGAAAAGAATCAAGGGAAAAAATTACTTCAATATCATCGTTTCAATCAAATCGATATGGGACAGTAAGAAATAAACGACTAGAACAAACGAACAAACACAACTACACTTCGTTTTAGACTTCATCAATGGCATGATACAGTTGAATATCTTTCGAAAACATCGAGTTCTTTACTTTCAAATATTGAATTCACCGACGATCTTAGTCGACGTTTGAAAGAATCAACTACTCGAATGACATTCTAATATTTGATATTTTCAAGTTGACAGTTAGCAATTAGTTTTAATGAAACGAGAAAGAAAAAATTATCATCGTCGTCATCATCATAGTACGACTCATTTTTCGTCCGTCCCACACGATACTCTAATGACATGTGAGAGAAAGGTACTATACTTTCTCGTCAGCAAAAAAAAATAAAGCAAAGAAAAAACTTTAAAATTATATTTTTGCTTCGGCGAATGACGACCGTGTGTCATTTAGATAAACTAAACTATTTACTTGTAACTAAGATAGGCCAATGACAAACACGACCATTTTTTTCACATATATTCAATCTCTGTCGCCTACTTCTCTACCTCCCCCCTCTAAAAAAGAACCTAGCACCGTAAGTAACTGACAAAGAAGCAAACGAGAGGAGGGGGGTTCGATTCAACTTAGAAAAAAGAAAAATGTCGCCGTTTGAATAAATTCTTATGTCTAACGGCAACAAATACAAGTCGAAAGAAAAAGAAAAAAAAATCTCGTTGAGACTCATTTTCAAACCTGTCTAGTTTGCTGGTTTGCTGCTATTGATCATTTCCTTCTTTCAGCGTTTTTTCGGTACTAGACGGAATTTAAAAAAAAAAAGAAGAAAGAAGAGGAAAAAAAAGGACGAAAATACATTTTGTATATATATCTGGATTAAGAAATGAGGTAAGAACGCTGAGACGAAGAAACAGAAGAAGAAGAAAAAAGAAGACGACGAGAATAAGAAGAAGAAAAAAAGAAAGGAAGAAGAGAAATAATAATATGAATAAAACTATGACTACTTGAATGATGGTGGGACACTCTAAAAGTATAGCTCTCGCTTTCAGTTACTTGCACAATGTGAAGACAGAATGAAAGAACAACGACGCTTGGCAACAACACATAACGTCTCAACTTTATTTCATACATAAATACACCGTGTGTTTTTTCTTCTTCTTCTTCTTTTTCTAGATTAACATCGGAGTTTGGGCTTTTTTTTTCTCCTTTTTGGTTATAACATTGACAAAAAAAAAAGAAACTATGCACGATCAACCAACGGATTATTCGAATAACGATTTATTTACGACAGGTCGTCGACGTAAACCGAATTTTACTGATAATGAAGTTCTAACGATTGTCAATCAATATGAAAAATACAAAGAACTTTTACATTCACGTGAAGCATCGAAAAGTGTCATCGCACAAAAACAGGCCATTTGGAAACAAATTACCGAAACATTAAATGCAGCCTATCCACAAGTCGAACGAACTGTTGAAGATGTACGACGAAAATGGAAGAAATTACAAAGTGAAGCGAAACGTGAATCAGCTGCACATCGACAAAATTCATCGACAAATTCGTCGAATTCAATATGGAGCAAACAAATGAATCTATACGAGAAAATACTTAGCATTTGTCGACCATCAATCACAACGAATACATCTCAATATCCAACATTAATACAAACACACGTACAATTCAATGAACAAGTTGGTTATGAAATTTTCTTAAATAACAAATTCATTTTTCTTTTCTCTTTTTTTTTTAAAGTCATCAGATAAACTTGATTCTCCGTGTTCAGATCCTCCAAATGGTGGCAATGATTCACCGGGTGATGAGAGTGCGAGTTACATACTCGAACAAGACGACAATCTATCAAGTCCACTTGCACAAATCAAACCGAATTCATCATCATTTGTTCATAATCAAATATCGAAGCGAACGCTAGACAAACGTCGTAAATTATTAAAATCATCTGTTCAACAAACATTCAAACATTCAACATATTCACAACAACAACAAGCACTTCGCTATGAATCATTATTGAAACGTAAACGTCTTCTCGAATTAACAAGCGAAAAACTACTTCACGAACGAGAATGTTTAGTTATTGAAAAGAAAAATTTAGACATTAAATTTTCAACAAATGAATGCGAAATCGAACGAAATCAAATTGAACAACGTCGAATCGATTTAAGTTTGCATAAATATTCGACAACAAACAATAATGGGAATCAAACATCATCAGATTTCGATGAACAAGACGATAATCTTAGTCTCGATGATGCTAGTGAATACAATGACTAGACAACAAATTATTCCAAATTTTTTGCCGTCCATACAGTTCGTTTTCTTTTTTTTGTTTTGTTTTTTGAACTCTTGAATCTCTTAGCAACAGTGTGATATAGAAAAATCGACCAAGCAAAGTGATACTCGTCGTTTGTTTCTTTCTTTGTGATATTCTATCGACAAGTTTTCGTTTTTTTTTTCTATATCATTTTATTAAATGTTTAAAATAAAAAAATGACACGTAGCACACACACACGCAGGCATAAGTTTTCACCAATCAGGGACAAAACCACATTGTTCACAGAGTTTTTCATTCGGTTTCATTGCATGTTCTTGTTTCAATGGGCAATTTTCGATTTGAGCTTTAATTGTTCCAGTTAAACCGATATGTGTCGCATCACAAATCGGTGGTCGACGAGTATATTTGCATGCACAAATAAGATACATCTTTTGAGCTTTCTCGGGTACTGTCCATTCTAATGGACGAAATGATGTGCCAACATGTGAATCTTAAAAATAAATACGTATTTTTAAATTTTGATTTGAGACAAAAAAAAAGAAAATATTACCATCACACCATGGTTGAGTTTTACTCAAGCCGCATGTGCACCAGAGTTTGGTTTCGCCGGGCTTCAAATCTCGAATCGAACAGGGTCCGTACTGAAAGAAATCGGTTTTGTTTTCTTATGAAAAATGAAATTTAGCATTTTCGGCAATCAACGAAATCAATCATGCGGCATTTTTCATACCGTTGATACGTGAGGTTTTAATGTCGCTTGATCATTCATTATTATTTAGTTAGTATAATCGAAGAAAATGATTACTCAATCTATCGACCAATGAAAATCGAGCTGTACAAAACCTTTCTGAAGAATCTTGTTTTGAATGAAAAAGATATTTTATTTTTATTTAAATAATAAAAAATCAATCGAAAAAAAAGATGAATTAATAAAATAATTTCTTTTTCTCTCTACCTCGAATAAAAACAAATGTGTATCCAATGAATATTTGTTGGATCAACTAACTCCGTTGTAGTAGTTTACTTCTTCTTCGAAGAGAAGAGAAAAAAAACAACAAATAGAAAACTGATTTTTTTTCTAATTCGTTTGTCGTTGAAAATCTTCTAGATCGTTTATAATGTCAAGTGAAGCACCGAAAACCGCGAAGGAAGCTTTTGTTCCTAAATACGAAATTGCCGCTGGTCTTCACAAAGGTCGTCGTTTGGAAAAATTTGCCACAAAACGAGTTCGACCAACACGTCGTACACAAGTTCGTCTTATTATTCGAATTAGAAAATCAACTCGAAATCTTCTTCTAGAAAAAAAGCAAACGTGTTAAATTCGTTCGTGATCTTGTTCGAGAACTCGTCGGTTTCATGCCATACGAACGTCGAGCTATGGAATTGATGAAAGTCGGACGTGATAAACGTGCATTTAAATACGTTAAAGCACGTGTACGTATACTTCAAACAAAGATCAAGAAGAAAATTTATATTTATTTATTTGGTTTTGTTTTTGTTTTTTAGTTAGGAAGTCATCAACGAGCTAAAAAGAAACGTGATGAACTTCAAGCCGCCATTCTCGCCCAACGTAAAGCACACAAATAAAAAGCAACATTTGTTTTTTTGTTTCGGGTTTCATTTTTTGTTTGAAATAAAAAACAAAGAAATTTCACAAGAATTAAAAAAAAAAAGAAAAGGAAATTATGAACAACACTAATAAACCTTTGTAGATAAATAATGGATCGAACATCGATGACTACTCATGATACAAGTGCAAATACAATGAAAACTATGAGCTATGTTTGTGGAGAATGTCATAGAGAAAATGAATTGAAATCGACTGATGTCATTCGATGTAAACAAATATTGAGAGACTAAATAAGCCAAACGAAAACGGATATTCTCTGATTTAGGTACTGAATGTGGCTATCGAATTTTGTATAAAAAACGAACGAAACGATTGGTTGTATACGATGCACGATAATCAAAGGAGGAGAAGAAATCATCATGATCATGATCATCATTAATATTTCGTTCAGATAAATGTGTTTGATGATAAAAATAAATATCTATTTGTTTTTCGATTGAAATACATACATCTTAACATTTTATCATTTCCGTTTATTTAAACAACGAGATAGGGAACGAAATAAGCTAACATATATGTTCAATACATTTTACATCGTCAAACAGTCAGTTGAGAAAAAAGAAACAAGATGAAAATCATTGCAATTCTGTTTTTAACTATTCCGATGATCTTCTCGGCGAAGATTTCGCCGTATGGAGGTTATCTATCGATTGATGAAGGTACAGATTTTTATCTTGAATGTATCGGTGATGAACCCGAATGGATACTTCCAACACGATCCGCAATAAATATGACTCGAACATCGAATAATTACAAATCCATCTTAATGATTCGTTCGATGAATTCACTTTTTCAAGGTCCATATATTTGTCAAACAAGTCAAACATTTTCAACAATTATTCTTCAATTAACACGTAGGAAAAACATCTTTTTTTTAAAGTCGAATTTTTCCTTTTCATACAGAACGAAAACCTGAAATGATCAAACAAATACGTTTTATGAATATTAATACCAATCAAACAGTTCAATACGGAAGTAATGTTCAATTAAATTGTTTTGCTCAATATTATAGTGAAAAAGTAATTTCAAAGAAAAAATTTCAAAATAGACTCGAGTTTTGTTTATTCGAAGGCAATGGATTCACCGTATCTTCCGAGAATTCTCTGGTTTTTCGAACGAAAACAATTATTTCATGATAGTAAAAAAACAAATAAGATTCCTAATCCGATAGGAATACTACGCGTTTTCTTTGTTAATAGATCAAAAATATATTCTCGGTCAAGATAGTTTAGTTATTCGAAATTTTACCGAAATGGATCAAGGTGTTTACTATTGTCGTGCATTTATCACATTGAAAACACAGATTCTAAGCAAAATCTATCCAATTCTCGTTCAATTATACAGTAAACAATAAATATAATTAATCTAAATTTAGCTTAATTCTTTTTTTTTCCATTCAGATTCATCTGCTTATTCGATCAATTCATCGAGTTCATTCATAGAAACTAAACAATGCAATTATTCAGCAGCACCATTAATCAAAAATGACACAATAACTTATTGTAATACTGATGGTTATCTATCGAATATAACATGTTCGATGATGGACAATATGTATCCATGTTCAAGTAAATGATTTCTATTGAGAAAGAGAGAGAGAGAAATTTGTTTTTCTTTTTAGTTGCTAATCAAACATTAGAAATTCTTCCTAATGTCGCTCAACTAGCTGTTGAATCCGGTCGAATTTATACATTTATTTGTCGATCCAATCGATCGGATTTAATTCCTGAATGGATCTATGAAAATCAAAATTCTCTCTCGGACAAACAGTACAGAAATTTGATTCATAATAAACAGAACAAAAAAGAAAAGTTGACTCGATTTCTTTTGTTATTCAAACTAGAATAACATCCTATACATTAACTAAACCAAACGAAGTCTATCTGCGTCTTGCGCCTGCTTTTCCTGGCACGTATATTTGCCGAACACGTCCTCGAGACAACGAGCCAATTACAATTCAAACATCAATTACTTTAACAACACCAAGTTAATTGAATTCGAACATAAGAAAACTAAATATATTTCTCTTCTCTCTAGTGCTCATGGAAACTAACGGTATTTCATTTCAATCATCAACTCTTGCAGAATATCATCTTAAAGTCAATGCAACTCTATTTCTCGCTTGTCGACCTGAATATTTCGATTTTCAAAAACGAAATTCATCGATTCTTCCACTAGCTAGTCTCATTCGAGTCAACGGTAAAAACCAAACAAACAAATCAAACACTTTCTTTTTTTTCTCTTCTATTCAATAGATAACAAACATTTCTTTCTCGCGGATACAATCGATGGTTTACTAATTAATCGCGTCCAAAAAAATGATAGTGGCATGTACTTATGTCTTGGACAAATTCCATTTAATGATCGCATTGAAATCTCATATAATCCTATCATGATATTTGTTTCCGATTGAATATTTGTGTAAGAAAAAAATCTCTTCTTTCTTCTTCTTCTTCTTCTTCTTGTTAAATTACACTTTAGATGTATGCGTGTGTGCGCGTGTGTATGTTCTGTTATCATCATATAATTCTTTGTTATGTTTTCTTTTTGAAAAAGAAATTCACATTTCTATACAAATGATAATGTGTTGTATTTCATTGGTAATAAATCTTCTATTAATTATATGAATTACAGGGGAAAAAAAGAACAAAAAAGATATTTGCATGTTGAAAGTATCGGTTCTTCCGCTTAAGCAGATTGTCCTTAAGATCAAATCCGGTTAATACAGAACTTTTAATCAAGCGTAAACGAAACTTCACAAGAAATCATGCTTACGAACGTAACTATGCGTTATGATAATTTTCAAAAAACAAAAAAAAAATGAGCAATTTTTATCCGCATCATATTGAGTTCTAGTCGAACCAAATGACTTTGATACATGCGTATCTCTTTATTTTCTTCTTCTCTCTGTTTCGCTCTCTCTCTCTCGTTTCAACTGTCGGTCTTTAGCGTTTCTTTTATTCGCTTTTTTTCTGTCTCTCTAGTGTTTCCTTCTCAATTCTGATAGATTATGATTACTTTTTTTGTTCGGAAATAGTGACGACGGAAGAAATGTTGCTCTTACCATTTTTTCTCACTTACTCATTCATCCATTCAATCATTTATTTATTTAAATAAATAGATTTCTTTTTTTCCTTTCTCTTTTTCTTCTCTCGTTACCGACGATTATGTTCAATGGATCTGGTAAATATATACAATCCAAAGTTGATTTTACACGAAGTAACCTTTTTCTTTTATTACTTTAGTACGGTGATGAACCGTATGCATCACGATGGTCAGTAACTGAATTAAAAGAACGTCAAACGAATATCTCTGTTTTTGCACGCATCTATGAAGAATATACCGATGCCGAACATTTCTTTGATTTTACTCGAAAGACGGCTTCGATTCTTTTTCAAACAAGTAATTTCAACAATAAAAAAATGTTTGTTTTTCTTTCATTGTGTGTGTGTTGTTTTCTATTCAGAAACAGCATCGCTTGTTTTTGCACTTTCACTTATATTACCAATTATAATGATTAGTGTCGGTAAATATTATTTCTTGGTTCGATCGATTTTTTCTTTTCTATTTGTATTCGATTGTAAAAAGGTATTTCAAATCTTGAAGAATGTCCACTAGATCGAAATATTCCCGTATTTGTTCTCGTTGGCGGAGCTTTAGCGTTACTTCAACTTTTACAAGTACTTTGGAAACAATACAATCGTCATAGTGGTCCGTCGGAAGAAGAAACAACTGATACACACAATGGTTCGGTAAGAAATCTGTTAGTCTCTTGAGTTTGAATCACGTTCTATTTTTATCCTCAGACATTTATGGATGTTCTCATAGCGCTTTTTCTCATGATTTGGTTTGTCTACGGTAATTATCTTATAGTTCATCATCGTCTGCCGCGTTTCGAACAAACAACTGAAGATCCTGAACATTGGTGTGCAAAAAATGTCTATTTCTTAACTATAATTAGCATTGTCTATACATATGCATTCGTTCTATTCATGATTTTAACCGTAATTATCGTTGTTTTTACTGTACATTTTCATAATCGTCGTCGTGCAATTCGCGAAGCTAAAGAAGAAGGATAGAGAAAGCAAATATTTTCGATTTTTTGTATTGTATTTTTTTAATAAATATCATCATATCACTGTATTGAGAAAAAAACAAAACGAAGAAAGAAACACACGCTCACACACATCATAAGATTAATCAAAAGATCGATAGGAGATAAGTAATAGAAAAACATGAGTCAACAAATTCGTTGCCAATAAATTCGAAGATGATGAAGAAATCTGTAGGGAACGAACTGCAGTTGTCGTCGCTCGAGCAAATGATTTCGTTCTCAACGATTTTTTCGTTGTCATTGGTTCTTCTAAAATTGAATTTTCGAACAAAATCAAATCATCATCGTGTCCGTTTTATTTCTATTTACTTAAAACAAATATAATAGCTTCCATTTTGCCATGAATATTTTCCGCAAGACAATTATATTGTCCGAAATCATCGTCATTGTTCAACTAGAATAGAAGTCGATTAATCTATGTATAAACACGAGATGCACATACTTGAATATGTAATTGATGTATAGTCATTGTTTGATTTTTATCTTCTCGTGTATGAAGAGTTTTTTCCGAAAGAATTCGATCATTTTTAAGCCAAATGACTCGAGCATACGGACGACTAGCAACTTGACATTCAAGTGTAATATTATCGACATAACGAGCTTGAAAAAGATCAGTAGGAACGATAATCAATGGTGCAACTGAATTCGAAAAAAAAAACAAAACTCAATTCTTTAACAAAAAGCTTAAGAAAATTTTCTTTTACATTCAACATTAATCGTAAATATTCGATTCGATGCTGGTAAAACGCCATTATCAGCTATGCATTCGATTGTTCGAGGAAAATGAGAACTTATCGATGGAATAAACCAAATGTTACTATTTTCCGGTGGGACTAGAGAAACGGTCATAACGATTGAGTAAGAAAATAGAACAAGACATGATTATCATGCTTACGAGACTCGAGCTCAGCCGGATAATCCGTGTCTCGAATACGCCAACGAATATTCGGCGTAGGAGTACCTTCAGCTCGACATAATAACGTCAATGAATTACCACTTCGAACCGAAAATAGAGGCGGATTCGGACGAAAATCGACGATTTTCGGTGGCACTAAATTTCACAAAGATTGCTCTTCGTTTTTTGTAAAAAAAAAACAATTTTTGTTTTCTACCTTGGACAGAAAGAAAAATTCGTTTTGTTTTTCTTGGTTCGGTATTAATTTGACATTGATATTCGCCTTGATCATCCTCATTCACACGATCAATGATCAAATTATACGAACCAACATAGTCCGATTCTAATCGATAATGATCCTTATTCGAATAGACGATGCCATCGAATGCAATCAATGTTAATTGTTCACTTGAATTTGAACGTTCAATTTTTTGCCATAAAACCTAAACAACAAATAATAACATGTTGTTTTTCAATTAAACTTTATTTTCCCCCTTTCTTTCTTTTTTGATTGACGAGCGTAGAACTAGTTAAATATAGAGTTCAAAGACAATTGACAAGTAATTATCGAACTAGTTCAAACAATCATTCGATATAAACATATTTGAACTCAAATTTTCATGCACATATTCGATTTCTCAAGGGACACACAATCATCATCTCTTCCGGTTTGACCATATGAGAAAGAGATTAACAATAAATAAATAAATATGAAACTTACTTTGAATGATCGAACTTCAGCAACATAACATGTCAATACACATTTGCTACTTATTGGTACTGTATAATTTTCTGTTGTTGTATCGAATGCAACTAATAAACCAGCTAAATGCAAGAGTATAACATAGAAAATCCACATAGTGTTCGTTGTTCGGACACAAGGTGTCATATAAAATGGACAAATGTTCTCTCATTCTTTCTAATTTCTTTTTTTTCTCTTTCTTCTCTCTCTCTCTCTTATGCGCTTGCGCTCTCTCTGTCTCTTGTTCTCTTTCTCTCTAGTCGATTATTCCAAAACATTGAACACATACATGCATCTCAAATAAAATAAAAAATGAAAGAATTGTGTTCGTGTCCAAGCGGACGCCTGCTGCTAATTATCTTTTTGTTATTCCATGTTCACTGATCCTATTGAAATCAGCCTCAAGCAGAATCACAGAGGAAAACAGAAATTTGACCGACGACTTCTCGTTTACGGATGTTGCTTGTCAATTAATTGAAAAGATGAGTGTACGATGTTCAAATTAAACGAAATAAGAGAAAGAAAAAAAAATTTGTTTTGAACTCATTCAGCATGAACGAATCCTGTTCAAGAAAACACAACTGCTATGATTATGTAATTGTGTCGTTTTCCTAGTGAGAAATCTAACAAATTATGTATCGATTTGACAC
>ERZ778019.251-NODE-251-length-119856-cov-12.945969_pt1 | contig 119856 bp, 134 predicted proteins | sample MGYA00375749_ERZ778019 | MGnify/ENA primary metagenome ERZ778019 (study PRJEB29350, sample SAMN05389821) | bioreactor metagenome | isolation source: Ammonium sulfate bioreactor | place: South Africa: University of Cape Town | collected 2014-03-17 ... | reverse complement strand
GTGTGTGTCTGTGTGTTGATTCGTTTTGTTGTTTCTATTGAATATCGAGCAAACAAAAAGAACTTCTCAACTCGATGTCGCTTTCTGAAGAACGAAAATAGATTGATCACACACAAGCGAAACAAAACAAAATCCGGCTCGAGAACTCTCTGTTGTTTAATAACTAGAATATGTGACGAAAACATAAATAATATCGTATGTATAATAGATAGGTGAAAGAGAAGAGAAAAAAAGAACGAAATAATAATAATAACAAAGACAAAGAAAAACGACCAAACGAAAGGGTTTTTTTATGAGACATAGGAAAAGTCTATTGATGACTCATCGGATTCTTGTTGTTTTGCCTGTTGACCGAAATGAAAGAGTTTTTGTTTCGATGAGTTCTTATGAATATTATCATGTGAATAATGAATAAATTGTTCGTATTGTTCGTTCAATTTAGTTACTAATAATTTTTCGTACTGTTCACGTAAAGTTCGATCTTGTTCCCGTAAAAGTTGAGCACATCGTTGAGCTGCTTGAGCATGAGTAAATATTGGTGTATCATCAGTAACTGATGTCGATGGTTTGCACGTTGTTGTTGACTTTGGTGGAGAAGTAAATCTTGTTGTTGTTGTTGACGGTACAACTGTTGGTAATCTGACTTCGGCTCGTTTACGTTTAACACCCTGTTCAACAGGATCAAATTCAAGTGAACGTTTAAGTGGAGCAATAGCTAACATTTTGAAAAATATTAATTGAACAAAAATAAAACAAAAAATACAAAACACAATACAATCAACGGGAGAAAAATAAGAATGATTATTTTCTCTTGTTGCGACAGATATAAATATCGTCATGTCTTTTGTTTTGAATGGATGCACCAATAGAAAAGTGAAGAACAACCGAGAGAAAATGAAGAAAGGAAAATTTTTTGAATATTTAAAAATGTTTATTAAGAATTTTGGAAAACGAGTTTTGATGAGGACTTTGTTGAATAGAGGTCACCAGTGTATCGAGAGTTTTTCATTGGCGTGCTTTTTCTAAGTCGAAAATCATCAGTTTATTCGAGAAATTAACTAACTAATGGAAGAAACTACTAGAACAGATCCATTTCTCAAACATTTCGAAAGTTTAATCGATGAATCACAAATCGATAAACAAACTACAAAGAAAACAACTGAAATCTCCTCATTATCTCTTGGTTCTTGCCAATTTACATCGAATTCATCGGTAATACCTCCCGTTCTTCCGTGTCCAACAACAGATCTCAGTTCATTTGCCATTAAAAAATCTCTCCTCTCCAACATTCAATCATCGGGCAGTCAATTAACATCGCTTCAACTTGATTTCTTTTCGTTAATTCACAACTATTACGATGTCTACTATCCCAATCGACCGAATACTGGCGATCATGGTGAACAACTTCGTTTTGTCATTTGTCTACATTTAATCAATCATGTTCTCAAAACACGAACACGAATCTTAGCTCACAATGCCAAACTCAAAGAAAATCCTGATCTCGATTATCAAGATCAAGGTTTCACTCGACCGAAAGTACTTATAATTGTTCCATTTCGTGAAAGTGTTCGACGAATTATCAATTGTTTCGAAAATCTTTTCATTTCAATTGACGACAGTGAAACTACCGAACGAATACAAATCACCGATCGAAAACGATTCAAAGATGAATATGGAGGCGGTGAAATCGATTCCGAAGAAACAAATGGCAAATTTCAACGAACATCAAATGAATACAATGAAATCTTTGCTGGAAATATTGATGATCATTTTCGATTAGGTAAAATTAGTGTTAAGAAAGATTGATAATGAATTTTCCTTTTTAAAGGTATTTCTGTGACGAAAAAATCATTGAAATTCTTTCAATCGGTTTATAAATCCGATTTTTTGATTGTTTCGCCAGTTGCTCTTCGAACTTTATTAGAAAAACGTCGACAAAAACGTAAACAACCATCGGATGAATCATCCGATTCGGACAATGAACAAAACGAGAGCACAGACACATCTGTAGCTGATTTTCTCTCATCGATTGAATGTGTTTTCATCGATCAATTAGACGTTCTTGCGATGCAAAATCTCGATCATTTATTCTTCATCTTAGACAATCTCAATTGTCTTCCACAAGAAGCTAAATCATCAACGGACTTTTCGAGAATACGTCCTTGGACATTGAATGGTTGGTCACGTTTCTACCGTCAATTAATCGTCCTTTCATCACACACAAGTCCATTATTCTTAAGTTTATTTCATCGTTTTGCTTTGAATTATGCTGGACAATGTTTATTTCAACCACAATTTCCTCTCAATGGCTGCATACGTCCGATATCAACATTTAATCAATTATTTCAACGTATACCTGTGTCTGATCCAACATCGAGATTTAATCATTTCATCGAACATATTCTACCGAGATTCGATACATCAACATACGATCATACGTTGATTTATTTATCATCGTATTTTGATTTTGTTCGATTGAAAAATTATATGCGAACTGAAAAACATAAACAATTCAATTATTTAACATTAAGTGAATATTCAACGAAGAAACAAGTTCTTCTGGCGAGAAATATCTTCTATCATCGAGAAGTTCGATTTCTTCTCATGACTGAACGATTTCATTTCTACCATCGATATCGAATTAAAGGTGCAAGACATATTCTCTTCTACGATCTACCATCTTACGGACATTTCTATCCTGAAATTGTTCAATTCTTAACATTACCACATGCAGATGATAAGAAAAAAGCCAATCAAACCATTGAACCAAGTACATGCACGGCTTTATATGCCAAAGAAGATGCTTTGAAATTAGCTTATATACTTGGACAAAGTGCTGTGACTGATTTGTTAACTTCAGAAAAAAATACACATTTGTTTACGAATAAATAAAAGAAAAATGTTTTTGTTTATTTGAGCATCAGAGAATTTTCACATGTTTCGGATTCGCAGAGAGAGAGAGAGTGAATTTCTCAAAAAAAATGACAAAAGAAATAATTTCATAGATTTTATGCCATAGCTTTTTAGTGACGAAAAAAATTCGAAAAACAACTATGCTATATGAAAATGTTTTTTGCTACTATTAGTCAACATTTAATCGCATAAAAAAAACATCAAGTTTGAATAAAACTAATAAAATTTCAATGGTTAATATTCGCCAATATTTACATACATTAACCCGATGTAATGTTTGTTTATGCATGAATGAATATGAAAGCAACATCAAGAAAAAAAGTATTGATTTACGATTTGTTTCATCAAATCAAACGATTACCTATTAAGGCTAAATATCCATCGTGTTTTTAAATACAGATTCAATGACTACAATAGACAATACTTTGGAGGAACTCGATTTATTAGATCATTTGTGTGTTTTGCAAAACAATGTCGAATTAGAAATCAATAAAAATGAACTCACACGAATAATCAAATACTTAGGAAACTCCTCTAACGACAAAAAACAATTGACTCTCGATAGTCTTAATTATGATCATCAAATATTTGGTAATGTTTTCAAGAAAATCAAAATTTATTTCGATAAATCAAATGAAGAAATATTTGATCCAAATCTATTTATTGATCTTTGGAATATTATCGATACATTATTAAATTTAATCGAAACAAATCTAATCAATTTAACAGAGAAAGACGTACAAACTGTTGAAAATGGATGTTATGTACTTTCAACAACGAAAACAATTCGATTTCCTACAAATTATAATCTTAACTTTGATTATATCAAACAACTTCTCTATAAATATTCTCGTTTTCTTAATCGAAATTTAATTGAAAATTATCTCAAAGATATTCCTATACCAAATCATTTAACGAAAACATCGTGTTTACTGACATATATCATTGCTAGACCAGCATGTCATTTACATTATTTAGCTCGTTTCTATACTTCTGTAAAAGATAAAGAAAGACCAGTGAGTTCTGTAGAATTATTACATACAATTCTCTATTATTTAAATACTAATTTTCATTCGAAACATTTCGATGATATTCAAAATAATATTCAAACTTTATTTTTCTCGTTACTTGCCAATTACACTGATGTGACAATGCATATACCTCTATCCATTCAAGCTGGAATTGTTGGTAGTATGATCGATTTACTTCAATTAATAATCAAGTAAGGCATTGATTAGTAATACTTCTCTTAACATATTGATTATTTTTTAATAGAAATCCAGAATTTAATATTCGTACACAAGAGTTGATTGTTACGATCATCTATAATATTAGTCGACATGATCAAGGAATTGAATGTCTCAATCGATTAAACACAAGTGATTTCATTGCAAAACTTGAAGATTTAAATCGAAATAAACATATCAATATGATGTCTTGTATGATACTTGCTCTATTATCAACACCTGAACAAATTCGAACAAATCAAAATCAAATGACAGAAGTTTTGGATGATCTATTAGAGTTTCTTTATAATGCATCTTTACATAAAAATTTTCAACAAGAAACATTTCACATATCAGAAATATTAATTGTTTTTGTTAAATTATTTTGTGACGATCGAACAGTTAATTATATTCTCGAACAAGCTCAAGTTGATTTACAAACATCATCAACAATTCAATTTTTTATTGATTTCTTTCTTCGTTACTATCCATTGAAAGATAAACACGATCTTTTAAGACAAATTACATTAACAGCATTAGTCAATATCTTTTGGAGTATTTCTTTTCAAGATACATACAAACAAATACTTGCCAATTCAAATCCCAAATTTGAAGAATATATTAAAAATTTAGTCAAAGAAACAGATGAACATATGACAACAAAAGAATATATCCCAACATATCTCGAAGATATTCATAAAGCATCTGCATGTCTTTTAGAAAATCTTAATCAATTGAATCCACAGATTGCAGCTCGAAGATGTACAAAACTAATTGTCGATAACGAGAAACCAATGATAATGTTGAGTTATTCGCATGATGATCGACAATTTTGCCAACAATTACATGATTATTTTATTGAACAAGGTTACAAGATCTGGGTAGATTTTAATTGTTTACAAGGTAGTGATGATCTCTGGGAAGAAATTGCTCTTGGAATGATTGATGCTGATATGATTTGTTGCTTGATTTCGGAGAGTTATTGTAAAAGTAAATCATGTCGACAAGAAGCTGTTTATGCATTAGAAAAATTAACAAATCAAAAAGCTGTTTTGCCAATTTATCTTCAACGACCACAAGTTCCACCTTGGTTAGGTAACAAATATAAAAAAAATCTTTTTTTTCTAAGAAAAATCTGTTGATTTTTAATTAGATATTCGAATAAGTACTATGCAATATGTTCGTTTCAAAAATCTATGTCCATTACAACAAGATAAATTGTTGGAATTAAGCAATTTTATTGAAAATAAATTGTCAAAATCCACAACCCAACCAATTCTATCTGCTCCTGCAGATAACGGATCGTCTTTGACAACAATTAACAAATCAATTGAACAGTGGGATCAATTGGATATATCTAAATGGTTTGACCAAAATCGAATTCTACCTGAACTGAAAGATCTTTGTCAATTGGAAAATGGTCATGATTTGATCATTTTTACAAATCTGTTCATTGAAACAGAAAAACTTCAATTTGAAAACTATTCAAAAGAATTCTCACGTCCTGATGGAATTACCAAAGGTCAAAAACCTCTTCTATTACATGAATTTGTTAAGTTTTCTAATGCATTAAGACAATTACAAAAATCATTTAAATAAACATTCAAAAGGAACTGCTTTTATAGTGTAAAATCGAGGTAGTCATATACAGAAAGAAAAATAATCACATAGATTGTTTTTTTTTCGAATAGACAGACAATAGATTGGGCTAGCATTTCTTATTTTTACCCGTTTTCTCTATATCATAGGGTGAGCGTGCCTCACAGGATCCGACAGTCGGATTTTTCATTCTGGGTAACATTGTCTAATAATATCTTCGTATTCATTTGATAAATATTATCACATAATAAAGATCAATATTATCAAGACGGTAGAATTCTTTTTTTTTATTTTAATTTTCGATATTTTCTTTGTCTTATTTACTTGTAAAGATGATTACCATCGAGATTATTGTGCATCTAAACATAGTATCCCAGGTCGAATTAGTGCTGCCGTAAAATGGCCGTATACGCTATCTACACCTTTACTTCTCAGTATCACATCATTTTTTTTTCGATTGAAACTTATCGAATATGATTTTCTTTATGGATTATCGTTGTAATTATAATAGAAATCTTTTATAGCATATTTTTTAATTAAAAAATCATTTTCTCTTTCTCTATGTCTCATCAATTTGATTTCTATAGTTTTCTATCGATTGTAATCAGTATTTTTACGAAATTCCTTTCAATTGTAAAGTAAAAATGCAAAAGATTCTTTCTTTGAGGATCATATTTTTAATTTTTTCATCTTCTAATATATATATATATATATGATATATTGCGAAATTTCCTATTTCTTCTTTTGTGTTTATCAATAGAAAGGATTCGATAAAGATGATTGATAAGATTACAGTACATTTCATATATACTCAAAATTTCATTGCTATACTTTTTCAAACATAGTTTTGCACAAACTACAGAAAGACAGTCACTTCAGGTAATTTGTTTGTGTTCAGGATCGAATCACTTGCAGATTATTTCCTTGTGATTGTGAATGATTTCTCAATTTGAAAGAGTGACGAACTGTATTAACACTTTTACAAATGGAGAAAAATATAACAATGAAATAACGCCATCTATTTCATATTTCGTCACCATTCAAAATGTATACATTCATTGAAAGTACGTTTTATGTCTCTTTTTTACGTTATCTTGTTCGAGCACACGACTATGCGTTTTCATTCGTGTTGTTTATTAACATATCACTGTCATCTGATGGCAGATAAAAATTTGTTATCAAATTAGAGAAATTTCGAACAAAAGAAAACTTTCGAAAACATGAATCGACGTTATTCATCAGTTCCTTGTTTCACAATAGTCGACGAAACTGATACAACTCCACTAATATCATTACCAGCAACACCAACTGATGAAAAACCAACATTTTTCATTGCTGATTGGCCGCCGCCATCATCATCAACAGATGCAACACAAGAAGAAATGAATCGAGCTGCTCTCGATCCGTTTCACACTGAAACCAGTAGTCAATTAGTTGTCGATGTAAATCAAGATTTATTAGGTCGAAGTCTTGATGAACAAACATATCTTTTGAAAATATTCGATCCAATTACGCAATCAAATAGTCAAATTAAAACAACCGACGAAATCAAATCGAACCTATTTTGGCCGATTAAATTACGTTTAAAACTATCAATCTGTTCCGAAATGAAACCATTCGATGAACTTGTTCAACAAATTCGAAATGATTATCAATCGAAAGCTGTAAGAGGAAAAATCCGAAAGTAATCTATCTTCAAATGATGATTGTTCGTCGTTTCTAGACTGATATCGATGAACTTTCATATTGCAAACGTGTTCAACGTTTAACATCTCAACATATCGAACAGAATCAATTACCCGTTACTATTTTAATCTATACGAATCAATTGAAAGAACCTATACGTTTACCTAAAGTCAGTCTTCAATCCACTGTTTCACATATTTTATATCAATTATTAGAATTTATTTCGTTTGATTATGATCAATCGATACTTAAACTTCGTTCACGTGAAGAATATCTTCGACATGATGATACACTTTGTGATATTGAATATGTACATAAATGTCTTAATGCATTGAAACCATTACAATTTATTTTAACTGACAAACCACAAACAATATTCGATCAGAAACGAAAGGAACTTTTGCCATTCGAACAATTCTGTTTTGTTCAATATGAAAAATATATTCAAACAAATAAAGAATCCTTTAAAACCTTACAAAAACGACCACCAATAATAGCAAACGAACAAACACATTGGTTTACGCCAACTGAATCTCGTTGGTTAGACGATTTCCATCAACATTTAAGTCCTCTCTTCGAACAAACTCAACGTTGTTTCAATCAATTATTTCAAACGAATATTTCATTTGACGAACAGATACAATTCATCGATGAATTAACATCATATTTGAAAACAATTCAAGCACTTTGTTCGAATATTCGTTCGAACTCAATATTCAATCAACAACGAGAATTGAAAGCTTTTAAAAATGATTTACTTAAATCAACAGACGATGATACCATTCAAATGCGAAATTTTAACGAAATTTTAATTGAAACATTACATGCATTATATAAATATATTCGAAGTTATTGTCAAGCATTTCTAATTCCGTATAAACTCGACATAACAAATCAATACAGTCAATCAATTGACATCGAACATATTCTCATTCAATCACCGATCGAACCGTGTCCAACAACGAATTCTCTCGAACTGTTTACCATTCAAATCGATAGTCTATTTTCTCTTCCATCGAATATTAAAAATGTTCGAGTCGTAGCTCATCTTTGCTATGGTAATCAAACAATTGCCCGAGAAATCACTCGACCAGTATCGTGTGTTCGAAATAAATATCAACACACTGAAATACGTTTAAACGAACGATTATGTTTCAATGATGTTTATCTATGTAAACTTCTACATGAATCATTGATTCTATTCGAAATTTATGCTTCGTTTATCGATGAAAATGATGCGTCATTGACGAGTGAAGTATTCGATGGCGAACCAATGTATTTAATCGGTTGGTGTTCGCAAAATCTATTCGATGCAAATGATTATCTGATCACAGGTGAATATTATTTCGGTATAATCGAAGCGAAGAATGCGAATCGAACGGGTTTTTATTCGCTACGAAATATTTCCGATCATGATTGTTCAATTTTAACTGTTTCATTTTTCGAAAAGAAATTCTTCTGGCCACAAGTTCAAGCCCGGCATGATCGACAAGCACAAGATTTCACTGAAATCAATCGAAATAAACAAGAAGATCTCTGTCGTTTACTCGATCAACAACGTTTGTATCTTGTTGATCATTGTACAATGAAACAACAGCAGTTGCAGAATAAAAAAGAAGACACGGACAATCATTTTCTTTGGTCACATCGTTATTTTCTCGTTCATAAACCGTATGCTTTGCCGAGATTATTTCAATCTCGAACTGTTTGGGATTATCCAAGTTTAATTGATATCTATGGTCTGTTAGATTTAACGATTCATGATCGAACAATCGATGAAATCGAAGCATTCGAACTTCTCCTGCCCGCATTTCCTGATATGTACATTCGTTCGCAAACATATCGATTGTTGATTTCACAATTAACTATCGATGATTTAATGATTTATTTGCCACAATTATTACAAATTATTAAATTTGATTATAGTTTTTCGACGCCTTTAGTCGAATATTTACTAAAAGAGTCAATTCAAAATCATCAATTTGCTCATAAATTCTATTGGTATTTACGACAAGCATTATTAACTGAAGGTTTACATTTCTATCGATATTTTTATTTATTTATTTCGCTGTTATTTGTTGTTGGCGAAAATCTTCGAAATGAATTCGAAAGTGAATATTTTCTATGTTTAAAACTTCGTCAAATTGGTTTAGAAATAAAAACCACGAAATCAAATCGATTGAACATTTTAACTGATCATTTGAAAACATTGAACGAACAATTTTTTCGGTCAGGTCAATATTCATGTCGTTTGCCGTGTCAATTTAGTTTTCAAACAAATCAAATCGATATTCCATCGTGTTCAATATTTAGTTCATTGACATTGCCAATGAAACTTATTTTCCTATCGAATGATCCATTCGGCGAAGAATTCAACGCGATTTATAAAATCGGTGATGATCTTCGGCAAGATCAAACTGTTTTACAATTACTCTCGTGTATGGATAAAATTTGGCAAGCAAATGATTGGAATTTTCGTTTGAGTCTATTCAATGTCGTTCAAACATACGAACGATGTGGTTTTGTTGAAATGGTGACTGAAAGTGATACTCTCATGGAAATCGAAAAACCTCTAGGAGCAATTAAAGGTTCGTTCGGTGAATCGGCATTGTACGATTGGCTACGTTTACAACATGCCAATGAACGAGATTTTCAGAAAGCTCTTGAGAATCTAACGTATTCGTGTGCGGGGTATTGTGTCGGAACGTATGTGCTCGGCATTGGCGATCGACATAATGAGAATATTATGGTGAAAAAATCAGGACATTTATTTCATATTGATTTTGGAAAATATCTCGGTGATACACAGAAATTCGGCTGGTTTAATCGGTAGAGATATTTATATTTTCTTTTTTTTTATTATTGTATTTCGATTTTAATTTCAGCGATCGTTCTCCATTGATATTCACCAAACAAATGCTCTATGCCATGTCCGATGGCGGTACATCGAATGATGCCATGCATCGTTTTATTGATCTCTGTTGCAATGCATTCTATACTCTTCGACAAAATTCCTCGTTGCTTCTTCTTCTTCTCTCTCATCTATGTTCATCGAATGTACCAAATCTAAATTACGATGCCGTTCGGTATGTCAACGATCGTTTAGCTTTGTCATTGAACTATGCTGATAGTATTACGCATTTTACGAATCTAATTATCGAAAGTTTGAATTCGACATGGGTTCAATGGAATGGTCTCATACATAAACTCGCTCAAACAACGAGTTCAAATGCATCGCTACCGGTGATCGCTTCCGGTCCGACCTTGTCATTCGTTCCGCAAACATATACGATTTATACTGAAGGAAAAATTCATTCGGCTCAAATAGTTAGTCATGAGAAACGTACGCAACCATCGAAACATTATCTATATAAAATTCAAGTCGAACGAATCAACTCAACGTATCACTATCGAACCTACGGTGAATTCTATGAGTTTTACGAACGTTTGACAAAACAATTTCCATTGATGGGCTTTGATTTGAAATTTTCTCAACAAATTGAAGATAAAATACTTGCTCAACGACGTGTCAGTGAAATCAATGCTTTTCTAATGAATCTATTTCGTTCATCAAATGAAATCATCGAAGTAAAAACAAAACAAAACAAACACTCGCAAAAAGTTTCAACCAAATTTTTAGTCCGATCTTGTTTGTACGTTTTTTCATCTGATTCAACGCGATCAACAGATCAATGACAATCTAGAAAATTTTCATCAAGGTTAATTAATTCATTCTTCTCTTTTTTCTATTCATAATAGTCGATCTTCTAGAGCTCGCTGCTCGTCCATCCCAAGACTCGTCTCCAAAAATTCGCGTGCAATTAAAATACGATCAAGGCACATTGTTCATCATGATTCGACATGCGACGAATCTAGTAAAAACGAATCTCTTTTCATCATAGATCAAAGATTTCTTTCTTTCTAGACATCAAAAAATGGAAATGAACCGAAACCATATTGCAAATGTTATCTCTTTCCTGATAAATCGAAATCGACAAAACGAAAAGGCAAATCGTACAATTCACGAAATCCAATTTTTAACGACACAGTAATTCATCAAAGAATTTCATTTCGAGAATGACGATTTCATCGTATTTAGTTTACATACGAAATGGATCTCTCGGAAATTCAGAAGTAAATACAATCGAATATTTGTGTTTTCTTCTTCTTCAATTTGTCTGTTTGCTTGTAGACGAGTTCTACGTGTCAGTGTTTGGAATAACGTAATCAGCGTTGGCAATCGTATCTTAGGCGAAGTTGATATTGTTTTATCTCAAATTGATTGGTCAAAAGAGAATGCGTGTGATTATGCACTTGCGACTCTTGATTCTTCGACATTCTTTTCAATCTAATCCGGTTGTGTTCTTTTGTTTGAAATTGATTGTTTTTATTTATTCGAATGACATAATAATCAGATGTTGAGATGATTTCATTTATTTTTATGTTCTATTTTTTAGATAAATGACAACGAATCGATATTCATCGATGGGAACGAAAGTTTTCAGTTTACGATTTAATCAAACTTCAGGTTGAAAACAGACGAAATGAAACAACAACAACAACAACAACAACAACAACTTATTCTTGTTTTAGATTGTTTTGTTTGTGCAACAAGTGATGGCATTCGAGTGTTTAATGTTGAACCATTTGCTCAGAAATGTTATCTCGGTAGAGAATTGTGTTTTTTCTTTCTTTGCTTTGCTTTTTATTTGCAATGATATTCAGATGTTGGTCATGTAACCTACGCGGAAATGCTTTATCGAACAAATTTAATTGCTTTTGTGCCTGCTGATCACATGACAGGTCTGCCATCGAATGTAGTCGTTGTCTATGATCATCAAAGTCAAGCCTACGTTCTTCGACTTTCGTTTAAAACATCAGTCGTGTCCATTCGAATGGCTCGAACGAAACTTTTAGTTATTCTCGCGACAAAAATATTAATTTTCTCATTTCCCAATCAATGCGAATTACTTCATACAATCGACACTGGTAACAATCCGAAAGGTCTCTGTGAATTATCATCTCACGACAGTGCACTACTTGCGTTTCCATTAAATTTAAAATCACGTGGTGGTTATATTCAACTATTAGTAAGTCGAAAAATGATTTTTGATTGATTGACTGATCATAAGCGTGCGTGTGTGTGTGTATATATCAAAGTGTCATATATCGTATACACACACATACTTTAAAATGCAAAAAAGTTTCATTCTGACAGCATCAAATAACCGTCGTCAGTTGACTTTTCTGATTAAGACAAAAAAAAGTGCAGACAGTTTGCACATTATGATTATCAATTAGAATTTCTTTTTTTTTTCGTTCATCCTCGTGTCATCTTTCTTGTCTTTATTATTCAGCAGGAAGCTGGGAATTAAGGTGAACTAGATGCGCTGCGGATGAAATAACATAATTGACGAACGAAAGAAAAAGAAAAGAAAACGAAACACATGATTATATGTTATTGGAAACGTATGAGATGATCATTAGTGCATCAAATGAAGCTTTTTCAATTTTAATGATGAATATACGTTGAATTATTGCTTGACGTTGGAAATAAACCATGAGAATAGACGGATCCACCGGTGAAATAGGCGGCTTGATTGAGTAGTGACGCTGGTAGATCTTGTCTATTAATTAAAAACACAAAAAAAAAAAGAAACGATTGACATTTTAAAAAAAGAATGTTGTAAATATGTCACGAGTTCTATAAGACGGATAATGTTCACTACAAGTGGCAATTTATCACTTACGTTCGAGGTGTACGATCACGTTGTCGACGATTTTTAAACCAATTACTAACTTGTGTTAATGTGAGACTTGTTTTTTTGGCGAGCAAACGTTTTTCATCGGGCGTTGGATACCGATTTTGTCGGTAACATTCTTTTAAAGCTTGTCGAGATTTTTCTTTGAAACAATAGACTGTTTCTTCGCCATCCCAAATCGATTTCGGTAGTGGATATTTTCGGCGTATTCGATATTTATCGACAGCACCCAACGGTCGACCACGAATCTTCTGTGCGTCCATATAATGTGCATTGTACCATAATTGTTGTAGTTCAACATGATGTTGACCGTCGAACGAATGATTTTCCAATAGACAATATAATTCACGAAATTTCGATTGATGATAGTAGATAATTGCACGTGCTTTAACGATACTATCGTGTTGATGTATGAGAGTGGCATCAGTTGATGACGATTTCAATGGTAATAATTGTAAAAGTTTGATTAATTTATCGATTTTTCCACTTTGTTGAATAGCTTCGCAAACGCATGCTAAGTGATCGATAGTTAATGTTAATGTTTGTTCGACATTGTTATGATTATTATTCGATGGAAGTTTAAGCACAATGGGATTTTGTATTAAAGGTTGATTTGGTAGGAGAACATCGGAATTTGATGAATCATCGAGTTCGATTTTTGTTGTTTGAGATAGATAAGGATTGGAATAATACGTTGGATAAACATTTGTCGATGATGTCGATGGATAATTTTGTGTATGATGAGGATGGTGATGATGAAGATGATGATAATCATATGATGAATGATAGGACGAATTCGTCGAACTGGTTTTCATTTCAAACCTTCTTTTTTTTCTCGTAAAGATATCTTGTAGACACAAATTCTCGACTTTCAATGTACTCGAGTAATATGATCAAATGAATTTCGAGACTTTTTCTCTTTCTCTCTTTCTCCTTCGATGAATGTCAAACGTTGATTGGCGAAAAATACTCATTGGTCAAAAGAGAAAAAGATGTGTGTGTGTGTGTGTGTTTTCTTCTCGCTATAATGAATGATTAAGTATGTTCTTAACGAGAGATGAAAGTGAACTTGTAATTTTCCACTTGTAACAAGAGAGGAAAATCAGTTGAAAATTACTTTCTTTTTCATGTTTGATAAGTATAGTGAATTGGACTTTCCTTTCCTTTTTTTTTTCTAGAATATCAATGGATTCAATGAAGATACATCATCGAAACCACGAATTATTAATGCACATTCTCATGAATTAGCAGCTTTGGCTTTGAGTCCAACAGGAAATCTGTTAGCAAGCGCATCGAAACAGGTAAAAACAAATCGAATTTTAATTTGTTAACCTTTTGTTTTGTTAATAGGGTACACTTATTCGTGTATTTTTAACAACTGGTCTCTGCGAAAAATTGTTCGAATTTCGTCGAGGCAATGATCCAGCCAATATCTCTTATATTTCATTCAGTTTCGATAGTGGATATCTATGTGCATCGAGTGACAAAGGTACAGTGCATATATTTGGCGTACGTGATACGAAATCGAACCGAAAAACGACCATACCCAATCTATTCGGTGATACACACGGTGATATTTGCAGTTTTACAGCTGATCGAGATTGTTCGTGTATATGCGCATTTTCGGATGTGAATCATGCTGTAGCCGCAAGTTTTACGGGAACATTTCATAAATATATATTCAGTGTTGAACGTGGATGTAATCGAGAAGAATTCGACCTTTTTCTAGATGGTATCGATGGAACTGATTTTTGAGAAAGCCCAAAAACAAAAAAAAGATTTATTATTTTTTTTTATTTATATTATGTATATGTGTATTTGTATACGATTTGCCTATGTGTGGGTGTGTGTGTGTTGTTTAAAACAGAAAAGAATAAAAATCCAGAATGCTGATTAACCTTAGAAAAACGAAAAGAAAAACAAAATACGAAATGCATGGCATCGTCACAATTGAGAAGTGTTTCAAAATTGTTAAATAGTCGAATAGAAAGATACACAAACACATCGATCGATTACTTATAAGAGTTCTTTGCTAAAAAACGAAAAAGAATTCTTTTCTTTTTTTTTCCTTCGTCGACTCTTTCGGCATTGTGTTTACAAAAAGAAAAAAGTGTTTGATCATGAAACACGTACCACGAAAGATTAAAGACAAATATGAAATCCTTGGACTTATTGGTGAAGGTAGAGTTGACAAATTCCTTTCGCGTCTTTTGATCTAGTTTTATTGGGTATATTTTCAAGGAGCATATGGAGTCGTTCTTAAAGCACAAAGACGAGTTTGTTTTTCTTTTGTCTTGTATTTGTAATACGAAATGAATTCGTTCAAATTTAGGATACGAAAGCAGTTGTTGCTATAAAACAATTCAAACAAGCACCAGGTTGGATAATTTTCATTGTTCTTTCGATTTTAATAGACAAAAAACAACATAGGTTATCTAAGTGATAATGATTTGATCGATCGTGAATTGAAAATTCTTCAAGCTCTTCGTTTTGAAAACGTTGTCGAACTACTTGAATGGTTTCGTGAGAAGAAGCATTGTTTCCTTGTTTTCGAATATGTCGAATATAATATGTTACAAATTCTACAACAATATACCGAAGGTTTAGCTATTGAACAAGTTCGACATTTATCCTATCAGTTGTTCAGTGCGATTCATTGGTGTCATTCACATGAAATTATTCACCGAGATATCAAACCCGAAAATTTATTGATTTCGAAACATTTCGTTTTGAAATTATGTGATTTCGGTTTTGCGAGATTTTGTAATACACAAGCATCATCTGATTATTATACTGGATATGTATATGAGTTTGATTTGAAGGAGTTCGTTGTTTTTTTCTAATGAAAGAATTTGTTAGGTTGCAACACGATGGTATCGACCACCAGAATTACTCATCGGGTAAATGAAAATGCTTTTCTTTTTCGATCGAAAATTGAATGTCGATTTAGCACATCCTATGGAAAACCGGTGGATATCTGGGCATGCGGATGTATGTGATCGTTTTTCGAAAAAAGAAATGAGAATTTTGTTGAACATTTTGTTGAAGGTATTATGGCTGAACTTGCTACTGGTCAAGCTTTGTTTGGTAGATAGAGATGAATATTATTTGGATTTGAAATAAGAATTTTCTTTGTTTTGATTAGCTGGTGAAAGCGATATCGATCAATTATATCGTATTCAGAAATGTTTAGGACCTTTACCACCGAAATATGTTGAAGCAATCAAATCGAATCCGAAATTCGATGGATTAAAAGTAGGTTTTTTTCTTCTTCTAATCTTAGAAATTATTTCAATCGAAAAAATATTCTCTCTCTAGTTTCCGTCGATTCATCAATTAGAAACGTTAGATCGACGTTTTGGTCGAATATTTTCAGGTGATATAATGCATTTATTCAAAGTAATTGAATTTCTATTAAAAAAATGAAAAGAAAAACAATCATTTTACATTCTTGTGTTAAGCACACTCTATGTATTAATGCACTCGATCGTTTAACAGCTGAAAAGTGTCTGCAACACGATGCATTTCATTCTTTGAATCAAAAACGTTTGCATCGATCCCATCGACCGTTCGAGATTCAATTTCTATTTTAAAATTATCTCTTAAGAATTTCGTTGTTTGTTTAGAAAGAGTTTACATAGTTCGTTAAGTACATCTCAATTAGATCCTAATCATGAAAATATCTATCATTCAAATCCGTTTATTGAGCATCGATTAAGCAAATCGTAATTGAGATTTGAAACGAGAGATTGATCGAACAAGTATTTCTTTTTTTAAGTTTTGACGAAAACGATGATTATCATGTTCGACATCGTTCATCGGACAATTCGACTGACATATCTCAAATAAAATATCGTAGTAATAATCAATTAAATCATCAACCGAAAATCTTTCGAGCCCAATCACGTACTCATTCATCATCGAGCAACGAACAAACTCAACCATCATCATTTCTCAGTCCTCGAAGTTCGAACGACACAAGTGACAATGAAGACGAACAAATCAATGTTCGTCTACGAAGAAAATATTTTAAAACATCTCAACAACAATTACCATCGACAACAACATTGAAATACGCGTCCAATGGTGTTCTTCTTCGAACTAAACAACAATCACAACCGCAACCACAACCAACACAACCGATCAATCTCTTGCCAACAACATCGAATGATATGAGTAAAAAATTCAAACGCTTCAGTTTAGAACAACAAGTTGTACAAATACCTGATGCAAACTATTCACGATCATCGATGGCAGTCGTACCTAATCATGTTTCAAGTTCATTCAAACAAATACATGATGAAACAATTGTCGAAGCTTCACAACAACAACAACCAACAATGATTTCATTTGTATGAAATTTCATGAAAAAGAAAATAAAAATAATTGAAATTTGATTGAATTTCTATTTTGTTTTCGTAGAAAGAAATCGCACGAAACCGAACTGCAAGTCCACAACGTGTTTCTTCACGACAAAGTTTCGTTCAAGTCGTACCTGATCTAGCCGATCAAAGTGATGTGAATTCAATGACTTCATTTTCAGTTTCAACGAACAATCGATTTTGTGAACCGAGAAAATCGATGTACGCAAGCGATAGTTATTTAATCAATTCTCCTAGATATAGTTCAGCATTTTCTCGACCATTTGTAAACGTACACACACAAAAAAAAACGAATTATTTCAATTTAAATTGTTTTTAGTATTCACCACCGAAGAATGATCATTATAATCGAGAAATGATGACACCTAATCGAGTGAGTTTGGAATTTCTATTGTCCAACCAAGTTAATTGTTCTTATATTTCAAGGAGCTAATTTCCGAACCAGTAAAAACGCCAAAATCATGTTTGAAACAAAGTTTTTCTCTTCAAACGAAAACACACAACGAATCGAATCGAGTAATTCATGCGATGTTCTCTATCCTATATTAAATATATTCTATTGATTTAGAAATCTCAATCGTCTAGTAATTCATTTAGCATTTATCCTCTTGCTCGAACAGCGATGTTACATGTTACACAGACATTAGTTCCATCGTCTCATCAACGACAACAATTCGTTCGATTTGCTCAAACAAAAACTCGGCCTAACGACAAATAACACATCTATATTCATCGAACGTATAACATAATTAGACATGACGCTTTTTTTTTTAAATTTTATTTTATTAAATCAAAAATAAGATTTCGATATGATTTTATTTCCGTTTTGAAATAATGCGATTTTCTCACGTAATTTTCAGCTTGACAAGTTAATGAATTTCGTAATTTATCATTCGTATCAAGTTCAAGTAAACATTGAACGGCTTCATCAGGTCTATCGAATAGAAGGCCAGTTTTGCCATGTTTAATTATACTTGAATTGCCAATATTCCGACGTGCTAATACCGGTAAACCTAATGTCATTGCCTCAAGAATTGCTAAACACATGCCTTCATTAATCGATGTATTTATATAGGCAAATGCTGTTCGCATTAGTGTATGAATAAAACTTTGTGATTGTACACCGAGAAATGTCAGATTAAGATTTGAATATGATGAACGAAGATATTCAACGAGTGTTGAATCTTGTTCATGACCGATGAGCAGTAGATGATAATCGTTATTATTTAAATGCGAAAGAAATCGAATGGCAAATAATGGATCTTTAACAGAACGTATTTCACCAATCCAAAGAATGACTTTTCGATTTGTAAGAAACGGCATTTGTTCGAATATGAATGAAGATAGAAGTACACTTTGTGGAATAACAGTTATTTTACAGAGAAGATTATTTTTATATGTCATTTCGACATGTTTTTTCCATTCATAATTGAAACAAACGAGACCTTTAGCAAATGGAAGAATATATTCAATTGTTGGCGTCCATTTTGATTCACATGAATGTAATTCTGTGCCAGCAAAGATAAGAATCAATGGTGGAAGATGTTTAGCATCTGTTCGATAGATTTTCGAAAGAAAATTTCCCGTTCGATAAACATGTAGACCGATGATGGCTGAATACCGATCGATGGATGTTAAAATCGAATCTAATTCCGTTTGTGGATTGTCAATTGAAATACAATCAACAGAAAATTTCGTTAATAATTCTAAACCATGTGCTAATCGTTGAGCTGTTGCTAAATTACCACATCCGGGTCTTAGTGAAGCAAGAATGAGAATCGTTTGTTGTTCATTCGAATTATTTGATTGTCTCAATCGTCGAAAGAAATTCATATTTGAATCGTTTTCTTTTCGTTTTTAGTGATAATAATCGATGTCACATCTGTTTGTTCTTACATAGTAGTGTACTTAAGGAAATTAATAAAAAAAAAGGAAACAATATATTTTACGTAGGCAAAAGAAAAACTAAGCGCCTAATGATGTGATATATTACTGTTTGTTTATGAATTTTATTAATAATCCGTTTCTAAGCAATGTGCTCTCGTTTTGTTTCTTCGAAAGAATTTTATTGTTGGCAAGAGACAGAACGAAAAGAAAAGAAATCAGCTGCTATATGCCTTCTTTCGTTTGTATGTTTGTCTTTTTTTCTTCGTGTGTTCTCGCGTGTAGAAGTTGAATAATAAAGATCATGCAGAAAGTTATCGAATGTGTACCAAATTTTTCCGAGGGACAACGAAAAGAAGTAATAGGACTTATTCTTTCCATTGAAATATTACGTAATTGTTTTTTTTTGCTCAAGGTTATCGATACAATTGCGCATGCTATTGCGGGAATTGAGGGTGTAGCTTTATTGGATATCGATCCGGGTTTATCCACTAATCGAACGATTTACAGTATGATCGTTAAACAATCTGTTTGTTTTTCGTCTTGAAATTTTAATTTTTTTAAAAGCTTTTGTCGGACATCCACAAGCTGTGATCGAAGCAGCTTTGGCTGCAGCTCGATCAGCATATAATCTCATCGATATGACACATCATAGTGGTGAACATCCACGTATTGGTGCGATGGTAATATGAAACGATTAGTTTTGAATTTAACATTCTCGTTTGTAATTCAAATAGGATGTCGTACCGTTTGTACCTGTACAAAATGCAACGATGGCTGATTGCATTGAAATTGCATATGAATTCGCCGAAAGATTGGCATCAGAATTGAGTGTACCTGTTTATTTGTATGGTGAAGCTCAAGAGAAAGTATATCGACGTGATCTATCACAGATTCGAGATGGTGAATACGAAACACTTTATAGTAAAATAAGACAACAAGAATGGAAACCTGATTTTGGTAAGAAATCAATTTATGAATGAATGATGAGAGATATTTTTCAGGTCCTAGTGAATTCATTCCGACTTGGGGTGCTACTTGTGTCGGCGCTCGAAAGTTTCTTATTGCTTACAATGTGAATTTAATTGGTACGAAAGAACAAGCACATCGCATAGCTTTGAATGTTCGTGAACAAGGTCGAAATGAAGATGAAGTAAATTTTCGAGAGAGAGAGAGAGAAAAAAAAAGAAAGATTTGCATTTCTTCTTTTTCTTTCTTTATCTTAGCCAGGTAAATTGAAATGCGTCCGTGGTCTTGGCTGGTGGTTCGAAGAAGGCAATCTGGCTCAAATCTCTTTGAATTTAACTGATTTCGAAATAACAAATATTCATACAGCTTATCTTCAATGTATCGAAGAAGCCGAACAATTAAGTCTTGCGACGTGTGGTTCACAAATTGTTGGTCTTGTTCCGCTAAGACCTCTACTTGCTGCAGCCGAATATTTCATTAACAAAGAAAATCTGTTTATTCTCGATGAAGATCAAAAGATTCGTTTAGTTATTCAACGTTTAGGTTTAAATTCCATCGCACCATTCAATCCAAAAGAACGAATCATTGAATACATCATTCGTGAACGTGAAGGACAAGATGATAGTATCACTGCAATGGAATTACGTGATATTGTCAAACATATCGGTTCGAGAACACTCGTACCAGGTGGAAGTTGTGTAACTTCACTTGTTGGAACATTTGGCACTGCATTGAGTACAATGTGCGCTTTATTAACCTATGGAATGAGAAAAGTATGATTTTCTTTGTCAAATTCAAATTTCGTTTTTGTATTATTTTGTTTAGTGGGAAGGATTAGAAACAGATATGCGTGCGATTATTCCACCATTACATGCAGCCATGAAAAATCTCATGAATACATTAGACATTGATACTGAAGTGTTGAATACTTATTTAACTGTGCAAAAAATGCCAGACACAAGCGAAGAACAAAAGCGTTTGTTAGTTCGATAGGAAATTGTGCTCGAAATTCTTGCTCTTTGTTCTTTTCATAGTAAACAAATAACAGAAAATCGTTGTTTACATCGATGTATCGATGTATCATTAGATATTGCTCGACAAATCAATGCTCTCTGGGAGCCACTCCGACATTTAGCACCATTATTTAATATCAATACAAAAGCTGATTTTCTCGTAAATCCTCTTAAAAGAAAGAAAGAAAGGAAATTGCTTTTTGTTTCGAATAGGTAGGGATCAAATGTCTTGAAACAGCAGTATTCGGTGCGTGCAAGCGTATTGAAATCTTATCTTCATCATTTATTGAAATAAACGATACAAATGATGATGGCGATGAAGATTCTCATACAACGATTAAAGTAGAATAAATTGATTCATTCGTTCGTTCGTTTTATTTTTGTTTTTATCGATCAATTTTTAATTTAGATTCGACAAGAAACATACTGTGATGAATCGAAAACATTATTAGAAACAGCTTTAAAAGAAAGTCAAACGATATTGAATTTAGTTGACAAAAGAGACTCCTAGTCGAGTGAAAGATATTTTTTCTTTTTTTGCTTTTATTCAAAAAAATTCATTTTCTCTTCAATCGATTACATTGGTCGAACACGAACTTTAAAATCATATTGATTAAGTGAACCACTGAGACCTTTGACACTGAAATAGAAATTGTCGGCATTAGCTGGAACGAATGTTGTAAATGTTCGAGAATTTCCACTGGAACGACTTGTAAATGTTCGAGCAGATGGTGCCGAAGGTTTCTTATTTGTTGTTGAAGTATAAACAGTAGCCTAAAAGAATTGTTTCATTTTCGTACTTAACAAAACAAAACAAAAACAAAGAGAAAAGAATTTTTTACTTTGCCAACACGATCACTTATTTCGATTTCGAAAAAGGCGTTCTTTTTCATTTTCTTCAATGTATGCATACGGTAGTATCGTGTCGAATTTCCTAGAGCTTCGCCAACGATTTGTACATCAGGAAGGACAAATGCAGGAAAATCGCACATTTTCGTTGTAATAACATTAACAACACGTGCAAAATCAAGATAGGAATTGATTCGCATAACATAATCTTGATCGTTGGCAATGGCAAGTAATTCAGCTTCACCATCAGGGCCAATATTACCGATTCCAATAGCGAAGATAATACCTTCAGTTGGACTCGAACGAATTTCTTCGGCAGCTTGAATAACATCTCGACCTTCATTACTATGACCGTCAGTAAAAACAGCAAAAATTCTTGGAACACCTTTTGTTAAATCTCGACAACTACTATCACAATAAGCTTTAGCAACAGCAAGTGCGTCACCTGTAGCTGTGTTCGTTTGTAAATGTGGAAGATCAGCAATATGTGTCATAAGTTCTCCTTGATCGAATTGATAGACATCACTTCGAGCATTAAAATCAACTGTTGATGCATAATTAATAACAGCAACACCGGCTTTTTCAGTGGCAACATTTAATTTACTGACAAGATCGAGTAATGCTTTTTTGCCTTCTTCGAAATCATTTGGTTGAATACTTCTCGATGAATCAATAATCAATGCCAAATCAATGAATGCTTCACATTTATTCTGTTGAGCATTGATTTGACCAAAAAGAACTAGGAAACCAATTACTTGAATGATCAACATATTTTCTTTTTTCGTCTTCGTTAACTTGTATTCAAACGAATATTTTCTCAGCTTTTATATACACTTTCATCTGAAGGGTATTACAGATTTAATCGAATTCGACAGTGATCTAAGACCTACGCATATCGAATATCATCAGTGGGATGATGTCATGAATAGTTTTTTTTTGGCTGAAAACACCTGATTCATATTTTTGAGAGAAAACATTTCCGTTTATTTTGTTTTAATATCATTGAATTCACAAGAATAGAAAAAAAAACGAGACAACGAAGAAAAGAATAGATGTTCGATATACACACGCACACATATTCCGCGAAAGACAAAACCTATTGACCGGTTGTGTTTGTTTGCTTATCAGAAAATGTCAACTTGCATTGGTCCAATGTTCATTTGGATTTAAATGAACAATTGTTGTATTGGTTGTAAATGTTTTCGATGGTGTTGTCGGTCGTGTTCGACTCAATGATGTTCGACGTGCTGAATCGACTCGTGTATTGTCACAAATACTAACCGATTGTGCACGACATTTATTCATTTCTTCAGGATCCTATTGAGACAAAAGAAGATTTTTGTTTTGTATAGCAAATAAACTTACTGATGGCCGTCGAGAGATACTCATTTTCGAAGACGATATCGAATTTTGTGCTCCAGCTTGAATTACAGCTGTGCCGAATTCGCTGCCATCATCTTTCTCTAATTGATAGATTCTAAAATAAATCGAATAGTTTCTTTATTTGTGCAAGTAGAAATAAAAGGATTTACTTAGCCGATAATTGTCTTTGTTCATTTGATTTGAGAGATATTCTTGAGGCGACACTAGCTGATCGTAAACGTACGCGAACATGTGGATCCATTTCATCTTCTTCATCGCTCGGTATCATGCCCGACAGTTCACATTGACGTTCTTGTAATTTAATTAATAATTCACGAAATTCTCGTCGTAATTCTTCTAATTTAGTTGTGATAATTAAACGTTGATTTTGACTCGATGGATCGTCCATATCAACATTTTCGAATTGACTTTTTAATGAAAGTAATTCTTGTTGAAGACTGGTCATTTTCGTTTGAATCTGAAAGAGTAGAGATAAGTTATGGATGTATTTTTAGTTTTTTTTTTCTCGGTTTACTTCTTCAATTGAAAGATCATCTGACATATCCGATATGCTGCTAATGCTTTTCTTCGGTAGAGGAAATCGTGGTGGACGTGTTACTCGACGAATTTCACCGGGTATTCGACGATGTGCAAGAAGTTCTTGAACAACATTTAACTAAATAAATAAATCGACATTTTTTTTTCTCTTGAAATAAGAATTCGTCTACTTGTTGATTAAAACATTCAGTAAAAAATTGAGGATTCGGTATTAAATTTGGATCAACAATCGCACATAAACGAAGTTCATCAGCATATGATGTAGCACAAAAATTGATACTATTTGAGCTCATACATGGATTTAAACAAATTAAACTTCGTACATCACGATTACATATTGACATTGTTGCTAATGTTGTACTACTACCAGCTGCTAATGTTGTCAACCATAAACTAGCATTACTATAAATTCGTGCGAGAATTTTATTAGCAAGACAACGTGGAAAAATTTGATAGATTATCTTGATAAACAAGAACATTGTTGCATAATCAGCATTTCGTTTCATTTGTTTGCTATATTCATTAAATGACCAAAGTAAAGGAATATTTCCTTCGATATCCATGGGAATTTCTAGTGATAAATGCGTTTGTTGATTGCCCATGATGATATTCGGTGTGTTCGAACGAAGGTCACAAGGCATTACACAATTGATATTCGATAGATTTGCCAGACTGCAAACAAAGAGCAAAAAACAAATAAGATGAATAAGTGTTTAATTAGGAAACAAAATAGAAAGATTTTACCCATGTTTTTCTAAATATAATTTTACTGTCGAAAGAACTAATGTCGATAGAAGATCATTCATACGTGTACGTGTTACAAGTTTCATTCGATTGGCTTGCGTTAAACTAAATGGTTCCGACCAAATAATCGTACGTTGCACCGGTTGATTATTTGCCGGTGCATTTTTCATAAGAATTCGTTCGAGAAAATTATCAAGTGACGAATTAAAAACGAACTTTTTCAACAAGAGCATATGTCCGAATAGATAAGCTTTGATATAATCAAATAGATGTTCACGTCGACGACCAACAAAACGTGCTTTCAAATCTAATTGTGTTGTTCGATTATCGACAATATGTTTCAGAAGAATACGTATGAGTGAAATACCATCGGATAGAACAGGATGATAGAAAAATATCAGTACACTATCATTCGGTCGAATCGATGATCGATTTTTATAATGTAATTGCCATAATGGTCGATTCAATGGGAGTTCAGTTGAAATTATTGATGAGACATAAGCTTGAACGTCTTCATCGGTTTGTACAGGTCGAGATATTTCTCGAATATGTTCATCGATCGAAAATGCACCGTAATCGATCCACATCGTGCCAGAAAAATGTGAATATAATAATTGAGAAAAACGTGGAAAGAGTTTATGACCTATGTTTGAACCATGACGGGAACTTTGAATAATTAAACGATTGAGAATGAGTTTTTTCAACGAATTTTCATTGACAGTTCCTAGAAGCAAAGGTTTTAGGAGTGTACAACTATATGCGAAATGTGTTTTACCATCGAGAAAAAATATAGCTGCAGCTATGGGTGCAATTGTTCGAGAATTTAATTTTGTTGTTTCTTCAGTTTTATTTCGATTAAAACGTTTTTTACTATTATATAACCAGAATAGATCACTGGCTGAAAGATAACTACATGAGCATGGTGTTACTGTACAATGATATCGACAAAAACTCCGTAGAATAATTCGTATAAGCCACGATATCGGGAGAATTAATGATATTAGAATAACGCATGGAATCGAAACAAATAATGAGAGACAAATTTTCGATAGACGTTTTAGGAGAATAATAATTGCTGATTGTTCAGTTGGATGTGTGACATGTTTGAATGGGATATTTTGCATATAGATTGTTGCCGTTTCATCGGTTGTTGCCGATCGTGTGTAACCTGTTTTATTACGATTGGCTGAGTTGATTGTACGAGGCATATCAACAGGTTCAACACGTTGAGGAGGAAAGATATTTGTCGGTGTTGATGATACTGATCGGTTGATTATTGCTGTTGTAGGTAGAGTTGGCTGTTGGTCCGTTGTTTCGCCGTCGTATGGAGCAGAGACTAAATCTGAACCAATTGGTTCAGCCCATCGACTGGCCACTTGCATGGTCTATTTAGATAAATAAAACGACATGTCTACTTGTCACTTCATAAAATGATGAATGAGTTATTCTTCCTGTTGACAACAGAAAAAAAAACGTTTTTTTTTTCTTCTTCTTCTCCTCTCTAGTCTTTTTTTTCTCTCTCTCGTTTTCCAACTATTCATAATCAGTATAAAATCTTTTTATCATGTCAGACAACTTGTCGTTTATTTCCACTAAAAAAGAAATTTAGAAAGAAAAAAAAAGAAACATAGAATCTAATGTCAATCGAATATAATTAATGTTTTCATTAATCCAACAAGAACGAGAAAGAAAACCTAATCAAGTTACTTCATCAATACACATCGTATCGAGTTAGTCAAACGTTATGATTGTTATCTTCTATTACCTCGAATTAGCTTCACTTGTACGTTCATTGATGATTAACATCAAGTGTAATCAATAAAATTTCTGGAAGACAAATTGACATGTATATTTCCGGTAGAACATAATTATCTTCAGATCTTTTGTCTTTTCGTTTTTCAAATCATATTCTAAACAAATACAAACGTTTATAATAACCATTCGAATTCTAATAATCATAGATCGACTAGTAATGGGTACTAGAGAATAAAAACGAGAAAGCAAAAAGAAAATCTAACAGAAATGAATGTGTAATTGTTGAGAATTGGAGATAGAAAGGAAGAGAGAAAGAGAGAGAGAGAGAGAATATAAAGAAGAAGAGAAGAAAAATGAGAGAAGAGAATGGCTAACTACAACAACAAGAGTCTGATTCGATCAAGGTCGTTCTAGCGCATCGAACAGCAAGACAACAATCACGGATGATGTGACGTTTTGTGAGAGCATATAAGCACGCACGCACTATGCTTCAGACAGTAAGACGCATGGTATTGTCGTCATCAAAACGGAATAGAAACATAAGGAAAAGAACCAAAGGACACGAAAGAATTATATGAGAAAAATATCCTAGTTAATGAACAAAAAAACTAATGTGACTCGATTATATACAAATATATATGTAATTTTTTTATCCTTCATCTGTTTGACTATTTATTTTCTCCGATAAGATATCTTTGGATTTTTTTTTGTTACATTATGATTATCTGATTATGTTTATGTTCGATTCATTTAATCAATTAACTTGTCAGAATCTTACCTCAGCGCATGTTAGAGATGATAGGATGTTTTGGCAAACAGCAAGAAACAATCTTTTTTCCTTTGCACTCGCTCTCTCTCGTTTTCGATAAAGATGCATGTTTTTTCTTGTCTCTCCCTCTCTCTCTCTTTTATGGCTCCATTCAAGTGGGAAGAAGTAACCGGAGATGTGTAGATGTCTTCTCGATAGCTCGACGAACTAATGGAAGTTGTTCTACGCAATTAAGTCTGCAACATTAACACACTACCGTTCTAATATTACTCAAAGACTTGCCGTCGATATATACTCTTTTCATTTTTCTTCTTCCTCTCTCTCTCTCTCTTTGCATCTTCGCTAGAACCATACATGTGCTGATGATTTGCTCATCACTAATTTCTAACAGTCGGTTGACGCTACCGCCGGTGTGTATGTGTATATATTTGGCATCTCATTTTTCACCCTCGGCTTTAGTTAGAAACACATTCACAAATACAAAAAAAGGAATGAAGAACTCGATCTTTCTCTCTCGGTTTTTCCTTCCTTGGAAACAATCCTCTGAACAGCGCGCACACATACATCATAGAACGATAACAGAACTTATTCTATCCGACAAACGCCAACAAGAACAACAATAAAAAAAATACTAGTCGAGCTGAAAAAAAGACGAAGAAAAAGAAGAAGATGAAGGAGGATGAGGAGGAGAAGAAGAAGAAGAGACGAGACGACTAACGTTACTAGTTTCGCTCTTATACTCATCCGTTTCACAGCCGAGTTAGTCTCTCGATAATAAAGATAACAATAAATTATCCAAGTTTTTCTTTTCTTTGGGTTAACATAAATCGTCCGCTTTTTTTTATAATTTATCAAAAGAAATTGTTATTAATCATGATTTACTTTTGAAGAGAAGAGAGAAAAAAAATTGACGAAGGAAAATCTCAATTTTCTCACTAACAACGAACTTGTTCAACATAAGTATCTGAATAAATACCCTCTTCAATTTTCAAGTCTATCACAATCAATGTTCCTTGTCTTTCTTTTTCTCTCTAGTAACTCAATCGAGTTTCTCAACAATTACACTCATGAAATGTGATTATTGAAAAGATATTTTTCAAATGCTTCAATAGGTATTTTATTCTTATGATTAAATTAACATCGTTTTACGTTTTAATTCGAAAACTAATCTTTCTTTTTTTATTCTGAGAAGATCGGATGTTCTTCTTTAACGTTGCATGAAAAAGGAATCTGATTGCGAATTCAGTCAGAAAACATGATAAAATTTTCTTTTCTGATTCAATCTCATTGCAACATTCATCAAAAACGAGCGCCTGTTGTTGTTGTTGACATTTATCTGCAATAATTCGATACATCTGGTAATGACTAAATAGAGTAAATAATTTTTTTCGTCCAAGTGATACGAATGACATCTGCAGGAATACAAAAAAGAAATAAAAAGTTAATGTGTATAAAAAAATGAAAAAGTTTATTTAAATTGTAACGAGAAAATGTTTTTGAAATGAGTTTTTATTAACAAAAAAAGAAAAAATTTACTGGTTGGTTTGTTGACTGAATACGTAATCGATCTCATCTCACAAGTTCGAGATATATCATCATCAACGTGCCTGAGCTTATTGGATACTGAGAATAGAATAATTTGACAAGAGAATTATAAATTCATTCATGGAGAATTGTAATAATACGTCTTCACCAATAGTCAATGGTGACAAACATTCAAATCAATTAATAATTAAAGCTCAATTAGGTGATGATATTCGAAAGTTGATGATAAACAATGAAGATTTAACGTTGAATGGTGAGTTGTTGCTATTTCCTGAATTTTTCTCGATATTTGTGTGCTTAGAACTCGTTCTCATGATGGAACGTATATTTGCTGGCAAAATCTCGAATTCGGATGAAATAACAATAAAATATTTAGATGATGATGGAGATAAAATTACACTTTCGAATGATAGTGATCTAACAGTTGCTCTACATTTTCATAAACATCTTCGATTATTTCTATTTATCAATGGAAAAGAAGAGAAGAATTCGAAAGTTGACAAACAACAAGGAGATTTTATTGACGAGAAAACATTTCGAAGTGAATTACAAGATATTCGAACGACAGTACAAACGATTCTTGATCGTCTTAAATTATCATCAAATGAAGTTTCATCCAAGACAGATCAAGAACAGAAAACTGAAATTCAAACAGAAACAAATCATCAAGTACAATCAATTCACGAACAACCACCTCCACCTCCACCTGTTGTTCAAACTGCTGAAATACCAACAGCAACATCTCCTTTCACTCAACAAGCTTACACTCAAGAACAACAAGCAAAAACTAATATTTTCGGTCCTCCACCAACAACAACACCACCACCCTCAACATTTCCCAATATGCCACCAGTACCAACTGCTTCAGCACCTGCACCTCGTTTCCCTCCAGCTGCTCATACACCACCAGTAGTATCATCACCTCCTCCTCAACAAAGTGGTTTCTATGGTCAACAACAAAATTTCTACCAGCCACGACCTCCAACTACAAATATCCAACAGACTAATCCATATCCTCCAAATCCTGTATCAGCACCTTCATTTGTTCCTCAATCACCTCCAACATACCCTGGTTATCCGCCTCAAAACTCCTACTACAATCCTGTTCAACAATATCAGCAATGAAAAATCTCATCTGCTAGTTTTTCGTCTTGTTTTTAATCTGCATGCATCGGTTTGTGGTGAAGTGCAATGTTCATTTTAATTTCGAAATTTTTTCAATAGAGAATTTCTTCAGTTTTGTTGTGTTTTAATCTCAAAGAATAAAAAAAAAAGAAAAGAGAAAAAAAAACGTCAATGAACAACTATTTTTATCGTCGATTAGATAACGATGACGAACTGATTAATAATGCAGAAAAAAAAGACGACGCGATTTCATTCGTCATAAGACTGAAAAAGAAATGACCGTCCCGTATATTTTTATGTAAGATATATTGTCGACTTTTACATAATCGAGTAGAGCAAACAAAATTCTGTTCTGTCATATAGTAACGCTCGTTGTACTACAATTTTTTTCTTTTTTCTTTTCTTTTTTCTTCTCTCACTCGCTTTTTTTCTTCTCTTCCATCCTCCGCGTACAACTGCACGCACACACACACACGCGCGCATATAGACGTAGACGCACCCCATTCTATCAAGAACGAATAGAACGGGTCAAAGTACACAAATTTAAATACAAATTCCAATCAAAAGAATACTTCAGTACATTGGTTATTTTAAACTAAAATGGCCGAGGCACACGAAGCCGTTGCTTTTTCATTTACCGTCGGTCCCGAAGGTAAAAATCGATTCGATGATCTTCGCATTTGTTTTTCTCCTGTATTCATTAGGATTCAATGTCAACGTAAGCTATGACGTATTCAAAGCTCTTGTCTATGCCGGTTTACGTTCATGGAAACTTCGTTGCCGTCGTACGCTCAATTCTCTGTACAATTCATTGTATCCAGGCCATCCACTTCGTGGTATAGCTACATGCGGTCTTGTCGCTGTACTTTATTTCAATGATTATGACCCATCGTTTCATATAATCAATTGGCTTGATTCCAATATTTTCCGACGATACTTATCGGCACGAAATAGCAAAATTGTTGCTTGCATTGTCTTTGGTGGAGCTGTTTACTTAGTTCTAATTCAAGCTCGACAATATGTCCTCAAAAAATTATTCTCCTATCACGGTTGGATGTACCACGAACATGGCAAACCCATGGCCCTTGGACCTAAGATTTGGGGTGGCTTGGTACATTTATTCGTCGGTCGTAATCCATCGTTATTTTCCAGTCAAAATTTTCTTCCGACCTTACCATTACCAAGTATTGATGATACATTACGACGATATTTACGTACTGTTCGACCATTGTATGATGATGCCGAATATCAACGTATGGAAAAACTAGCTGAAGAATTTAAACAGACAATTGGTAGAAAATTACAACGATATCTTTGGCTTAAATGGCTAATTTCGACGAATTATGTGTCCGATTGGTGGGAGAAATTCGTCTATCTACGTGGTCGATCAGCAATCATGGTCAACAGTAACTTCTACGGTCTCGTAAGTCAACGAAATCTGTGTTTTTATTTTGAAAGATAGAGAAAAACAACACGAAATTTAGGATGCTCTCTATGTCCGTCCAACAACGATTCAAACAGCTCGAGCAGCAAATCTTGTTTGTGCAGCATTTCGTTATCGAAATGAACTCGATCATGAGCATGTTAAACCTGTATTCGAAACTTGATTTTGCTTCGTTTTCAATCAACAAATTTTTGTTGTTTTTCTCTAGTTAATGGTTCAAAAATTAGTCCCATTATGTTCGAGTCAATACGAACGACAATTCAATACTATCCGTATTCCAGGAAAAGAAAGCGGTAGATCAATCCGAAGTCTTTCCAATTCCTATTCGATTTCGTTTTCATTTCAGATCGAATTATTCACTATTCGGACAGTCATCATATTGCTGTTTATCATAAAGGTCGTTGGTATAAAGTTTTCATGTTCTATAAAAATAATCTTCTCGAACCAAGCGAACTTCAATTGTACGTTAATTCAATTTGAAGGAGAATCTTTTTTGTTTGTAAAAGTTTCTTTTTTTTTTAATTACAATTAGACAATTAGATGAAATTGTTCGAGATTCAACACCACCGTCCTATGGTGAAGAACATTTAGCTGCTTTGACAGCCGGAGATCGAACGTCTTGGGCTGAAGCACGTGAAACATATTTCCGTGCTGCACCGAATCGAACATCGTTAGAAGCGATCGAAAAAGCTGCATTTGTACTTGCTCTCGACGACGAAGAATATGAAATCGGACTCGTAAGTGTGAAAATACTTTTAAATAAAAAAAAAACAGAAAATTTGAAATTGATCAGTACACATCGAACGAAGATTTTGTGGTAAATAGATTTTGTACTTGTAATCTGTAACATTATGTACCGTCTGGAATAGTCACTAGTGTTCTAAAAAACTAACTAACTGGTTTTTTTGTTCTCTTAAACAAAATAAAAGAAAACACAAACAACTAGAATTAACATTTTGTTTTCTTTTTTTGTCTTCGTAGACGATGAATGACAAATTAGATGATTATGCTCATGCAATTCTCCACGGAAAGGGATATAATCGTTGGTTCGATAAATCATTTACATTCGTTGTTAGTAAAAACGCTGTGGTATGTCAAATCGAATAAAAATCAAATGAAATTCGAAAAATTTTCTCTCTCTCTCTCTCGCTTTAGTTTGGATTCAATGTTGAACATAGTTGGGTGCGAAGAAAACTTATCAAAAAAGATAAGAAATACGTTTTATCTATTGCAGGCTGATGCACCGATATCGGGCCATATGGTTGAATACGTCCTTTCAGAAGATATTTTACATTTCGGGTAAAACTTTATCTTATCCTCAATGACTCAAGATTTGTACTCAAAGTGCAATTTTTTTTTCATAATAATACAGTTATGATGAACTTGGAAATACTCGTGGTGTACCACGATTTACCGCTCTTAAACCGATTAAACTTCGATGGAATATCCCTGAACCTGTAAGCTAAAATGAAAATACAATAAAAACAAATCCAATGAATTGAAATCTTTCAGTGTAATATTGTGATTGAAAAAAGTCTTGCTCATGCTGAGAAATTATATAATGATGTTGATTTACATGTCTACATTCAAAATGCATATGGCAAAGGTTTTATGAAGAAATGTAAACTCTCGCCAGATGCTTACATTCAAATGGCACTTCAATTAGCTCATTATCGCGTAACGGCAAAAGCAAATCATTGTTGAATTTAAAAGATAAATTTTTAGGATTCGGGACATTTTAATTTAACCTATGAAGCTTCAATGACTCGTCTATTTCGTGATGGTCGAACAGAAACTGTACGTTCATGTTCAATTGAATCAAGTGCTTGGGTTCAATCCATGGAAGATCCATCTGTTTCCGTACGAAAAAGCGATTGTTCAAACTTGCAAATCGATGGATAATTTTATTTAGAAAGCCGAACGAATTCGTTTATTACGTATTGCTTGTGATTATCATCAGCAACAATATCGTGATGCCATGACAGGCAAAGGAATCGATCGACATTTGTTCTGTCTTTATGTTCTCTCGAAATTCTTGAATCTTGATTCACCATTTTTGCAACAAGTTCTTCAAGAACCATGGAAACTCTCAACAAGTCAGGTAGGTCAATTACATTTCGACGATTTTTCGACAAGATTAACTAACCCAATCGAATCGATTTTCTAAGACGCCAACAGTATACGATGATAAACGTCTAGATGCATTAATTAAAAAATATCCGGAATCGGCCGAGAGAATTGGAATGGATAAAGTGAAGAGTATCGTAGGAGCCGGCGGTGGCTTTGGACCTGTGAGAATCTTGATATATTTTTCTCGATGTTGTCAACTAATCACGCATCTTGCATCGTTAATCCCTATTGTTTTGTTTTATTTTGTTTGTCGTGCTTGTGCATGTCGATAATAATTATTATTTTTCTGTTTTTATTTGCACATTTAACTAACAGACGCCTGCTTCCTATGAAGATTATTTTACTAAAGAAACTCTACATAAGAGAGGCATTATGGTTGGTGGTGGTTTTGGTCCTGTAAGTTGCATGCTTTTAATCATTGCTTTGCTTTGCTTGCTCAAGTTATTAAAAAAAAAAGAAATTGATCAATTTTATTCGAATAATTGAATTTTTTGTATGAATATATAGGTTGCTGCTGATGGTTATGGTGTCAGTTATATAATTGCCTCGGAAGATCTTATCTTTTTCCATATATCATCGAACAAATCATCGCCTGAAACTGTAAATATTCGATTGTTAGAGTTGAAAAACAAAACATGATTTTTGTTTCGTCTAGGATTCGAAACGATTTGGTAAACAAATTCGTCAAGCTATGCTCGATATGAAAGATTTATTCGACAGTCAACAAGCTTCAGGCAGCTCAAAATTACCAAGTGTAACATCAACAACAGATTCCCCAGCTTAATTAAACTATATCTTTCTTTTTATAATTTAATGTGAAACTCCCATTTTCCTCTTTTTATTGTTAAAATTAATTTCTTTTCGTTTCTTTTTCAAGCAAAACCTATTTGTGATGTTAAAAAACGAAAGATATAAAAATCCAATCGAGCTTATAATTTTGATTGAGTAGTTAAACGATTGTAGAATATCGAAAAGAGATTTGTTGCATCAACAGCTGTACCCCATGATAATGATATGCCATTACCTCCATGACCATAGTTATGTACAACCTGAAATATCGAAGATATTTTTCTCGAAAAAATGAAAGTTCAATAAATAAGAAGAAGAGATTTACGAAAAGTTGTTTATTATTTCCAATTTTAATGATTTCATTTTCAACTCGAATTGGTTCACGATTTGGTCGTAATCCAGCCTAAAAATGAAGTTGTTTTATATGTTTATTAAAGGAAATATTCTCAACAAACCCAATCCCAAAGTCTTTCTGCTTGCTAAAAAATTTTACAAAAATAAAATACGTATACATATATTTAAAGATATTTTCATCTAACCGCTAGACTTGGACATAGACGAAGACATCGTTGCCAAATACCATCTTTATCTTCTAAATCAACATTCATATTATCATTATCCCATTGTCGAGTTCCACCTAAGACAATCGTTTCATTGCTACAAATCAGCAGAAACAAAAAAAAACTTGATTAATCACCTTCAAAAATCTTTTACTTAGGTATCATATAGCAATTATCATCGGTGTAATAGAAATGTTTGACCCAAGGTGCTCGACAACGAATCATTTGACCACGGATTGGTCGAATCAATGGATCATTACAAAGATCTTTCGCACCGAAACCAGTACAATTAACAATGATATCATAATCATTGGCTAACTAGATTAATTAAATTACAATATAAAATAATATAAAAAAAATATCGATCCACGAACTTCTTCGAGTGAATTGACTTTCTTTTTGATAAATGTAACTTGTTTATCGGCTAGTCTAGATAAAAAACAATATTTTACATGAAATCTTCTTCACATAATTACGTATTTCATCTTACAATTTTGTTAAATATTTCAAATATCGTCTCGTGTCAACATAGAATGTCGTACAAAAATATCCATATCTTGAAATCGAATAATTTCATAAACTGAAAATGAAGAAATATCGAAAATTTCTTTTACTTAAAATCATCGGGGAAAATTTGTAATTCTTGTTTTGTTAAATATCGAAAATTGTAAATAATATCTTTGTACGTTGGATCAGGTCGTGGTTCATTGAATAGTTGATAGCCAGATATTTGAGATACACCAGCTTCGGCTGCTACACTTGAAAAAATAAGTTTATTAAAATAATCGAATGATGTTTGACACCAAGTTCTTCGAAAAATAAACAAAAAAATTCACGAGAAAATATTCTCAATTCAATCAATCGAACTGTAGTAGATTTGGATCGACGCCAACGACAAATCGTTGATCAGGTCGAAAGAGACCACCAGCTCCATCACTTGTTGTTGCTTCGAGAAATCGATCGGAAATGATCGTCAATGGCACTGAAGGATATTTTAATTTTATTGAATGAGCAGTCGAAAGTCCGACGGCTCCAGCGCCGATAACAGCAACACGTACCATTCGAACAAATGTCCTTATTTGCTTAGCGAAGTACTTATCGAATGAAGTCAAAACTGACATCGTCGTCGTCTATTAAGAAAGAAAAATTCTATTGGATGAGTGATAAAAACGAACGGTAATTTGTTCTATTTTATTTATTTTTTATTAGAAAAGCAAAAAAAATAATAAACACTATATGTTAACAAGTTCGAAGTTGTTGTAATTTATCAATCGATGCATTCCAATGTGCACGATATCGTTCAAGTTCAGCGACAATCGTCGTACAACGTTGTTCGATCTCGGTCAATGTTGTCATTAAGACCGTTTTGTATCTTTGATAAACTTGATCTCGTTGATTGATAGTTTCGATTTGTGGGAGAGTTGTTTTTTGTGTAACAATGGATGCTGATGTTTTCTGTCGGAGATTGGCAACGGACGATCGTTTTTTGGTTGCCATTGCTGAGCTACGTCGACGATTCAGTTGATCGTCAAGTAGAACTAAACCTGGCCAATGACCTTGTTTACGCTCGAGAATAGGCGTTGGCTCGGCATCTTCTAACGGTTGACCTGCTTGTTGACGACGAACTAATTCGTTCAGAGGTTGTTTAACAGGTGGAATTTCTAGAGAATTTTTATTTTGCTTTCGAAACGAAATAAAAAAACGAAGATTGGATTTACTCGTTCGTAGGATTTCATCAGCAGTTAGAATATCATCGAAAAGAATGAGCAATCGTTCTGCATTTGTAGCCAATGCATCGACAGTTGCTTTGCCATTGGTTTGAATATCTTCCTGAAAAACAAAGATTCGAAATAAACAAAATCGATGAAGAAGATTTGTCTATACGATTGTATTTGTTCGAAGTTCATTGATTGTTTGTTGAAGTTCAGTTTGTCGCTGTTTTTCTTGTTGATCGATTTCTTCTAATTGAGTCTTTCGTGCTGGATGACCGAATGTGGGTCTTAATCGATCGAAATTCTTCGTTTTATCTTCGGTATCTTCTTTTAATTTATTTTCGACAGTCTCGTCGAATCGTTGTTTGAATTCGCTTAAAACTCGTTCAGCTTCACGAATCTGCTCGTCGAGTTCGAGTTTAGCCATCGATGACGATGTTCGTTCGACTGATTCGAGCATTTCACGAAATTCTAGAAGACAATCAAAGAAATCAGCTCGATGAAAAATAAAGAAACGAACCATTGATCGAATGTTCGTGATAGATTCGACATTGATCTTCGTAGTTCTTCAATTTCTCGACCATTAACTGAGCAAAATCATCAAATTTCTCACGTAAAGCTTGCGGACGAGTGACTGGACGTGAGCCTTTATCTTTATAATAAAGCTAAAGAAGAAAATAATCGAATTTTTTTTATTGAAAACATAAAGTCAAATACTTCAGCGTGTGTGAGCAAGCCTTCAGTTGATTCTCGGAGAATATTGGCTATTTTTGATAGGAAATCTTGGCCGGAATTTTTCTTCTCGCCGAAAGCACAGTACAATGCATAGATTTCATCACGTGTTTTAGCACGACTCGGTCGATCACGACGGAGACCCGGTGTTGATTCATCAGCTGATGAACTAGAATTTCATATTTTTGAAAAAGAAATTTGAATTTGAAAACAATCGTCAGTACCCTTTGTGAGAAGGACTTCGTTTTTTTTGTTTTATGCTCGAGACTTTTGTCTTCGATGATTGTGATGATGATGCCGAAATCACCGAACGACTATTTCCCGCTGAAATTATACAAGAATCATTTTTACGAAAAGAGTTTGCATCGACTCTATTGTTTACCTAAAGCAGCTGGTACGCCAGATTCGACAATTTCATCTGACTCAGGTTGATCACTTTTACTAATGATCAAAGTAAATCGAAAGTTCGATTTCGAAATCTCGTTTTCTTACTGAAGTAATGTTCGAATTGTTGAAATCGTATTGGTTTCTTCTGCTTGTCCACCAGTAATAACTGTTCCACTAATTGAATTGGTTTTATTTCGTGACGATGATTTCGTTAATGATGATGACGATGCAAATTTCACTGATTTACTTTCATCAATCGTACTACCACCGCCAACACTCATTCTTGATGGACGTCGAGATCGATTCGATTCTTCGACATTCGTTACATCGTTCACCAATTCTTCTACGAAAAGAAAATTTTCATTCGGCAATCAAATAAATTCTTGTCCGTCTCTCTCTCTCGCGAACCTTCTGAAATTAAACCCTTGTCTTTCAATGTCGAGATTAATGACGGTGGAATGATCAGTTCATTATTCAAACATTTGAGATACAAAGCACGTTCATAACTTAATAAGATAATCTTCTGAAAAACTTCTCGAACTTGACCGAGAGTTGATGGCTAAAATAGATCGATGTCGAAAACTTGTTTTCATTATTGATTATTATAGTTACTTCTTTATCAAGATTTGGATTTAATATTGAATCGAGTTGATTTCGATAGGATAAAACAAGATTTTTAAATGTTTCAGCTTGTTGATTATTTGCTCCGACTTCACTTTTAATTTTGACTTGTGTTTCACTAATCCATCGATTTGTAATTTCGATAAATTGTAAATCGATCATATGATTCTTAAAACTAATTTAAAAAAACACAATCTTATTGAATAACGAGCAACATTTTGAGATCATCTACCGTTCTTGAAATTGATTCATAATCTTCGTTGCTTCTTCCAATTGTTTTTTCTCTAATTTTTCCATTTCTTTTAAAATCTCTGTTTCAGCTCGATCGATTTGTCCGGCTGTTTTCTCGAGTTTTTTTCGATAGATTTCAATTTCATCTCGACTAAAATTGCCTCCATCAGAAAACATTCTACTCAACAAAAGCATCACATTTGTCTATTCCTCGTATTTCTCCTGATCCTACTTGAATGATTTTCGAAATTTCACATTCGCATCTCGAAGATATTGCATAGCATCATCGAATCGTTTTCGAAAATTTCTCAATGAAACTCGAATACTCTCCATAAATCGATCGCGTTTCTTGCCTAACCGATCTTGCAATGCCAATAATCGGCCACTTGTTGTTGCATTGATAAAAACTTGTTCGAGACCGAAGATTTCATCTTTATACATTAGAATCGATTTCGAAAACTCGGTTAACATTCGACGATAATCTGTATCGGTCTGTTCTAATGTTTCTTGAACGCCACGAATATGTCGTTCGACACGTTCATCATGCATAACAAGTTCGGCTATGGAAAACAGAGGATAATTTCGTTTTAAACAATAAACTCAAAACTACCTGCTCGAACATTGTGAATGTCGGTTTCAATTCGAATACGTCGTGGTTCGTGCAAATGCATTTGAAAGTCCATTTCTTTGTCTAATTCGTCATGTTTTGAATACATAACTGCTTCAGCACGTCGACAGGTTTCTTCTTGCCATTGATCGTAATAATCAAGAAATGCTCGACATTGGTTGTACAGAATTGAATGAACGAGATTCGAAGGCAAACGAAATGCATAAGCAAATGGAACGTCTTGATTATCGAAAGCTGAATTCGTATCTTCAGTGAGAAATGTTTGTTCGTCATCGCCAATATCTGGACTCATTTGAGTTTGTATTTGTTCAAAATCGGTGCTCAATTCATAGATTGTTTTAGCTAGAGATGTTGTATAAAATTGTCGATTTGAACTTTCTTCAATTGGATTGTCAGCTAGTGGATTTACTTCTCTAACATGAAAATAATCTAGCATGCCTGATTTATATCGATTGACTTCATCGGCGATCATGCCTGCGTATTTATCGACAATTTGATGTTCCATATCGTAGAATTGACCGTAACTTGACTTAATCGTATCTAATTGTTCGTAGGCTGAGGTTAACAAACGACTGAGAGCAGTTTCCGTTGGTGCACTACGCATTTCATCCAATGTCGAATCGAGTTTAGTTAATTTTTTCTAAGCAAATAATTTCTCAATATGATGATTTATCCAAATCATTTGTCAACAATTACTTCATTTTGTAGATCATGTGGTTTTCGACATTCTCGCATCATGTCAATTAATTGAGCAGTGACATGTTCAAGACGAATTTGATGATCATCCCATTGTTCACCTGTTGGTTCGATAAACGTCAACAAACGATCCACAATTGCATACATCCCATTTGTTAATCTCTCGTAAGCATTCTGCAAAAAGACAAATCAGTTTTTTCTTCATGTTTTTTTTTCGTCTGTACTTCGGTATGATCAATCATTGATTCTTGAAGGAATTGTTTTCGTTCTTCTAATAACGGTTGAATATCATTTTGATAGACACTATCGAGTTGTTCAGAATTATAAACTTGTGCTTCAAGAACTTTTTCCTAGTCAATCAGAGACAAATTATTATCATTGGTTCGGATTTATTTTGTCTCTTTACTCGAATTGAATTCCATTCGTTTTCTAATAAATCAATTTCATTTTTCATGATCTCTTTCAATTCAAGAACTAATTCCTTTCTCGAATTAACAATTAAATCAATGATATTATAACTTTGTTTGTACCATTGATGAGCATTTTCTTTTGTTGATATCGGTGGAATAAATGAGCTAAAATTCAATCGAATGAAAGGAAAACAAAAATTAGTTCTTTTTTCTACTTTAATAATTGAATATGTTCGACAAATTGTTGAGTTTCTTCGGCTATTTGATCACCAGTTGACTGACAACTCGAGAGAATCGTCGACTCTAATTTGGCTCGACATTGAGACAATTTCGAACTACAAAAAATCATTCGTTTGGTTTAGTTTAGTTTATATTTGATCGTACATCCAAGTTTGTTTATGAATAATCCACATCGATTCTCGCCATCGATTTTGATGATCGACGAGTTCTTGACGGTAACGATGTATTCGATCAGTTTCACCTGTTAATAAACGTGCTTCAAGTTCAGTATAAATCTTTCGATTTTCCATAATTTGAGAATTCAATTCCTGAAAACGAGATTTGTTGATTTCAAAGATGTTTGAGTTTTTCTTTTTACATTAGCTTGTTTTTCTAATTGTAGAGCTGTTTCTTCATCGGACTGATGATGAGTTTTGTAAAGTCGTTCAGAGTAGAATTTAAATAGATCTCGAATCTTTCGAATTCGTTCTAATTCAAGTTCTTCCATTGATTGACAGTAATCTTGAATTTTAGCTAGACGAGGTGGAAGACATTCAGAAAGATATTCAAATCCTCGATTAAATGAGTTTATATTTAAATCAGTTGTTTCCTAAACGAATGAGAAATGTAATCAAATCTGATAAATTCAATAGAACCGTACTGTTTGATAAATCATTGTTTGTAATTGTTCGTTAACATCTGAAAAATGATTGTTCCAGATTTGATTTCTTATTGAGAAAATTTTGAAATCATACCTTTCTCTCCTTGTTCATAGTAATTATTACATTCTCGAGTTATTTCTTGTAAATCTTTCGTCAGATTCTATTTCAAAATAATCATCAAAAGGTTTCAATGAGAACGAAAATACTTGATTTAATTCCGATATTTTCTCTAATAATTCGTTCCATGATTGATTGAATTTAATCTGTCGATTAATTGCTAATCGTTCTGTCACATTTTCTTTACTGCCTCCATTTGTTTCATCAGTTTGAATAGTTTCTATTTTTTAAAATGAGTTTAACGAAAAAGAACAACATTCTCACTAACCACGTTCGATTTTATCAGGAAGATTAAAAACTTCTTGTTTTAATTGTTCAAGTTCTTGTTGATCTTCGATATCACGTCGTTTTCGTTGATCACGAAAACTAATAATCAAATCGATCTTTCGAACTTATTTCTTTGCAAAAAAAAGAGAAACGATTCAACTCACAAGATAGCAATCGGATTAATTGTGAGATCATTTTCAAATGGTAAACTTGTTAACCATTGTTGTTTTTGATTCTCTAGAAAGAAAATAATCGATCTGATGATTCATTTTCTCGTGATAAAATCACGTGCGTTCTTTTTTCTTTTCGATAGATAAAAACGAAAGCTATCTTTTCATTTTTTTTTCAAAATATTCTCATAGAGAAAACGACTTATCGTTTTATCAAGGACAAAGTACGTAAGTCTATGAATAAGGACATTTATTACCATGTGGACGAATATTTTTAACAAGCGGAGTTGCATCAGGATGAGTCGTAATTTTAGTTGGTTCTAATAATTGAGTGTCTCGAACGCGATTATACGCATCACTTAGTTGAACCTTGAACAGTTTAATTAAGTGAATAAATAATTGCTCGAGAGAAAGAATTACTTGTGCTTCGAATAATTGCCGATAGACTTTATTATTCGGTAGAATTCGTACATTTGTTGTTGTTGATGAAGTAGCCATTTGATTTTAATTGATTATCATTGAGTCAAACAGAGAATGTCGATATTTTTTTCATTGACATTGTTTTGCATCTGGTTTCTATGCAACGATCTCTCCATCGATGACTCATCGGCATCATATTAAAGGATCGATTTACTTCTTCGATGGCGACTAGTTACCGAATAGTAATTTATTATGTTTCGTTTCTCTATCGTACGATTCATTGTTCGTTCTTCACGTACGCATGATAGGCATGTGTGTGTATGTGTATGTGTGTGTGTGTCTTTGTTAGTAATACGTCATTAGGCGGTACACTCTTTTCATGGGAAACTTTGCCCTTATAAACAAAAAAATAACAAAACATATAACTTTTTTTTTCGCAATGATTTGTCGTTTGTTTGATTTTTCTATTCAACTAGATCCCCTATTCCCCCGGTGATTCATCGGTTGTGTGTGAACATGGAAATCGACTTTGCTCCATCACATAATCCAACATTGTTTGGTTCACTTTCAGTCTCTCCGCCAACATCAATGTTAGACTCATTTTCTCCATTGCTTCATTTTAATGAAGATTTTTTGGATGTTCTCAATCCGCCAACACCCACAATGGATGATGATGTTGAAGATTGGTTGAAACCGTTATTATTTGATCAAATATTTGAACATGATCTATCTTCGAATTTACTGAATTTCAACGATTTTGATGTCAAACAAGAACGATCCGAAGATGAAAAGCCGCAAAAAATGAATTCAAATTATCCGCTATTAATCGAAGATAAATTTCTATTAAATAATTCAACTAATAATTATTCACAATCTCAACGAGAGACTGAACTCATTAGTTTTCTACATCAACAAACATCTGAACAACAATTACCAGCAACGACCACCACGACCACAACTGTTCGATTAATTCATCAGCCCAAATTAGAACCCGCTGATCTACCAACAACATTATTCGTTAGTGGCAACGAACTACAATTTCATTCAATTGTTAATAACACGAACTCGAAAACAATCGGTCATACATATACAAGTCAAAATCTAACATCGTCGCCGATCCCATCGACGGTACCGATCGTTCCGGCTCGAGTATTGAAAGGCAAAAAGTTCAAACGTGGCGGCCGCGTTACGTCACGAGCGTAAGTTTTCGTTGTAATTTCGCAATTTTCGTTTTTTCCTACATGCATTTCTCTTATCTCGACAGAACATCGAGAAGTAATGCAGCGGCCAAACGACGATTAAATTCAACTGCAGCTGGTAATTTCGTCCAATTGTCTCTCTATTTCTTATCACAAATTTCATTTTCAGAGCCCAAAGCCAGCGTTGTTATTATCGCCGAAGATGCAACACGTGTCGATTCGAAAACAACAACTCTAGGTCTAAGTTCAGCGAATACAAACGATAGTGAATTGTTGAAATCTTCGTCAACAACATCGACACGTTCATCAACTCGTCGTCGAGTGAAATCAACGCCACGTGAAGTGATTCTCTTTCGAAACGGTGCCTTCATTTCGAAGGAACCTATTTCCAAACAACAGCCAACAACTACGGTTTGTTTCGAAACAACAACGAATAATACTTGTCAACAGCAGCCCGCACCACCACCACCTCTACATCAACAACAAATAACCGCAACAGGTCTTCAAGCTGCTGCACAAATCGTCGCTTGTAACGTTCTTCGACAGGCAACATTGAATGGTAATTTTTCTCCTTTATCTTTATTCGTTTTCAACTATTTTGAATTCCACAGATGCTTTAATCGAACAATTGATCAAACGTGAACCGGCCAATACTGATGATGACTATCCAATCTATTGTTATTCGACACCGTCACTCTCATCGACATCATGTCCGATAACAACAGCTATGGATGAGTATGAAAATAGTTGTTCGACAACCTTGAAAATTCTCGGTTGTAACACAACAGCACCAACAACAACGACAACTATTGAATTACTCACATTCGCTGCTCTTCAACAGCAACAACAGCAGCAGCAACAACAACAATTTTATATCAAACAAGAACCAATAACGACAACAACAACAACATTTCTATTACCTCGACTACTTACACAATAAAGCATACTCGCAAGTCTCAATTATGTGTGTAGGTCGATTAAATTAATATTTTCTCGCTCGTCGTGATAATCAAACAGCAGAACAGTCGCTACAGATGATGGTTTTATATCGGGAAAAGAAGAAATGATTTTCTTTTGTTTGTTTCGTCTTGATTTTCTTTTTGTTCTCTGTTGAGTTTTCTTCTTCTTTTTTTCTATTTGTTTTTCTTTGTTGTTATTTTTTTTTCAGCACACTGACACACGTGTGTGTTTTGTTTGACTGAAGATCATCTTTACTGTTATAACTGTTTTCCTGTAGCCATCTGTTTGGCTATTAGAATTGTTGTTGTTATTATACGAGAAAAAAAAACACAATATACGTACATATCGAAAGATACAATCGAATGAATTTTCTTTTCATTTCATAATAACTGACAAACAAGAACGTCGTTTTAGATTGTTTTCGATGTTCCTAGCTGTTCTTGCTTTTACATTGAATGCCTTTCGGAATTATTTCATGTTCAATCATCAACAGAATCCGATTGATGATAATGATGATGATGGAGAGTACGATGAGGAGGAGGAGATAGACACAGGTATAGATTATCGTATGCATCAATTATTTTGTTGATTCATCATCTTGTTTTCAAAGGTAATCGAAATATTTCTGACAAACTCCGAACCATGATTGCCTATCTTTGTACTTATCTATGGGGGATATCAATTGTTCTTCTTGTATTTGTTCTCTATGCAAGTTTACGTGGTCCATTGAATTTATTAAATCATTTTACTAATGGTAAATGTTTGATGTTACAGAAACTCATCGACCGATTGTCCTATGTCTATTTTGTCTCGGTGACAGCATATACATCTTTGTAAATGAACAAATCTTGATGTTTCTATGCAATTTTTTTCTGCGATGAACTCGCTTTAATGGAAGGAGAACAAGTGAGACCAAGACATAGAAGGAAAAAAACCAAGAGAAAGAAAAAGAACGAGAAAAAGAAGAAAAGAGAAACCCAATGAAGAGTTAGGAAAGAAATGAATTTCTTTTTTTTCTTTCCTTTCCCGGCTGTTTTCCCATTTATTATTGAGAAAGCAAGAGAAAAAAGACGCGAAGAAGAAGGAAAAAAGAATATGCTCCTTGTTCTCGTTCTGTCTTTTTCTAGATATATATCTGCGTTGTTGCTGCTACTACTGCTGCTCGACGTTGTTTCTTATGTATCTATAATATTATACTGCATCATCACATACAGGCACATCTTTTTTCTTCTTCTTCTTCTTCTTCTCTTTTTTTCTTTTCCTTCTTTTCTTCATTCTTTCGGGGTGGCTTTTCAGTATTGTGTGATTATTTGCAGCAAACATGCTAAACGTCATCTTTTGTAAGTTCTTTTTTTTTTGAATGTTTTATATTACTATTTGTTTGTATGTGTACGGAGTCTCGTTGATATTATTCTATGATTATTTATTTGAAATAATTTTGATTATCCGTTTGTTTTTTGTTCGAATTTATTTAGCGACAATGTTTTTCAATACACTGACACCGAAGTTTTATGTTGCATTAACAGGAACTTCATCGTTAATATCTGGTTTAATTCTAGTAAGAACGAATGGCTCATATATACGTATATAAATAATTGTTTTTCTTTGTATTTTCAGATCTTTGAATGGTGGTATTTCAAACGGTATGGAACATCTTTTATTGAACAAGTTTCAATTAATCATTTGACGCCAATTTTAAATGGCAATGATTCAAATAATTTATCAGCTAATAATTCCGATTCCGTGCCATCATCGTCGTTAACAAATGGATGTAATAATGGTAATAATAATTCCAATGGCAATAATTGTCTAACCAATGGCATCGATTCGATAAGTCCGGTGACTGGAGTAAACGAATGTAAAGTTTGGAAAAATCCTTGTGCACTTTTTCGTGGAGCTGAATATCAACGTTTAACGCAATATAATGGCAAAGAACCGTTGACTTTTCATGACATGAATCTATCAGCTCAAGAACATCAAACATTTTTCTCCTGTGAACTCGATGAAGGCAAACCTGAATACGAAAGTACGAAATAATAATGACGAAGAAGAAGAAAAAACAACAACACTTCTTTTTTAATAATTTTAAGTGATGCAAAGAGCGTGGCGTGAACGAACACCATCGATACGCATTCAATTAGCTCATGATGCTTTAGAGAAAAATGCCGAGTAAATTTAGTTTTTATTTGAAAATAAATTTTCATTTTTCTTTTTGTCTCCTAAAGATGTACACCAGCATTGATTCTTCTCGCCGAAGAAGAAGCAACGACTATCATCGAAGTCGAACGTATCCTAAAGCAAGCTTTAAAATGTGCTGAAAATGCCTATCGTAAATCACAGCAATTACTCGAACAAGGACACAATCAGGATCTTGTACATAGTACGAAATAAACACAAGATAATTCTCGTTTTGATCTGCACTTTTTGTGTTTTTGTTTTGTTAGAACGAAATACAAATATATTAATTTATGCTAAACGACGATTGGGTATGTGTGCAAGAAAATTGGGCAAATTACGTGAAGCAACGAAGATCTTTCGTGACCTGGTGAAAGAATTTCCAATGATGTCGGTTTTTAATATTCATGAGAATCTTATCGAAGTTCTACTTGCACTTCAAAATTATCCCGATGTACAGGGCGTACTTGCCAAATATGACGATATTAGTCTACCAAAATCGGCGACAATTTGTTACACAGCTGCTCTACTCAAAGCTAGAACAGTAGCGACAACGTTCGTAGAAATTTATTTGCTAAAGTCAAAGATTGAATTTGATTGAAAATAGATTTTCGGCTGATGTGGCCAGTAAACGAGGTTTGACTTCTGCTGAACTATCCGCTGTTGAAGCGATTCATCGTGCCGTTGAATTCAATCCTCATGTTCCCAAAGTACAAATTTTTCGTTGGATAATTCTATTTGATTTCGAATTTTTCTTCGCCTAGTATTTACTCGAAACTAAAAGCTTGATACTCCCACCTGAACATATCCTCAAACGTGGTGATTCCGAAGCAATAGCTTACGCATTTTTTCATTTATCTCATTGGCGACGTGTTGAAGGTGCACTCAATCTATTACATTGTACTTGGGAAGGAACATTTCGAATGATTCCATATCCATTAGAAAAAGGACATTTATTTCATCCGTACCCAACTGTAAGCGTATCGAAAATACGAAAATAAATCTATGTTTTTGCATTTAGTGTACTGAAGCAGCTGATCGAGAGTTATTACCAAGTAAATCATTTCGGCTTTTAACATTCGATTAAATTCATGTTTGTTTATCTTTAGATTTTCATGATGTATCCGTGTTTCCAAAGAAAGAACTGCCTTTTTTTATTTTATTTACAGCTGGTTTATGTTCGGGCACGGCTATGTTAGCGTTACTAACACATCAATACCCGGAAATCGCTGCTTATATTGCTCGTTTATTTCTCAATTGGTTCAGTGTGCCACTTCAATATTTGACGGATAAAATTGAATCGATACTTCCGTCGAATCTCTTTCAACAATTAGCCAAAATCTAAATTCGACAATGATCTCACCTATATGTGTATCTTTCTTATTCTTAATGTGCGTGTGTATGTGTGTGTATTTAGTCGTTGTTTTTTTTTTCGGTGGTTGACGATGTGCATTGACGCATCGAAAAAAGAAAAGGAACAAGAAAAAACAAACATAAATATGAATATATTTATTTACTTATCTGTTTTATTTCGTACTCAAACAGCTGACAAAGAGAAAAGAGAGAGAGAGTACTGTCTTTTTTTCATCGTAGATAATGGCTACAGAGGATATTGTTGGCAGTGCTTTTGAATCGACACTTCCTGATGTTGATCATTCATCGGGAACTGAAGGAAGTACATGGTTCAGCTATTTTACATCGTTTGGTATTCATATTGTCATGATTATTGTTGTCATTCTTCTCAAATGGCAATATGGTAATTGAAAATCAAAATCGTTGTTAGCATTTGATTGGTTTTTTGTTCTTTTTAAGATCGTAATCGGTATCGATATCCTAAAGGACCACGTGACTGGCGAAATATCAAAGATGCGATTTCATTTCACCGAAAAAAACGAGACAATCTCATAGCTCTAGCAACGGACTATCCCGATACATGTACAGTTGCGACTCATACTGGTCGTTTAGTTCTACTTAATGATCCGAAATTAATCGATGAAATATTTATTGGACGAGCTGATCTAGTCAGTAATAAAGTTGACGGATATTTAGAAAATCAATTGCGATATAAAGAAGGCAAACATATTCGAACAGGTAAAGAAACTGAATTGACTCATCGTGATTCGATCTGTTTTTGTTAAGGAATTGTCTTTCGACATCAAGATCATAATGCACGAATCATTCATAAAGCTCTAGTCAATCATTGGGATAAGGATTTAACGGGCAAACATTTCGATTCAATTGTTCAAGAACAATTGAAATCAATTCGTTTAAATGAAAATTTCGATGTTCGTCGAACGACATTCTATTTTGGAACACGTCTTTTGACATCATTGACATGTTCATCGGCATCATTAGATGAGAAAACATTCGAATTATTCGAACAAAATCTCTACAAAATTTCGAAAGCAATTCATGCTGATACAATCGCAAAATCAGCTAAAGTTCTTCTCTCACAATTGACTGGCTTTTCAGAAACATTGGATATCAATGAAAATGTTTTGAATTATATTACAGCATGGGTACGATTTCGACGTGATAATACCAGTGAGCCAGTTGTTTCGTCGACGACAAAAAATAATGATTTTCTCGAAGCAATTTTGAATGTTCTGGATGAATCATCGCCGAGATTAGATGAAGATGACATTGCAGCATGTGTTTTAGATCTTATTATGCATGGAAGTGAAATGTTAAAAGGTGCTCTTTCATGGTTACTTATCTATGTTGCAAAATATCCTGAAGAAGCAAGTACATGTCGACAAGAAGCACGGTAAGAATTTTTTCTGTGTTTCAATGAAATGATTGTCTTTCGATCTTAGAAGTCGAAATTACTCGAATTTCAAACTTTCTTCAGCAGAATCTCTTGTCTATACGCAAGCATTTGTCAAAGAAGTTCTGCGTGTCTCTCCAATCGTACCTGTTGTTATTCATTCGACATTAGAAGATTTTCGTTGGCGAAATTTTCATGTACAAAAACGAACGCAATTCGGTGCTAATATACTCGCATTACATCATTCAATTGCTTGGACAGGTGCAAATGAATTCAATGTCAATCGTTGGTTAGGTGATGCAGCTGCATCCATACCGACACAATCGTATGCACCTTTTGGTTTCGGTCCACGAGCTTGTGTCGCAGAAAAATATCTCCTTAATCTCTTGACTGGCATTCTAGCCGTACTTTTATATCATAATTATTTCGAAAAGACAACAGTTCTGCCAGAACCAACGGCAGGCACATTCGGTTTGGCTAATTTACCACCGAAATGTTCACTCAAAGCAACGCCACTCAGTGCTCGTTCATGAGTATCTTTATATTTAAGCAAATCTAATATTTTAAACCAGCAATTTAGTCTTTCTGATTAGTCTTGCAATTTTTTGTGCTTTTTTTTCATTTATATAAATACGTAGAAAATAAATTATTCTCGATAATAATAAAGATTTATTTATCTATGAACATTAGAATTGTATTCTTTTAATCTCTAAGAAAATTTCATCGGGTATGAAAGTTCAATTAATGAACCATTACCTGATAAATCATTTGTATTGCTAGTAACTAATAATATTAGGTTACAATTCATTCAAAACCAATTAAATGTTTGTTTTTATTTGTATGAATATCAATATCAACACGAATAATGATATCTTATTTTGAAAACAAACAAAAAAGAAGAAGCAATGACATACATAGTTACAAAATAAAAACACCGGAGTAACGAAAAAGAAGAAGAACCTGTCAATCAGCTATATAACTAGCTGCACCACAATTCTGTTCAAGATATAATTCTAATTGTTCATGAATCAACGAATTCGGATCTGTATTCCATTCATAAATATTCGATGTTTGATATAATCGAGCAATTTTTTCTCGAATTTTAAACGAAATAGCTCCTTGTGGATTCGGTAATAGAATAATAAAACATTTCAATGATGTTGTTTTCGAAAAGATTTTCATATAATCCGAATTCAATTGATACGGTTTCGAAAGAATCAACAAAACGATACAAGAATTTTCAATTAACCAATCCAATTCGCCTAACATTCGATCACGATGTAAAAAATAGAAACTATACCGTTTACCATACAAATCTTCTAATTGTCCACCAAGTTCATTATGAATCAATTCACTATCTTGAATAGCATAGACAACTAATATATCAAGTTTAATTTGTAGACATGAACTTGGCGATTGAATCGTAATCGATGTCGATGTTGTCGATGAATTCGACGAAGGACGATTTGTAAATTGAAAATATCTCGGTGGTGGTAATGGTGGTGCTTTAACAGGTATATGTATAACTGGAGAGAATGAAATAGGTATCGATGCATAATCATCATCATCCTCATCAGTATAAGACAACGATTGATTCGATCGTTTTTCCATGGTCGAGCTTTTCTTTAATAATAAACATTTTCTCCAACAATAGATCGAACCAATGCAAAATAAAATAATGATGACTAAAAAAATACTACCACCACTAAGAAAATATTTTTCATTCGAAGACGAATCTTCTTTCGACGAACATATTCGATGTTCACCGTTCGTTAATTGACAACAATCATCAATTGTAAGTATTCGTTGCATAGTTTTCGTTCGATTGCATAAGAATCCATTAGCATATGTTAACAAACGTAAATGTTTATTTAATTGAAATTCTTTTAAATCATTCGTTATTAACCAAGAATTATTATGTAAGTAAAGTTCTTCTAATGAAACTAAATTACGAACATTGTCGAATGATATCCAATTGATTTCATTCGATGAAAGATCAAGTAATTTCAACTGCGTTAGATTCATATATTCGAGCAATTGAATTCGATTATGATTTAAATACAAATGTGTCGTTGTCAATGGTAAATTCATTGGAATTTGTTTCAATTGACGATAAGAACAATTAACACGATTGATTTGTAAATCGAATGAATACTGACATGAACAATCTGTTGGACAAGACGTTTTATACGAACAAAATACTGTCGATGGATCGAATGGATATTGACAAGTTGAATTTATGAATTTGAACCGAGTATCGATCATTGTTCGATAGAAATTGCAATCGCATTCGAATGGATTTTGATTGAGATTGAATTCGATCAATGGTCCACGTTTGTATGTTTCATTAAGTAGATTCACTGTTCGTATTCGATTGAATTGAAAATCGAATGAAAGAATGAACTTATCTTGGTTCGATAGACTATTTAGTAAATCGAAGTCGAGTCGATCGAATTGATTCTTCGATAGATCAACAAAAAGAGTTGGAAGTTCTTGATTGAAATGCTCAACCAGTGGAGATGGTAATGACGGTAAACTATCCAAAAGATTGGCGGAAATATTAAGAAACCGAAGTTTTTGTAATGGTAAAAATAACTCATCGAATGGTAATGTTGGATAAATCGATGTTAAATCTAATAATTCGAGATACGGTATTCGTGTAAATGTATCTTGTTGAATTTCTAACGGTGAATTGAATGATAAATTCAATGAATTCAATGAATATAAACTTTTAAATGAATAATAATCGAGAGATTTAATTTGATTTTTTGAAAGATCGAGATAACGAATTGTCGATGGAAAACGATTGGTAACAATTGTTAGTCGATTATTCGAAAGAATCAATCGTGTTAGATCAGGAACGAGAATTTCCGTGAAGATTTTATTTAATTTTCTATCAGTTAAATTTGTCGATGAAAGTTCTAAATCGATTAGATGAGGAAAGAAACCATGTAGATGAAAATGTTCCGTTTGAATAATTGTTAAATGTATTAATGATGAAAGTGAATGAATATCAATGGGATGATGAATCGTATGTAAAATCAATCTTTTCGTTGAATTTATTCGCAATGACGGAATAGTTAATGTTGAATTATAAAAAATTAAATTTTCCGAAAGAAAATAATCATTTTCAATCAATGAATTAATAAAACGGACGGTTTTCATGTGAAGTAAACAATTCGAAAATGTTTTTAAAGATAAATTAAAAAATGTCAATTGTGACGAATTTTTAATTAAACAAAATTCATTTTGTTGAAGAATTTCATTATTAAAATGATGAAATTCAATTTGATTTTCATTTGATATTAATAGTCGATCGATTTTCGAACGTAGAAGTAATTCTTCATTGACATTCGTTGTTTGACAGTCAATCGTTTGAGTTAATGAGCAAAAATTCGATGAATTCAATGAATAACATTGGCAAAGATCACATCGAAGAATCTGATTTGTATATTCACATGGATAGAGAAATGTTTCAATTAAAACAAATAATTGAAATAATACAAGACAAAGTTCGATTGAATACATTCCGTTAATGCTGTGTCTGAAATGTATATGATGAGAACAATGATTAATAGAGCGAAATGAACAATAGAGCGAGAGAGAAGAAAAAAAAAGAAAGAACTCTAATTGGTAATCGATTGGAAGAGAGAACGAGAATGTATGTATATGTTTATTGACATAGGTAAATGAGATGAAGAACGGCTATATCGAAAGAATAATACGTGGCATCATATCTTCGTTCTTTTTTGTATATACGTATGAGCTTGCTCAATCTTTGATAGAAAAATGATGATGATATAAACAAATAACTCGAGATTATCAGAAAAAAAGTAACAGCATGAATTCTATGAAGATTTAAACGATATTACGTAAAAGATATAGAATTGATGATTAAAAGAAAAGCTTTGCGTTCGAAAATGAAGAAAAAAAAAGTCAAAGTCAATTGTATATGTTTGAACTTGTCTTATCTTAAAACACATCAATTATTATCTATGAAGAAGGAGAAGAGGAAAAAAATGAATACAGTTATGACGAAACACCGGTGGACATCATTGACATTGAAATAAATCATGAATTTTCTCTCGTTTTCTAAATAAGTGCAAGGACAGACGTTCTCTATAATCAATATCAAAGAATGAGCGTATGCGAAACGATTCTTCTAGACAAAAAAAAACACTTACGTGCTCCATTGCTGATAGACGATGTAAAAAGAAAATCAATTGAACATTTGCTTGTACTGCCGACATTGCTTCATTTGTGTTCTATTCACTTTAGTTAACCTATTCTTTTCTTTTCTTTTCCGGTTCTCTCTTTTTTTTTGTCATCACAAAGAAGAACGAGTGAATAATATTTAAATATGTCATTTGTGTAATTCAAGGTAGTCTATTATGATGAGTAGTAGTAGTAGCATATCTATCATAGAGAGAAGAGAAGAGGAAAGAAAAACATTACTTGTATTTTAATATTCAATATAAAGGATACGCCATTTACTTGTTCTTTTCTTTTTTTTTATGCAAGGCTAAAGAAAATCCCCGACTGATTGAGTCTGAATGTTCATAAATGGTGCTAATCAAGACGATTGCATGTTCAAAGTAAATACGAACGATGAAATTTGATCGGTTAAAACAACTGACAAGAGATAAGACGTTTTCGGACCATCGACTATCATTCGACAACGAAAGGGCAACAATGAAATGCCATTCGAATGCAAGTTTATTTAACGAATGGAATCGGACGAAGAAGATTTCTCGAATGTTTATCTTGTTCGACATCGTTCAGTGTTGCGATCGCCATTGAATCTCGAAGGCAACATTCGAAATGATATTCAAATCAAAGATAGTCCATTGACATTCGCCGATTATTGGCATAATCTACGAAATTTTATTTGGAATCGAACCACTCGACGATTCTGTTCACGAGACGGACTCGAATGGGCAAAGATCGGCTGTTATTATTTTAGTTTTTTCTTTGCATTGGGTGTTCTATCATGTGCATTAGTTATTGTTTATATTTTACTATTGGATAAGAAAACACCGAGACGAATGCTGAATGAAAGTGCTCTCGCATTCGACGGCGGAATCAATCCAGGTCTGGGATTTCGACCACAGTTTTACATGGATCGTTCGCTAATTAAATGGCGTAGTTCACGTAAAGTCGGCCATGAATCGATCGGTCAAATGGTCGACAATTTACATGAATGGGTCAAAGGCTACGGTCTCAAAGATGAATACTATCAACAAATGATCGATTGTTCATCGATACCACGTCATTTATTAATTAATTACTTTCGGCAAGGTTTATCTTGCATATTTCTGGCAACGGATGTTCAACCAGGACCGAATCCTTGTACGAAACCGAAGAATTACGGTTATAATAAAGGTCGAGGATGCATAGCAATTAAATTAAATCGAATTTTCGGCTGGATTCCTGAACCTTATCAAACCAAAGACGAAGTACCACTCGAAATTCGCGATCTCTGGGAACCGAAAATGAAAGATTTCGTTCTCATTAAATGCTCGGGTCAATATCCAACCGATGAAGATCTTATTCACATCATCGAATACACGTCGATCTTAGGCAACAAAGCTATCGGCGGTATTCCAACGTTCTACTATCCGTTTTTAAATCAACCTGGCTATCGTCAACCGTACATTTGGATACAATTGATTAAAGTTGAATCGAATGTTTTATTGAATATTATATGTCGTGCTTATGCGAAAAACATTCGACAGAGTACGAGCATCGAAGATATGACTGGTGCAGTGCATATTGAAGTGTTTTTTCAATAGTTTGACGACTGTTTTATTAATCAGAACAAAGAAATTTTACACAGAAGAAAAAAAAACATAGTATGAGAGAATGAACATATCAAAATTTGAAACCTTTCGATTTTTTTGCGTTGCTACCTGCACCACCCTTTGCATTCGCATCTGATTGATTACCTTTACGTTTCTAAATAGATGAATAAATAAATGAAAAAAATAAAACTATGAAATCATCGAGAATATTCGTTCTTGTTTTGTTTACCTTGTTTTGTTTGTTTAAATGATCTGAAATCATATCACTGAGATCTTCTTTGCCTAATTCTTTGTCTTTTAATTCCTGTCGATAACGTGCTTCAAGCGCTTGATTATTCAACTCGAGTTCATCGGGATTGAGAGCGATATCCACGCCACCTGATGTGTCAGCTCGCGAACCAGACGCTTGGCCCAGTTGACTTTTTTGTAAGGCTTGAAAGTCATAGACACGATTCGTTGAGAGCAACGATGATTGACCAACACCGACGGATTTTTCTGGTAGGACAGTGTATAACGATGGTGCAGCATCGTTTTCCATTTCTGCATGAAAACGAGCTTTACGCAATTCAAACTAAACAAGAAAAAACAAAAGCGAATTACGAGTGAAAAAGAAATCGATGCGTACTTGTTGCGGAGTTTCAGTTCCGAGAATCGATGATTGTGTGCCACTAGGTGTAACAAAACCTTCGCTTCCATGTGGCGTTTGAAAGCCTTGAGGGTGAATATTTTGTTCTTGCTCAACTGGATGATGATGATGCGCACTCGCTGTCGGCGCCGACATTTGTCCTTCGCCGGTCGATTCACCATCGAGACCTGTATCATCGTTCGCTTCTTCTTCTTCGGACGAGCTCATCACATCTTGTTCTTGTTCTTCTTCTTCAATTTCACCCCAATAACTCTTATCAATATTTTCTTCCTCAGTCAAATTTCTGATATAAGCAAACTGATTCGTACCGAAAACGTCGCCGTACAATGGCCGACCGTGTTCATCAACCGGCGGCTTTCCCCATCCGCCGCTATGATAACCGAATTGGCAACCTTCAGGTATCGGTGCATTCAAACCGGCAATTTTTAAATTTGGATAACTCGGCGGTGGCCCGTAACGTTGCATGGCGATCAGCCATGGCGGTGGATATTTGTCTGCTGTTGGTCCAACCGGTATGCCTAATGCAACACGAAGTTCTTCGCTGAGAATGCCCGGTTTTTTGTCTTTCAAACGAGTTTCATTTTCTTTGCCTTCGTAGTAGAGATCGCCGTGAATCGACATTCGTGGTTTAGTTTGCCAACGAAAGAAAGCATCGTGCAATTTCTGATAATCGATATCGATTTTGCCCAGTTTCGGTCGGACTTTTTCACGCATTTTCTGTTTCAATGTTTTGTTTTGTTCTTTTTCCTGTAAAGCTTCACGCATTTCCATGATACCAGTTCGTCGAATGAAGTCTGGTAATTGAAACGGTGGCTTTTCAATGCCACGTTTGCCTTGAAGATATTTTCGTTTGGCACTCCAATGACGTGGCACTGGGACTGTGTTTCTCGTTGCTTTGAGATGAACGAGTAATTTCGGATCTTTAGCTGTGACGTCGAACATTTCGACGACGTCAGGTCGTACAACTAATTGTTTCAATTGAGCGACCGACATTCGAGTTTCACGTTTCATTTGTTTTTTCGATCGTTTCTTATTTTGTTCGTCATCATTGTTGAGTTGTTTGCCTTGATCTGCTTGTTCATCATCGTCATCGTCTTCTTCATCTTCATTTTCGTCAAGATTGGTTTTATCACGTGGCAAAGGTGCTTTCGGTCGAAGAACTCTCTTGCCGTCTTTGTTGTAATAATACTCTTGGTTTTCGTCGGCATTGGGGTCTAATTTGAAACTTTCGAAGACTTTAACGAAATGTGAATAGTAGCCATCGCCTCGTTTAATCGGAAGATCTTCGGGAACGTATTCGATCTCGACATTGGGATCGTCTTCGTCATCGGACTCGTGTTTTTTCGATTTTTTCTTTTTATCCGACTCTTTTCGTGATGCTGGTGGTGGAGGAGAAGGAGGAGCAGCAACAGCAGCAGCAGCAGGAGTAGGTGCTGGTATTTTGGTTTTCTTTTTCGCTCGACGACGACGTCGTTTTTCGATTTCTTTCTTTGCTTTTCGTGATAAATTCGTTTGAGTTTGATCAGTTTCATCGTCATCGTCTTCATCATCATCATTTTCTTCGTTTTGTTCGATACCGGAATCAGTTTGACTGCCGCCACCTGTATGTGATTGACCGTGTAAACGAGCAACACGATCTTCTTCGTGTTGATTATCACGAAATCTCAAAACACGTTCCATTGTCGATGGAAAACGAATTTCATCCTGAAGAAAAGCAAAAAACGAGATTTGAAAAGGAAAAAGGAGAAAAAAAAAGAAACGAACTCGATTGGGCAAACCCATGAGTGGTGGCGGACCGTTAGCATTCGTATTTCGACCGGGAACAGACCAATCTATAAGCATTGAAATTCAATTTTATTCTATGCTGTCAATTATTCAACTTACCAAATGGTGGGAGATTATTATTATTTCTAGAAAAAACAAACAAGCAAATCAAAGATTTTTAGTTTTCATTCGACACTTACGAAGAAGGCGGCTGTTGATATGACATTCTCAAATAATTTTCAATCTGAAATAGAAAAAAAAGAGATGAATTCATTATCGTATCATTACAAAAAACTGCCATCGAAATATATTCAATCGATTCCACCTCGACTTATGTCGGACACAGTCGAAGAAATCGTTCAAGCATTTCAATTCTTTGATTTCAACGACAATCAATCGATTGAAATCAACGAATTGAAACGTCTTTTTCAAAGTTTAAACATGAAAAAATCTTCGGAACAATGTCGAAAACGAATTCATGCGTTTGATTTAAATGGTGATGAGAAAATTGACTTTCATGAGTTCATCTTTGCCATGGCGAGATTAATCAAACACGATGTTTTTACTTTGACTGATATTCAACAAAGATTTAAGTACGTTTGTTGTCATCAGCATTTCATTTTGACGATGTGATTTTATCGTTTAGTAAATTCGACGATGATCAAGATGGTAAACTGACGATATCTGTCATACCGTTAGTCTTACGCAAAGCTTTCGGAATACCTGTTACCGATCGGGAAATCTTCGATCTACTTGCTCAATTTCATATAACCGATGAAACGAAAAAGATTTCCTTAGAGAAATTTCTTCGTATGCTTCAATATCTCGTTCGACAGAGTGAACAACCGCATGCCAGTGATTTTATGAAGAAATTAAATCATCGATGTGGACCCGCAGTACGAAATCTTCAACCGAACGATATTAAACTATTAAAAAAACGGACAGGAGGTTATCTTTCTTCAGCTATGGAAGACAAATAAGGCAAGATTCGAACCAATTGATCAATTACATGCATGACGCGACATCTATACAAATATTGTCTTGAAACTCATCGAATGAAATCGAATTGATTTTTATTGTTTTATTCGAAACAAAAGACTCGAAATTTTAATTTTTTTCTGTTGATTAATAAAAATCGAATCATCTTTTTCGTCTTGTCAACTTAAATGACTCATCATTGGTATATAAAATCATCCTGTAAGGCATTTTTCCTTCGAAACAATAAAAAAAGAACAAACAAAAAAAATCTAGAAATCAATCGATCGATTCAATGATTCGAATTGATAATGAATACAACTGAAGTATTTGTTAATTCATTTCCGTAAATAAACTCGTCTTATTCTTGTTATTTCAAAGACTGAATCATCATCATCATCGACAATGAATACTAATCAACCAACAACAACGACACCTGATCCTCATTCGGCCGATTTAGTTACGTATGTGCACGACTCGTGTCACAGATGAATCATTCAATTATTTTCTAGAGCTGTCCAATATGGTTTCTACGATCGTGTTGTTCAATTAATCGAATCGGACTATCAACTAGCATCGAAACCACTCGATGACAACATCACACTACTCCATTGGGCAGCAATTAACAATCGCGTTGACATCGCCAAATATTTGGTCAATAAAGGTGCAAAGATCGATGCAAGCGGCGGAGTTCTCAATTCAACGCCGCTGCATTGGGCTGTTCGAGATGGCAAACTCGATATGGTCATTTTTCTTCTTTCTTACAATGCTCAAGCAGAGATAGTTGATGGCGAAGGTGAAACCGAGAGATTTTGATCGATATCGTAGATTCGAATTTTTGTTTTGCAGGATTTTCATCGATACATCTAGCTGCAATGTTTGGTCATACGGCCATCGTTGCTTATTTAATTGCTAAAGGACAAGGTGTCAATCTGCCTGATAGAACCGGTTGTACACCATTGATGCATTCAGTTGCACGGAATAAATCGTAATAAATCGAAAAATGATTATTGAGAAAAACTTTTTCGAATTTCAGCCGAGATCCAACTCAGTTGCTCATTCGTTTGGGCGCCGATGTGAACGAACAAAATCCATCGAACAAATTCACTCCTCTTCATTATGCAATTCAAGGCAACAATGCCGAAGCTATTCGAATTCTTATCGATTGCGGCGCTAAAACATCGATTCGCAATGCTGACAATGACGATGCGTATGATTTCGCAGCTAAAAGCAGCAATGCTCGATATTTAGTTGTTTTCATGGCACAACTAACATTTTCCAACAAAGATCTACCTCGTTGGCTACAAATCGACGGTTCATACCGACGATTCGGAACAAAAATTCTCCCGTTTATCATCATACTTTCGATTGCATTTATTGTTCAAGTATCGATAGTTTGGTATGCGAAAGTACTTTGTTTTGTTGCAGTGGGTTTAGTCAATTATCTGTTTGCATTGTAAGAGAATTTCGAGTTGATTTGAGGAATTCGTCAATGTCTTGTTGTCTAGAGTTTGTTTCGATGAACATGTCCAACGGAATTTACCCATTGCCATTGCTCAAGCATCGATATTCTGTCTTTATTCTTGTTATTTGTACTACTTCTTGCCATGTAAAAGCTCGTTGATTGAATTTGAAAATGTTTTTCACGTGTCGATTTAGATATCGGTGCAATGTCGTTGGAATTTATTGGTTTAGTGATATTTACCTATTTCTCATGGAGTAATTATTATCTCGCGCAAAAATGTGATCCAGGAGTTAAAGTTGCCAATCGAGAACAACAAAATCGAGTGAGATCAGGGGAAAAATAGTTGATCGGAGTGGTTTTTCGTTTGTTTTGTTAGGTTATTGTTCAATTAATTGAACAGAATTTGTTCGAATTCGAGAATTTTTGTACTTGGTGTTTGATTCAACGGCCATTGAGATCAAAACATTGCAGAGAATGTCGACGATGTGTGGCTAAATTTGACCATCATTGCCCGGTAAGAACTCATAAAACGAGAAGAAAATCTTATTTATTTTCTATTCTAGTGGATTGATAATTGTGTTGGTGATAAAAATCTACGATATTTTACTGGTTTTGTCTTTTTCACTCCGATTTGCTTATGTTTTTACCTTCATGGTGCTTATCTTTGTGAGTCAATTTTACTGAATAACCTTAAAACTAATTCGTTTCTCGTAGATTTTCGATATCATTGTCATATAATCGTATCCGAGCCAGTTACTCATATCTTTTCCTGTGCACCTGCTGTCACTTGGTTTACATCGATCGCCTTTCTACACGTGATATGGATCAGTGGACTTTGCTTAACATTACTCTATCAGGTTGCGTTTGAAATATTTTCCTAACACATTTGAAAATATTTATTTTCAGATTGCAACGGGTTTTACTACGAACGAACGACTGAATATTTGGCGATATAAATACTTTCATCCGACGATGTCAAGTCCGTTTTCATTCGGTTGCATGCAGAATCTTGTTGATTTAGTCAATCGACGAGTTTGCTGGCTCACACCGACGACAATCGATTGGACGCAGATTTATTCGCTCGAAGAATTTCAACAAATCATTCCTTTTCGATTCAAACGAACGAATCTACTCAATGTCTGATAGTTCGAGCTTCTTGTGATACAAATATGATTTTTAGTAGTTCCTAAATGAATGCAGTATTCATATATTTATGAATAATAATTTGAATTGTTTCAGTTTGTCCTCCAATTTTCGTTTTTCAGATAAAATGAACAATCGAACTTTCGATAAAAGCCCATCGGCTGTACTCAAACGAAATGTTCAACAAATCAAAGAACAAACACAAAAACTGCAAAACAATGCAAAAGAGGCCGTTCGACGTTTGCCAGTCGTTCTCACTGAACCACAATTGAAACGTTTGAAAGTGCATAAATATGCGTCCGAAGGTACGACCTTAGTCGACCCGATTATGCAAGTTTTCTGGAAATGGCTTGTCGAATTTTGTCCGCTATGGGTTGCGCCAAATCTATTGACAATCGTGGGATTGACGCTGAATATTGGCACGGCTGTTCTGCTTATGATTGAAACTAATGGAGCTAAAGAACAGGTTTTTGATTTAGAGAAGGAAAAATGTCGAAGGAATGTGTTTGGTTTTAGTGTTCGCGTTGGATTTATTTTTTTACTGCTCTCGGTTTGTTTATTTATCAATCACTTGATGCTATCGATGGTAAACAAGCACGTCGAACGAATTCTCAATCGCCATTAGGAGAATTGTTCGATCATGGTTGTGATTCAGTTTCAGCTGGTAAATCGAAATCAAACGAAATGATAGTAACTTTTTTTTTGTTTGGTTGTTTAGTATTTGTTACAATTGCTTGTTGTTGTGCTGCACAACTGGGCGTTTATCCTTGGTTAATGTTTTGGTCATGTATGTTATCCTTCTTTGCATTCTATTGTGCACATTGGCAGACATACGTGTCGGGAAAATTGAAATTTGGAAGGTAGAGCATTTTCAAATGAGGTAAAAAAATAAACCTTCTATTTGTCTGTTTTGAAGACTCGATTGTACTGAAGCTCAATTTTCATTCATAATTGTATACCTGATAAGCACAATATCGCCAGCATTTTGGTCGAAATCGGTAAATCGAGTGTTTTTTCTTTATATTATTCGAAGACTTTTGTCTAGATTCCATATTTGAATGTCGAATATCGCATAATAGTCGCATTACTTATGATCGGTTCGACACTATGGAGTTCATTTAATAATATTAGTAGTGTTTCACAAGGCGGTTGTGGACGAAATTTTTCTTCTGTTGCTGTAAGAATTCGTTTTTTTTAAAGGATAACAAGTTTATTTTGACGTCATCTCAGGATACGAGCATAATTTTTCCGGTTTGGCCAATTGGTCTCTTGATATTTCTCGCAACAGTAGCCTCGAATTATTCAATTTCAAGTGTCTTAGAAGAACATACATCACTTTGTCTTCTTGCATACGGCATTGTCTTCTCAAAAATTACAAATCGCTTAATTGTAAATTCAATTCGTTGCCTAATCAATCGAACTAATGTCTTTCTCTAGGTTGCACATATGTCGAAAAGTCCATTGAATGGATGGGACACATCATTCGTTGGACCGTTAGCTGTTTGTATTAATCAATATTTTAATTTACTAATCGATGAACATGTTTTTCTTTGGCTTTTTCTCGTAAGAGAAAACATTGAATGATTTCGAAACGATTTCATTGTTCGTTCTCTTTAGGGTTACAGTTTATATGATCTTCTTCGATATAATATCAAAGTTTGTCAAGAATTATGTGATTTCTTAGATATCCAGTGTTTCCGAATCAAACCACCCTCAGCTCCACTAACTGATCAACATCATTGAACAAAAACCTAATTCAAAACACACTTTTTTCTTCTCTTTTTTTTTCGACTACCTGTTGTATCTCTTAGGTTATACATATTGTCTCATGTTCGTATATACTTTTAATTGTCTATATATATATATATATACATGCATTCAATCCAGCATTGAAACTAACTTGTAAGCTTTTTTTTTTATTCAAGATTTTTTGAACATATTTTCAATCAACGATGACGAATGAAAATGAACCTCAAACATTCGAAGAAGCATTCGAACGTTATATCGAATATCGAACACGTTTTGAACGACTCGAAAGTGATTTTGATGAATATCAACAATCATCTTTGAATTACGAACAAGAATTAGAAGTACAATTGAAACAATTAGATAGTCAAACGCATCGTTTACAACAAGAATTATTCGTTGAACGTACACAAAACGAACAATATCGCGAACGAAGTGAACAAACAATCAAGCAATTCGACAAACGACTCGATCAAGTACAAGATGAACTGAATACATGTAAAAATTTAAACGATAAATTAACAACTTATATAAGAGAATTAGAACAAACTAATGACGATCTCGAACGAAGTATGTGAATAACAACAAGAATCATTGAAATGACATTCGATGTTTGGTTTGTTTTTTTTTAGGTAAAAGAACTCTGTTAGATAGTTTATCGACATTTGAAACACAACTTAATCGAGCATTAGAGCAGAACGCTTTGTTAGAAAACGAACTCGATGAAAAACAACAGGTTTTTTTTTGTTTTCACTTTTGTTTCCTTTTATAAATGAAAATCTTTTGTACAATTAGTTAACTGAAACTGTTCAACGATTACGTGATGAAACTCGAGATTTGCGTGAAGAACTCGATGTTCTACATAAAACTAACACAGAAAAAACACTAAATAATCACACGACATCTAACAAAGAAACGCCCATTGTGAATAGTAATCGTATGAAAAGTATTCTATCCGAAGCTGCTGCAGCAGCTGCAGCTTCCGGTTCGACACCAACACGAGATTCAGCCAATCGTCAAGTCAATGGTCATCATAAAACGCCATCGTCTTTGCATGGCCAAAAAACTCCCTCAACTCCCAAACCACCATCTCTTTCATCGGCTACAGATTATTCACGCATGAATATTCCAGGTTCGCCATCAACTGAACAACAACTGCCAACAAATGTCAATAGTCCACCAGGAGATTTTACTCAGCCATTATCGGTGCCAACGCGTTTACAATCGTTGAATTTAATTAATGAAGCATTTAGACGTTTCAGTGCAATCGAAGCAACATTAGCAGCTCAACGAAAACAATCTCAGATGACAGCATCTATGCATCGAGCGCGTTTGAATTCAACTACCAACAATACGACGACAAAGCAACAGACTAACACTGAATCGACCATAGCTCAATCTTAGATCTTCGCTCTCTTTCTCTCGATTTTTTATTTCAGATATATTTAAATATATAAATATACTGATAGAGTTTACTTTGTTTGTTTTTTTTCTCTGTTTCACTCGCTCTCTCTCTCTCTCTCATTTTATATATATATACATATATGCATATATAAACTATTTTATTGCTTTTGTTTTCTCTCATTGTCGTTCTTGAACAGCAAGAATACTTCTTCTCGTATTTTAGATATGTCAGGCAATAAAAAACCGAAACGCGACGATCCTTTCAATCGAACTTACACAGTCGAACGATTACTTAAACGACGCAGACGAAAAGTAATTTCTTGCTTGAACAGCTGAATAGAATATTTTTTCTTGTATTTAGGGTCGAATTGAATATTTAGTTAAATGGAAACATTATGACAAAAGTCATAATTCCTGGGAACCCGAAGGAAACATACTCGATAAGAGTCTAATTGATATTTATAAAAAGCAAAATAAAGCGACGGCAACTCATCGAAAATCGACTCAAGCTGTTGAAGAACCAATTATTGAGAAGAAAGAATCGGAACCGGAATCTGAACCGACACCCATCGATTATTGGTATCCACCGAGTGACCAAAAAGCGAAAGTTTCTATTACGGATATCACATCGGATAATGTTACAATAACAATTCGCGAGTTTATTTAGTTTCAAAGACAAGAAAGGAAATCTTTATTTTATAAATTGAATGTCAGACAAAATTAATGTGCGTGTGTGTGAGTGTGATTTTGATAAATAATGTAAATTTGTTGTAAATTTTGTGAATAAAATCAATGTTTTGTTTATAAAAAAAAACTACGTGACAAAATCTATTGTTGAATAACGCAGACATGAATCGATTGTCGATGGATGTTAGGCAGAGATAGTTCTTGCGCGATAGCCGCTGCTGTATTCATAGAATCTTGTCGACTTGGATTGCTTAGACTATATTTATGTTGATTCGTGCAACGATAGTATTGAACGATACCAACGGGCCGAGATTTGAATGGAGTTGAACGAGGTATGTAACCGAGAGAATACAAACGATCATTATCGAGTTTACTCATGTATGTTCGAAAGAAATTCGGCTTTTGCCAACGGGTATGCCGACGAACAAGACAACGGTCGAGACTTTGAAACATTTCTCGTTGCACTTCGGAATTAATTAACGTATAGATCAAGGCCACAATTACTCCCTAGATTTGTTTTTGAAATAAACGTCAAAGAGAATTGAAAATGTTTTACTTGAAGCGATGATGACACCGTATGAACAGTTAAATGAATAAGAATCAAATTCGAGATTAATAATGGTTTAGTATTCCAAATGAAAAGAAAATAATGAATGCCAAAAACCGGAAGTAAAATCAATGTCGAACGTGTTAAACGACTAAATTGAGATTTATTCGATTTCATAGTTCTTTTTCTGCTCGTTATTTACCTATATTTAGCAAAACGCCTTCGATCACTGCATGCTGCTGTTCGATATGTTTTATTTAATTTTCGTGCTAGGAGAACGCAAATATAAACAAATATAATCGAATTAAACTAAAAAATTCAATGAAAACTCTTTCTATTTCTCGAAAAGAAAATCATCATCCTACGATTTGAAGGATCACATTTGGACCATGAAGAAGCCAATCATAAGTCGATGGTTCGAACCAACACGTATGCAAATCTGTTTTTGTTAAATAACGTGTTACATACGTAATGACGGTTAACATCAACGGAATAGCTAGAATAACAATTTGATTATTTTTTTTCTCGCTTAACAAAACGAATGATGTCGTTTATCTCAACTTACACCAACCGGTTAGTATATACCATCGAACTCGATCTTTATAAGCTTTAGCTCGTAATAAACGAAATAAATATAATGCTTCACAGAAAACAAACCAATGTGAAACACTACTATTGATATAATTCATAAGAATTGTAAATAATTTACAATCGAGTAACTAATTTCAAACGAAAATATATCGAAAGTGTTTTTATTATTTAATTACCTCATTTTCTTTGAAATAAGTTGTTGTTCGATTGCATGAATCAGTACGTGTGAAAACATTATGTTCGAAATAGCCTCGACTCATTCGAACTTCGGCATATAATTGAATAGCTGAACGAATGAGAAAGACAAGGAAAACATTCGCATGAAGAATATTTCGAGAACATTGCCTCAATCGACTAGAAAACAAGCTCATCAAAATAATTATTCAAAAGAAGAAAAATAACCTATTGCCAAGTAGAATTAATATTCCAAAAGTGAGAAGAACTATTGAAAGACCATTCGCACAAACAATAAAATATCGTCGAGTAACGATATATGTCGTTGGTAATGAAAATCCATTAGTCAGATTCTGAAAGAAAATATTGACTTTCGAAATCGTTTTATTTAATTTCTACGAACTGAATCAGTTGGTTCACTTGGTGTACAACCAATACATAAACCGTAATTCGCTCGATCTTCCCAACGAGAAGTATTCGTACATAAACGTGTCGCATAAACTAAACAATTCCTTTAGTTGTTTGTTTTTCTTTCATCGAAATATATCAAACCATCGACGCTCGCATCGGGGAAAACATCACGTGGACAGGATATTCTCTGTTGAATACCGGGTTCAGTTGGCGGCCAACAAGCAATCCGATCGAAATAGGCTGGACAATACGACGCTAAAAATCAATTCATTTCCGTGTTCTTTTTTTCGATTTTTTAATTTTAATTGAAATTACTATCAGTTTCATTGTATTTGGCTAGACAATCATCTCTCTGTTTGGCTGATGGTACTAGAATTGAATAGTCAATCGAGATGTATGTAGCTTGAGGGTGGTAGACAAGTCATTCTTACCTTTCGGCATCGTTGAGGGAAAAAAAAGAAACAAAATACAGACGTCGTTTCTGTTAGAATATTCGAATAGATTGTCGCTTTCTTTCTTCTGCTTTATGTCGTTATGATAATGTTATTCAAATGAAAATGTTCAGCACGTCGACGGAACTCAGTGTGATTAAATCATCGACATTCAGATTCCTACTAGGTGATTATTATCAAGAATTTCAGCGGAAACTGATTCGTGCATAGTTTGATTTAGCTGGATCTATATATATGCGTGTGCGCCGAGATCTTCAAGAAATGCAGCGAAATGTAATAAACAATATATGAATAATTAAGTAGTCATCGAAAAACTCGTTGTTTTTTTCTCTTGTTTATTGGACATATTAATATAAATGAGAATCTCCATGCTGGTCTTATTTCCTTCGAAGGCACTGAGGACAAAAGAAATCTAATTAACGCGAATTCATGTCAATCAAAATATTAATAAAAAGAAAATGAGATGCAATCTTATATCGAGGTGAGATTATATTTGAAAAAAAAAGACAGAAGAAGAAGAAGCAAATATGAACATGTACGAAAAGTTCACTTATCGTAACAACTACATTGAATACACAAATAAAAAGACAACAATAGATAAAATGAATATACAGAAGAAGAGTTATATAGATTTTTTTTTCTTTTCATTTTATGGTCACTGTTCATCTACTAGGGCTAAATGTTAGTTTTTATTTTTGTCTTCTAAATTTTAAAAAGCACCGGAATCCCAATGTGTTTATATTGACTAGGTAGAGTCAAAAAGAATCGATTGATTATTTCTCATTGTTTTCTTCGGGTTTGTTGTCATCATCCAATGGTGGAATATTTTCCGTTCGAACAGTTGTTGTCGTTGTTGTTTCGCCTCCGCTGCCAATACGTCGAATCGTTCGATATTCGGTTATGGTTTTTCCCGATGGTTTCGATGCGACAGATGACGGCGAATTGGGCGTCGATTGAGGAGCAGGTGATGCACGAGTAATAACTTGTTTACGATCACTTTCGACAGTAACTGATATATGAGTCAAACGTTCGGTTACTTCGAGCTAAACGAAAAAAAAACAAATCGATGATGAACACAATAAAACGAAAGAAAACAAACTTGAATCGGTGTTGGCGATTTTTCTTTTGTTTTAATAGGCGATTCGAGAGTTGCTGGCGTGCGTTCTTTGTGATCGGTGATGATTTTCATGATACCATCGGTTGATGTCGATTTTTTCGATGATTTTACAACAGGCGGCACGACGGTGACTGGCGATGATGGAGGATCGGCGATGCCAGCTTGAACGATTTCTGAAACTGAATAATTCGTTGGCGATGTGCTCGTTGTTTGTTCGATGACGACAGGTGTCGATTTCGGAACTGAATAAGGCGATTCGATCGTTGTTGTTTTTTGTACTTGAGAATAGATTGGTGTTGTTTGTTCAGTTTCGTTTTCATTCTCAGCCGATGGAATAATTGGTGCTTGACGTTTTTGTTTCGTACTTTCGGTTAATGATTCTTGACTTTGATGATGTTCTTCAATAAGAAGAGGACTCGTATGGCCCGGTGGTTTCGGCGCACGACGTTTCTTTGTTGTTGATGAACAATTCGATGTTTGAGATTGTGTATCAAAATTTGGATCATTCCAATAGGCATGAAGTGACGTATGAGATGTGATTAGATGCGATGGTGGACGTGCCGGTTGAAGTTGAACACTTGATGGGCGCTGAAAGCAAAAAAAAATATGAGATTATGTTCGAGTAAACGCACCAATTCATTACTTCGCTGGTATTTGCAGCGGCTTCCTGAGGTTCGACCGGTGCCTGATGAGGTGGTTGACTTTCCGAACGAACTCGATAGAGACGATCAAATGATTGGATTTGATTAGCCGAATATTTTGGATCTGAAAAACTATCAAATAATTTATCTTTGTCGTTTCTCTGAATTTACCAGATCTTAGATAGACTAAATTCAATTCATTTGTTTTACATTCAGCTAGTGAAAGTCCGAGTAATAAAGGTTTTTCAGGTCTCGATGGAAGAGACAATGAATATCGAGCTGAATCTTTGTATTTCTTTTGTTTACATATTCGTTCTTTGATTTCATACAAAGGTAAATTTGGATCGACACGTAAGAGAATTTTTTGTCCATCAGGTAGATTAATTTGTAAACGAACAGTAATCTTAAGTAAAACAAGAATAAAACAGAAACAAAAAACATACGTATTTATTTTTACTTCGAATGGTTGTGCTTTATGTTTTGCTGACGATTGAGATTGTGGTGTCTCCTTAGGAAGGAGACTTATAGCTGAAGAACCTAGAGCACACAGAATAATCAAGTAGAAAAAGAGAGAGTGAGTGAGAATAATTGTTAATGTACCGTTGATTTGAGGTAATTGACAGCTACGAACTAGAAAACGAGAGCAAAAAAAGACGATTTTTTTATTCGATTTTAATTGGATTCGAACGTACTAATTTGTCCAACGGATTGATTGGCCTTGAAATGAATAACATGTTGATTGGAATCCAATACGACGAGCGAATAACCGCTCGGATTAAGTTTGTTTAATGATGAAGCTTGTACTAACAAGTCGATCATTGGTGTACTAGACAAGTTAAGAAGAAGAAGAAAAACCGATGTTATTTGTTGTTGAAATAAGTTTCTTATTTATTTGTTTTACTTGGGATCAACACTAATAACTGATGGTACGCCATTAGGTAAAATAAGTGTTAATTGTAATTTACCAGCTTGTTCTGGTACTTGTTGTTGATGATAAAGAAGCTGATGATGAGCTGGACTTTGATCCAATGTCGGCGTCATCATCAATAAAAATGATTAATAATAGATTTCAATTAAAAAGAAATCTACAGAAGCCAAGAAACAGAAAAAAAAATGAAGAAGTCATTGATCATTTCTCAATAGGGAGAAACAAATGGCAGAGAACGAAATAATCAAATCCCATTACGCATTCTTTCTATTATCTGATGCTATTTCATCGTGTTCTCACGAAAAGAGAAGAAAAAAAAACGAGCACATAAACACAGACACTGTTTCTATTGACACAGTCGAATTCGATTTGCTTGTAACAACACGACGAGTCTTGTTCTTCTCGCGTTTTTTTTTCTATCTACACGTATAACATATATACAATAATAAGATCGAAAATAGTCAAATATCTCTATTTACTCGACGGGATTTTTTTTCCTTTTCTTCCTTCTACTCATACTCTCACCATCGAATATACATATACGTATATTTCTTCGGTCTAGTTTTTTCTCTCTCTCTCTCTCCCTCTTTCTCTTCTAATAATCGAGCTTGTAGAATAAACTGCTGAGGCTGATACGAAGGTGTTATTGTTTTTTTTTATGATTATAGACAACTGATAGGAAAGGCGAAAAAAGAAAATACAAGAAACGACCCTGATCAATAGTTTCTCTCCTCTCGCTCTTCGTATTGATTGTTTAGGGATATTCTTAGTTCGTCCTCGGAATGATGATATAGCGCGTGTGTATGTCAATTATTGAGGCCATCGTTGTATGTATTTCCACACTCTTTCACTAGATCGTATGACGTCATAGAATGTTTACATAATTTGATCATCATTTCTCACGTAATCAACACTGAATTTGAACTGATACAATAGATTAGTTTCTTTTTTCTCAGAGACGTGTCTCATTTCAATGGCTTCACTCATATGAATAGGAATAATATAACAAAGAGAGAAGAAGAAAAAAAAATAGTTACTGGTCCAACTGTTACTCTCGTGCAGTTTTTTTTTCTCGTCTTCTTCTAATGTTCAAATCGAGCCATTATTGTAAGAGACTCGAAGTGATTATTAATAAAGGCTAATTTGACAGTTTGACCGATGACCTATTGAAGAAAAAAAAACGTGTCATGATCCAAATCCGTCTACCTCAACTGGTCAGGAAAAAGAAAAAAAACTTATGCCTTTTATGTTCCTACGATTCTGAATAATGATGAACGAGAGACGAGAATGAGAATGAGACTGATGACGACGACAACGATGACGATGACGACGAACACAAGAGGTCTAAAGTAGTTGCATGTATATATATGCGTAATCAGCAAAAGAGGAAAAAAAGAGAAGAAGAAGAAGACGAAGAAGAGGACGACGACGACGGCGATGATGATGATGAAGGAAAAAATGTTATGCCAGCATTCAACAGCGACCAACTATCGTCACCGTTGGTAGAAAAATATGAAGGCAGGGCACACAAGCGTATGGAAAGAGGGCGAGAGCAAGAAAAAAAAATGTATACGGTTGTAATAGTCAGTCGTCAAAAATTGATCTCGTCTGTGACTCTATAACAGCGAATATGCACGACACCCATGAGATTAAATCTTTCTGTTCCGTTCTGCGCATCGACAGTATGACAAAAAATGAGAAAAAGTAATGTCAATGATATGTATATGTACATCACGCAACTCTTACATTCAAGCTCGAGTCAATCCTATTAACAGTATTCTCCATCTAGTAGCTATATGGAAACAAAAATGAAAATGCAAATCATATGGAGATCGTCTTCTTCTTCTTTTTCACTTGATTATTTTCTGTTCAGTTCCATGGAGAATAATAAAATAATGACTAAATTTATATTAGAGTTTGTATGTATATTTGCGTTCGTTTTTTTTTGTTTTGCTTTTTTCAATCCCAAGAGATAATAATTTAAAAAAATAGAGAACATGAAAAAAAAGTTTCAGGAAGAAGACTGGTTAAATCAAATGGATCAGATTTTTAAAAAAATCAAAGGTTAATCAAGACAGAAAATGGTGAAAAGTGATTGATAATCAAAATTTAAAGATTTGGGTCATTAGAAACATTAGTAACGACTTCATAGAATTTTTGTGCAACTTCATCAACATTTTTGGGTGTTATAGCACAAACATTAATACGACCACTACTCATTATATAAATATGATGTTGTTGAACTAAAACTTGACATTGACGAGGACTAAGACCCGTGTATGCAAACATGCCTTGAAAAATCAAACGAAAACATTTTTTTGTTTTTGTTTTTGTGTTCACATTCGTTTTACCTGTTTGTTGAATAATATGTTCCCAACTACCGGGTGTACCTAATTGTTTTAATTTATTATAGAATGATTGTCTCATTGAAGCAATACGTTCATACATCGCACGAACATTATTTTTCCATTCGCCGAATAACGTCGGATTGTTTAAAATAGTTGCAACGATATAAGCACCATGTGCTGGTGGATTTGAATAATTTCGTCGAATGACTGTTGACATTTGCGTACGAAATTTCGGTATGACATCGCGTGAATCGAAGACACCAACTAGATGACCAACACGTTCGCAATATAAACTAAAGTTTTTAGCAAATGATTGCGCAACAAATAATTCTAATTTCGCTTCATGAGCAAAATAACGAATAGCCCATGCATCTTGATCGAGATCACCAGTTGAAAAGCCTTGATAAGCCATATCAAAGAATGGTACTAATTGACGTGCTTTGCAAACTTCAGCAATACGAATCCATTGTTCATGCGTTGGATCACAACCAGTTGGATTGTGCTTCAAAAAAGAAAACAACGAAATTCGTTCGATTGATTGAAGATTTACAAAACAAAAAGAATGCTTACAGCACAAGCATGAAGGAGAATAACAGATTTTTCTGGTGCACTTTCAAGATCAGCAATGAGACCATCGATATCGAGATTGAGTTTTTCTTTATTCCAGTAACGATATTTTCGAACTTCGAAACCAGCTGCTTGCAAAATGGCTTCGTGATTTCCTGTTAACAAATAAACATACAATTTAGAAACAAAAAAACTTGAAAATATTGTCGTCTATTGTTACCCCATGTTGGTGCTGAAATATAACCAACATTAAAGCCATTTCGAGCGAGAAATTCTAAGCCGATACGAAGTGCACCAGTGCCACTCAATGATTGAATTGAACAAGCACGATTTTCTACAATAGCTGGTGATTGTTCACCGAGAACTAATTTAACACAAGCCGTACAGAATGCATCGAGACCAGTGACTTTCAAATAAGCTTTTGTTAATGTTAAATCTTGTGCCATTTGTTGTTCAACTGAACGAACAACCGGCAATGTTAATGTCTTGCCATTTTCGTCTTGATAAACTCCAATACCTAGATTGACTTTCGATGGATTTGCATCTTGATTATAAAGTTCAGTTAAATGAAAGACTTCAATTGGTGGATCAGTAGGAATATTATTGAATAGACCCATAATAGTTTTGATTATCTCGTCAATACCAATAAACACAAAGTGAAAAAGAACGAATAAAAAAGAGAATATCTACAACATTTTATTTCATCAATCTCGAACCACACCTGCTTATGTTGACATTAAAAAGCGAAGCTTTTACAAAAATATGACCCTCAAAAGTTTTTATTTACCTGGTAGATGAATTAGTTCTTAGGATAAACTTTAGGCTTGTCTCTGTCTTATGGGGCAATAATACGCCATTTTCGTTTCAAATGTCTTTATTGTTTTTACTAGTTTTGTTCTCTATCAATAAGATGTTTCGTAAATAAAAGATGTCGCCAATTAATGTAATCAACGCTTGTTGACTGCTCGCTGCGTGATATATAAATGGGTCAAATAGGGACAATAATAATAATCACCTGTGTTAAATACCACTCTAACGAATTCACACTAAAAGCATGTTCGTATAGTCGAAGTCCAAAGTTAACGAAATGCAATAGAGTATAATGCACATGCATATATTCTTCTTCGTTTCTGTTCTACTTTATCATACACATGTAAAATGTATGAATACTTTTGAGTTATCGAAAAGAAAAGTTAATTTTGCTTGTGTGTGTACTTTCTTTCGTTCTCTCTTTCTCTTTTTTGTTAGATTTTTTTGCTAGTATAGCTTTATTGCGTCGTGAGTGCATCCAATACACTTAGACTCAGTTTTCGATAATATCTGTCTAAATAATCATACCTATTTGTTTGCTAAAGTGCTTTGTTCTGTTTCGTCTCTGATGATTTTACTCGTTATATAAATATGGAGGTTTTAAGCGCATTTTGTATATTTTAAGAAATCATTTTTAACCATGGCTAGAAGAGAACGAAATCTAAAACGTCGACGTATGATATTTATATCTATTAATTATGTTTGCTTTAAGGACATATTTATATTTATTAGAGTCAATTGCTGATAAATACATGTTAAAATTTCTTGCTCAAAGCAAAATCGATCTGAAAGGCAAGGTAAGTGGGTTTGTTTTTATGTTCGATCGTCTCTTTCATTTCTTATCCGTCTAGCAAACCGAAATCATAAACCTAAATTCGAGTTTTATTACTGAAAATAAAGCAGATTCTATTGATCTTTTGAATTCAACTCTTGATTTATCACACTCTACAATTGTCTAAATACCTGTTGATGAACAAATTTGAATATTTGGAAAATAAATTTATGCATATGTATATATAATTATGTTGTTTTTCTGTTAAATAAATGAAATGTGGTATGTTGTTTTTGCAAATAATCAATTTTATTCCATTTTATTTTTCAAAAGCATTGCTTTTTTTTTGATATTATAACCTATTGAGTAGTAAAAAAAGCGTATTGTATAAGGGGACGGCGGCGAATTATATATGCGTGCAAAAAACGAAACAAACAACAGAGAAAGAAAGAAGTTATGTTTCTGTTTAAATGTGAGATATAACAAAAGAAAAAAAAAGACAAGGCAAGAAAAGAAAACGAACTCATGTGTGAAGGGATAAACAAACTGAAAAGAAAGTCATTTAAAGTTGAGGTCGTGGTTCAATAGTAAGACGTGCTGAACATTCGGATGATCCAGCAGCATTTGAGGCAGTACAAGTAAATAGACCTTGATCTTCCATAAATACTTCCGAAATATAAAGTAAACTACGATTGGCTTCAGTGAAGATTTGAAAATCCGGTGAATCACGAATAAGTTCGCCGTCACGATACCAAGATACTGTTGGTGCTGGATCACCACGTACTTCAACTTCGAATCGAACTTGTTCGCCTTCGTATGTTGTTAGATTACTAAAACCAACAACGAATTCAGGCACTTGCATAGAATCTAAAAAACGAATAAATCAAATGATCAATTCGAACAAATACACGAATTTCGAATCGACGTACGATCAACTTTTAATGTTGCTGTTGTAGCTGTTGTTCCAACAGGATTTGAAACAACACATTTATAAAGTCCTAAAAGGTAGAACAATCGTCGAATGTTAGAGCAAAAAACGGCAATTGAATAAAAGCTAATAATTTACCTTCATCTTCTGCATAGGCTTCCAAGATAAATAATTGATGTTTCGTACCATCGGATTTCGGTTTGAAGAATTTCGATGGTTTAATTTGCCATTCAGATGTTCCTTTGTACCATTTAACATCCGATCCTAAATCGAATCAAATCGTTTTCAATTCTCGATTCTCTCATTGATTAAAATCAATAGTTTTCTTACCAAAACTCGCCGGTATAATACATTCGAATGTTGCTGATTCTCCTTCTTTAACTCGTAGATCTTCTAGTGGTTTTTCTAAGTATGGCACTTTGTGAATCAATTTCGGATCGTCAACAATCGATGCTTTCTTCGCACCTGGTCCACGTGGTACAACCGTTAAAGTAAATCGTGTATTAGCTTTGCCGACAGAGTTTTCTGCGACAGCTTCGTATTGACCACTATCAGCTGGTAAAGCTTCGAAGAGAAGCAATGTAAATACATCGCCTTCTTGTATAGCACGAAAACGTTTGTCATTGAGGTTAACAGGTTCATCTTCCTGCAGAAGCAAAAACAAAAACAAAAAATAGACCTAGATAGTTTAAGAACAGGACAACGTACGCGATAGAAGGCCACTGTTGGAAATGGTTCGCCTTCAACACGACATTGAAAGCGAACAGGATCACCGGAAAGAATTTCGGTATCATGTGGAGCATCAAGAAATCTTGGTGTTTGATCTTCAGCAATGACTAAAAATTGAACGAAATTTATTTATTATCAATCATTTGTCTTCTTTCAATAGAACATACTTGGTGAAATACGTATTGCTGCTTGACATTGTCGAATACCAATTGGATTGAATAATTTCACCGTGTATAAACCAGAATCGATAATAAATGCATGTTTAATTGTAAGTGTACTTGTTGTTGGTGTGGTAATAATTTTAAAGTCTTCGGAGTCTTCAACCATGAAACCATCACGATACCAAGATACAGTCGGCGCTGGATCACCAGTAAATTCAACGCTAACGCTAACTTTCGAACCCTCTGAAAAAGAATTTTGTCATGGAAATTTAAAAAAAAAACAAAATAGAAAAGTTTGTTTTAACAAACCTTTGACTTTCAATGGTAATAATTGTTTAGTAAAGTTAGGTGCGTCACCTTGTTTTTCAACTGTTTGACGCCATGACATACGATCTGTGAGTTTCGAATGTAATGGATGTAATGATCGATCAACCGATGGTCGACGAGCTTGATCATCAACTAAACAAAATCAAACATATCAACAATTTCCAAATTTTATCTTTTTTTGTTAGCTCACTTGATTCTCGTTGTCGAAGTTGTGCACGTAATCTCAAACGTTCTTCAATATCAACATCAAATGAATCATCAATACCCGTTTCTACACCGCCAGGTGTCTTCGAAAGAACTGAACGATAATCTTGTCGTAAACGTAGATTAAGTGTAGCAACACTTTCAACTTGACCAAGTGCATTCTTGGCTGTACAACGAACGGTACCGGCATCGTATTGACGTGTATGTGGAATATCAAGAGAATGAACAAGACCATCATAGACGAGTTTATATCGACTACCATTAAATACATCGGTACCATTGATTGACCAAGTAACACGTGGACGTGGATGTCCATCGACTTTAGCAATAAATTTAGCATTATCACCTTCATCAACCGAAATATCTTCCAAAGGCATAATGAATTCAGGTATTTTCGGTTCTTTTTCTTGAACTTTCTCTTCTAAACCAATCATACTAGCTGTATATTTGATTTCATCTTCTAACATTTGTAATTTCGAAACACCTTCCATGCCTTCAGGTAATTGTGTATTATAGATAATCGAACGTTTCGGACGACATTTTAATTCTGCTCGTGTACGATCTTCACCGTAGGGATTCGTTGCAACACATTCATAGATACCATCATCTTCAGCAAATGTCCAAAGAAATTGTAATGAAACATCGGCAAAATCATAACGAGGAATCATTCTCGATGCATGATGAAGAACTTTACCATTCTTAAACCATTGTACACGCATCATTGGATCGCGTACAGGTATTAATTTCGCTTCGAACATGCAAGGATCGTCTTCGTTTAAGTTCAAATGAGATTTAAGATGAACTTTGAATTTCGGTGGTTGTGGACGATCTTTACTGTACATTTCTTCTTCGGGAAATTCTTCTAAACTACCTGGTACAGCACTAAGAACTTCGTCAGGTAAAACTTTCAATCCTCGTCGTTTGACTTCATCAAGTGGATTTTCACCTTTCTTCGGACGTTTCGGTAATTTATATAGTTCTTCAGGTTTAATTTCAGGTGGTTTCACTGGAATAGTCATATATTTCGATCGAATATCTTCTTCAGGTAATCCTGGTACTTTCGATAATTGTTGAGGTCCAAATTGTGGCGTATCTTTTGGCAATTGACTAGCTTCAGACAATGGAATAACTGTCACTTTACATTTTGTTACACATGTACCAGCTGGACTCGTTGCTGTACATTGAAACCAGCCGGCGTCAGTTAATTTAGCCGTACGAATATAGAGAGTTGTTTTTGGTCCTTCGAATTCGACTTTGTATTCTCGATTGGGTACAAGAGGTTGTCCATCTTTTTCCCAAGCAACTGTCGGCTCAGGAAAACCTTGTGCACATGCATCAAGTTTCGTATCTTGTCCTTCGATAATAATAATATTATAAAGTTGTTCAATGAAATACGGTGGAATATTAGCACCACGTGGTACAACAGTCAGATGAACTGTAAATGGTGCTTCACCATATTTATTCTTCGCTACACATGTATATTCAACAGTCGGTCCTAGTTTAGGATTACGAACTAATAATGAATGAACGCCACCTTCGTTGATAACATCAACATGCTCGCCATCATTCGGTTTCAATGGTACACCATTACGAAACCATTGTAGAGTTGGTTCAGGTCGACCAGCTGGGATGTAATCAAGACGAACTAATTGTCCTTCAGGTACTTCTTGATCGGGCGGTACTTTAATGAAGTATGGTTTTTGTCCATCATCAGCATCGACTGGTTTCAACACTGGTTCTGAACCGAGTGCTGGCGGATGCTGTGGCGTTTTTCGAAGACCAGTAAATTTAACTAATGGAGTTTCTTCGATATTGGCAGTTGGCGCAATTCGTAATGTACATTTTGTTGAAACTTCACCAGCAACATTTCGAGCTACCATTTTGTATGTACCTGAATCAGCTGGATGAACAGGATAGATAGTTAAACGAACAACACCAGATTTCGGTTCATATTCAGGTATAAAACGTTGTGAAACAGTCAACGGTTTACCGTCTTTGAACCAATTGATAGTTGCAGCTGGATGTGCGTCGACATTACAAATAAGTTGTGCTGGTTTCGATTCATCGATATCTTGATCGACGAGTTCTTTAATTAAACGAATCCAAGGTGCGAGATTTTCTCGACCTGGTACTGAATCTTGCGGTTTAAGAATCGGTGTTTCGAATTTACCGAATTTACTCGGTGGAACAAATGGTCGTTCGTCGATAGCGGGTGTCGCTTCGACATTGACTTGACCAGTTGTTTCATCTTTACCAACAGGATTTTCGACATGAACTGTATATCGGCCGGTATCAGTTGTTGGTCGTGCTGAATCGATGTATAATGTTGCTGTACGCGTATTGATATCGTAATTAATCTTGTATCGATTTGATTCAGGTAGAGGTTGACCATCTTTACGCCAAGTAAATTTACCCATTGGATAACCGGCATCGATGATACTTTTCAAGACAATCGGTTGAAATTCTGTGAGATTAACATTATTCATTGGAACGAGAACTTTAGGTGGACGAAGTGGTTGTCGTTCATTATCGAGATTACCGAGACTGTCGGGTCGATTTTCTAATGGACGGAAATGTTCAGGTCCAATAAACGAACGTGTATCAACGCCAGCCACCGGTTGAATCGTTAGATTACAACTTGTTTCATCTGAACCAACTGGATTCACAGCACGAACTGTATAGTTACCAGTATCTTCTGGACGTGAATTGAGAATTTGTAATGTAATAATACGAGTTGGTATATCGTATTTCGTTTTGTATCGATTACCTTCGAGAAGTGGTTGACCATCTTTCAACCATGTAAATGTTGCCATTGGTACGCCTGCATCGATGGTCGATGTGAGTACAACAGGCATTAATTCTTCGATGACACAATCAGCGAGTGGTACGATGACACGTGGTGGTCGTTTCACTTCGGGTACTTCTGGTTGATCGGGTTTTGTCGTTGGTGGAATTGGATTCAATTTACGTAGTTTATCGGGTGTTGTTGGTAATTCACCAGGATTAGGAGGTCTGAGTGTAAGTGGTCGTTTTCGTGTACCTTCGGGTTGTTTTCGAGGTGATTTACCACTTGGAACTTTTCCTTTACCTTCATCGCCAGGTGGACCTGGTAGAAGACCAAGTGCACCAGCAGTTTGATCTTGACCAGCTGGATTTGTAGCAACAACGAGATATTCACCGACATCTTCTGGTTGAACGTTATCGATTTGTAAGAGAACTTGTTTTGTGTCTGGATTATATCGAGTACGAATTTTATTCGATGGTTGTAATGGTTGATTATCTTTAAACCATGCGAAGTCAGGTGTTGGTCGACCAGTAATAGTAGCTTTGAGAAGAACAGGCGTGCCACGTTTGACTTTCTTATTTTCTAATGGTACAATGACTATCGGTGGTTCCATTCTTTGTAAATCAGCTGGTGCTGGTGGTGGTGCTTTCACTGACAATGGTGCTGTCGGTTCAAACGGCTGTGCGGGAGCTCCTTCATCGATTGATGGTACTGGTTGAATTGTTAATTTACATGATGTTTCATCCGAACCAACTGGATTGACAGCACGAGCTGTATAAGTACCTTGATCAGCAGGTCGACCGCCAATGATTTGAAGAGTAAGAATTTGATTCGGTATATCGTATTTCGTTGTATATCGTGTACCTTCACTAAGTGGTTGACCATCTTTATACCAAGTAAATGTTGCCATAGGTGAACCAGCATCAATCTTTGTCGTGAGAATAATTGGCATGAGTTCTTCAATAATATAATCAGTTAAATGTACGATAACACGTGGTGGTCGTTGTTGACCTGGTTTCTCTGGTGCATTTGGCATATCAACGCCAGGTACAAGTTTAATTGGACGTTTGCCTTGATCTTCAGGTTCTTTTTGTTTTGGAGCTTGTCCTCTTGGAATCTTTCCTTTACCTTCATCGCCAGGTGGACCTGGTAGAAGACCAAGTGCACCAGCAGTTTGATCTTGACCAGCTGGATTTGTAGCAACAACGAGATATTCACCGACATCTTCTGGTTGAACGTTATCGATTTGTAAGAGAACTTGTTTTGTGTCTGGATTATATCGAGTACGAATTTTATTCGATGGTTGTAATGGTTGATTATCTTTAAACCATGCGAAGTCAGGTGTTGGTCGACCAGTAATAGTAGCTTTGAGAAGAACAGGCGTGCCACGTTTGACTTTCTTATTTTCTAATGGTACAATGACTATCGGTGGTTCCATTCTTTGTAAATCAGCTGGTGCTGGTGGTGGTGCTTTGACTTGAACGGGTGTGATATCTTCTGGTTTGATTGTTAGAGTAGCACTTGTTTGATCTTGACCAACTGGATTTACAGCGTGAACAGTGTATTTGCCTTGATCATCAGGTCGTGCATGAAGAATTTGTAGAGTCAATACTCGACTTGGTATATCATATTTCGTGGTATAACGAGTACCTTCACTAAGTGGTTGATCATTTTTGAGCCAAGTAAATGTTGCCATCGGTGAACCTCCATCGATTGTTGTCGAAAGTATAATTGGCATTTCTTCTTCGACAGTACCATCTTTTAATGGTACAATGACTTTCGGTGGTCGTTGTTCGCCTGGTTTCTCTGGTGCCAATGGAACATCGACGCCAGGAACAACTTTCAATGGACGTTTGCCTTCGGGTACATCACCTTTATCATCAGCAGGTGCAACCTTCAATGATCCAGTAGTTTGATCTTTACCCGCTGGATTCGTAGCAACAACTGTATACGGACCAAGATCTTCGGGTTGAACGTTATCGATTTGCAAGAGAACTTGTTTGGTGTCTGGATTGTATCGAGTTCGAAAACGTGGTGATGGTTGTAATGGTTTGTTATCTTTGAACCATACGAAGTCGGGTGTTGGTCGACCAGTAATAGTTGCTTTGAGAAGAGTTGGAGCATCTTCTTTGACAGTTTTATTTTCCAATGGAACGATGACTTTTGGTGGTTCCATTTTTTGTAGATCAGCTGGTGCTGGTGGTGGTGCTTTGACTTGAACGGGTGTGATATCTTCTGGTTTGACAGTTAGATTTCCACTAGTTTCATCCGAACCAACAGGATTGACAGCTTTAAGAGTATACGTTCCTTGATCATCCGGTTTCGTAGCAAGAATTTGAAGAGTAAGAACTTTGCTTGGTACATCATATTTCGTGATGTATCGTGGCGTTTTCTTGAGTGGTTTACCATTCTTAAGCCAAGTAAATGTAGCCATAGGTGAACCAGCATCGACTGTCGTTGTAAGAATGACTGGCATACTTTCGTCAATCGTACCGTCTTTCAATGGCACGAGAATACGAGGTGGTCGTTGTTCGCCTGGTTTCTGTGGTGTAATTGGAACATCGACACCTGGCACGATTTCTACGGGACGTGTATCGTCCGGTGCGACATTCAACGATCCTGTTGTTTGATCTTGTCCAGCGGGATTCTTAGCAACAACTGTGTATTTACCAATATCTTCTGGTTCAACACTATCGATTTGTAAAAGAACTTGTTGTGTGTCTGGATTATAACGTGGAGTTAATCGAGGTGATACACGTAACGGTTTGGTATCTTTCAACCAAGTAAAATCTGGTGTTGGTTTACCAGTGATCGTTGCTTTCAAAAGAACAGGTAAGCCTTCTTTGACTGTCTTCTCTTCCAACGGTACGATGACTTTAGGTGGTTCCATTTTTTGTAGATCAGTCGGTGTTGGTGGTGGTGCTTTCACTTCGACTGGTGTAATTTCTTCTGGTTTAATCGTTAGTTCAGCAGTTGTTTCATCTGAACCGAGAGGATTGACAGCTTTAACCGTGTATGTGCCTTGATCATCAGGTCGTGCATGAAGAATTTGTAAAGTAAGGACTTTGCTTGGTATGTCGTATTTAGTTGTGTAACGTGTACCTTCATTGAGTGGTTGATCATTTTTGTGCCAAGTGAATGTTGCTGTTGGTGAGCCAGCATCAATAGTTGTTTTTAATACAATTGGCATTTCTTCTTCAACAACCGTATCGATTAATGGTACAAGAACACGTGGTGGACGTTGTTCTTCTGGTTTTTCTGGTGCAGCTGGAATATCAACACCGGGAACAACGTTCAATGGACGTTTCTTATCTTCGGCTGGTGGTTGATCACCTGGTTGTTTTGGTTTAACAGTTAACTTTCCAGTTGTTGAATCTTTGCCAGCTGGATTAGTTGCTTCGACTGTATAATTACCAACGTCTTGTGGACGAACGTTATCAATCTGTAAGAAGACTTGATTTGTTTCGGGACTATAACGAGTTCGAAAACGAAGTGATGGTTGTAATGGTTGATTATCTTTGAACCAAGCGAAATCAGGTGTTGGTTTGCCAATAATTGTAGCTTTGAGAAGAACTGGTGTATTCTCAGGTACTTCTTGATTTTCAATTGGTACAATAACTTTTGGTGGCTGCATTTCTTGTAGATCTTGTGGCGATGGTGGTGGTGCTTTGACTTCCAATGGTTTGACTTCTTTCGGTTGAACTGTCAATTTCGCAGTTGTATCCGCTTTGCCTGATGGATTGACAGCTTGTAATTTGTACGTACCTTGATCTTCTGGACGTGTATCCAAAATTTCTAAAGTAACAACTTTAGTTGGAACATCGTACGTAGTTCGATAACGTGGAGTTGCTTCCAATGGTGTGTCATTCTTAAACCAAGTAAGCTAAAAACAAATGACAAAAGATAATTTTGATATTCTATTTCAAAAAATAAAAAAACAACATACTGTTGCCATAGGTGAACCGGCATCAACTGTGCTTGAAAGAATGGCCGGCATTTTTTCTTCGATAGTTCCGTCTTTCAATGGTACGATGATACGTGGTGGACGTTTTGTACCAGGTGCTTCCTTCGGTGGTTGAACATCAATACCAGGAACGATATCGACTGGTCGTTTTTCGTCTTCAGTTGGTTTCTTAGGAGCAACTGTTAATTTACCACTGGTTTGATCTTGACCAGCCGGATTCTTAGCGACAACTGTGTATTGTCCAACGTCTTGTGGTTGAACATTGTCAATTTGCAATAATACTTCGTTGGTTTCGGGATTGTAACGTGTTCGAAGACGTGGTGATGGTTGTAATGGTTTATTATCTTTGAACCAAGTAAAATCTGGCGTTGGTTTACCAATGATAGTTGCTTTAAGCAAGACAGGTGATTTTTCTGGTACTTCTTGATTTTCAATGGGTACGACAACTTTTGGAGGTTGCATTTGCTGTAGATCTTGTGGAGCTGGTGGTGGTGCTTTGACTTCTAATGGTTTTTCTTCTTTTGGTTGTTTCGATGGTTGAATTGTTAATTTAGCAGTTGTATCAGCTTTACCCAATGGATTCGTTGCTTGAAGTGTATAGGTACCAGCGTCCGATGGACGTGAATCAAGAATTTCCAATGTAAGAACTTTACTAGGTATGTCATAGGTTGTTGTGTATCGTGTACCTTCTGTCAATGGTTGACCATTCTTCGTCCAATTGAACTAAACGAATAGGTGAAATGAATGTTTATTAGAAAGAAAAGTGTAAATTTTCCTACTGTAGACATTGGAGAACCGGCATCGATTGTTGATGAAAGAATGATGGGCATTTCTTCTTCGATGACAGTATCTTTAAGAGGTACGAGAACTTTGGGTGGACGTTTAGCACCAGGTGTTTCAGCTGGTGGTTGAATATCGACACCGGGAACGATATTCAATGGTTTCTTATTTTCTTCGGTTGGTTTCTCTGGTGCAACAGTCACATTGCCACTAGTTTGATCTTGACCAGCTGGATTCTTAGCGACAACCGTATATTGGCCAGCGTCTTCAGGACGAACATTATCAATTTGAAGTAATACTTGATTTGTATCTGGATTATATCGAGTTCGAAGACGTGGCGTTGGTTGTAATGGTTTGTTATCCTTGAACCAAGTGAAGTCTGGTGTCGGTTTACCGGTAATTGTTGCTTTGAGAAGAGCAGGTTTGCCTTCTTTAACAGTTTCATTTTCTAATGGTACGATTACTTTTGGTGGTTGTTGTTGTGTCAAATCTTCTTTCGTTGGTTGGGGTGCTTTAGCTTCCAATGGTTTGTTTTCCTTTGGTTGTTTCGATGGTTGAATGGTTAATTTCGATGTAGTATCGACTTTTCCGGATGGATTTGTTGCTTGAGCAGTATACGTTCCTTGATCTTCTGGACGTGTATCAAGAATTTCTAAAGTTAACACTTTACTAGGTACATCGTATGTTGTCGTATATCGAGGTGCTTCTTTCAATGGTTGTCCATTCTTCAACCAAGTGAACTAAACGAAAATCGGTTAATCAACATAAGAGAGAGAGAGAGAGAGGAATAACTTACGGTTGCCATTGGTGCACCGGCATCGATTGTTGATGATAAAATGACAGGCATTTGTTCTTCAATAACTGTGTCTTTGAGCGGTACAACAACTTTGGGTGCACGTTTAGCACCTGGTGCTTCTTTGGGTGGTTGAACATCGACACCTGGGACGATATTCAATGGTTTCTGATCTTCTTCAGTTGGTTTTTGAGGTGCAATAGTTAATTTAGCGCCAGTTTGGTCTTGACCAACTGGATTCTTCGCAAGAACTGTGTATTGACCAGCATCTTCTGGACGAACATTATCAATTTGTAATAGAATTTGTTGAGTAGGTGCATCATAACGTGATCGAAGACGATTTGATGGTGTCAACGGTTTATTATCTTTGAACCACGTAAAATCTGGTGTTGGTTTACCAGTAATTGTTGCTTTGAGAAGAACAGGTGAATTTTCTTCGACTTGTTCTTCTTTCAATGGCACAACTACTTTCGGTGGTTGTTGTTGTGTTAAATCTTCTTTCGTTGGCTGTGGAGCTTTGACTTCCAATGGTTTATCATCTTTCGGTTGTTTTGGCGGTTGAATTGTTAATTTAGCAGTTGTTTCAACTTTGCCAGATGGATTGACGGCTTGTAATGTATACGTGCCTTGATCGTCTGGACGTGGAGTCACAATTTCCATTGTTAGTACTTTACTAGGTACATCATACGTTGTCGTATATCGAGGTCCTTCATTTAATGGTTGTCCGTTCTTCAACCAAGTGAACTAAACGAAAATCGGTTAATCAACATAAGAGAGAGAGAGAGAGAAATAACTTACTGTTGCCATTGGCGCACCAGCATCAATTGTTGTTGAAAAGATAACAGGCATAAGTTCTTCGACTGTCGTATCTTTCAATGGTACAACAACTTTTGGTGCACGTTTCGCTCCTGGTGCTTCTTTTGTTGGTTGAACATCAACACCTGGTACAATCTTCATTGGTCGTTTTTCTTCCTCTTCTTCTGGCGAAGTTTCTTCGGGTATAACTGTTAATGTTGAGCGTGTTGTTTCTTTTCCAGCTGGATTCGTTGCAATAACTTCATATTGACCTGCATCTTGTGGACGAACATCATTGATTTGTAAGAGAACTTGATTCGTTGGAACATCGTATTGAGTTCGAAGACGATTCGATGCCAACAATGGTTGTCCATCTTTAAGCCAAACAAACTAAAAGAAAGTCAAATCACGTTCATATAATTTCAAGTAGAATTTTATCGAAAAGTTACATTAGGTGTTGGTTTGCCAGTAATCGTAGCTTTGAGAAGTACAGGTGCTCCTTCTTCAGTTTCTTCGTTGTCTAAAGGTACAACAACTTTCGGTGGTTGTGGTTGTTGTAATTCTTCTTTCTTCGGTGTCGGTGCTTTCACTTCCAATGGAGCTAAATGTTCAGGTTGTATGAATGGTCGTGTATCGATCGACGGGATCGGTTTGACATTCAATGATGTCGATGTTTCATCGCTACCACTTGGATTTGTTGCACGAACTGTATAGTTACCAGTATCTTCTGGACGTGAATTGAGAATTTGTAATGTAAGTGTCTTAGTTGGAATATCGTATTTCGTTGTATATCGATTGCCTTCGCTAAGTGGTTGATTGTCTTTGTACCAAGTAAATGTTGCCATAGGTGCACCAGCATCGACATTTGTTGTAAGAAAAACGGGTGACAATTCATCGACATCAACGGTTGATAATGGTTGGAGAACTTTTGGTGGTCGTTGAACTTCAGGCACTTCTTCTTCTTGAGGTTTTTCGGATAATGGTACTTGATTTAATTTACGTAATTTTTCAGGTAGAGCATCAATGCCAGGAATAATCTCCAATGGTCGTTTTGGATGTCCTTGTGGACGTTCAAGATTCTGAAATTTATCTTTCGGCACAAAACCACGTTCGTCAACGCCCGGTTGATCAGGTTGTACAGTTAATTGTGCAATAGTTTTTTCTTCGCCGACTGGATTCGAAGCAATAACCGTATATTGACCAGCATCAAGTGGTCGAACATCATTGATTTGTAACATAACTTGTTTCGTACCGATATCATATCGTGTACGAAGACGATTCGATGCATTCAATGGTTGATTATCTTTGAGCCAAACAAACTATGACAGGGAAAAAATGTTGATTTTCTCCAATTCAATAAAATTCTAATTTTACTTTAGGCGTCGGTTTGCCAACAATAGTTGCTTGAAGTAGAACTGGTGTACCTTCATTGACTTGTTCGTTTTCTAATGGTTTAAGAACTTTCGGTGCTTCCATTTGTTCCATATCTTCTTTGGTTGGAGCTGGAGCTTTGACTTCTAATTGAGTAAAACGTTCAGGTTGAACAAATGGTGTCGTATCAACACCAGATTGTTCGGGTATATTTCGACCATAAGGTACATCAAAAGCAGCGAATTTCTCGGGTGATACAAAAGCTAATACAATAAAATCTCATTAAATAAACAAAAAACTATCGAAATCAACAAACCATTGGTATCAATTGTTGGACTCGATGAAATAGTAACAGTTGTTTGTGTTTGATCTCGGCCAAGGGGATTTTGAGCAAGAAGATCATATTTACCCGTATCATCTGGCCGTGCTCCGCTAATTTGTAGGAGAACAGTTTTACTTGGTATATCATAATGTGACCAGATTCGATTCGATTCTTGTAATGGTTGACCATTTTTAAACCAAACGAACTAAAAAAAAAGAAATTTAACGAATCCTTTCTTTTCTGTCGATCACTTACTGATGGTACAGGAAAACCGTCGATTTTAGCTGTAAAATTAATTGGTTGTCCTTCGTGAATTTTAACTGGTTGCAGAGGAACGAGAACTTTCGGTGGTGTACGTGGTTGTTCTTTTTCTTCTGTTTCAACTGGTTTCGGTTGAACATGTTCCAATGCACGTAAAGCATTGGGACTAACAAAACTACCAGTATCAACACCTGGTTGTATTTTTGGTGAACGTTGATTTGGTGATGATTCCAATGTTCGAAATGCATCCGGTGCAACAAATGCCGTTTGATCGACCAATGTCGAATCAGTACGAACAGTCAATGGTGCCGAAGTTAATAAACGTTGACCTGTTTTAGGATTTTCGGCAATAACTGTATAAGTACCTTCATCATGTGGCCAAATATCACTGATTTCGAGAACAAGTGTTTCCGAAGGAAAATCATAATGTGTTTGAAATCGTGTCGATTCTAAGATCGGTTGATTATTACGAAGCCATGTAAACTAAATAATAAAATCAAATCAAATGAAATCTTTTTCAATTGAGTGGAGATTTTACTTGTGGCATAGGTCGTCCACGTATTTTAGTTGTTAGTATAACCGGTTGTCCTTCTTGAGCAACAGCTGGTTTCAATGGTACGAGAATTTCAATCGGTAGATCTTGTTCACTTTCAGGTACGAATTGTTGATTAACTGGTTTTGTTTCAAGTAAACGAAAGATTTCACCGCTAACAAACGGTGTTGCATCGACACCTGAATGAAGATCACTTGGTATACGTGGTTTGAATTCCAATGTCGAAAATTTATCATAAGGAACATAACCTGTTTGATCAATTTTCGATACGGGTACAATAGTGATTTCTGTCTTTGTACGATCTTGTCCAGCTGGATTTTCAGCTAGTAATTCATATGTACCTGTATCACTCGGTCGAGTAGCTAAGATTTGTAAGAAGCAACGTTTTGTTAACATATCATAATGTGGTGTAATACGATTCGATGCCATAATTGGTTTATTATTATGTATCCATGTAAATTGTGGCAATGGATAACCATCGACTTGAGCAATGAGAACAACAGTTTCGCCTTCGGTTGTTGTTGTTGGACGAAGTGGTTGAAGAACTTTTGGTGCTGAAATTGGCATAGCTGCATCACTATCTTCGCCACCAACGAGTGCCGATGTATGTTTAATATTTCGTTCGTCAAATGGACGAAATAATTCTTGATTGAAGAAACTCGATTGATCAACGCCACTTGTCACTTGTAAAGGTGTCAAGAATGGTTTCTTTTCTAATTTATCAAATGCTGTTTGTGGTACGAATGAACGTTGATCAATCTTCGGTTGATTAAGTTCAATGGTTACTTCAGCTGTTGTATCTTCTTCACCCGATGGATTCTTAGCAACAACACGGTATGTACCTGTGTCATCTTCTCGTGCGCCAGCAATCGTAAGAAAGATTGTTTTCGATGGTATATCATAATGAGTACGAAAACGATTGCCTTCAGGCAATGGTTCATTATTTTTAAACCATGTGAATAATGGTTGTGGTTTGCCTTCGATTTGTGCTGAAAGAACAACTGGTTGAGTTTCAACAGCTTGTACATTTCGAAGTGGAATAAGAACTGTTGGTTTCAATTGTTCACCAGTTTCTTCTTCTGGTACGGTTTGATTTGGTTTGATTTCCAAGTGTTGAAGTTTAGTTAAATCAACTAATGGTCGTTCATCGACACCGCCAATGTATTCTGTCGATTGTGGCTGTTTACCTTCTTCGAATGGACGGAATTTTTCTGTTGGAATAAATGAATCCGGTCCTGATTTCGCTGGTGTAATATTCAATGTAGCTGTTGTTTCGACAGTACCACTTGGATTATCGGCACGAACTGTATAATTACCCGTGTCATTTGGTCGTGCGTCATTGATTTGTAAGACGACTAATTTCGATGGGATATCATAATAAGTTGTATAACGAGTACCGGCAACCAACGGTGTATCATCTTTAAACCATGAGAACTAGAAAACACAAACCAAAAAATACGTCATTTTTTTTTCTCAATCGAGTTTTCACATACGTTTGGCATTGGTGTACCAGCGATTTTAGCTGCTAAAACAACCGGTGTACCTTCTTGAGCGTCGATAGGTTGAAGTGGAGCTAAAACGACTGGTGCTGCTTGTGTTTCTTCGACTTCATTCGGTTGTTGAGGTACATGTGATGGTATTTCTAATAAACGTATTTTTTCCATGCTAACCAATGGCGTTTCATCGACACCACTGAATTCATTCAACGGTCGTCGATTTGGTTGAATTTGATCGAATACAGCAAAACGATCGGGTTGTGAAACATACGATGTTTGATCAACACCTGGTTGAACAGACGTTTGCGATGGTTGATTGAATGGACGTTCCAATTGTTGAAAAGCATTCAAAGGTATAAACGACGATTGATCAATGTTGGGTGCACCAACAACTTGTATTGTTGCTGATGAATGTTGAAGTTGCGGTCCGTTCGATGCCAATAATGTATAAATACCCGAATCATTTTCTCGTAGATCTTTTATTGTTAATGTTACACGTTTACTCGGTATATCGTAGTTCGTTATATAACGTGTACTTTCATTCAATGGTAGATTATCTTTTAACCAAGTAAATGTCGGTATCGGACTACCTTCGACAATCGCTTCTAACGCAACAGTTACACTTTCAGGTGCTTGAATAGATTTCAATGGTGCAAGAAATTTCGCTGGCACTTGAACAACAACTTCTTCGGAAAAGTCTTGACGTGGTTGTTTTAATGGTACTTCGAATTGTGCGAATAAATTCGGATTAACAAATGATGTATCATCAACACCGGTTGTTTCCGGTTGTGTTGGTCGTTTTAATGTTGCATTACGTTCAATATTTGCAAATGCTTCAGCTGGCACAAATGCTGTCTCATCAATGGGTCGTCCTTCGTTCGGAACGACGAGAAGACGCGCATCAGTTCGCGTATCTCCCGTTGGATTGTGTGCAAACAATGTGTAAACAGCGTTATCATCAGGACGAACGTCATTTATTTGAATCCAAGCAGTTTTCGATGGAATATCATAGTTAGTTGTTACACGTGCTGATGCAGGAATTTCGACGCCATCTTTGAGCCAAGTTAAATGTGGCACTGGAAAACCATCGACAATAGCAACGAGTGCAACAGGTTTGCCTTCGAAAGCTTGAGTATTTTTCAATGGTTGAATGAGTTTCGGTGCTCGTTGAACTTCATATTCCTCGTAGATTGGTTGTGTTTTTGGTTTGATTTCAAATTGTGCAAAAAGATCAGGATTGACATAGTTCGATGTGTCAATTGATGGACCTTGATCGACTGGTTTTTTCGTTGGTGCTGCTTCTAAATATTTGAATGCTTGTGGATTAACGTAGAATGTTTCGTCGATCGATGGTCCTTCATCAACGACTTTCGATTTTGGTTTTGCTTCGAGATATTTAAATGCTTGTGGATTAACATAAGAACTTTCATCAATAGCTGGTCCTTCAGGTCGACGTTCGATTTCTTTTGGACGTTCAATCCAACGAAATGCTTCCTGTGGTACAATTGGACGCGTATCAACTGTTGGACCTTCTTCAACTCGTTGTGGTACTACGGTTTTTTCTAAATATTTGAATACTTCAGGATTGACAAGTGGTGTCGTGTCAATCGTTGGTCCTTGATCACGTGGTTTGGGTGCAACTTGTTTTTCTAAATACCGAAATGCTTCAGGATTCACCATCGGTGATTCATCGATTGCTGGTCCTGTATCTTCGACTTTTTTCGTTGGTTTACGTTCGAGATATTTAAATGCTTCAGGATTGACAATTGATGTTTCGTCAATCGATGGTCCTTCTTCAGGTTTTTTCGGTAGATTTTTTCTTTCCAAATATTGAAATGCCGTTAGATCGACTTGTGGTGTTTCGTCAATCGAAGGACCTGTATCTTGCTGTTTCTTTAAATTAGCTACTTCAGCTTTTCGTTCTAAATAACGAAAAGCATCGGGAGCGATGATTGGCGTGTCATCGATCGATGCACGAACACCTTCATCTCGTTTGTTCTTAGGAGTTTGACGAGCTTCTAAATAACGAAATGCTTCAAGATCAACAATAGGACGATCATCGATCGTCATATTATCTTCAACTGTTTTCAAAGGTTTTTTTCCTTCTAAATAACGAAATGATTCCGGATTGACAAATGATTCACTACAAACAGCAAAATGATTCATTTCATTTTCAATCAAGTCTCTGTCTACCTATCGACTCCACTGGTTCGATCAGTGTCTTTCGTGGCTGTACGGGGTTGTTTTTCTGGTGCAAGATATCGAAATGCATCGGTTTCAACATACGATCGTTGATCAACTTTTGTTTCCGGAATAACCTGTAATGTAGCTGTACTTCGATCCGAATTGAATGGATTATCGACAACACATGTGTAATAACCTTGATCATCTTTACTAATATCACTAATACGTAAAACAGCAGTTTTCGATGCTTGATCAAAGTAAGTTGAAAAACGTGCTCCTGACATTAAAGGTTTATTATCTTTCAACCAAGCAACCTTGAAAATGGAAAATTAGATTTTTCAAAAACAATGTGATTGTTGATTGATGTTACTTTTGGTTTTGGACTTCCTTCAACTTGACAAGTAAATGTGGCAGTAGAACCTTCTACTACGGAAGTGCTCATGGGTGTTTTGAGAATCTTCGCAGGTTTTTGTTGTAAATTCGTTGTATCCGATTCTCGTCGTGTTGGTTTACCTGGACGAGGAGCAATTAGTTGTTTTTCAATGTATTTAAAAGCATCCGGTTGGACATAAGATGTTTCATCGATGCCCGGTGTTTCACGAACATCAACTTGAGCAGAAACTTGAACATGACCTTGAGGATTTTGTGCTACCTGAAATAACGAAATTTTTTTTTCTCTATTTTGATAACCTCAAGCAAAACACATACTAATGTATAAACGCCACTATCTTCCGGTCGTGCATCATTTATACGTAATGTAATAGTACCACTTCCTGCGTCATAGGCAGTCTTATGTCGTGCTGATAATGGTAGTGGAACATTGTTTTTAAACCAAAGAAGCTAGATGAGAAGATCAATAGACTTTTGTTTATTCACGACGATGACTCACCTCAGATTTCGGAAAACCTTGAACTTGACAAGTTAATTGAATTGGTTGACCTTCTTTGACATCTAAATCTTTTAATGGACGAGCAACTGTTGGTGCAGTTGGTTGTCGATGAGAAGTCGGTGCGGTATTACGTTGTGTCTGAAACGAAACAAATTAGTTTTTGTTATTAATAATCGAGAAAAAAAGAAGAGCAGTTGTCTTTTCATACAGCATCGAAGAAAACATCATCGTCACTCGTTGCATATGATGTAAAACTTCCACGAGGTGCAACCTTTTGTGATGGTCGCATACGTTTCGCTTGTTTTTCTTCAAGTTCTTGAACGAGAGCTTTTCGTTGAGTTTGTTCAATTTTTTTCTTTTGAAGATTTTGAAATTGTACTTCAATGAAAAACAACACGATATTATATTATTTTATACTTTCGATTTATCAAATCTTACAAGCAGGTATAAGTTTCGAAGTAGTCACTTCTTCGCCAGTAGGTCCTGTGACTTTAACTGAATAGACACCGGCATCTTCTTCTAATGTCGGTTTAATAATGAGACGTGTTGTACCTGTATTAGGATTTGTGATATGATAGATTCTTGAAATGAATAAAATCGAATATGAAGAAAAAAGATTCAATTAAATTGTATTACCGATTATTGACTTGTTGAGGAGTATTGAAGATTTCAACATCATTACGAAACCATTGAACTTTCTCTGGTTTACCAGAAAATTGACATTCGAAAACTGTTTCACTTCCTGGATATAATGGCTGATCTTGTAGGCCGTTATTCAAAATTTTCACCTGCGAATCCGAATAAGTCGGTCGAACATTGAAACTTGGCAATAAAGGTGGTGCCTGTGGTATGTTCGATGCAGGTACGAATTGATCTTGTGAAGTCTGTGGTTGTTTTGGTGATAGTTGATGTTCAGCAGTAATTGATGCAAATGCGTGTGGTCCAGGTTGTGATGGTTTAGCAGTAAATGTTGCTGAGACTTCTTGATCGGGTTGTTTCGGTTGATGAAGAGAAAATTCTCCATAGACATCTTCCGATGCATAATCTTTTGGTTGAGCTTTGACTTGAAAATTATATGCAAGTGGAGCTGGTTGCTCTTCGGTCGTTGTCGTGACTTGTGGTTTTAATTTTTGAAGAGGAAATTGTGCTTGAGTTGTATAGTCTGTGTCTTGAGTTGCATAATAATTTGAAGTAGTTTGATATTCCGGTTGTTTCGGTTGATTAAGAGTAAAATGTGCTTCGGCATTGTAATCTTCATAATGAGGTCGAGCTTTAACACCATATGTTTGCGGAGAGACTTCTTGTTGATCAGTATAATATTCAGTTATGATATGTTGATCTGGTTGTTTAGGTTTATGAAGAGAAAATTGTGTTTGAGTCGTATAATCAGTCTCTTGAATTGTACGTGTTTGTGGATAAGTTTGTTGTGAAGTTGTGTAATATTCTGAAATGACATGTTGATCCGGTTGTTTAGGTTTATGAAGAGAAAATTGTGTTTGAGTCGTGTAATCAGTTTCTTGAACTGTACGTGTTTGTGGATGAGTTTGTTGTGCAGTTGTATAATATTCTGAAATGACGTGTTGATCCGGTTGTTTAGGTTTATGAAGAGAAAATTGAGTTTGAGTCGTATAGTCAGTTTCTTGAGTTGTATATGTTTGCGGATACGTTTGTTGTGAAGTTGTATAATATTCTGAAATGACATGACGATCAGGTTGTTTCGGTTGATAAAGACCGTATTGTGTGTGACTTGTTTGACTGGTGTATGTTGTGTCCTCAGGTACGATTTGATATTGAGATGACGATGACGTTGTTGTTGTTGTCGTTTTTCGATGTGTTCGTCGTACAGGACGTTCTAAAAATTTGTATCAATGTAATGACTTCAAACTATAGATCGATTTCATCTTTACCTTCAACAGTAATTGAACATGTTGTTGTTGCTGTGCCAGATGATGTCGTTGCAGTACACCAAACTTGACCAGTATCGAATTTAGTGACATTGATAATCTCTAAGGTTGCTGTATCGTGATCTTCAGTGATACGATAATGTTGATTATCAGGCACGATGAGTTGTCCATGATGATACCATTCAATTTTTGGTCGAGTTTCATACGATCCAAATGTAGATAAATGCACGGTGATTTGAATAGTACCACCTTCACGTGCATTGATAGGTTCCAATGGCTAAAACATCACAAGAATAGCTTGAAGATCAAAATAAATCATTCGTTTTATATGTATACTTTAGTAAAATTAAGTTCTGAAGTTATTTGTGATTGTTGAGTATATCTTGAAGTTGTAATTGTTTCATCTCTATAGGATGGTTGTGTTTGTTCTTGATCGGTTGTAACTAAAAATTGAACCGGTTGAAATTTTTGTTGCGTACCATGAACTGAATAAGTTATTTCATTTTGTTGATATTGACTCGGAATTCGATAGACTTCAGTTTCTTCAGTGATTTGTGAGACAGTTGTCGGTTGAGATGTAATTCGATAGGATTCAATATACTCCGTTGGTCCTTGTTGATACGTATACGTTGTCGAACTAGTTAATTGACGACGTTTTGGTGAGAAACTATCACCGGTCGTATTAACTGTAAGATAAGCTGTTGTACGACATGTACCAAGTGTATTTGTAGCCGTACATGTATAGTAACCTTGATCATCAAAAAAGACTTCCGGGATATAGAGTGTCGTACGACCATCGCCATAATAATCAATACGAAAAGGTGAATCAGCTCCGATGGGTTGACCATCTTTATCCCAGATGATTTCAGCTGATGGTTGAGCAGAAACAGTGACTTCGAAAAGAACCGAATCACTTTCTCGAACATTTTGATCATGTAAAGTAACGGTAAATTCAGGCGAATGTTCACTGTATGATGTTGTTGAAATTGTACTATCTGGTTGCAAAATAAATTCGACTTGATCATACGGTCGAATGCCACGAGTTATTGATCGAGTCGTTTCATTGCCCGTATCAACTGATGTAATTTTTCGTTTTGTTGTAGTTGTTTTTGTTGTTCGTGTTGAATAACCACTCGGACTTGTTGAATACTGTTCTGTTGTTGTTGAGCTATAACCACCTAAATTATTGCCAGACACAAGAAATTCAACTGGCTGAAGTTCTATTGTAAAGAAAAGAAAACAGAATGAAGAAAATATGAAAAAAAATAATGAGCACCAGTCAGTAAAGTAGAATTAGTATCTATTCCACCGGTGGTATTTGTTAATGTTCGATAATCTCGTCGATATTGTTGTGATACCGATGAAGTATTACCTCCATCGACATCGAAGACTAATTCCAAAGGTTTATTTAAATCGGCATGAATGACTGGTGAACCGTATGTTTGATCTTGTTGATAGGTTGAACCTAAAACATATGTTTCATCAAGATTAGATAGAAGTCTATGAGAACTCGGTTGTTGTTGAAAACGTAAGTCTACAGGTGTTTTTTCTAGAGTATCTTTCTCGAAAATAAAATCACTACTCGATTTAACAGGAAATTGTAGCGGTGGTAGTGTTGAATGAATATCAGCTAACATAACCGATGTACTCTCTTGTATTCGTGGACGTGGAAGAATCAATTCAACTTCGGATGGCTGAATTTGTTCTCTACGAGTTTCATAGATGATTTCCGATGAACTACGCTCCAATGATTGATCGATTTGTCCAAGTCGTTGAACATATTGAGTGTCGATAGTCGGCTTAACATTGGCAAGTAATGTTGTCGAACTATCGCCTATAGTTGGTTGTTTCATGCGTAGTTCAACTGCATCAGGTATAACATAGTTTGTTGTTTCTTCGAAATAGAATGCTGATGTTGATGGTTCAGGTTGAATTTGAGTTGGACGAATATCTTTTGTTTCAAGTCGAGCATCAACATCGGCATGCATTGTTGTTGAACTTGTTTCGAAACGTTTTGGTTTAGGCATGACAATTTCAACTTCTTCATCGAAACGTTTCTTTTGTTCGAGTAAGAACGTCGATGTCGATTGTTCAATCGATGGTACATCGAGTTTAGCACGTAGACCGGCAAGTGTCGGTTCAACTTGAGCAAGAATTGTGTTTGTTGATGTTTCTTGATCGATACGTGGAATAATCAATTCAAATGGTTTGGTCTGTTGAGGTTTATTTAAATCCATAGTTAATGTCGAAGTTGATTCGTCTATTGTTTGTTGAATATAAGGCGTTGGTTTAAGCGGACCTTGAACATTCAATTCCGATTGAACATCAGCTACGATTGTTGTTGTACTATCTTGAATATGAGGTTTACGTAAACGAAGTTCTAAAATATCATCGTTTGTTTGTTGTTCACGTTGATAAGTAAACGTTGAACTACTTTCTTCAATTGTTTGTCGTGGTGTTGTTGTTGGATGAAATGATTTTAATTCTAAACCCGATTGAATATTTGCTAGGACAGTCGATGAACTATCTCGTACTAATGGTTTTTCAAGAACAATCTCCATTTCATCATATTGTTCTTGAAGATTATTTTCATTTAAATTGAAATCTAATTTGACTGAACTATCTTCAATTAAATGTAATCGTGACGGTTTTATTGAAGTCACTTGTGTTTCCGATGGTATATCGGTGATTAATTTCGATACACTTGGTAATTGTCTCGGTCGATCAACAACTAATTCAACGGGTTCATATTTAGGTCGTGTTTGTTTGAGATACGTTGTTGTATGTTCACCTAATGATTTATCTTCTTCATATTCATATGTTGATGAAACATATCTTTCATCATATTCACTTGTCGATTGATAATTATCGCTCAATACTGTTGTCTGTTGTTTTGGAACGATAAATTCCATTTCACTGTAGGATTCAATTGGTTGATGCTGATGTTTAGTTTGATATTCACCTGGAATAGGTCGTGTATAATCAATAGCTACTCGTTGTGTTGGTCCTCGTTGTCCTTTGACAATGGTTGTGCTATGTTCGACAGGTAATTTCGGTTTAGCAACTAATAATTGCATAGCATCAACTTGAGTTTCAATTGAATCTTCATAGAATTTCGTTTCATGTTCACCTTGAATCACTTGTTGACTTGTATCAATTTCAAAAATGGGTCCTCTACCACGGCTATGTTTAACAATTGTTGATGAATGTTCGACTTGTTGATGTTTTGGTTTCGGTACTTTCACTTCGATTTCTTCTTCGACACGAACTTTTTCTTGATAATATTTTCTTTCGTGTTCACTTGCCATTTGTCTTCCACTGCCGGTTATCTCGAGAACTCGTCGATGTGGTTGAGTTTCGGTGACAATTGTTGTCGTATGATCAACTGTATCGGTAACACTTTTCGGTACAATTAATTCGACACCATCACTTGGACCCGGTTGAATTGGCCGATCGATTAAACGTAAATCATGTTCACCTTTCAATCTCGTTTGAATATTATCGAATAGAACGCTTGATTTCGGCGTTCGATTTTGTTTAACAACAGTTGCTGAATGTGATGATGATGTTGTTGTCGATGTTGAAAATGTTGGCTTAGGAAATAATAATTCAACTGGTTGAGATCTATTCGAACGGATGGGCTCAGGAATGACACGAAGTTCATGTTCACCTGAAAGTGTTCGTTGACGTTCGAGACTATTACTAATATCTAATGTATGGAAACGTCCACCTTTTTTTGATTTAACAACAAATGTCGATGAATGTTCAGTTGGAATAGGTTTGGGTACGGTAAACTGAACAGGTCGTGTTTGTTCAGCAGTTATCGGCTGTTCGATGATGCGTAAATCGTGCTGACCTTCGATTGTTCGTCGTCGAGCGTCTTGATGAACATTTGTTGTAATTTTTCGAGATTGTCGTCGAATATCTTTAACAACCGTCGATGAATGTTCACCTTGTGTCGTATAAATTTGTGGTTTAGGAACGACAACTTCGACCGGTCGACGTTCCGTTCGAATGTATTTTATTGAAGTTTCGCCTGGAATTGAACTCGATGACGAATGAATACGTATCGGTTGTGAACGTTGTTTTTGATGAAGACTAAATTCACTTCGATTGATATCTTCGTCGCTTCTTGTCACATTATAAGTCGACAAAGGTTTCAATTGCCGATGAATACCACCTTCTGATGTTGAACGATGATATGTACTTTCAGTTTGTATTTGCGGTTGACGACGAACGATTTGTTCGACACTTTCGAAACTTTCCGTTGTTTCATAAGTCGTTTTCTGTTTTGGTTTGTTTTGTTGTTGTAATTTTTCATATTCATTCGTTAAATCATCGAGACAACGAAGATATTCTCGTTCGATTTCGAAATCATTTCGTTGTTGTGGTGTTGGTCGTTGTTGCGTCATTCGAAGATTTTCTGATGACGAACGTTTTCTTTCGATTTCATAATTTCGTGTATAAACTCGTTCTCGTTCTTGTCCTCCTGGTACGAAGATTTCTAAAGTTCTCGGTTGCTGTCGAACATGATGATAATCTTCGTGACGTGTTAATGATTGACTTTGAACTGGACGTATTCGTTTATTGAACTCATTTGTTGATGATTCTTGTTGAAAAATCGTATTCATTCCTGACGATGTTTGCTGTTCGTAGGCTTCCATTTGTCGTTTTCGTGACGATGGCGGAGATGGTGACAATTTGACGAGCAAATTGGATAACATTGTTTGACTATTGTCGGTGCCTTTCAGTACAGACAAATGATTTGCTATTATTTTACTTGGCTATTGTTGCAACAAAGATATATTTAGCATGGCAATGAGAGACAGTATTCAATGACGTTTGATGAATGGAAAAGTATCTTCTACGTTTTTTTGTTGTCTGGTTATAATCAGTTGTCCTTTTCGTAAGCCATTTACAAGAGAGTACATCGTTGTTGTAATTGCTGAAAGCTAGCATTAAGCGACAAGCCATGGCATACTTTTCATAGAACACAAACAAATTTCAGTCTTATCTGAATAACCACCACCGCTACCATCCATCAATATAATCAGAACAAAAAGAGAAATAACAAAAAGGACAAAAAAAAATGTCTCAACAAACAAATGATTGTTTTGTGATGATATATATGTATGTATACAATTTTTATGTACCTACCTCGATTGTTATCACTATTACCGCTCGTCGTAATACGACGTGTGACTGTTCTCACTTGTACAGGTAAATCCGGTGATACCGGAGAAGAACCTCGATGCATAATCTCGTTTGTTAACTAGCGACGAATATGATCACCACTTCTCAATAAGATAAAGAACCACAATCGTTCGCTCTACTCTTGTACAGCTCAGATCGTTTCTTTTTCTTGTTGTATTCTTTCCCAGTAGGACGATATTTCCTTTTTTTTCCTTTTTCTTTCGGTTTCTTCGTCTCTATATATGTTATGGTATTTTTCTGAATCAATCATTCTCCACAAGATGATATGTACGAACACGTATTCGTCCAATGCTTTTTACATAGAAAATAAATAGTTTGTCGATGATTCCATCGACGTCGACTAACTTCTTTTCTGTCTTATCTGCTTATTTTCTTCTATCGGTCGCGTAAGACTAACAAATATGTGTATATCTCCGTCGCGCATATGACGAGAAGGAGAAAGAGAGCAGACAACAGGATCAAAATGGATATACCAGAAAGAAGAAGAAGAAAGATAACAACAACTCATTTTTTTCTTTCTTTTTCCGTCCGAGTTAAGTTACTAATATGTGAATGAGGAAAGAACGAGAAGAAAATGGCGAAAAAAAAATTGATGGATAACAATTGTAGAAATCTGAGCTTGTAGGCGGACAAACAACATTTGTTTACGATATTAAGATGTTAAGAATCAAGAGAAAAGAGAGAAGATATCTTGCTTTCTAGCTTTTCTCAAGGGTTCTCAACAGCAAATCTTTTGTTTGGCTAATAATCAAATAAAACAAAATCAGATCTCGACAATCGAATGGTTAAGCAAGAGAACATTCACAAAGCCAAATGCAAAGCTAAATAAAAACGACGATGTACTCAATTATAAACTCATAAAATACTGTCCATGATAATATAATAATAATGAAGCAATAGCGTGTTCGAGGTAGAAATGAAGTGATTTGGTCAAACGAAAAGCATAACATTCATTGTTTGCCTACCGTATTTAGTAGTTGCTGTTGGAGGAATTAAAAGCTCAGCTGTACACGTTGCTTTACCCCAAGAATTTTCTGCATTTAGTGTATATTTTCCGATATCATCATAACGAATATTATAAATAGTTAATGTATATGTATCATTGAAAACATTCTCTTGGTAATGTTGATTCGGTCGAAAACGATTTATCGGCGATCCGTTAAATAACCAATAGACCTTGATGAAATCATCAAAATTTCAGTCAAGAAAAAGAAAGTCAACATACGGTCAGTGGTTGTGTGCCAGTTAATCGTGCTTCGAATTTAACTGTTGAACCAAGTGTTGTCTTACGGTCGTTGAATAATTGAAGAAATTCTGGTGGATGACCATTGATAGAATCGATAATCATCGGTTCGGGAACGGTCATTTTCGGTAATGGATTAACAAATGATGACGATTGAGATGTACTTTCGATATTCATTGATTTCACTTGATAGGTTTGCGCAGTCGTTGGTCGACTTATTTGAGGGGTTTGAAAGACGACTTGTTTTGCTTCTGATTGACTTATTTGAGTATAACTCGGTAATTGTCGTGTCGATTGTAAATGCTCACGAAACAATGACGAACCCGATGCTTGTACAGTCACGTGACATCTGGATTCGGCTTGTCCAACTGAATTAACAGCTGTTAAACGATAAATACCCGTATCATTTTCTTTTTCACATCGATCTTTTTTCAATGTACATAATTTGCCATCGAATGTTAAAGTTAAATCTTGTGAATTTTTCAATGGTATATCATTTCGATACCAAATTATTTCAGGTTCAGGATGTGCACTTAGAGCTGCACGTAATTTTAATTGAGCTCCTTCGACTAATGTTATGTCAGTTAATGTTTGAATAAAAACTGGTTTTATCGGTGTATTCGACATTTCTGATTCTCTATGAACAAAAGATCAAACTCGAAAATGAAATCCATTGGCAAGAAAATGATACGAACGGTGGTGGTGTTCGACAAAAAAATTCTTCGACTGTCAATTGTGTGAATGAACGTGCTTCACCTATTGAATTGCGAATTACAACTGTATATGATCCTGTATCTTCTGGAAATGCTTCTTTGATTAATAAAGCAGTATAATTAATATCTTTAGCAACCTAATTAATCATAAAGAGGAAAAAGAAAATGAATTTTATTTTTAAATTTTCGTGAGCAAAAATTTGAATTAACCTTGAAATCTCGTGAAATACCAAGTGCGTCGAAATCAATCGGAATTCCGTCTTTCAACCATTCGATTTCACCTTTCGGTGACGATTCAAAACGACACGAGAGTTTAACTGGTTGTCCTTCGCGTATTAAATAAGAAGCTTGTAGTGATTCAGTAAAACGTGGCTCGTTATCCGAAGACATTAATTATGTCTAAAACAAAATAGACCGAGAGCATATGACCAAACATTTTTTATGAATATTTTTGTCGTCTAGAGAGAAAACAAGAATGATACACAAACAGAACAACTATTTGTCTTCAAAACTAACAACTCGCTTATCCATCACCACATCTCAAGGAGATCTTAAACGACAAGAAAAAGAGAATGAATAAGACAATGCCATAGGACCGACCTTCCCTTATGCATAAAAGAAGGCGCTATCATCATAAACAACTATTGGATATCTTCCTGTCTTTCGCTTCGTCGTCTTCTTCTTTTTTTCTTCTTCTTCCTCCTTTTTTTGGTGTTACGACTACACTTCTTTCACAGCTAGGCTGGCGAAAAGAAAATACCGATAATAAATGTTTCTCGCGGTATCTTTTTTTTGTTGCTGTATTTCCATATTCTTAGAAAACCATATTGTTATTGATTAGATTTGACATCGAATTCATCTACTTAGATTAGTTGATAAACAAAAAAAAGAGAGAAACATATCGTATTTTTTAATGATACATTTAGCCAAGGATATGAGATCACCTTTCGATTGCTCAATAAATAAATTCTCAGTCAACGAGTATAAGAGAATATAATGATGTTGATATATTTATTGTCAGCACTCTATCAAGGATATTTCGTCGTCAAAGTAGATAAGAATGTTTTCTTTTGCCCATACAGACATAAAGAGATTAATTTATACACAATCTAATACGTTTTTTCCTCCTACTTCGAAAGAACAAAAAAAAGAGATTTTTCTTTTATTTTTCTCAAGATAAAAATATTCAATCGAATGTAATGTCTGATATGAGAACACTAATATATATTGTCCAAACTGTCATTGTATAATAAACAAGAAAATCTCTGTATATACTTTCTTATTTATCTCCATTGTTTCGACATTCTTTCTTGAATTAATCATCAATCAAACAGAAGGATAATTTTTATTTTAATTATAAAAAAAAAAGAAAACAAAAAGAAACGAGCGATTTATGCGAGTGCATAGATACAAATGAAAAAGAAAACGAAGAAGAAGAAGGAAAAGAAGAAGAATAGAATTATTTCGATATAAATCACGTTTATTATCCGCGACACCGGGCATGATGATAACTATTCTTATTGAACTTCTTGATCAGATTGGACTAATAAATGAGTTGTTTCAGCAGCTTCGAGAATCTTAAGTAAAAAAAAAGAAACAAAACGTGATTACTTTCTCTCTCTCTCTCGTTGTCTTACTTGTCGAATGGTAACACTTGCATCTTGTTTAGCTTTATTCAATAGATCAGTTTGACCATGTAATAGCGCAAGATTATACGAAAAATTATCAATAGCTTTTGTAAATTTCTTTCCTCGAATTCCGTTGCTGTCGAGTAATTTAGGAATGTCTTTACTTATTTCGCATAGTTCAGTTTGAACACTGAATAACTAATTGAAATCGAAAAAGAAAGAAAGAAGAACTGGATGTTTATCTCTCGTTATTTGATTCTATTTACTTTTTGATAGATAGTATTTCCATTATCAATTAGCGTTCGACACCGATTAGCTAACTAAAAGCAAGATGAATGACATTTTTTGTTTTTTTTTCATGTTTTCAGCTAGTTTACTTCTTCTAAAGCCACAATACTCTGTCGAGATAGTTCGGGTAATGTTGTTGAATATTCAAAAATTGGAATCTAAAAAGACTTTCAAAATCTTCTTGTCTGTATGAATGAAAAACCTACATCCGATTGATTTCGAATCGTAAAAGCACCATCGAGATTGGCTTGTTCCAATCGGAGAGCAATTTTTCTTATACATTGTTTGACATTGGATATATCTGCTAGACCACAAAATTCATTTAATTCACCGAGACTTTGTTCGACTGCATGTCGATATTCGAACGCAGTTTCTAATGGTTGACTAACCGACTAGCAAAAAAAAGCAACAAATCAAATTTTTTTGTTTGAATTTGATGTGCACAGGTTTTACTTTGAAAAGCTCATCGACTTGTTTGTAGTAAATCGATCGAAATGAAGCAATACGAGATTTTCGACGACTAAACGAACGACGATACCGAGACAGTGATCGACGAGGTTTCTATCGAACCGGAAAACGAAAATGTCATATCAAGAAACTCTTCTCATTTAACATACAGTTACTAATGATTTACTACTGATTGCAATATGAACAAATAGATATGCATTGGCTATGAGATCGCCACCGATTGTATAGAGATGCACATGTCGATAGCCTAAAACGTATCATTGATTTAAACAAAAAAGACAAGAAGTTTTTTCAGACCTGGCTGAATACATTCGAATGGTAGTGTATATTGCCCGATGAAATCATAATCGAGTGAATCATCATCGAGAACAACAAATCGGATTAAAGCTAATTCAGGAAAGGCGATTTCAAAGTCGAATGCTTCATTAATTTGAGGATTTTCCCCTGGAGGAAAAAAACAATGGATAGAATTTCAATGAAAATTTATCAGGAACTTACAATTATGATAAACAGTCTTTGTTCGTACTTCATCACAATCTCTCGGCACACCGAATACTTGTACAACAACATAGGGATCAATCGAATTAGCTTTTAATTCAGCTTGTTCAGGCCGAGGAAGATTCAGTGCGCTAATAATCTATTCAAATTTTCAATCAACTCAAATGCATGTCTTTCATAGTCCTACTTTTATATGTAAAACCTGCGGTATATTAGCTGAATAAAGATTTGTTGATAATCGACTCGATGTCATGATTGTTTGATCAGTTCGTAGATAACTTGGCTTTAGGACATATCCACAGTTTCCATTGCGCAAAAAACGACCATAATAAACATCCATAAATTTGCCAGCTGTTTGATAATTCATTGAAACTGTACGTAGAACAAAAAGAAAAAGAAAGTTAATGGATTGATGACCTAGGAAAATGACGAACCCAATTGACAGCCGACATTCCAAAAATCCTGTGGATTAAGATTCGATGAATCGACACGCCATGTGCCAGGTATAATTCGCGAGAGAAATTGTTTGTTATAATTAATAAAATCATCGGCATCACTCGTTGCCAAATGTAGACCTGCACTTTCACTAAATGTACATATTTGATCACTTTGTTCTAGAACATAAAATCAATACGTCAATATTCGATTATTCGAGTTGATTAACAACGTAATTACGTTCATTGAATGAACTATGAAAATCTTCAAATGCCGTCGAACAAAGTAAACAAACGAGATCGGATATTGCACGAGATAGTTTTCGATATTTTTTTGTTGTTACATCTCTTTTCGTTCGTCGTTTATTATCTTCATAGCAATCATCATCATCGGTTATTTCTCCATATTCTCGATCGATTTCATTCGATGCACACGGAGGTAATTTTTTACTCTAATTATCAAACAAATCAGTTATAGCTTCTATAGTTTTCGAAATCAATCTGTGCAATACTTTAATTATAATCTTTCCACGTAGATCTTCAGGAGACGGAAGCGTACGTGATTTAGACGAACATTGATTTCTATCAGCAGTTTTATCAACATATAATTTATCACCGAAGATTTCTAGCAATAAATAAGCAATGCGTTCTTGTTGATTTAAATTACATTGAATTTCCATGCATAAAATCAATGGATAACTGAAATTCCACAGGGAAATATGAAAATCATGATTAAAAAATCAAAACAAAAACGTCGAAGATAATTACTTTGACACTTCGAATGCATAGATATTTATTGTTTCGAGTGCTTCTTGAAGCGATATGCGAGATGTGAGCGTTCCATTGTGAATCGTCGGTTGCCCGTCGGATCCATCGAAACAATGAAGATCTAGACAACGACAACCACGCATCAATGCATGAATGTATCCATCGGTACTCGATGGACCTTTCAATTGATCAGCAAGAAGAAATCTAAATGAAAAAAAACTGAGCGCTTTGCTTGATTTTTTGAATATTTTTGTTTACGTGTTATGAGATGAAGCGATAAAGTAATGATTCAATGGATGATCCATTTCTTGACAAATCGAACGATTATGTGGATTGAATATTTCACATTCAGGCGAGAGGAGATAATTCGTAAAACCATCGAGTCCTAAATGACCTTGACATTTCGTCGTTGGCGATGGTTCGAATTCTTCGATGATTTCAGCACATTTTTCTTGTGTGACTTTCGACATCTACGTGTTATGTACATATATTTTAAAAATGAAAATATTACGTGAAAACAAATAGTCAACGAACGCCTTGTTCAGCTTCGAGAAAGAGAATTAAATCGTCTGTCGAGAGAAAATCATGGTTTCGCGAGTATCTAAACAAAAAAAAAATCCAAGAAAATGTTTTTGTTAATTGAATCGATGTACCTGACTAAAAGATGGTAGATTTCTGGTCGTGTCGAGAGCTTTTTAAGTACATTAACAAGTTCTTCAGTCGAAAAATATCCGCGTACATCATCGGATTTTCTCGTTTGAATTTCCTTGAAGAACAGATAAGAGTATAGACATTCGTTCGTGTATTTATTTTCAATTACTTGTAATTGAACTTTAGCTCGATCTTCAGCTATTCCACAATCACTCAACAATCGAACGGCTCCTTCTTCATCAATCGATGATTTGCCCGTTAAAAGCAAGCCTTTCGTAGGATTAATCTGTTCGGATTCGCTTGTCGATCGTATTAACACATCGCGCAACCATTGATCACGCATTTGTTGTTGTTGATCAGAATCTCAAAAATAATAATCATCATAACAATATACTAATTATTCTCTAATTTCGTTTATCACTACCTGTTGACGTCGATGATCGGCCATGTCCGTTGATAAGACATGATAAACCTGTCACCCAAATATTTGCTTCATCAGCTGTACTTGCAACAAGATCTAATGAATCATATTCATTACTTCCATTCGTATAGATTATGGAGAATAATGTTTCATTTTCGTATTGTTGAGCATATTCACGAAGACGTTCAGTTGTTTTACCCAATCGTACTTCTTTAATTGAATCAATTGGTACTAAACGAAAAAAGAGACAAATCGAAATTATTTCGTTTTTTTTTCTTCGAAGAACATTTCTACTCGTTGCTTTTGAAGGTTTCTTAGATGTTGGATACCAACTAATCATTGTTAAACTTTCATTTAATTTATATAATCGACGAAATTGTCTTGCATAGGATCGAACTTTAAGGAAATCACTTCCTTCCTGCATATACCGCAAACAATCATGCACTAAATTTATGTATCAATCGTATTCTCATTGACTTGATTTGTTTATTCTTACCATCAACAACTTTTTTTTCAAACGGCATTGCACTAAATGAAACAGCTTTTCTTTTAAATGATTTATTTGTTGTATTAGTTTCTTCATGTGGATTATCTAATGTTGTCGTTGTACTGGCAAGATTTTCTTCAATTGTTGCATCGATTTTATTATCATTAAAACATGTTCGACGTTGTTGATTTGTTTGTTTCTGTCGGTGATTAATATTTGTTTCATCAATATCGCCATTCATTATGTCAAAAAAATTAATCTATTCGATTATATTCAATCATTTTCATGACTAAAATCAATATTGATTTTCAGATTTTATTTATCTATATGAAAAAGAAAACATGAGAAAACTCTCAAATAAAATCGGATCGAAATAAAACGATTGAAAATCTCATTAATAATTGTCTTTCTTTCTTTTTTTTTCTTCTTTCTAAACTTACATTAAGAGTATTTTCTTTTTATGATTATCGTCTGTCATTTGATAGTTATCAGAAGAAGAAGAAGAAAAGAAGAAGTTGTAGTTATAGAGAAAAAGAGAGAGAGAGAGAGACAGAGTGCAAGAAAAACTCGAGGTTATTTTTTTTTGTCTTTTCTTCTTGAGTGCAAACATAGAATAATGAAGAAAATCTAATGAAATAGACGGAAGTCGAGCGCATAGGACCAACGACGGAATTTAATGCTAAGCCGATTATATACTCGACATAGAAATTTGTTTTGTAATGTAATGGAGCTTGTTTTTGTTGAATCGAAGAACAAATTATTGTTGTTAGTGAATGTGTTTACAAAAAAAACGAGTTCGAACGAAAGAGTGAGAGAGAGAGAGAGAAAACAATAGTGAAAATAAGAATGGTGAAGAAATCCAATTTCCTTTCTCTTATTCGCCGTTAAGAATGACTTTGACAAGAAATATACAAAATCCACGCCAACATATACACATTGGTGTCAATGTCGTTTTCTTTCTTCTTTTTTATTGTTCTTTCGAAAATGAATAGAGAAAAAAAAAACTTCTATCCATAATCAAAACCACGAAGAGCTTATATTCGTCTGCCTTTTTTTGTCTTCTAAGTAAATACTTTACATATTTTCTGTTGCCGAAGGATAAGGAATCTGAAATTGTACGCGACTAAATTAAATACTACAGATATAATTATTAATCGATTAGATGAAAACTCTCATTGATTGATGAAAAAACTCTAGACAGAAGAGAGAAAAAAAAAGAAAGAAAAGAATAAAAACACATACACAAAAAAGTAATAACATCTGTTTTCTATCGATTGATTGAGAAAGAAAGCCTTTTCTATTAACTGTTGCAGCAGATCAAATATATACATGAGCAAGCATTGCTTTTTATTTTTACTATTCAGTTGATTTGACTTGTTCGTTCGTTCGTTCGCTCGCTCGCTCGTTTCTTTTCTTTTCTCTTTATTATTATTATTATTATTTTGATTTTTTATTTTGATTTTTCAATAGTGTCATTGTTAGTAATAATAATAATAATAATAATAGACGAATGAGAACCTCGTTGTTTGTCGTTCGTTTATCGATGTATCGGCAAGAGAAAGCAAAGAAGTGTTGACTGTTTGCACGTTATTTTCACAATCGATTAAGTGATCAGAATATATTTATAGCAAAAAAGAAAACGAAGAAAACTAATAACAACAACCATCACCATCAGTACTATTCGTGCTTTTATTTTCTTCTTATCACTAAGAGAAATTGATGTAGTAGCAGTAGTTGAGGGTGTTGTTGTTGTTATTTTCTATATATTTAATTAATTAATAATATGTTATTTCCGATGTAAATTAGTTGTTCAGATGTGTAGTGAACCGCATCCGACAAATAAACATTAGATATATTGACATAAAAACACTGATCTCATTACGCCTCAAGAGCACTTTGATATGCATGTTCGTTGTATCACTCGTTCGTTCTTCTTTATCTATTTAGTCTCGTGAGACATAGAAAAGTCAGCTGCATGTAGATACTCATTTGACGGAAGTTGTCAGTGGAACATAAGAAAAGACCACTGTTTGATGGCGAAGCCCAAGGCTAATATGTGCACTAGTAATTTTCTGCCTTAAGAGAGAAAAAAAGGGTTGTACTTAATCCAAAGAAAAAGAAAACTTCTAAAAAAAATAAAATAAATGTCGAGATAAAAATAGATTTCGATTGCTAAACATGCAATAAATCGATAGGTTTGTTTTTCTCAATCAATTTTTATTGATTAAATCAGATAAATACTTAATCCAATTAGATGCATTGCCTATTATTATAATTAATTATGAAGAAAGAAAAAAAACTATATATACATATATTATTTTAATGACGAGCGGAAACAGGTTCTTTTCTGCGTTGAGATCCAGTCATCATCTTCAAGTATGACCTGACATTTTCTTCCAGTTCATTGGACGTATTTTTTAATTAGATTTACTTCAAGTAGACCAAAAGAAAACTGTCTAAATAAATTTATTAGATGTATGTATATATAAAAGAAGAGAGAAAAATGAAAAGAAAAGAAACAAAGAAGAAGAAAACAATTTCTTTTCCTTGTTTTTTTTTTACAATAGATCATATTAATATATCATTCGTGAGATTAATTTAATATGATAAAAATCAAGGATAAATGTGCTAATATAAATTAATATACTGATCGTTAAATCCTTTAATTAGAAAAAAGCGTAATCTAGCGAAAAGAACATTTTTGTTTGAAGTATTTAACACTGAATGAATTTGAGTCATTATTTTGTAAGGTAAGAACTAAAAAACAAAGAATGGCATCAAGTCAAATATCAATTTATTGTACTTGAATTGCCTACCTAGATGCAATTAAAGCACAAGTTGAACCCAATTGAAAGAAATATTTCATAATAAAGATTAATTTAACTTGAGATGAATGATACATTGTCGAACAATAGTTATAATTTTATGGTATGATAGAATGAAAAACAAACAAGAGGATTACTCGTTTAAAATCAAGAAAAAACACACGAGAAAATTAAAAATAATACTCGAACAAATGAGAAAAATAAGATTTACTTGACAATGACGTTTTCCACATGTGAGATTTGTTCTTATTAATTCTGCACTAATAAACAATAACAACAACAACAACAAGATTTAAATGAGAAGAAAAGATCTGGTCTTTATTTACGTCTGACAATAGCGAATATAGATGGTAATTCGAACCGAACTCAAATGAAGTAGAAGAACGGATTTGTTCATTGAATTGTATCTATTCACTTGCCTGATATTCGACTAAATCAAAGATGAACATTTTTATGTCAAATGTGACGTCTCTGCGTGTTTAAATTGATTAGAAATCGAAGACGTAATTTAACTAGTCTTTCGTGACAACAATCAAATGAAATAAGATCGATGTCCTACTTAAATAATAGAAACGAACAATTAAAGAAAAAATATTTTTTAAGATATCTTTCAATCATATCTAAAATGACTGAAACACGTTTTTATTTTGAGATTCATTCGACATTCAAATATCCCTTTGAGTCACATCAATTAGCAAGACAAATGCATACAAATCAAGCAAGGCAAGAAGAAGAAGAAGAAGAAAAAACGAACATAGAATATTGTATGACATTTGGACGGGATATTTAAAAAAAACAAAACAAGTTCATCAGTTCGAATATCGGTGTGGGTGTGTGTGGGTGTCTGACGTGTTAACCAGTTGATGCGCGTTTTGTTGCAGCTATTATCGCGAGAATAATACCAATGATGATTGATATTGATATGATTACGGTTAATATACAAACAAATTTTCGTCGATGACAACGTTCAAACTAAATGTCAATTGAAAAGAAAGTTTTCGATTTTTCAATGGGAAAATCTCCGAATTTACACAGCAAGCACCACAACAACAACAACAACAACAACAACAATGACACGGATGTTAACATACGGATGATGCTCTTGAGTCATCGCTAAAATAATAACGAAGTCGAAATCGTCGCCGCTGACTACTCAGTCTTCGCACCGAACTCTCTCCGAGAAGATCGGATGTGTATTGATGCATATTGTCAACTAAGAAACAACATCATTGTTCTTGAATTTATTTTCGAAATCGTTTTTTATTTTCTACCGAAATCTTTCGAATACGACGTTGCATGATGTCGTAATTGATAAATATCAATCTGTTCGATTTCATCACGAAGAGTTTGAATAAATTGAATATGACTAAAATCAAATCTAACGAACAAACAGCTCGATTTGTCGACGGTGTTTATTACTTTAGCAATTCAATATAACGATTAGTTTCATTATCTTCCATATCATGATTTTCGAATGAAACTTCATCGGCATTGATTGTCGAATCTTCGAAACCGAGACTAACAGCATGTGGACAATCTAATCCGTGATCTGAATTGAATCAAAAAATAAATTCATCTGTTCTTTTTTTTTGTTTCATTATTTTACCAGTTGTTGGTAATGGAAAATAAACAAGTAACATTGAATATTTGTGAAGCAAATCTTCGTAATAATTCAATGATGCAAGAGTAAAACATAGACATTTTTCAAAACGACGTATAGCCAATTCACTTTTAGTCCTAGATGAGCAAAAGAAAACACAATCAACCGAACGAATTTAATCAACAACAAAGAAAACAAACGATCCGATTAATGCAGCGCTCTTGTCGATTAAGTCACGTTGATGAAAAAAATTTCGATTAATACGTGATTTTAATTTGTGTATTTTATTTCTTAATTTAGTTATATCACATGATGTACCAAGATAGTAAATATATTGTCGAAATTTGCCTATATCTTTCATCGAATCATGAAAAGCCTGAAGAAAAATGAATGAAAATCAATTGAATTCATTGAAATGTGAGGTTGGTCTCACTTTGAATATTTCACGATCGTCGAGTTGAGCTGTTGTAATTGTTGTTGTACCTAGAGAGTTTCTTGTGAGTGGAATTTGTTGTGTTATATCATTGGGACGAATGGAGATTATTGTTGAATCAAGATTATTGCCCGATGCGGGCATTTTGTATGTTTTGATCGTCTGTCAAATATCTTCGTTGAAGTTACAGCTTTTGAAAAACCAAAAAATGATGAGCCAGTCAATGTAGTTACGCTCAATGTCAATAGATACGATGATAGTAGCGCTCGAATAGGAAATATTTTCTCATGAAATTTATCATTTATTTTTCATTGAAGAAAAAAATGATTTTGAAAAAAATATTTTTTCGAAATATGATTCTTTCTATCAACACGAGCAACCGATCGATAGAGGTCGCATAAAATCATTATTTTTATGATATAATGAGAGTGGATGATGAACCATTTGTCTAATTTATTATAAATGAAGATTAGTCGAGAAGAATAGAAACAAAAAAAAACGTATTCTCATTTGAATATGAATTATTTAACAGCTCACAAGAAAAAAAAAGAGAAATTCTTTTTTCTTTGTTAGCAAGGTTCTACAGTAGATAGATTCCTGTATAGTAAATGGTACGATGATTAGGCTAACAACGAGTACATGTTTTTTTTATTCAATAGAAGAAGAAAAAACAGACAAAACATAACAAAAAAGCAATGTTTAAGTTTTCTTTCGTTTGAATTTCGATTTGGGATTTTGTTTATGATCGAACAATGAATCATATTCGAGATTGGTTGATTTGTCTTGTTCATTGGATAGTAAATCGAAATTCGAGTCTCGTTTCGAACGAGGTGGTTTAACGAAAACATCTTGTTTGTTTAATGGTTCGATTCGTACACCGATACGAGTACGAACTTTGGGTTGATTGAGACGACGAAAAGCAGTCTCAGGATTCCATTCACGACCGAGAGGTTGCTGAAGAAGTGACTCGACTTGATCAGCATTGACAAACGGAAACGGAAGATCACTGATGCGATGTTCAGCGATTTTATCATTGACTTTTTCGTTGATAATCACATTTTGAAGATGAATATCTCGACGAGGTGGAGCAGGTTTTGGTTGAATTAAAAATCTAAGATCAATCAACAACTTTCAATCTTCTTTTCAAATAAATTTTACTTTCGTTTTTTTCGTTTATTGACTGGTACACCCGTGCCAGCCCATTCACCCCAACCGGGCAGTGACAAGTCAATTGCTTTAGGACGATCACGTTCGATAATATCGTCTTTTTCTTTTTCAAATTCAGCGAGAACATCATCATCGGCGAATGCTTCTTGAATATTCATTTGATGTTGTTCTCGTTTGTCGTTTCCGGGTTCAATTGATTTGCTTGTCTTTGGCATATTCAATTGTTCAGGCACTTTGGCTGTTAAACCATAACTTTCACTTGTAGCCACTGGTTGAACCACTTTACTTTCTTCTTGTTCTTGTTCTTCTTCGCTTTCTGAAGATGAAGAAGATTCTTCATCGTTTTTAACTTCAGCTGGCTTTGAATATTCCGAAGCTGGTAGAACGGTACTTGTTGTTAGCCAAGGATTAGCTTCAGCTTCGGCATGAGACGGAGCAAGAATCAACGGAATTTCGGTGATTTTCTTTTTCGAAGCATCGGCAACCGGTTTCAAAGTTGTTGTTTCATCTTCATCCTCCTCCTCATCATCATCATCATCACTTTCCTCTTCAACTTTCTTTTTACTTAATTTCTTTCCGAGTTTCAATTGCTCTTCAATATCTTCTCGAACCTACGATCAAACAAAAGAATTGTAATCAAACAGATTTTCATCGATGAGAATCTACTTGAGTGTTGAATTTAGCTAAGAGACGTTTTTCTTTCGCCCATTTCGTTGAATTCTTATGTCTTAACGTTGAACGTTCTTCAATTCGACGTCGTTCAAGTTGCTGTAAACGTTCGAGAAATTCATCGGGATGTTCGACAGCTAGTTTTTCTAAGTCTTTTTCTTCTTGTTTTTGACGATCTTTTCGAGCCAAACGACGAAATCTATTCAATTATCATATCGTTTTAATGTTTATTTTTCTCGACAAAAATCAAAAACATACTTTTTACTCTTGATCTTTTTTACTCGTTTAAATTTTGCTTGTTGATAAGAAATTAAAGCTCGCATTTTTTTCAATTCAGTTAATCGTTGTTTTGCCTAAATAATAAATCGATTATCCGTATTTCAATGATTTAATTAATGAAATTTACTTCAAGTAAATCCATTTTACTGATGATTTTCTTTTCAGCTTGAGTTAGCAAAGAATCTGGTTGAATATTGTTTTGACTTGTTTGAAGAATAGCAGCGATATCTTTTTCTAATGAGCTCAATGGTTTTAATTTGCTAACAAATTCTTGTGTTGTTTGAAATTGTACGCCACCATTTTGAAGAGGAAAATTCATTGTTTCGGCCTGAAAAGGAAGTGATTCGAAAAAGAAAATGTGATGATCAAATTGTTCGATGATTTACTGTTCGATTTTTTTCGATAATTGGATCCCATTTTGTTAAAGATTTCTTTTCTTGATTATACGCAGCGATACGTTCAGCCTAACGAGCAAAATTGATTTAAAACAAAACACACGCGCAGTATATAATAGAAAAAACCTTTTCAGCTTGTGGTTTTTGTAACGGTTGATGGAGAACTGATTGATGTTTGTTGACTTTTGCTAATTGTTTTTTTAGTGTTTGCACTTGCTGTGAGGAAGTCTTTTTTAAACTAGTTAATAATTGATGACTTTTAATCTTTTTCGATGCTGATGCTAGAAAACAAAATCAATCGAAATGTTTTTGTTTGAAATAAATTACATGTTTGTGTTGATGCAAGAAGATTCGTTGGATTACTAATCGGTTCTGTTCGAAGAGTAACTTTTCTATTTAAATTAATACAAAGAAAAAGTTGTGTATTTTTTTAGAAGAATTAATTCATTCATTACTTTTTTTTGCCACCTAACTCAACAATTGAATCGATTAATTTATTATGTTTCTTTTTCTGCTGATTATTCGGTTTGATTTCATCATCATCATCGTAATCGTCCTCATCAGCTAACACTGGTTCTTCAATAAATTCAGTTGCCATCTAAAATTAAACGTAAATCTTCGATATCTCAAAAAGAAATCTACTAAATAAATCGAATGCCCATCGTATATTTCGTACATTATTGGACATGTTGTTTAAATCAATCAGATAGTATCTAGTCGAAAGTCTGTTTTCAAACGAGGGCGCTAGTCGTCGATTGTTGCTTCAACATTCTATTCTTAAACAGTTTTTTTGTAAATTTTATTTAAATCTAGTTCATAGAACAAACACGTTCGATATTTCGTTTGATATCAGTAATATAATAATGTGTAGACAATAATGTTTGTTCATATATATGCAGTGCTTTAAAAATATTTTAAAGAATCCTTTAATTTACTGTGCTGTTCGTAAACAAGAGCGATATTTTCCAACGCCCAACCAATTCGTTGATGATAAGCATTATGAAAATCTTTTTGAAAACGACATCATTGAAATGTTTTATTATTCTACTACCGAACCCACAAGGAGCTATTTCGTTTAAAATTCGAGAGAAAATTGCTCGATTATATCAAACATCGAATATTTATGAATGGAATACCGATCTGAATTCATTGATTCATGAACAATTAGAATTATATCTTGAACAGAATTGTGGCGCAGCTAAAATCTTCTTTGTGTTGATATTCATACAAATAAAAACAAACATTTAATTGGTTTTGAATGAATTGTAACCTAATAGTATTAGTTACTGGCAATACAAATGATTTACCAGGTGATGGTTCATTAATTGAAGTTTCATATCCGATGAAATTTTCTTAAAGATTAAAAGAATACAATTCTAATGTTCATAGATAACTTCATTTTTATAAATCAGGTTTGCAAATCTGAAATTTGCTCGATAAATATAGACCAATCATAAGTTGAAATATGTAGTTTTCATTCTTTCGCTGAAATCAAACTAAACGAGCGTACAACCGTCTTGTAATCGAAAAATCTGTCGATAAATTTTATCAATTCGTGTCGAAACTATGTCTGAAAGTGTCACCCTAACCATTAAGTTTGTTGTTATAAAATGTAAAATAATTCAGAGAAAAAGCTATCCAAGTATGATTTAATTTTAATTAAATAGCGTTCCTACGGAAATTGTTTCTTATTTATTTCGATAGAAAAAACAAACTAGATGATTAACAAGTCATTGAAATTAAAATTACTTTTGTTGATATATAGAATTTTAATTACTATGTCGATTTGACTTAGATGATGACGAAAATGACTTGAAGCATGAAAATTTTCTTGGTAAATAAAAGTCATATTTCATACGATCTTTTTCATATAATTTTGGAACAGAATATTATCATCTGAAAATGAAGTTTAATTTGAAACTTCATTCGATTTATGCAACAATCAAAGACTACAATCTTTTTATGCTCGAAGAAAATGATTATGAGGACGAGCCAAAAGATCCAGTCACTATTTTACAACATCAAAAATACACAACACGACTTTATGTCATTCTTCTCATGTGTAGTGTCTACATACTGTTTTATACTAATTTAAGTCAAACACAACGTCGAACAGTTATCATTGAAAATATCGATCTTAACACTTTTAATCAACTTTATCTTGAATATGAAGAAACTCTCTCATGTCCATGCTCAGAAGTTACCATATCTTATGAAACATTTGTTTCAAATAATGTCATATTTCATGATATTTGTTCAAGTTTTTTTGTAACCCAACAATGGATCGAAGGTCTCTATATGTCAAATGCAAATCGACAAGGTATTCAAGATTTTCGAACGACAGCTAGCGCTCAGGTAATGTAATAGTTATTGACATATAAATTTCTATTTCATTTCTATTTAGTTTGCACTTTTAAGTAAACTTTGTTTGCTTTCTCAAGACTATATCAATGAAAATCTAATTGATTTCAATAGCAGTGAATTTATTAGCATTTATGTTCAACCAGAATATCAAGTGGAAATTAAAGTCAATGAAACAATTGAATCAATGAAAAATATTCTTTTAACTCGAATGAATTCATTTATCAACTATCTCAGAATTATTACGCGAAGAAATTATTTCATTTCTGCTTTCAATACAAATGCAGGATTTGCACTCTATTTAGATTTGAATACTTGGCAACACTATATAACTGGATGGCAAGCTAAAAACTACTTCAGTTTAACTAATGTTACAGATGGGCAATATTTCGTTGGATGTGCCAGTGGAAATCCTACTTATAAAGCTCGTTTTTCTTCAAGCGAAAATCAAACGAGCGTTGTTTACCATATCTATTGGTTCCAAAATACAGATAATTCTCCGGAAATAAATGGATTTTTTGTTGGATGTACTTCTTTCGAGGCTCTTCTTCAGAGTACATTAAATTGCCTATATGATATCGAATGTCTTCAATTACTAGTGGAAAATTTTCCAAATTTAAAGCAACAAGTATATAAATTTAGAATATTTTACAAACAGATGAGATTTTTTTTCATTGTTGTTTTCAGGGAAATATAAATTTAACTAGTTTAGTTATATCAAAGCAAAATGAAGACATATCCGTGCTTAATCTTTTAAATAATTTACTAATTGATCAATGGTCAACAAAAGTTTACTATTCAAATTATTTTTATAAATGTGCTCCTTCATATTGCACATATGTTCGAACTGATCAAATTTATTTTTGGGACGCTGTGACATTATTTATCAGTTTATATGGTGGTCTCATTATTATACTTCGATTAATCACACCATTTCTAATTAATATTTCGTTAAAATTGAGAGAACACTTCAGAAATACAAATAATAATATCTCAAGTATTTCTATTCATTTCCTTTTCAAAATAGTTATATTTTTGTTTGCATTCTTAAATTTTAATAGCTCATCATCCAGATCTACAGACGTTTATTCAATGGATTGGAAAAGTAAATTTATTTAAAATGACTACAAAACGAACGGAACATGATATTAAAAGACAAAAGATTGTGACACGTGTTTATGTAGGATTACTAACTGGTAAAATGAATGAGAAAACTGAGCAGCATACTTTTATTTCATTTTTTCGTATGAATAGGTTCAGTTCTTATTTTACTTTTGTTCAATATATTGAAGACTCAAACTATCATGCAAACTGTATCACATCCATCGTTAACTACTTATTATGAATTACAATCAATGTATTTTGATACATTGAAATGTACTTGCTCCAATACAGCAATATCATACAAAACATTTATATCATTATCTGTTAGTTTGCATCAAGTTTGTTCAAGTGATTTGCTTTCGAATCGTTGGATTTCAATATTAAATAAGATCACTATCCCTCGAAATGAGGAAGATTGGCGTAACGTAGCTTCTTCAGAATTCCAGTTATTATCTGATCTTTGTCAGCTAGCAAAAAAGACAATTGATGATTCAATTCATCGATTTCTTTTGCAATCTTTTATTGCTTCAAATATGATAACAGAAACTGATTTTAATACTCAATTCAATGCAACTTTTTCTCAATTTACTAATTCAATCATGATTTATTTCAATGCACTACTTCAAACAGTAGAGCTAACCAATAAAATCGATCAATCTTTCATGGGAAAAATCACAGATATATACAGTTTTTTTGATCCAAGTATAACATATGAAAGCTCATCAAACCAAGTAAATTTTCCTTATAAATCCAATATGACTTCGAAATTTTTTGTAAACTTAGATCAAATTTTCTTTGGCTACGACTCAAGACCTCGATACAGGCTTAGCTAATTGCATTTGTGCTATTGATAATCATTGCAGAAGTTCTATTGGTTTTTACAATTCCACTTTACTCTTGATCTTTGCCGAGACTAACGCAGTATTAGTATATAAAATACCAGGTTTAGTTACAGGTTGCTCGCCTATAGATTCACTTCTACTTTCAACACTTGAATGCTTCTATTCGGATGCCGAATGTTTTTCAATTGTTTTGAGTTACATAAAAAAAACATACATGTGGAATGCTGTGCAATCTGAATGGTTTGATATTCAACCGCTTATATATAATTCAACTTCGACTCGTTTTCCCCCGAATACATCAATTTTGGAAATTGTTCAAAATGTAATGATCGAACAATGGCAAGTCTCGTTTTCATACAAAGACTTTTATGAAACATGTTCACCAACTTATTGTACTTATACTCAATTTATTCGCACTAACACTATTATTGAAATTATCATAGTATTCGTATCAATGATTGGTGGTCTGGTTTTTTTACTGCGTCTAATAACACCA
>ERZ778019.247-NODE-247-length-121272-cov-12.550979_pt1 | contig 121272 bp, 113 predicted proteins | sample MGYA00375749_ERZ778019 | MGnify/ENA primary metagenome ERZ778019 (study PRJEB29350, sample SAMN05389821) | bioreactor metagenome | isolation source: Ammonium sulfate bioreactor | place: South Africa: University of Cape Town | collected 2014-03-17 ... | reverse complement strand
ATAAGAGAGTTTTACTTTTATTTAACCAACAGTGATTTGACATTTGGGTTCGTTGCTCAAAAACATTGTTCATTGACAAGTACTCATCAAGTTTGATTTATGGAATTAATGCGAGTACTCTATCCCGAGGACGATATAAAATTCAGTCTGAAAATGTACTTAGAATTCATAATTTGCTGCGATTATAATTGAGAATATGTTTTATTTCATGATTTGTCGGGTTTTTTGTCCTTGAAAATATAAACTTCAAGATGTCTTACTTGTGGGGTGAAAAGAAACATTGATTTTTGTTCTCAAGGAACAGAAAAATTGTAATTACTAAAAAAAAATCGACTGTTCTGCAGCTAAAGCGAAATTATGAGAAAACATAGATGAGTATATCTCCTATGAAACTATACGATTATTTGTATTAATTAAATAAACGAAATTCAGAAAAACATAATATTAACGTTTCTTTTCCTTCTGCCATTTCTTTCGCTTTTTATTTCGACAGGTGAATGCGAGACCAAACTTTTTTTTCTTTTGTATTACCTATAAATAAATTTCAATGAACGAAAGAAAGTACCAAACGCACACAATCGTCACCTATTATATTCGAATATTTTTGTTATTAAAAAAAATCATCGTCATGGAGGCATCCACTATTACTCTCCTTCAGTAATAGACAATACTTGCGTTTGTTTTCTGCTCAAAACAAACTTAATATTCTGTTAATACATGTTTTTATTCAATTACTTTACAACATGTAACATACATTTGTTAATTTTTCAAGGCTCTTCAAAGCATGTTCCTGAAATTTGACATTGCACTTTGTATGAAGAAATAAAAAAGTATGAAGTAAAAACAATTTGAATAAGTAGACAGTTAGGAGTTGCATCAATGAAGGACAGTATAATTATACTATGCAAAGTAAATAGAAACCAGCTCATTCCTTGATTTTTGTGTACACAAACGAAACTGCTTACTGTGTAAATACTCTCTCTCTCTCTCCTGAAATGGCATCAATCAAATAACAAGCAGCGTTTCTTTGATACCCTACTGCTTCTCAAATTGTAGATTCGGTAATAAAAAAAAATAGATTTGTTAATTAAAATTTCATGATCCGACAACTTGATTTTTTTCGCTTGTTTGATCAAATATTAATGTTATAGAAATTTAACAGCCTATATTTTGATGCAAATACACGATTGAATGTATAATAGAGAAATCTCTGCATTTTCATGTTTCGGGTTAATCGAATACGATTTGATTTTAGTAGTACATTCTTTTGAACTCCACGTACAAAACTGACGTATGGGTTTGTCTCTGGTTGTCTCGAACTATATTTTATTTTTAGTATAGAAAAAAAAACTTTAAGAATAAATTTTGAAGGAGTTGTTTTTTGTTAATATGTGCGAGGCATCAATAATGGGCGTTCACGATTTCTTATACATTACGAAAAGTTAAATAATCAAACATATTCTAGACGGATTTCATATGGCCTCAAAATTGACTTTTAATTTTCGATATAGTAATATGTTTAGTATATACAATCATAGCTATTCACGTAATCAGATCTTGATTTTTAGTATCTTTGTAATTTATTTATGTTAATGAGAGAAAAAATAATAAAAAAAGTGAAAACTCGTACGTCTTCATTTATGCTTGTTGTGCACGTTATATATTGATTATTCAATTTCGTATTATTATATGATCAAAAAATAGAATGTGTTGTAATAATAGTTCATTTTTTGAATACAAAAGTATACATGTGAATAATATGGAAGAGAAAAAAGGGGGACGAGAGAACGAGAGAATCTTATCAGGGGTTTTCTCTTGAATAATTTTTTTCGTTAGAACAAAATGGCGTCATGTTCTATATACCGTCGAAGGGCAATGGAAAAGATGTTCGAACAAGTACATTTTCTTCTCTTTTTCTCCCTCTTTCGTTTTACATGACATTATTGATAAGTAAAAAACAAACGGCCCCGCTAACGTCCCTTGAACAATTTATTTATGTCTCTCTTTTTCTCTCTCTTTCTCTTTCGAAACTGTGTAACATATAAATACTTCTATTCAATCGAGTTAATCAACCAGTTTCATTGACTGATTTCAGAGAGTAGTCTGGTTTCTTTTACAATTTCATATTTTAAACAAAATGGACAATCATGGATTGCAGTTGGATGAAAATTCAAATAATCAAACATCCCAACCATCAGTGAAACGAGAAGATTCGAACATTGATTTATGGGAAACAACTGATAAATCTCATCTTAAACAAGATGTTCATATCGTTCCAATCGAAGATGTCTTTCGACGATATCATACAGATCCACGTACGGGTCTCACGGAAGCTCTTATCGACGATGCTCGTCATCAATACGGCTCCAATAAACTTACACCACCTAAACAACCGAGTTACTTTTTTCTTTTATTCAAAGAATTATTCATGGGTTTCAATTTAATTCTTTGGTTTGCTGGTATTCTTGCTCTTCTAGCTTATAAACCATTCGGTGAACCTAGTTCATCAATATCAAATTTAGCATTGGGTATTGTTCTATTACTTGTTATTACATGTAATTCAATTCTCAATGTTTATCAACAATTAAAATCAATTAAAATTGTTGCTGCTTTCTCAAAATTATTACCATCATTGGCAACAGTTCGACGAGACGGTCGTGAACAACAAATACTCAATGATGACATCGTACCAGGTGATATTATTCTTGTTCGTATGGGTGATAAATTACCGGCTGATTGTCGATTTATATCATGTGATGGTTTGAAAGTAAATACAGCAGAATTAACTGGTGAATCCAAACCTGTATCGGTTACAACTCGTTGTACAAATACACATTTTATGGAATCAGCTAATATTGGTTTTTATTCAACTATGGTTGAACAAGGAACGGGCGAAGCAGTTGTTATTGCTACTGGTGACAATACAGTTTTAGGTAAAATGTCGAAATTAACTCGTGGTAGTTCGGGTGATGAAGTTACTGGTTAACATCGTGAAGTCAATCGATTCGTATTATTCGTTTGCGTTTCAACAGTCATTGCTATTATTATTCTTTGGATAACTTGGGGTTCGTGGCTAAATCGAGAACATTATGGATTTGTTACTTACAATGAAAATATCATCAATTAAATTGGTATGATTGTTGGCTTTTTACCAGTCGGTCTACCATCAGCTGTTACACTTGGTAAATAGACAAATAAGAATTATTTCATCATATAACTATTTCTGTTTCTTTTCATAGTTTTAACTATCGTCGCTAAACAAATGTATAATCAACGTGTCTTAGTTCGAAGTTTACAAATTGTTGAAACATTCAATGCTGTATCTGTGATTGCAACAGATAAAACCGGTACATTGACACAAAACAAAATGACTATCACTCATTTACTATGGGATACACATGGTACATATGAAGTTCCATTACCTCAATATGAACCACCGAAAGAAGAAACAATCTTGCAAACAATTCGTCGTTTATCATCGGGTGCTTTGGAAACAGTACGTCGTTTATCTGTTGATGCTGCAACTGTAGTACGAAAATTATCAACAGGAAATATCAATGAATTACAACAAATGCCATCGGTTAATGTGAATAATAAAAGCAATCTTTCGAGTGATGCAAGTCAAATTAAAATCGAAGCATTTCGAGATCTTCTACTTGGAGCGTCACTTTGTAATAATGCTGATAAACAATTAGTACAAGATGCACAAATTGGACAAGATCTATCGAAAATGAAAGCTGAATTACGTGTTGTTGATGATGCAGCTGATACAGCACTCTACAATCTTTGTGTCGATCGATGTTCAGTTGATATTGACAAAGTTCGAGATGTTAATCCACGTTTGAAAGTTTTACCATTTAATTCAACGAATAAATTCATGATTTCGGCTAATCAATTGGAAACATCTGATCCATCATTGCCCGAACGAAATCGAACTGTCCTATTGACATTAAAAGGTGCGCCCGATATTGTCATTCAACGATGTTCAACATACAAAAAAGATAATGATTAAATCGTACCATTAGATAATGAAATGAAAAAAGTTCTTTTCAATCGACAAGAAGAATTAGGCAAGACTGGTTATCGTGTTATTGCTATGTGTCAATAAAAATTCACTCGTCAACAATACGATGATATGATGCAACAATGCAAAGATCAACAACGATCGAATCAGCAAGGCGAAGATTTAAATGGTTTTCCATCGAATAATTATTGTTTTGTTGGACTTTTTTCATTACTCGATCCACCACGACCTGAAGTACCTGATGTTGTTCTAAAAGCACGTCGTGCACAAATTCGTGTTACTATGGTCACTGGTGATCATCCAACAACGGCCAAAGCCATTGCTAAACAAGTACATATACTAACACCGGAAATTTCTGATATCAATGGTGTTGATATATTTAAATTAGAAACAAATAATGATGGTCAACCAATGTTGAATTTATATCGTAATGATAGATTAATTCAACAACATGCACCTGGTGAAGTGAAATGAACGGATTCATTATCGAAAAATGCTCGAGAAATGATGCGACGAGCATCGGCTGTACGCGGTGAAGTCGTTCGACGTCCACCATGGTATAGACGTTGCTGGTTTTCATGTCGAAATCAATTTAGTGAACCTGAAACTGATGTTGAACCGACGCAAAAAATGGAATATATTCCCTATGCTATTGTCGTAGCTGGTGCTGAAATTAATTATATGGATGATTTTATGTGGGATTGGGTTCTATCGCATCAAGAACTTGTCTTTGCTCGAACGTCACCCGAACAAAAACTACGAATTGTTACTGAATTTCAACGACGTGCTGAAATCGTTGCTGTGACAGGTGATGGTACAAATGACGCACCGGCACTTAAATGTGCACATCTTGGAGTAGCTATGCAATCGGGCACGGAAGTATCGAAAGAAGCTGGTGATATGATTTTATTAGATAATAATTTTGCATCGATTATTCAAGCTATTGAAACTGGACGTTTATTAAGTGATAATTTGAAAAAAGTTGCTGTTTATCTATTACCTGGAGGTAAATTTTCAATATTCATTTTATTCATTTAATTTACCATTGTATTTCTAGGCTCGTGGTCACAAATTTGGCCTGTTTTCTTTGATTTATGGTTGGGTATGCCATTAGCTCTTTCGGCCTTTTTAGCTACTATTTTCTGTATGGTTAATGGTATGTTTGAATATTTAATAAAAATCAATTTTGTATATATGTTTATATTTGATTTAGATGTATTTATGTCATTAGCTATGGTTACTGAACGACCTGAACGTGATATTATGTCGCGTCCACCTGCAATTCGTTCGAAAGATCATTTATTAAATTTAAAATTACTCTTTCATGCTTATATGTTCGTCGGTAATTTCGAATGTTTTACAGGATTCTTTTGCTTCTGCTATTATTGGATTGATATAGGCGTGCCATTCTATTCATTTATGTTTACATTTGAAAATTTCGGTATTACTCCAACAACTCCGTATACAGTTTCAGAACTCGAAACAATGACCTTTGTTGCTCAATCGGTTTACTATTGTTCGGTATGTTTATTTCAATTTTTTAATTTCTTTGCAACTCGTACACAATATACATCGATACTCGAACATAATCCATTTTGGGGTAAAGGTAAAAATTAGTATGTCTTCGGTGCTATGATTATATCAGCTGCCGTATAACTTTTGATCACGCAAGTTAAATGGTTCAATGACGTTTTTCAAACGGGTCCCGTGCCTATGAAATATGTTATGCCGACCCTTGGCTTTGGCATGCTTTGGTTAATCATTGATGAACTTCGAAAATTATGCGTGAGAAAATTTCCGCGTAGTTTTGTCGCCAAAATTGCTTGGTAAACTTTCGTCCGTTTAGTCCTTGTATTAATTGCTTTCGTGCGTTTTTCTTTTGCTTATTTTGAATTCTACGTATCTAATAAATTCTAATTAGTTCCCATAAACTATCAAATGTCAACGATCAATCTCATTAGATTTGTACATACAAAAAAATGGATACATATGGTTTTCATCATACGTCTTTTTTCTTTATTTTGAAAGAGAAAAGAAAGATCTTATTTCATTTCTGTATGACTGTAAGTCATTGTATTGACAGCTGTCATACCCTATCGAAATATCACTTGACAAAATCGAAACATAATGAATTTGAATTCGACTGTCCTATTTTGAAGAACAAAAAAAAACAAAATGAAAAAGGTCGAACGACGCCCTTCACTGTTGTTTTTTTTCTAGTTTTCATCGTGTCTCTCTGCATACATTGTTTGTTAATTTAGCTCTCGTCTGTTCATCCGTTCATCATCATCATCATCATCATTGTTCATTTATATTAGGGTGTGATTTTGTTTATCTTAAGCCTAAGAAGAATGATTATCTTTTTTCACATCGATAGAGTAGATAGGCGATTCTCATTTTGTTTCCATAGTTTATAGATAGATAATGCAATGTATATCTTAGGAAATCTCGAAACAATGCACTTGAAGAAGAAGAAACTCATATAAATTTGCCTAATGAAATGTTGATTGAATAGCGAACAGTGACCACTTGAAAAGAAAAAAACATTCCAGAAGACAGCAAAAGCATTATATCAATGTATGCTCAAGTTATTAGGATCACACTAGGCGATTGAAAAGAGATCAAAGAGACTCAAATTTCAATGCGTTGTTTTTGAGCTGATGTAGAAAAGGATTAGTCGCGATCGAAACTGATAATATAATAATGAAGGAAGACAAATAAAGGAAGTTTAACAAATTCTCATATTTAATACTTGAAAAAAAAATTATCATAATTTAACAACTAGTTGCAATAATATTGTTTTCTAATCGAATTTTTAACTTCCGATATCGAATCAATTATTTGCAAATGTTAAACGTGAGAGAAGAAAGTCAAAATCGATTGATTTATCTATTTCAATCTAAATGAAAAAGAACGAAAAAAGAAATCTTTCGAAATCTATTCATCGACAGGTAGATATATTGATTTGTCACGCATGTGTTCATCTCATTCGTTAGTTACTAGCTTGCATGCAAATGAAATGGATGAATGAATGAACGATGATTATAATAAAATAATCTTCGGTTTCCTGTCGTTTATTGTGAACTGTCAATAATTATCGGCCATCGTCCCTATTCGTTTTTTTTTTGTTTGATGATTTTGATAAAGATGATAAAGTAGAGAGAGAAAGAGAAAAAAAAAGAGAAACATCCAATGGTCAGTCGACATGCGTGCGAGTTAGGAAAAGACAATGAAATTAAAAATTCATTTTCTAACACGCATTTATTCTCAGTCTGAATGTCTCATCATCATATTCATTAAATGATTGCCGACATATAAAACTGTTTCAAGTAGTTTAGCTGAGCTCGTTGACAGGCACTTCCCATGATAGTAGACAGATCTTGCCTCCTCTTTTTTTTTCTCTCTCTGTCTCTATCTGTAAATTAGTACTCGTCTGTCACTTTTCTTCCCTCTTTCTCTTCTGATTGATTTCTTGCTGTATAATTCTTTTTCTCTTCTATCTCTCCATGAATATGTATATATATCCATGTTCGTTCTTCATTTTCTTTTCTTTTATTTTTTTTCTCTCTCTGTCCATCGTTTTCAACTTCTCGTCCACTTGTTGTTCTCGCATTCATTCGTTTCTTTCCTCTATCATAATACATTTAGCCGGCGATGATAATCACCATTATCATCATCAACAACAACACTTTGTAGGTTGATATTCGAAACGACTTCGTTTGTTGTTTTTTACATTTCACATATCAATAGTAGTTTAATACCAACGAGTGATCAGTTGACCGGCAATAAATGTAAGTTTATTTCCTATGAACAACAGCTGACGATTTTAAAAACAAAATTCTTGTTTTCTTATCGATAGCGTCCTTTTTTTCGTACACATGTGATCGATATCTCTTCGTTCTCACGTTTCACACGCAATCTCTTTTCTATTTCTCTCGATGTTTTATTTTGACATTTTCTCTCGAATTTGTTAAATTGAAAAAATCTGATAAGTGAAAAATCTGTCTTATGCGTGTGAAAACTATTTGATCTTTCCGTTGTTCTATCGAATTAAAACAGACAAATTACGTCAGATCTTTCTCTTTTTCTCTATTGATTCTAAATCGACAGACATCATCCAAACATATATATATACAGATGCCCTTTTGTTTCTTGATCTTCTTTATTTTTTTTCTCATGCACACATGTAGTTCAACCATGAATATTGAATGGATAGATGATGATGAATGAGCCTATTCATTCAAGGTTAGATTGTTTGATGAGTGAATGTCTATGTGCACACGTTTGCTGTCGAAATCGAAGACAAAAACTTGAACAACGTGAGAATTTATCCCATACATTCGATTTGGACGATTGAACGCAATCGTTTTCTCATTGATTCTCAGCAATGAAGAAGAAAATCGTTCTGATGCAATCGCGATGATTGTGTAGAAAGAAGTTTATCTCTATTTTGATGTCGAATATTAGGAATAGAAGACAGGAAGATTACAAACATTCGAGTTATTGCGTGAAGTTAGTTACAGACAGATTGCTGATAATAGATTATGTAGTCAATCAACAGACAAAGACATTCTATAGAAGAAGAATTGTTTCTCGTTTTTTTTCTTCTTTTATTTCTTGAATTCATTATTCTTATTGAATTTTCTATGTTAATTAGTATTTCTATTGTTTCGATCAACATCGGGAATTGAATTATGTCGTTTGTTTTTCATTATTTCAGATTTTTTTTTAGCAAATTTTCAAATGAATTCAATCTTGTTTTTGTTAATTATTGTCGTCTTATGCCAACATATAAATGCACGCGGTAAGTTAAATGAAACGAAACGAAAAGCAAAAACATGTTGAGTTAATTTGTTCACCATCAACTAATCGATCATAATCGATTTTGAATCACAAAAACTAATGTTCAAAGTGTTCAATCGAGCATTGACATAGCTGTTTTCTATAATCAAAATAATCCATCTGTGATACGATTTCTAGGTCCACCAATATTTCTACCGAATGCATCGAATTTTGTTACATTAAATGTTAACGAAAGTCAATCAATTGAACTTCATTGTCCAGTAACAAATTCGCCGGATCTATCGATACAATGGTCGAAAAACAACGAGGATTTAGATCCGATGTGGTCGTCATCGAATTTGATTATTAAACGATTGCTTTTAACAATTCATCAAGCACAAATCACCGATACAGGCTTATATAAATGTAATGTTGTCAATGGTTTCGGTAATATTCAAGCACAATTTCAAGTTAACGTTCAATGTACGTTGAATTCTTTTCATTTTTTTGTTTTTGAATGAAGACGATCTGTTTTTTGTTTCAGCTAATCGAACAATTTCAAATAGTAATAACATTGAACAACAGAATCTCATGGCATGGGATGTTGATTCAATCAATGGAGGTAATTCGTCAGAGAGAAGAAAAGCACAAAGTGATTTTGAATAAAAATTCGATTTTCTAGAAGCACCAGCGTTTGTTTCGAGAAATGATGAAAGTCAAACTGAACCAACGAAAGTCATTCAACCTGAAGGTACGACTGTACAATTAAAATGTTTAGCAACTGGTAAACCATCGCCCGATATTCGATGGAAGAAGAATGGTAAAATCCTCTCCGAAGATGAATACGGTGTTACACAGTAAATTCGATGATAAATATTCTTTTTATATTTCAAATCGAATTTCGATTGTAGAAGTCAAATATTAATCATTCGAGATCTACGCCAATCCGATACGGGAAATTATACATGTGAATTATTCAATTCATTTGGTGCTATCAATACGACATTTATTCTTGTTGTTACAGGTTTTTATTTTGGCCTTTTGAAAAAAAAACAATAACAACATGATGTTTTTCGTTGATAGAGAAATTGCAATTTTTCGATAATGATCCTCAGAATACAAGTGTCGAATTTGGTCAAATAGCTACGCTCAATTGTCGTGTGGAAACAAATGATCCAACAACGAAAATTCAATGGTTAAAAAAACTTCCTAGTCAACAATTATTTCGTGCCGATGCGATCGTATTCGGCTCGGAACAATATGAAACTATTGACGAATCTCAACAACAACATTATACGAATAATATTCTTTCGAAAACATTAACTTTTCCAAAAGCAACACTTAACGAACATGGACAATACATTTGTCTGATTCAAAATGATAAAGCAACAAATTATCGACGAGCATTTATTAATATTATCGACAATCGAAAAGGACTCATTCCATCAGCAGACATAAATAATAATTTACTCTATGTGATCATTGTTCCATTGTGTTTACTTGGCTTGATATTATTTCTAATATTCTGTTTTCGACAACGTCGTCGACAAATGACTAACAATCCTAAACATCCTCATCATCACATTCATCATCATTCACATTCGAGTGATATTGGCAAATCATCGATTAAAACACGGCAACCATTAATACATCATAATGGTGTCCTACTTCCGACAGGAACATCTCGAACAAGTAATGATTATCTTGCAACGAGTGTCGATTCAATACCGATTACCAGACAGCAACAGCTAAGATACGGCCCAACGCTTTCATCCGATATTGCGTCGTTAACGAGTTCGAATTTGTACTATGCACGTGTTCAAGCACTTTGATATATTCATTGAATCAAATCAATAACAGTGATACAATGGCAATTCACCTAATCTCCTTCTATAATTAAAATAAGAGAGAAAACCAAACAATTCTATTCTATAAAATCTTTCTTTGTTTTTGTGTTTTTTTTTGTAAAATAAGATATCTATTTCATTTCGTTTTTTTCTCTCGTTCTTTTGACTGAATAAATTGTGTCTTTAAAACAAACGACTGTTCGAATTTATTCAAAGGATACTGTTCAAACTGAAAAAGCTACTGAAACATATTAAAGATAATAAATAGTTCGTTTAACATCTGATAAACATTATTAATACAAATGAATAATAGAAGACAGAACACTGAGAACAAGAGCAAACTTATATGGAGCAAGCGATTGTCCTTTACTGTACCAGTAATTACCACCCGTCGCATACCATCCTTGACTACCAGGTGGATAACGATTGTAAGGACGATTGTAATAATTATTCATATTCGAATTTATGTCTTGCCATTTATTATTATTATTGATATTCAAAAAACTTTGTGGTTGTTGTAGTTGATAAGGAGAATTTCCAGTTTGATGAATTCCTGCGACTATGCCTGTGCCAGCGTTATGATTGTAATAATTTAGCACATGCATACCCGTGTCAGGACTATTACTAATAGAGTGAAAACTTCCATAGTTTGGATTATGTCCTGAACCTATAAATAAATAAATACGAACAAAGAGAAAATTTCAATTTTTATTTAAAAAAATGGTTCGAACCATAATAAGCTCCAGGAATGGCACCACTTGGATTATTCGAACCTCCAGCCCAACCTTCATAAGGTAAATCACGACTTATAATTGATTTTGATTGACGTCTATGACGTGCATATGGTAAAGCATCTAGTTCGAAAATATTCATATTGATTTTTCTGTTTTTCTTTTATACTTACATATTGTATAAAAACATGTATTGATGATAAAAATAAGGAAACATGTATTAAAAAGCATTTTTTGCAAGTATGTATGTGACTCAAACACGTGTGAAGAGGTCACGTTCCTTTTTCTTCTGCTAGATTACACTACGCAATAATGCGAACGAAGTAACAGAAAGAAAAATGAGAAGTTTTATTGATAGAATTCCTTGTTCTCTTCCGTATTGCGCGTTTGTATTCTTTTTCATTTTTTTTTCTATACATAGAGTTTGTGCTCTGAAGAAGGAAGAAGAAAGAGGAGCATCATAAAGCACCATACATAACTAACAAGAGAAAGAAGAAAAAAGAAAGAGAAACTAGATGACATGACGATTGCGTCATACACATGTTTCGAAGAAAGAAATCTAGAACGTTTTTTTATGAAAATGAAGATTTTCAATGTCAAATTCTCTTGTATACAACTCAAGAGTGGTAATTTAATCTCAAGTATGATATTAGCGCTGGATTTTATCTGTAAAGATTTACAACTGATAGCAATCTTCATTCGTTCTTATCAATTTCTAAGACTTCGAATATTTCAATGAGAAAAACAATGAAAAAAAGCGTTTATGAAACAACAACAACAACAACAACAGTAAATTTATATTAATACAACAAGAACAACATATCAGATTTTATTGAGCTCAATCAATTTTGAAACATGTCTCACTAAAGTTCGTTGTGATCCTAATGTAATCGATTTTGTTCCTTTACACATTTTCATTTGATCATCACGTAATGTTAACGAACATTCTTTCGTATGGAAAATATGCATTAAACTTGTATCAATCGTTCGAAAAACAGTTAATTTTGGTGATTGAACTAATTTATCATAGATTTCAACATCTTCTTTTCCCCATCCGCTGATTTCAACATTCCAATTACCGATTGAACCTAAATCAGCTTTGTAAATACCGAGCATACCAAAACCATACTGTCGCCAATAACCAATATCATCACGTAATTGAAATGATTGAAAATCATTGTCAATTGCTTTCGAATCCCAATAATGAGGATCATATTGACTGAATATAATTGGAAAATAGACTTGTTTCTGAAAAATTGTATGATGACGAATACGTGGAAATAATTCTTTCGTAAAGATCATATCGAGATCAATGAAAAAAAGAAGATCAGTATCATTAAAATGTGATGCACCATATGAACGTGCAAAGCCTCGTGTAAAATTGCCGTTTTGTACTTGTATTAAATGAATACGTGATGCATGATGTTCTTGAATAAATTTTCGTACATATTCGACTATAATCGACATACTTTCGCCACTTTCTTCGGCTGTTTCCATAAGAACAACATAGAGATGAACATTTTGCAGATCGATTTCACTCGAACGCATGACAACACGATCGAAATTTGTTAATAAACGTTTTAATGTTGCAAGACGACCACTAACAGGTACAATCATATGTATAGGAATCGAATTTGTATTGTTATTCACCGGTAATTTGTTATTCGAAGGACCAGCTTCGACAGAAGTTAATATTGCACTTGAATATGAAGAAGATAATTCACGAAATTTAAGAGGACGAAATTTTTGCACAACATAGACACGTTTTCGTACGGGCACCTTTAAATTACAAATAGCAGAAAACAAAACAATTTTTTGATTATCAATTCTTACCGACATTTTCTTGCCAGCAAATTTTCGATAGATTAAAAATAAATCCAAAATATAATTCATACCATATTTTGGCTCGTATTTATAATAACCATAGAGTGTCTTTTTATACTCTAGAAATCGGCCCATATCTCTCGAAATTTTATTAACTTCTTCCATATATGTTCGAACAACTTCATCGAAACATTGTCTATACGATGGTTCAATCGATCGTACGGGTAATTCCGTATTTGCAGAATATTGACTAGCGGTAAATAATGTATAAATACCAGATGGTGAAGATTTTTGTCGAGAAAATTTATTATGATAATTATTTAATGTTTTATTTCGTATCGAATAATCATGATTATTCGTATTGAGATTGATATTCGATGGAATAGTTCGATTAAATGAAAGAGACAAGGATAGATTATTCAATGATTGAGATGATAATGATCGATGAAAATAATTTTGAAGAACATTGATTAAATGTCGTTCTATATCAAAAAAAAAGAAAGAAAATAAACAAAAGAGAAAATTAAGTTTTTTCTTCTCGTATACCTTGTTGTTCGTAATAATAATCCTCGTTGTTACTTGTAAATATTCGAAATGAATCGTTCATTAACGATAGAATTTGTTCAGCTATTTGTTGATCAGGTGTATTGAGTAATTTATATTGTTGTTTTAGTTTGCTTTTAATTTGTTCGTTTTTTGTTTTTTGTATTAATTTCGATAGATTTTTAGTTTGAAATTGAATTTGATTTTGTAAACAAAGTATTCGATTGTACATATCGATTTGTCGATGTAAGATCATGGTTCGTTGTTCAAGTTCCATAACTCGTCGTTGTAAAGCAAAATTATGTACACGCGTAAATACACGTATGTCTTTTATTGAATGAAGACTCACAGCACGTAGAATATCCGTCGCTGCAAGATTCGTTGCTCGATAACCATCGGTTTTATTCGGATGATTGTAGAGAATATGTTGCATTTCGTATGACCATGTGCAAGATGTATTTGCATATTTATGCACGCATCGGCCTAGTTCGACGTCTTCGTGATAGGTATAGAAATTTTTCAGACATTTTTTAATATGTGGAGTAAAACGAGCGAGTGTTTCACGAGATAGAATGATACCCGGACCGCCCATGCAGAAGTTTTCATTTTCACCTAGTGCTAATTTACCGTATTCTTCTTTTGTTCCCATGCCAGGCTGACCGATATAATGTGCTTTACCTATTTAAAAAAAACGGGTTTTTAGAGAGAAAAATGTTTTTCTTTTCAAAATGAAAAAATTTACGATTATCAATTGACCGTAGTAATCGTTCGAGATTATCCGTTCGTATGTAAACATCATCATCAACACGCATAAACCATTCGAATTTATTTAAATAATGATCATAAATATATTTCATCATAAGAAAGGATTTTTTCTGTGGCGGATATGTATCGGTTACTGCAGGTAAACTGACAAGATTAATACGTGAATCGTTCGTTGTTGAACCTTCACTTGAAAAAAATATCACTTGGCCGGGTACTCGTTCTGCCCATGTACGCATAACAGTTGGCGCTCGTGTCATCAGAAATTCTTTACTTGTCATAACAGCAATAAGTACTAACTGTTTTTTCTGTGATACACGTGGTAAATTGACTGACGAGATCGGTATTGAATTCGTTCGATTAGGATTATTCATCGAATCTTGAGATGATAGTCCATCATCTGTGATGCAATGTTTTACATTACAAAGAAGTACGAGACCAGTTTGAAAGCCGATTACTGTTGATACAAGTAGAAAGAGCAGTGATAACCACCATGATGGTCCACGAATATTATTATTGATACGATTATTAGCAGGCGATGGAAGCGTTTGTCGATAGAGTTTTTTTATCGATGGATTTGTACTGGAAAGATTCTAGATAGAAGAAAGATAATCATCAGCTGTTTCGTTGTTTTTTCATTGAAATTCTTATGAACTTGTTCACCTTGCGCATGAATTTACAGCTTTTGGCTTTTTCTTAACTAGTTAAAAACCGACCATTATAAAAATATTTTTTCAGTCAAAAAAAATGGAATCAAAAGTCGAGCTGTTTTTTTTTTCAAATAAACTTCAATAAAACATCGTTTCTTTTTCAAGGCCTTCGAAAAAAGAACTCTTTTCATTTCAGTTTCTTTCGATGGAAAAGGAAGTGATAAATAAACAATCGTAACGACATCACTTCAACAAACGAATATATTTTTTGGCAATGATTTTCGGTGCAAAAGTAAAAAAAAACAGAACAAACATATGAAATTTTATATGCAGTTTGTAATTAGAGAAAGAGAGATTGTGATTAAGTTGGTTCTCATCGATAAACTTTCGTGTCAATAGGAGTCTGAAGATGATGTACTTTTTTTTTCTGCACATTCTGAAAATCAATATTAACCCCTGACATAAAGAACCACAGTATGCATTAATCTATCGATGATATTTGATATTGTCAACTGTAAAATAAATCGAATAAATGTAGGAAAAAAAAGTGCAAAAGGAAGATGGAGACGTACAAGACTGAAGAAAAACTTTCTCATTACAAACCTTAACGAAGAAATTTCGAAGTTGACTTATTCGTGTTGTCATTATTCGAAGAATCATTGTAAATGACATTTTATATGTATATATACTCGAAAAATATTTTCAGAATTTATTTGGTTAAACTTTAATTGCTTTCGATCGAATCGATTTTTCACACCCTAATATTTCAACGTAAAAATCTCTCTGAATGTTTTGTAGAAATCAAAGTAAAACTATTGTCTCGCCGAAAAAAAACATGACTTTCGCCGATGTTTATGTGAAAGAATAAAATGAAAAAGAAATTCGAATTTCGGGTCCATCCTACTCAATTATGTGTGTTGTTCACTTGGAAGTAATCGTTAAAATAATAAACGAAACCGATTATTCGTCGGTTTTTCTTTCGTCGTTTGATAATTTAGAAAGCAGAAAAAGAAAAATGAAAGATTTTTGTCCTTGTTGATTGGGACTTTTAAATAAATGTTCTTTGTACTATAAAAATCACACTTCGAAAAAAAAAAGAAAGACAAACTAAAAGAAAAATATCGAGAATATAATCACGCCTTTTCTTATGCGAAATTGTTATTTTTTTGACACAAACTTAAACGTTCTGCGATTATCTTCGAAAAATTTCTCAAGAAAAAACAACACTTTTGTTGTTTTACTTTTTTTTTCTATTAGTCACTACCACCTACTCCTTTTTTACTCCTACAAACTAATTATTAATCTTCGGATTTTTATGTTCAACAAACAAAAAATGGAGTTCATTTTGGAAATCAAAACTTACAAGCGACGAATCTGTCAATGAAACTTCTGTCTGATGATTATTTTTGTTCATACAATTAACACACATATCTGGTGATTCCGATAGTTTACGCTTCAATTGTTTCGCACTATAATTATATGTCTGTTCGTTGGCGTTAAATCCAAGGAGATTTTCAATTATTTCAAATATTCTTAATAGAGGCATTAAAACTATAATTAAATTCAAATAATATTAATAATAATAATAATAATAATAACAACAATAACAATAATAATAGTAACGTTAAATTATCTTCGATATCGAAGATTTGATGTTTTCGTATGTTGAATATAAAATCTGTATGTTTTTTTTAAATCTTGAATAGACGAATATTGAATGAATTTAAAAACTTACAACTTTTATCAATCTTTGTTAAAGAGTTAGGTGGTCGGTACTTATTTGAATAAGACAATAGATCACGACATGAGATGATGACGAAATACGTCGTACAATTGAAAGTCGCGAGAGAAAAAAACGAAGAAAATTTACGATTGAAAAAAATATTTAAGTATATACGATATAAATACAGTACGGAGTAGAATAAATGAGAATGTTGACGAGAAAAAGAACGAATGGACGAACGAACGACAAAAAAAAAACGTAAGAAAGAAAGAAAGAAAGCACAAGCGACTCGTATGTTTATTGAAGAAATTGTTAATGTACCATGTCTCGAGCGTGCAATTTTCATTCTGTACCTATCTGTGATTCAGATTTGTCGTCGTTACAGAGAGAAACAAAAAAACAGACGATGAATGAATCAAATACAATCATATGGACAAAGTATATTCAACTCTAAGCAAGTAAACATATACGGGAATTTCGAAGCTCTTTAAGTTCAATTGAGAAATCAAAACTCGTACATACTGACATGAACAAACGAAAAAGATGAAGAAATTCAAGTTTAAAAGCAAACGTTCGTGACAATAGTGTCGAACTAAACGATTTTATATTGACAAATACCCTTAGAGGATAGAATAGACTTGAAATAGTTTAGTTGCATTTGAAAATGATCGAGTATTTTATCGTAACGATAAATGTTTTCTTTTCTAATAGCTTCTATCAACTTAAGTTACAATGCCTACGCATTCGAATACATGATCTTAGTCAGTTCTTGACGTCAATGTAACGCATAACAACAATCGTTTGTTGATCAAATATTTTTCGCTTCTGTTTTTGACACGTATCTAATCACTTGATTTTGTCAAACCGTACGTACGTATGTATATACGTATCTCGATTGTCGGTTCGTTTGCTTTTTCTTTTTTTGAAATACTTTCAAGAGCTTTATGTCATATTGAAATAGGACGAAATAAAAAAAGATTGTAGGTGTTTAGAGCATGCTTTTTCGTTCCCCTGAGGACAAAAACTTTATAAAGAAAGTCAGTCTTTTTCGGCTATGATTTTTCTCGTGAAAAGTTTTGTTTGTTTCGAAACGAAGAGAACGATAATGCACTTATACAAATCAGTCGATCGCTCATCGAATCTATTGAATTTTTTTACATGTGAATAGACATTCGAGTTTGTACTCAGTTTTATACATGTGATGCCTGCCGGTAAGACATTTCACCGCAACAACAACAACAACAACACTAGTTCAAAATGCCCTTTTTCCTTATGCAATACCTATATGTCGAATAGGAAAAACAACAAAATATCGATTTCATTTTTTTTTGTGTCGTTGTTGTCTTATGTATACAGATAGATGTTTTATCCAATTACATTTTGTCCTCCTTTTTTTTTACGACGTCATTGCCATGAATCTCATGTTTTATTGATCGTATAAACTTTTTGAAAGTATCTTAAAGTGAATACGAGATTTACACAGACAATTAATTGACGAATACGAAGGCAGACACAAACATTTGTAAAATCTGATCTCATCACAACCGGTTAACAAGGATTTCTTTTCTTCTCCTTTTTTTTCTGGCGTGAAATTCGATGATATAAGTTGATGTAGTAAAATAAATCAATCATTCACTCATTACTAACCTGATCGATACGATTGGGAACAAATTTCAGTGTGGAATCAATAAATTTTGCCATATATCATAATGATTGACGCATTAGATTCCAATTCTAAAAACATGTGAATACATATGTTCTTGAGTCTATGTTAAACAAGATAAAGATGAAAACAAAATATAAACAATAGAACTTGTTTGATATCCATATGGCAAATAGTCGATTGATTCTAATTACTCGGATTTATACAATTATTTATTCTGTACAAAAAGAAAAGAAATGCGCAGCTGGAGAGTATTTACCACCAATCATCTCAGTATTTTGTCGATATATTAACAAAATTTGATGTTATTTTAACTCTGAAATCATGAGTTGAAAAAGAATTTAAAGTTGTTTGTCGATGCTCGAATAAAAAAAATGGCGAGAGTACTTTTACATTTTTTTAGTTAATATTACAAGAAACTGAAGACATAATCCAAAAAACATCGATTACCTCATTGACCATAAATTTTTGTTTTCTCTTCAACTCTCTTCTTTACTTGCTGAAAGTGTTTGATTATAAATCGATTGATAGCGATGATTTCTTGTACTTTTCTCTCTTTTTTTTGAAGTTATTTTGATCATAAAAGTAAATCAATCTGTAAACTTATAACTACATTTCGTTGTTGACTTTGAATTCAACAAGTAAACGTTTGACTAAACTATTTTTTTTTCACCTTTACAAACAACTGCTGTCATTCAATCAAATCTTCGTTTTTTTTGTACTTATTTACAGTCATCGGACATTTTTTTTTCGTCTGGTAAACATAGTACCAATGTCTAAGCAGGAATACAGAAAAGAAATTTGTTAAAAGTGTTTGAAAACTTAGTAAACTATTTAAGCAAATAAACTACTTAAAATAATAATAATTTATGCAGTGGCAAAGGAAGAAAAAGAGAGAAATAAATGTTCTGTTAATTACAAAATCAGTCATTTTCTCAATTAAAAATTCGATATTCGAAATATTCTTACTGATAAAGTAAATTCTTGATCGATAATAAAAACATTCAAATTTATGAAAATGTCAATTGATAATAAGATAATAATAGTTGATTTGTATTAATATGACAATCGCTTGTTGTAATTTGTAAGCTTATAAATACGTACGAAAATGATCCTTAGTAGAAAAAAATGTTACATGCATCTATAAGGAGAAGAAAAAAAGTCGAAAAACATCATATAAGAAATGAAAAATGAGAGAAGACGACGAAAAAGAAAACGAATGAAATCTGACAAAAACAACATTATGTTCGCCGTTGCTTTACCCTGTGTGACTGTTTTTATTCGAATCACGTTATACTCGATCAACAGCTGTTCCTATTCAGGTAAAGTAACGACCGGCAAAAGAGAACGAAAATGCCGTCCGAGAACATTGGAAGGAATAATCCTTGTCATGATTTTTTTTCCTCGCATTTTATTGATTTTTACTTACCGTAGAGAAACAAATGTCTACTTATATTTATCTATCTAATAATATTATTTTATAAAATATGAAACGTCTGAATTTGGTTATTCGATGATTAATCATTCGTTCTGTTGTTATGCCATTTGTATTTACCTTCGTAGATGCAGTCAGACGTTTTCGTTTCTATGCTATCTTCGAATGAGACAAAATAGAGAAAGAAATAATATTTTTTTTCATGTAAATATAATCATAATTTACAATTCCATCAACAAAGTCGAAAGAACAATAAAAAAAAAAAGAAAAGTTCATTTTTATTGAACAATTTTCCTGTTAACCTGATCCTATTAACAATACCATCAAGTATTGAATTACATCATCTATTCAATACATGTGTCTTATCTCATTATGTCACGAATTTGTACTTGTGCAACTACAGTTTAATGTATTGAAGAAAGAAAAGATGACGATGACGAATCAGACTAAATGCGCGTCGAGATAAAGCATATGGCCATTGCTCATAAAATTTCACTTTTCTCATTTGCTTCTTTCGAAAGAAGACTTAGATATTCTCATTCGATCAATGTTTGTCATAATGATCGAAATTCAAGACGAATGAAAAAGTTGTTCTCTTCTCTTCTCTTCTCTTCTCCTCACGCAGTTAAAACTGCAAAAAAAAGTCAAGCCAGACTACAAGGAAAATAATCAATTAAATCGTTTGACATATAAAACCTTCATATTACTAAATATACTTGAGTATATGCATAAAGACGTCTACATATCACGTTTTAAATTCTTGAAAAAGTTGATTATTTTCCTTGATTTTCGATTTGAAATCAAATAATCGGCCTTGAAGGACAAAATTCAATGTTGACTTGATTAAAAATTATTTTCTTATAAACATATGAAAATCATTAGTTTTTTCTTTATTATGTCAATAGAACACAAATATTGCGTTTCTACTCTTTCAATACCTTGTTTAACAATAACATACTGCAAATTAATCGAAAAGAAATACGCAGATGTATTGAATACTTGCTTAGAGACCTCTAAGTGATATTTGATGAAAAAAAATATAGGTGAATAGCACGCAGTAATAATAATTTTGTACCGAACATATATGGAACGTTTTTGTGAACTGAATTTTTGAAAATGTGCATTCGTAGACATTGTTTATATGAAATCGAGAAAAATTCCGTCTAATTTATTTAGTTTTCTTTACTTTGAAAATTAAAAAAAAATGAGAAAAAAAAAGAAGAAAATCAAACAAACAAATAAAATGACAATGAAAACAGGTGTGTCACTGCATAGATGTGTGCTGCAAGCTTTGACATCAAGTATACATATATAAATAATAGTTCATTAATATCACGGGGTCATTAGAATATTTTCAAAACAAAACGATTCGTTGATCTGCTACAGTTTCTTTTTGTTTTCAAGCACAAAAAATATCAATCATAAATGACTGACATGTGGCTTGAGAAGATGAAGATTTGATGATGAATCTCGTTGTGGTGGTTGTGGTTTAGTCGAATTAAATGACGGGCGTGGTATACTTGATTTACGTGGTGGTACAGGTGGAACAGGTTTGGGTGCAATTATTTTGCTATTTGTCAATGAATTTATTGAGGGTGATGGAACGATTGTTTTGTTTGTTAAACGTGTCTGTGATACTGATGATGAAAGCTTAAGTGTCGGTGTAGCAAGTCCACTTTTAGCAGGTATTGGAGGCTGTGGTCGATTATTAGTTCGAAATGATGTTGTCGGCTTTTTAAGTGACGTTGATGGTGTTGTTGTTGTCGAAGGTAATTTCGAACGATTCATATTCATATTCATACTTGTCATTACAGTTGATTTCGGTTTGATGGAAGTCAAAGAAGATTTTGGTTTGATATTTGTTGAAGTATCCGAAATATGATCGAGAAATGTTGGTGATGTGAGAGGAAAATCTGTATCATCCAAATTAAGAGAATCAGATTTCGATGCGACAGATAATGAACTATTACTGCGATGATCATCTCGTTTCGATGGCATAATAAAACTTTTGCTCATTTGTTGATGATGATTTCCATTAGTGAAATGATATTGATGTCCATATGGATTTGTAGTTGTCGAAGGCGATCGATACGATAGATTTCTATCAGCGACTGAAATCGATGGTAATTGTTTTCTTGGTAATGGCGTAGAACCGATTGTTATCGCTGGGATTGTTTGATGTGCCGATCGTAGATTTTCTGTTGAACTCAAACATTGAGAATTCGTTGTTGATTTTAATTTCGGTGGTGTGATTAATGTGGGTCCACGAATTGATCCTTTCGTAAGTGGTGTCTGTGATGTTGATAGAGTTGATTTCAATGGCACGCGTGATGGACCTGGTAGACGATAGCCGATTGATGACTGAACTTGTGCAGGAGCGGGTTGAATCGGAAGACGAAAGGATTTTGAAACAGGCAAACATGAATGACGTTCGACTGGAATTGATGAAATTGAAGTTGATGATGGATGAGGTGACGGAGGATTGTTAACAACACGTTCTAACCGTTGGCGTAATTCATCCATGTAACTCGCAGATTTAATCGGCGAATTTTCATCATTATCATCAATATTTTCCTCGTCTGGATTTTTCGTATTATTATTTTCATCATGATTGACTGTACTGTTCGAATTTAGATTTTGACACGAAATCGGAGGTAATGGTGATCGAGGAGATGGTAGTGGATAAAATTGATTTTGTGTTTTTGATGTTGAAATCGGCGTTCGATTGAGTACTTGCCGGTCTCGAATCGATGGACATGGTGTTGGTGGAGGACATAGATCGCCATTATTGATATGATTTGTTTGTTGGCCTGTTGGCGTGTCCGAACGAGCAGCAGCACATACAGCAGCAAATCGACCTGATGATCGATAGATATTCATCGCTTTTTCCATAAGTAAATGATTGATTTTCAATTGTTGACCAAACTAAAACAAATTCATCGAATTTGAATTGTTTTTTTCTTCTTCTAAATTTCAATCATTGATTTACTTTAGCAATACGAATACTTGTTATCCATCGATCGAATTCTGATTTCGTATCAACACACATGTATTTAATATATTTCGAACTTTTCTTTTGAATCAATGGATGCTACAAGAAACAAGAAGAGATCGAAATATTTAAATGCAAATTATCTATTAACCTTCAAAGCAAAACAATAATCACTAGGTGATTTGAATTTTTTCTTCCAACCCAAACCAAAAAATACTTCGACATTTTCGAATTTAGCCAAACAGACAAGATCTTTCTATGAAATATAGTAGAAAGAAAATCAGTGAATCATTGAAATTGAAAAAAAATATTCGATCGTACTTTGCTTTTGCCTTTTGGTACGAAATAGAGACCTGACGAACGGAGTACACAGAAATGTTTTTTCCATGATTTTCGAGATTTTTCTTTCAAATAAATAATTCCTTCGAGATCGGGCGCTTTTAGTAATTCGTCATAGGCAAGTATAGTTTCGTCTTTACTCTAAAATTGAATGGAATGAATTTTATTTTCTCTACGAATTTTTGAAATCAACTAACGAGAAATGAATTTGTTGTTCGAAAGAGCGCATATTTATCTGGACGTTTCGTAAAAATAAGTCGATTTGATGATGTCGATGGCCACATAAGAATCGCTTCGGTCAATTTTTGATGATCTTCAAATGTACGTTCTGCACAAAAAAACAAGATTCAAAATGAATTTAAAAAGAAAACAAAAACTCATCAAACTATTTACCCATATGAAGATCAGGCAAAACTTCAACGAGAGCATAATCTATATCTGGTTCTCGATGATTCTTATGTACAAGTACAAAGAGAACATCACGTATCGACATCGAATCATCAATAAGAATGCTCTTCGTTGAACCATCATCGTTATATGTTCGTACGAGTAGTTTCGATGGATGTTGATTTTGTGATGATGATACTGATGATGTACAATCATCTTGATCAGTCATAATTGAGGTTGTTTGTTTTGTTGTACTTGTCATTGTTACCATTGAACGCGAAGTTAACTAATTGAAACAAATAATATTACGATAGAAGTTTCTTTTTTTTTCGTCTCTCGTTCTCTTTCTCTCGCTCTCCTCTCATAATCTGCATTTATGATTAATCAAAGATCAAAGAAAAATCTATTCTTATTCTACATCTGCATATTTTCGCTTGAGTTAGTTTTCTTTATCCATCAAATCCACTGTTTTGGAATGCAATGATACGTAATTAATACATTGTCTCGACTTGTCTTTTGATATTCAAAACTATATCTTACAGATTCGTCATGATTCGGCGATGTAACTTTATCCGTTGATCCACTGTCACTAAATGCTGAATCACAATCATCAGCTATATGTGCTTGCAGAAGTTTCGATGAAAACGAAAGTGTTGTTGCTGTTGTTGTTGTTGTTTGTTGATTCATATTTGAAGGATTGTTGTAAATAGTAAGTGTATCATTACCAATTTCATCGCCAAGTCCACTTGAACATGCGCTCGAGCCCGATGAACGTTGTGGTTGTGCATCGATATTTGTTGTTGAACAATCATTGATTGTTAATGTTAAACTTGCTAAAGCAGCTTCGAGTTGATCTTCAAGTGTACGTAGTTCATAAACGCAACCGTTTGTATTCGAGGAAGAGGACGGTATTGTCGATTGTATTGATGAATCCATTTTGGTCAATTTTTTAGTTAGTGATTGTTGATAGAATGGAAGATTAGGACATTCTTCGAATTGAATCTTAAAATCACGTAATTCAGATATAATTGCGTCGAGTTCAGCTGAATCGTCTTCGTCTAAAAAGTCGACATAAAGACAAGAAAAAGAAGAAGGAAAATGAATAGTGTGCGAACACTATCTCTTCGTTTGATGACCTCTTTGCTTATATTCACGTAATAATTTGCTCAATTTCTCGTCATCATCATAGTCCTGTCGTTATATTCTTCTCCGAAACAATATTTGATATACGATAATGCCCTTTTTCCTCATTCACATAGATATACATACGCAGTTGTTCATCTTCTCTTAGTGCGTGCGTATATGTGGATTTCCGATTGTTGATGAGAACAGACAAGAAAAAAAAGAGTAAAAGAAGCAATAGAAGCTAATGCAACGATGAATGATGTTATGTTCACACATATATATATCTACGTATGTTGTTTCCGACGGAAACAGTTGTACTTTCTCTTTTTCTCTGTCTATGTGTACATATTCATCGGCAAGAAAGAATACTTGCATCGTTATGTAAGACATGGAAAACTAATGTCTGACGAACGAACATCTACGATGTTTGTCAAATCATAATGGAATGATGATGAGAAAAGCTTGAAATAATATTCACTATTGTCAAACAGAATAGAACAAGATTATGACAGGTTGTAGCATTAGAAATTAACAGATAAGCCTTGATAATATGTCTCTTTCTATGATATGTGTAGGTGTCACCTTCATTTACATTTTTTTTTGGTTCTTGATAAGACTGGTATAGCCAAAAGGAAATTGACAAAAAAAAAGAAAACAAGAATAGGGGTCAAATTCTTTCGTTACCCTTTTCTTTCGAGGATGACTGAATTTACAAGGACATACGTTTTTAATAACGATGCCAATATAGTAAAAAAGAGAATTGAGATGATGTAATCATTAGTATCTCATTTCATCTTATTACAAATTTGATCCTATCACACCGCTGATTTTACAGATATTAGCAGAGAATTTATTGAGATTTGATATAGTTTTATATATACACATACACACATCTATGCCTTCTTGTCTTCTATTTCGTTTCTCAATCTTTTTAAGATTAATAATAAAAAAAAAGAATGAATTCTATTGTTGATTGACACTTGGTCATCACTGGCTGAATAATTCTATAAAATCTGCAATTGTATACAATATCATTCGACACTCTTTCATCGATGTCTACAAGCGTAACGAAAGCCGAAGAAAAAAAAGAAAGAAATCTTGCTTGTCGTCAAATACGATGTTTTATCAGATTACATCATCTATTGTTTGCTGTGGAAATACATAACACACCGATGAATTCTGTCAAATTTATCATCATCATTTATCATTACAATTTCTTCTAGGAAACATTTATCGAATCATTGACAAAAAACTATCTTATTCGTTGTTACTTTGACTTGAATTTGATTTATAGTATTACGTATTAAATAATAAATGATGAGTACTTACCGTAGAGTTGAATAGATGTTGGAGAGTACGAACCATCTTTTTGATTTATTTGCGCTTGACGCTAAAAAAGAAGAAGAAAAATACATATATGTTAGATATATTAATGTGCACATGTAGATATATATATATATCAACGAGAAATTCACCTCGACATTCTCATTATCCATGAAAGATTTATGTATGAACTGAAAAGAATGTGTGTATGTATAAAATAACTACTACTTGACGAAAGAATGAATCAATAAATGAACGAATGTGTGAGAAAGAAGAGAAAAAAAAACGATGACTACATGATCCTTGCAGTTATTGAACATTCTTTTCTCTCAAGCACTTCTTTCTCTCTAATCGAATGAATGTAGAAAGAAAATATATACATACATACATACATGGACGCATATGTACATTGATATACAAAAAAAGAAAATCATAAGTATGCCAGTGATTGAACACTTAGTGGTAGTTACTCTCACGTATACGCACGCGCACGCACATGTGTCAGAAATAAATAGACATCATTGAAGAAGAAAAAAGGAAATGAACAGAACAATTAGATTGAAAGCAAACATAACAATGCACAGGAGATAGATTATTCAGTTAACTAGACAACGGTATTTCAAATAAACATAGTTTATATCGAACAAAACAAAATAGATAACAGAATGTTGAGGGTCAAAGAAAACATCTGTGTCTATTGATCAATTCATTGGTTTATTCGTTTCGAATTAAGAGAGACAAACAACAGATTCCCAACTAATACCATCATTAGAATAATAGAAAAACAGACGTATCTTTTATTAGAAAAATTGGGCTAATCAAATATGTTAATATTCATGCAGGCGTATACCACGTCATCAAAATAGGATCAATGAAACGTGTTCCAAAACGAAATCTTAATGGATTGAAAGAACACAAGTGGTTTAACAAACAAATGTTTAGTAGTCTCTCACTTAGTTAGATAAATAATACGAGAAGTTTTTTTTCATTTATTCTTACATCCGGATAGTGAAGTATATGCAAATATATTTAATCGTATTTTATCGAATCATCTGTTAATCGTAAATAATTATATTTGAACATATGGAAAAATATTTTCGATTGTTCGGTTGAAAAACTAAGCTGAATGAGAATCTGTTTTCGTAAAATAAGATAATTATATTTCTCATTCATATATAACATGATCAATTCTTCTTTTTTTTTTGAACAAAAACTGATTGATTTGATTGAAAAGAAAAGCAGATTTCAGATGAATATCACGAAATTGAATCTTGATTTATTTAACTTTCCAAATGACCTTATCCGACTGTCTCGTACTATTTATTTATCTTTGATTACAACAAATAATTTCATTTGATTCGTGATATTTCGGATACAATATATCACTAAATGAATGTTGTATTACTGGACAATGGTAAGAAGATGTTTGACTTTTTTTAATCACACATTGAGTTAATGTGTTCAATGATCTATGAAAATTGTGTGACTAAAGCACAAAAGTCAACTGTCCGCCTTCTGTCTCTCTCTCTCTCTCATACTCTTCTTCATTTTCGTTTCATTTTTCTCGACAACGAAATCATGCGTATCAGTAAATTTTTCCATATCACAGACAACTGCTGATTTGTCCTCCATAAATATAATTTTTTTTCTTCTCCTCAATCAAATATACCATACACGATGCAATCAATAGAATAACTCATATCAAATAAATACTATCACTGCCTACCGCTGTTCATTTCATTTATCAACAAACCTTTCTCGGGCTATACAAATGTGCACGTACAGTAGTTGCATCCAAGTATATAACCTTGACTATAACGTACATCTCGCTTCGTGTGCGTCATTACTTGAATCAATAGACTACCACGCTAGTATTCCTTCTTGTTCTGCTGTTTTAACAGATATACATAATAAAGCGATCGAGTTCACTATGCAGAAATGACAATACTACGAAAGGTCAGATTATGATAGTACTTATACAATTGCGCTCGTGCAACGAACTAATCTTTAGCACGAACAAAACTGTTCGACGGGTAACATCTTCAACAGAGAAAAAGCCACGCACGTACACAACTAGTTCCATTGTTGATGACCTTGTTCTGACATCAATAAGCAATATCCAGTAAATGTCTCCATTCAGCAAAGACTAATCGAATGGCCAGACGACAAGATACATATCGATTTTGTGATTTTCCTCGGAGCCATTTTCCATTTCAGAGTGTCTTCTTTCAAATGAGAATTATGCATATATTGATTTGCTTTTCTCTCTCTCTCTCTCAGTCTGCCTGTCTATGTTCTTTTCAATGATGATCATATCAATTCACGAAATAGTCTCTTTGGACAACCTTGATTGTAACGATCCAATTGCAAAACTCATCTTTCTGATATATGAGTTGACAAAAAAAACAGAAACAAGAAAAAAAACTACATACTGTTTTCGAGCAAGTTTGCATAAAATTTTGTAATGCTCGATTGGCTGCACGATCTTCGCCGTTTTCGTTCGGATCATCGTCGTTATCATCGAATTCTTGTTCGGACTCAGATAATTCTGAATCCCAATCGGCAACAGATGACGAATGATATAGTTGCGGTTTTTGTGTTTGTAGAGTTGTTGATGATTTTTCAGGTTGAATAGTTACTTCATCGGACGTTGATAGTTCGTCTTCTTCTTCAATTGATGACATACTGCAACGTCGAACCAGTAGTCGATTCATGATGATGATGATAATAATAGGATGTCTTCAAATTGATGAGAAAGACACAATGATGAATCTAAAATGAACAGAGAAGAAGAAAATGACGATGACAACAAAATCATCAGAGGAGAAAAGGAGAAGAAAGGACAGAGAGAAAAGGACATATCATCGACATGAAAAAAAAAAGAATTGAACACATGTTGACGTATTTCTCGTGTACAGAAAAAATCGTTGTCGTCGTAGTAGTAGTATGTATGTATTTATGTATGTATATGTGTATACATATACTATTTCTCTTTTTTCTTTTATCTGCGTTTTTTTTCTTCTCTGTGTCTTTCTGCCTTTTTTTTGTTTGTTTCAAGGAATTTTCACACATGTTACTATTCGATGTGGATTGACTATGAAATATAAATTAGAAAGTGTGGAAAAATTAATTCAGTTAATTGTCAATTTTTTTACCATATTCAAATCTCGAGTATAGAGTGACGAAGAAGAAGAAAAAATAGATAATAAAATAAAAGCATAAATGTGAGAATTATCAGTAGAACATCTTACGATTCATTACATACAGAAAAGAAAACAACTTGATTCTCAAATTTCGTCCCATCAATCTTCTTCTCTTTGGTTTTATTTGAAAATATTTTATCATTTAACTGTGAAACGGATTTGCAATTAATCAGTCAAGATTATACGATAAAAGAAGAAGAAAAAAAATTCAAACAAAACTGCACATGCTCATCCGTTTTATCAATTTTGCAAATCACTCGAAAAGAATTTATTTAAACGAACTTTGCTCATGAATAAAGAGAAAGTCAAAAAAAAAGTACATATGGTAATATACATACTGTGTGTTCAATCAATAGAATAGTAAAAAGAGAACGAAAAAAAAAGAATCTGCAACGAATTACGCATTCGTTTGGTGTTCATCACTATCCATTCTACGTGCGATGACAAGTTGATCGATACTCATAAATGGATGCGTACGACGATGTTTCTTACTCTCTGTCTCTCCCTCTTTCTCTTTCTTCTCATCGATAATCATATGTATCGGCACATACGCAACGGTCTATGAGCAATATCTTTCACTCTCTCTCTCTCTCCTCTCCTTCCCATAACCAAACACTGCACATCAATGAGCATTTCTTCGTGCGACTTTGATTTCTCACTTTCTTCTTTCCTTTTCTTTTTCTATCTATCTTCAACATACACAGACACACACGCACATACACAATGAAAAAGAAGATATGGAGGCAATTATTGAAGGATAATAGAGTGTTGGCACATCGTCTTGATTAGCTGCCTGTTGATGATTCGATTGGAATGCGATCGATTTATGCAACAATATTATGCGTATATATATATATTCATAAATGTGACATGAACGATCATGCATATGAACATTCTCAGCCTGTGGCAACAACACACCCGACACAATGTGTTTGTTGTTTAGCCAATAGGCCATATAATGCTTGTTAATAATATTGATGACGGATGGCAGAAGATTGAGATAGTGAAAAATAAAGAGAGAAAGAAAAGAATTGATATCATCTTATCTATTGTTCGGCACTCGTCTTCATTCTTTTTTTAGTTCATTTCTTTCTTCTGGCATCAGTTATAAGCGAATCTTATATGGACAGCTGAACAAAAGTGTATTCCTATCAATCACGATAAACTGTACTATTTAGAAATCATTCGGCTAGACAGATATTTTTACCTCAAAACGGATGAGAACAATCGCTGATGATGCTGTTGTTGATAATAATAATGATCAGGATGAGATATACAATTGAAAAATGATCCGTTTAACATTCAGGTAGATTCTTTTAATGTTGATAAGAAATTCTTTGTCTCGCAAGAGAAATCTATGACATTTGAATAAAAATTTATTTCATATTATATCATTTGCATTTTATCTTTATCAAGCACACATATACATACATACATATCAAAAGAAAATTCAATAATATCATACGAGAGACTAAGTTGTCATGTCTTGTTTCTCTTTCACTATAATTATCATTTAATTCATCTTATTATTCGATATTTTCATATTCGACATCGAATCGATAATAGGAGGTAAAGTGAATATGACAATCATTGACGGATTTATACAGGTATTAACAATTAATTTCACGTACGAAAAGAGAAAAAAAAATGTGCAATACAATTCAAATCGTTGGTATTCTATTATTATCATCATCGTCATTATCATCATCATCACATGTCAAATAAATGAATACAAAAAGAGGAGACGATGAAAATCTGTTGAAGAAAAGCTTATTACCAATCGAATATCTATCACTTATGCAATAGATATACGCAGAAAGAAGAAAGAGTGAATACGTATGTGTACCATATGAATATGAAACGATATCTTTGATATATGCATGTATGCGTATGATAGTATACTTACCAAATTTATTTGTTGAATTTAATTGGAAAAAATCGAGGTGAATCAGAGTTGACCTCGATTGATCGGTTATTTACATTCGATCGTTGGCTAAAAATAAGCTGCGTACGCGTATATTTCAAGGATTTTGTTTTTTTTCTCTTCATATAACTAACCCTATGTTCATACGATAAATCGAGGAAAAAAAGACGTATCTAGTCGATACGGTCATTTGAATAAATACAAAAATGAATGATAATCATGCAAAAAAAATTTTTTTTTTCCCATTTCAATGACATATACATTCGTTCAAGAACAAATCAATCTTATTAAACCAATTTAATACATGTCATCGTGATGAAAAAAAGAGATTAGACACACTATACGTTTAACTATATGATTTCTAATTTCATGTTCATACCTTGACTTTTGTCCTTGTATCGACAGTATTTCCTATTGAATATTATTATCTAATAATCAGCATTTTTTCTAATTAGAAAATTAACCTTTAACGGTAAAATTTTTTTCGAGAGAGAAAATTTCATTTTTCAATTTTTCTCAATAATTTTCTTTTTCGTTGTGTTTATAATTAAATCAAAGTTAAAATATACGCGCTCATTATAGTAACTCCTAAATGATTTATTTCTTTTCTACTGTCATTTTTCATGGGCAACATATGTAGTTCATCAAAAGCAACAAAAGATAATCCATCGATGAATTTAACTTCGAAACAACTCGACGAATTACATGAATTGAGTCATCTTCCTGAACATGAGATTTTAGTCTACTATCGACAATTTTTAAAAGCAAGTCCCAATGGACGAATGACATATTCACAATTTGAAAGTCAATTAAAGGGTTTCGGTGCGTCGACAAATGGCAGTCGAGCTATATTTGATATGATCGATCGAGATAATTCAGGACAAATCTCATTCCAAGAATATTTGCTTTCAATCGTTCAATTTTCTCAACAATCACAACCTGAACAAGAATTAGGTGCCGTTTTCGATACATATCAAGCTGTAGCAAGACAACAATCGAGAAAATCAATTCATGAGTTAAATAAACAAGGAATGGATAGAAATGATATTGAACGAATATTAAAACAAATACATTCACAATTATCCGAAAGAGAATTGAATCATTTATGTGATCAATATATGAGTTTTGATCAGAATAGAAATGGTTATATAACTAAACAAGAATTTATCTATGCTTGTATGAAAAATACAAAACTTATGGAACAATTAGGACATAGAGATGCAGCGATTAAAGAAGAGAAAGATGAAAATGATATGTAAACCTATTTCGTCTTTGTTTGTGCTTGCTTACCTTAAGTAGAAATGAAACTGTCGACTATAAAAACATAGACAAAACAATGATAAATTCAAGTATTTTTTCAATCACTTAACAATTTATCTTTTCGATATATTTCAAAAATATGAACAGAGATAAAGAATAAGATAAGTTTGTTTTCATGAAAATAATATACAATTATAATGTATTAGTTCGTATTATTAGTATTTTCGTTTTCAATTGGAATGTCTAGTGAATTTTTCGTTTGTTCAAATACTAAATTAGCTAGTTCAAGATTAAGTTCAGTATCTGTCGTTGAAATAACTCTATTAGAAAATGGTGTTCTCAATGTTTCATTGATTAAGTCTTGTTCGTCAATAATCGATTGAATTTCGGAATTGATACCCATTTGTTCGATTGCTGATTCTCGAAATTGAACATTGTCATCCTCGATGATCGGAAGAAAAGAAATCATCTGCGATGATGTCGGCGAAGAAGATCTATTTTCGACAGTTTTATCATCTAAAATCAATAATGATTCATTATATATTAGTCAACCAGAAAATATGATTTCAAACTAACCTTGAATGTTAATATCAGGAACTTTTTTATGATTCGATTGTTGTTGATTGTTTTCTAGATATTTTTTACTTTTTTTCCCAATACAAGCACCCATGTGAAGATCAAACAGTAGTTAAAGCAATAAAAGATTTTTATATTCACACAAAATAAAAAGAAAATACGTTTTGTTGTTTCGAAAAAAAACAACTAATTTCTTCTCGTTCTCCTGGTGACTCATGTTTTATTCAGTCTTGTGATGAGAAATACAAGAATTTGACATTCTTACGTGCGTGTGTGATTCAATTGCATTATAAATATAGAAAAAATGAGTTTCTTCTTTTCCTCTTTTTAATGAGGTCAGGAAGAAAAAAAAAGCAAAAAGCATAAATAATAAGACGAAAATTGCTAGACATTTAGTTTCGAAATCACTAAACCTAGATTTGATTACAAAGAAAAACTCGAAAGTCGACATATTAATGAAAAAGAAGTATTCGAAGACTTTTTTCTCTTTCCTTTTGTCTACAAATCGAGTATTAATTTAGTAGGAAAAGCAAGCTAGGTGTGTTTGAATATAATTAATATTGTCATCATCACTGCAGGCACAAGAACACGATGCAAAAAAAAAGAGATAAGGATAGCATAGGCTTGTATATCATTCTTTTTTTTATTATCACAGTAACTGTCATCACTATAAGTAGGTGTTAGTAGGGCTAAACGTAATAAGAAAGAACGTAGCATGTCTCAAGAAGCAAATATCGTTGCAATTCAAGTTTGTGATGATGCACAATTCGATCTTCTACAATTTTCAACGCGATTAATTGAACGAACAATTGAACGAGCACTCGGTTTGTAGATTTTCTACGGTGAAAACAAAATGAAATGACCTTGTTTTTTTCATTGGATTTTAGATATTATTTACGAGCAAAACAATGATATTGATCCAAAAATTTACGAATGGAGACATTCAGCTGATAAAGTACCTGTAACGAATGCATAAAATGTCGAACATTTTTTTTTCTTTTTTCGTATTTTTGTTTTCGAAAAGGAAAAAAACGGAAGAGCAATTTTTACGTGTAACTTTTGCTTTTCTTTCTCTCTCTCTCTCTTTCTTTTTTAAAAAACATCAACCCGATTTGAAATAAAGACATGAAAAAACCTCTTTTGCATTCAGTGACTAATAAATAGATGTATGTTTTTTTTCCTTCTTCAGGTAAAAGCGTACTTTAGTCGATTTATTTTACTACAGAAAGGAAAAAAAAGAAAAAGATTTTCAGCGTCAACATCAAAACTTGTTCTTTCGTTGATTCTACACGAAAGTGAACGATGGGAAATCGTCCAGGAAGTTTTATTGATAAATTAAAAAATCGAATCTATCGAAAACATTCAATTTCGAAATCTTCTCAATCGAATATAACAACCGAAAATACATCTCTTGAAACATTTCTTCTCGTCTGGCTTGATCCAAATATTGATACAAGCAAAGAAAATATTCGTACACAAAAACGTCTTCGAAAGATTCTAACATGTTTATTAACATTCAACAAAGTTGATGAATGTCGTCGATGGTTAGAAAAATGTTATAACGAAGAAAAAATTATTCTTATTGTTTCGGGTGCTTATGGTCAAGAAATTGTACCAAAAATTCATGATCTATCATGTATTGTTAGTATTTATGTTTACTGTTTAGATGTTGAAAGAAATAAAATTTGGTCAAAAGATTTTCGTAAAATTCGTGGTGTAGAATCGTCAACTAATGTTCTCTTAGAAGAACTAGAAAATCATCAGAATCATTTGGAAAATATCGAAGATTCACGAGCGTTGAGAATTTGTCAGCAAAATGAACCAGCTCATTCGATTGAAAATCGAACAGCTTCATTAGTTTGGTATCGACTTCTATTAGAAATATTGATTCAACCAAATTATCTTCCAACTAAAGGTACTTATCATGAATTAATTCATATTCTTCGACAATACAGTTCAAACGACGAAGATGGTTCAAATCTAATCGATGAATTCGAACAAACTTACGAACCAACTCGAGCAGTATCATGGTTAACACGTGACACGCCATTAATTCGTTTTGTTAATAAAGCATTGCGTGAACAAGATATTAACATACTTTTTCCATTACGTTTTCTTCTTGTTGATATTTATACTCAATTGACAAAGAATCAAGCGCCATCATTGAATGTATTTCGTTTACAATTAATGCCAAAAACTCAAATCGAAGATTTACGATCGAATCCTGGTCGGCTAATTATTGTCAATGGTTTTCTTTTTGCAACAACAAATAAATCACAATTATTATCGACAATACAAAATAATGAGCAATTCGAAACGGTTCTATTCGATATTCAAGCAGATTTTCGTTCAGGTACAGTTCCATTTGCTTATCTTCAACAGTTCGATTCGTATAATGAACAACAAATCGAACGAGAAATTCTATTTATGTGCGGTTCAATATTCGAAGTTGGATCGTTACGATATGAAAATTCGATTTGGCGACTTCAATTACGTTTAACTAGTGAAAATGATGTTCCAGTTTTATCACAAATGAAACAGAATTTACGTGAAACAAAGAATTTAAATATAATTAGTGATCTATTGAAAAAAATTAATCAAGAAGACAAAGCACGAATTTTTGCCGAAAGAATCGCCAATGAACAATTAACAACTGCAGTGACAAGTAATTCTCAACAGATCAAAAGTATTCAAATACAATCGAATTTCAATGAATTACTAACGAATGAGAATATTTTATTTGTACTTATTAATTTATCAACATATTTCAATGAATCAACTTCTGCTGTTTTGAAAATTCTATGTTCAATTGAACCAAGAATCATATCGATTGTTGATAATGAAACAACAACCATTGATCTATCTCAATGTATGAGAAGAGAATTAACAATTTTTACAACTGTGCAATTTGCAAATACGATTAAGAAATATTCAGAAGATTTTCAATTTTTTATTTTGGATACCGACAATCAAAATAATCAAAAATATCGATATTCAACTATTGATGATGTAATTAATCGGTTAGTTGATTGTATTATAGAAAAATATCGATTCGAAATCAGTAAAGCATTGAAAACACAAAATCAAACTAAAGTCAAAGACTACAATCAACAAATCAATCGAATCTATCGACAATTAAAACAAATACATTTTAATCATGATTCATTCCTATCGAATACTCATCAAACAACATTAATCTGGTTGAGATCCGCTGATAAAAACGATAATCTTGATATTGAACCTGTCAATCAATCGTTCAGAGATTATTTTCCAATGAATCTTCATTTTTTTCAAGAATCTGAACTTCGTGAATATTTAGCAGCAGATAATCATCAAACCGATCTATTTCTTATTATTTCCAGTGATTATCAAATGGATACTCTCGTTGATTTACGACAGTATTCGAATATCAAATATACATATTATTATGGTGAAATGAAAGATAAAAATAGTGAATATAAAATTCTATCGACTCGCGATGATCTTTGTTATCAATTGACATATGATCTTCTTGAATATTACGGAAATTTAGGCGAACAATATCGAATTAATAATCAAGCTAAACAAGCACGACAAATGTTTTCGAAAGCACAACGATTATGTCAAATTTTATCTGAAAATTATTTTTCATCGAAATAAATCTGTCTTTTCTTCTATCATATTTATTTGTTTATGTATTTCAGATGGCAAGTTTCGAAGATATCGAATACGATTCAAATTATTCTCTTGCATCTCGACAATTTTTTCTTCTATATGATACAACAATTCCAAGTCAATGTGCTGGCCCATCGTCTGTTATCGTTCTTAACAATGCATCTATCCTAAAGTTCATATGTCCTTACAACAATCTTCTCTGCTGTCGAAATTATATTCATGATCATAATCAAAAAATGTTCACCATCGCTCTCTCAGATGATAAAATGAACGAATGGAACGATGATAATAATCAAATCACTGAAACTAATATTCGAAAAGTATTCATTTTCTGTGAAACATTTTCACAGTATTTAGCCATGAAACGATGGCGAGGATGCTATCGAAGAAAAATTCGTGGCATTTATCTTTCAGATACATTTGAACAAAAATTATTGCAATTAGGTGTCGATTATATTCGAGAAATTCTACCAGAATTTCGACGTGAACGAGGAACTTATCGACGTTTATGTACGGACGCACAAAATTTATTACAAGCATTAAATAATTACTTTCAAGATCAAATTGACTCGTTATCAGACGATGGAACCGAAGAGACTTCATAGTGTTGCTTGCAGTTAATCGCAGCACAAAAAATAAAATAAAATTTTTTTATCAATGCATGTTTTATATCATTGTTGTTAGAATGTATACATTATAAAGATTAGGTACTCGATCGTACGATGAGTTTTGATTTGTCAACGTGTAATAAGAATAACTTTTTTTCTTATTACAATAGTGAGTCACTAGACATGACTAATTCTGGTCATGACTATCGAAATAGTTGTCATAGATATAACGATATGATACTTTATAGTCAACGTCATGTGTACCAATGACGTTATCAGCCTTCGTATTTTGATTTCGTTATTGTATATGTATTCGAATGCAAATGTTGTCTACAAATAGAATCGGTCACTAAATATAGAATCGACACATCGTGTTTTTTTACAATTATTTTACTGCCATTTGTGTAAGTATTGATTTTCTTTCGTATTAGGTTAACAAAACATGAAAATAGAAATTATTAATCTGACTTCTTTCTCTCTCGTTCTTTGAGCAGTAAGCTTTTCATTCGATGAAAGATTTTATTTGATCCAATAAAAAAATGCAATTTAAACATGAAATGAATAGTAATCTTGAGCGTGAATAAGTGGTTAGAGTTCAAATATATGCGTCACTATGTGCGTCAATTCCCGACTCATTCTGTAAATTTTATGCCAACAGAAATCTTATACTACTTGCGTCAAACATGACTCACGAGCGCATCATGAATGGATGTGTTGAGACTCTGAGTTGTTATGATTCATCTAACGTTGTAAACAGACATTTATAACCAATCGTACATACCGATGCTTCCATACAGTTTGGTATAAAACATTTTCGTCTGTCTGTCTATCTTTTTTCTTTCGAGCTTTTAAGGAGCGATTGAAAAGAAAAACAAGGAAGTAGACATTCTCTTTTATTCTATTCAACGACAAATAAAACACCATGTCTTTAGTTCATATCACTAGACAGACAATAGGTAAGTAAATTCTTCTACGAATAGTTACACATTTTGATAAGATTATGTAAACATATGAGTGGATTATTTCAAAGGGAAATTAATCACCAGTCAGTCAAGTTGATAACGATCTTGAGAGTACTTTATTTATAAAAAAAAGACTATTTATTCAGGAACAAATTAAAAAAATATAACGTCTTTCTAGTTATAGTGGTTACAAGATTGTGGCGAGTCAGCGTGTCGGCTTTTTTTCCCTTTCTTTCTTTCTTTCTTTCTTTCTATTCTGTCCTCAGGTAAGAAAAGAAGAAAACATTTAAAAAAAAACACACACACACGACATGGTGTTGCCAAGCGTTGCGTGTATATATATATTTAAAATACATATATATATATATATATATATATTTGTATATAGAAATATACGAGAAAAAGACAGAGTTATGACGGGTGACTATTGAAAATGAGTTTGTTGTTCGAAAAAATACATAGAACAAGTATTGAATTATGTTACTGAGTTAGGAACGAAAAAAAAGCACAATATATATCGAGATTTAAAAAAACAGAATTTTATTTCATGAAATTTTTTTTTCTATTATTAAAGTTTGATACTTGGATAATAAGTATTGTGATAACAAAATGTCTGCAAAACCATCTAGTTCAAAAAGAAAAGGTAATAACTAATAAAATATAATTTAAGAATTTATTCGAATAAAAAAAAACATAATAAATTTAGGCAATTTTACCATTACATGTCCTCATTTAACCGACGAAGAAAAATCAACAACAACTTATACGTAATTAATGTTTTCGTTAGAATAAAAAACACATAGAACAAATTTATTTGAAATAGTCTCGAAGTTCCAACGACATCAACAACACTCCATTACAATGACCAAACGATTGATGTTAATACACATCAATTCGATACACTTCGTGTTCTAGGACGTGGCTGTTATGGAATCGTGCTTGCTGTGACAATTGAAGGTCATCCAGATGTTCAAATGGCTGTCAAAGTAAACGATTTAGTCTTCAAGAAGAGATAGAAATAGTTTGCTTTTCAATAATCTAGAAATTAGTTCTTGAAACACAAGAAGAACGACGTGCATCTACATATACCGATTTAACAACGATTAAAAATGTTGGTTCACAAAATTATCCATACATTATTTCCTACTATGGATCTGTTATTGATCGAGTACGATTGATCTAATATATTCGAAATTTATTTGAGAAAAACAAAACTCTTTTCCTCAAGGAAACTAGTGAACTACTTATTTGTGTCGAATTAATGGATGCATCAATGGAACGATTCTATCAAACAATGCATTCAACAAATAAAACTAATTATGAAGATTTAGATAGAGTTCTATGTCGATTAACACATAATGTAAATAAAACAACGAAAAATATTAACATTAACATGCATTTTGGTTTTTTTTCTTCGTTCTTCCAAATCAATTAGATCACATCAGCACTTCATTTTTTAAAAACTCGTCGGATTTTACATCGTGATGTTAAACCACAAAATATGCTTGTTAATAGACAAGCTGTATTTAAACTATGTGATTTCGGTATTAGCCGACAAATGCGTGTGTCTCAATCGATCATTGTTGGTACCGTTCAAGGCACTGAAGCTTATTTACCTGTATGTATATTTTGAACCAAAAATAATCGATATACTTCGTTGTTGTTGTTTTTTTCGTGTTAGCCTGAATTAATTGGTGATAGTGGTCAAGCTTATGGCATTCGTGCTGATATGTGGGCATTAGGTTTGAGTTTGTATGAAATTGTTGCTGGAAAACATCCATTTGCAAATATGACTTCATTTCAAACAATGATGACCATTCGAACATGGACACCAACAATACCATCGACACCGAAAATATCCGATGATATGAAAGATTTAATTGCAAATTTGTATGTGTTTCGATTGTCAACAAATGATTATTATTATTATTGTTTTTCGTTTAAATTTAGATTGAAAAAAAATGTCGAAGAACGACCGAAAACATATCTTGAAGTACTCGATACACCTTCCGTACAAAATGTCAGTGAAACTCCATCGATTGAAGAGAAAGCGTTTGTCGTACATATCATTGATACAATACCTCCATCAAATGACTAATTCTCCTTCATTTTTCGTCTTCTTTTTTATTTAATAAAAAATTAATCTTTCAAGTATAGAAAAAGCGCTGTTTTGTAATTCGTCTTTCTTGTTTTATTCTTAAATATTTATGTCGTCGAATATAACTATCGATCGATTTCGTCAGGAAATTATCGATTCATATACATTCGAAGGTGATTCATTCCGTTTAGGAACTGCAATTTTAAATAATCATCCTGTAAATGGAGCTCGAATAAATGTTCCATTATGTACATTAAATCGACATGGTCTTATTGCCGGTGCAACCGGTACAGGAAAAACGAAAACTTTACAGATATTTGCTGAAAATTTGAGTAATCAAGGTGTACCCGTTGTTTTACTTGATATTAAAGGAGATCTATCAGGTCTTGCACAGTCTGGCGTGTTGAATAAGAAAATAATCGAACGTTACGAACAATTAGGTGGAGAGAAATGGACACCATGTCAATATCCAGTTGAATTTCTAACAATTAGTCATGAGAAAGGTGTTCGACTAAGATCGACTGTCACAGAATTTGGACCGATACTTCTATCGAAAATTCTTGGTCTTAATGAAACACAAACGAGTTTTATTTCATTGATTTTTAAATATAGTGATGATAATCAATTGCCATTAGTAGATTTGAAAGATTTTATTCAAATTCTACAGTATATATCCAAAGAAGGCAAAGAATCTATCGAACAAATCTATGGAAAAATAGCTCTTTCATCAACGGGCACAATTCTTCGTAAAACAATCGAATTACAACAACAAAATGCTGATTTATTTTTTGGTGAACCGTCATTTGATATCAACGATCTCATGCGTACAGATTCATCAACAGGTCAAGCAACAATTAATATTATTCGTGTTATTGATATTCAAGAAAAAACGAAATTATTTTCTACATTTATGTTAAGTTTATTAAGTAAATTATATACATTCATGCCAGAAATTGGTGATGTTGATAAACCGAAATTAATTATGTTTATTGATGAAGCTCATCTTCTTTTTCAACAATCGATTGGCACACTTCTACAACAAATCGAAACCGTAATTAAACTAATTCGATCGAAAGGTGTTGGCATAGTTTTTTGTACACAAAATTCCATGGATATTCCATCGGCAATCGTAGCTCAACTTGGACTCAAAATTCAACATGCTTTACGAGCATCAACTAGTAAAGATCGAAAAAATATTAAGAAAATGTCAGAAAATTTTCCGTCGAGCGATTATTATTCTGTCGATCAATTGTTAACAAATATGAGTATTGGAGAAGCATTAGTTACTTTACTTAATGAACAAGGACAGCCAACAATGTTGTATGTATGTATTATTTAATAAAAATTGAAACGATTCGAACTCTTCTAGAGCAGTTTGTATGATGTGCACACCTCGATCGCGTATGAATATTTTAAATTCTCAAGAAATCGATTCTTTAATAGCTCGATCACGATTAGTAAACAAATATATGCAAACAATCGATCGAGAGAGCGCATATGAAATACTTTTGCGACGCGTAGAAACGATGCGATTATCGAGTGAAGAAAAGAAAGGATCTTCGAAGCAACAGAGGAAAGGTGAAACGAATGAAATGTACGCACACAATCCGAGTACAAAATCGGTAAAAAAACGACGCACTCGGACAAATACTCGTCAATCGACAACATTTGAAAAAGTACTCAATAGTGCTACGTCGAAAGAAATTGGCCGGACAGCAACAAATATATTTACACGAGGTTTACTTGGTTCATTAGGTTTGAATCCAACGAAAAAATCAAAAATACAATTCATATACAAATCATTTATTTATTTTTTTCATAAATCGAAATCGTAATAATCATCTTCGTGATTTCTTCTCGATTGTTCGTTGAATAATATCTTTGTCATAGTTATCTAAAATTCGTTCGTTTAACTCAAATAAATCCTTCGTATTTGTTACTGAATTATAATCAAACTGATAGGTTTTATCTTCATTTTGTATAAATTTTGATTTTAAACCAAACGAAATCGAATCTTTATAAATATTAAAATACCATTTTTCTAATTCATCATGTGCCGAACCATTTTCACATTTATAATGATAACATTGTTCACAAACAAGAAGAATAATATTTTTCATTTCAATATCTTTCGGATATAGAATCAAGCCGATTTTCGTTCGTTGACATGAACAATTATGAATCGAACAGTCGAATTTACTTGTTGATTTCATAGTTTGTTCATTTGAATAAACGTTAAACGAAGATTCTCGTTGATGCATCGCTGTCAATAATGCCATACGTATGAATCAATATTAACCACTCGCTTTTATAATGCAACAATAATAACAACAACGAAAAAACAAATTACAGAACGAGAGAGAAAAAAGTAAATACCGATTCAATGATTCAGATTTGAGATGACAAAAGTAAATAAGAAACAAAAGAAAACTGATAATCTTGGCTTCAAAAAGAAAAGTAATTTTTCGCAGTTCTTCTCCTACACACACCTAAATATGTCATACTTGTCACGATTTTCTCTTTTGTTCTTATTTTATGTAGATTCTAACTCAAAGAACACCTGGATTGAGTACACAATTATGGTAAACAATGATTCAGTCTGTTGAAAAAAATGTGACAAAAAGAAGGGCATACGTTGAAAGGTTGAGTTTATTTCATTTTTTTTTGTTTCGCAAATAAATCTCGAACATATTCATCATTTCTAAAGTCTTTGTTTTTTTTTCCTTTTAAATACAAAACACTTTTACACATATTATATATTTACATTTAACAAACAACACAAACAAAACAAAAAACAGAAAACAGAAATTTATATAACAAGAGTTTTCGTACTGTAATTGGTTATCGACGACGAGTCAGATGATACTCCAAACGAGTTCGTTGTCATCGCCGTTGTAGATGCTTCTTGTTTCGTTTCTAAGATGAGATTATCAGTATGTGCTTTAAGATGATCACCGAATTTCTTCAATGGTATCCATTTCATACATTGTTTCCATAGACATCGTTGAATCTAAAATAAATAAATGATATCAATAGATAAAATAAAATATGCATACAGTTGATGAATGTTGCACGTGAAAGAGACGAGCATGAATGAAGACATCTTCACGACGTGAAAAAGGTTGTCGACAGGATGCGTACTAACAAGTTGACAAGAGAAAATTAAGAAAATGTAAAAGTGTAAATTTGACAACGAACTTCACATCGGTACACTTCGTTAATGTCACATTGTAATACTTCAATTGTTCCACTTTCCATACCGCAATAGACCTTAAATTCAATGAATATAAAACTCAACTCAAGAGAAGAAAATTTCAAAGAAAAAAAAACTACGAACAAGATTATTTTTATAGATCATCGATATAATCGATTGACTTGTTGTTGTCGATAATTGTTGAATAAGTTCATGTGTTTGTGTATGAAATATTTTAATAAGACCATCCAGTGATGATGCAATTAGGAGATGTTGCTGTTGATTCATAGCTATATTAGTTACAGCTTTTTCGAATTGTTTATATTCATATTGAATTGTACCATTGAGAAAATTATGAACAATGATTTTCTTATCTGCTGAACAACTGTAGAGATAATGATTCGTCGAATCGACGATTAATTGTCGAGGAGATTTGGTGTGACCGGTTAATAATAAACGTCGTTGTTCATTGAGTAAAGAAATGACAACGATCGATCCATCGAATGATGATGCAATTAAAAGATGACGACCATCGGGATCACGTGTTGCAGCAACAGCTGAGACAACATAAGGCGAACATTTAATCGTATGAATAACGCACATCTTCACGAGAGAGAGAAAAACACAGAACAACGTGAAATCAATCCGAACTGAGAATTTACTTTTTTCAATGAAATAAATGCAACTTCTCCTGAACCTAATCCAACCATGAGAATATGAAATTTCACAGCTGTACAATGAACGGTTGCAGCCAGCATGATTTCACCTTTCGACTCATGCAACGGATGATCTCGATAGAGTCGAACTGTTGGATCGAACCCAGCAACACACACAATCGTACCACCGAATCGTTTGCAATGTGCAACTTGTAATGTTTGTGCGCAACCATTAGGTGCAAATATCGGTTGATGTCGTGGATGTTCAGTTAATGTTTGTGTTTGATAGAATCGTACTTGTCCATTCAATGAACATGAATAGAGTATGCCACGATACATACGTAGGCAAACAATTGGACTTTGATGTTTGGTTAGTATAATACCAGGACGTGCTTGTTGATATTTGGTACGTTGTTGAATTTTGCCTAATCGACGACGATGCATCATACGCCAGACTTTGTAGTAGTTGACTGGTGCACGATATTGAATTTGACTGATTTTTGTGGATAGCAATGGATCAGTGCCGAGACGACGACGTTTAAGTGAATTGCCAAGAATTTCAGGACCGACTCGAGATCGAGCAGATGTACGAAATAGACCTGAACATGTTCCAAGTAGAAAATCGATTAATTGTGGACCTGAGATAGTTATTATTTCATATGATAGATCATCATCGAGTCTCTGTTCGTTTGATACACGTTCGAGTTGATCACGAACATAGAAAACTTTCATTTCAAATGGTTTCGATTGTTCAGCAATATTTTCCAATACTTGAATTGTATTCAATTGATTGTGTAGTTTTTTTTCTGTCTTAGTAAAATATTCTCGTGTCATCTTGTCCATGTCTTTTCGTTCGACAAAATGATGTCGTAAGTTGGATTTTTGAGCGATCTGTAAACATAATTGAGAAAGAATATCACGACCACGAGGTGATGATAATGAACCAAGAAATGTACAACTGAACGATGATGATGATGATGATGATGATGAAGCAGACGCATCATGAGGAACAGAACTGCCAGTAGTTTCCATTGCAGACATGATGTGCTTTTAATAATTGAATACAGACAAAATCAATGGTTTTTCTATACACAAGTATTTTATCGGTCAAATATATGATGAGAGGTTAAGTCAAAAATCTACTGCAACTTGAAATTGGAATTGATCGTATTCTACCAATAGTAATTCGTCTATATTCCTCACACCTCACACAACTAATCTTTAACCAATACATTGATCAACAATCGTAGTATGTTCAATGATGATATTTACATCGAAGAAATAATATTTGGAAATATTAATAACAGTATTTAAATGAACAAAGTTCATTTCGATTTAGAACTATAGATGTCGTAAGTGGTAACAAGAGTACCTGGCTGATGCAATGAATGCAAAATAATCTTTAAAGAACGAATATTAAAATACATAGCCGAAAAGAAAAAGATATTTTATTAATAATATACGACTGTATGAAAAACAAATCTAATCTAAGATGATTTCTTTTTACAATGATAACTAATTGAGATTAATATAAAAAATATTACTATTATTCATCAAGAGAATTACATTGAATAGCAACTTCAGTGTAAGTTTTTCCTGAACATAACCAACAGCCAGATGTCAATGGTTGATTAACAAAATTTGTTAATATATTTTGACACTGATCCGTATAATTATCATCTAACATCGATGAAACATATTGACTTAGTTTTTTCAATTGCACTTGTTGTTCTTTAATTTTTTCCAAGAATAAATTTATCTGAACGCGTTTATCTGCATCATTTGTTGGTATTTTTTCAACCATATCGATTAGTTGAGATAATGGTTCGTTACTATTTGTTATCAAATCGGATGGTGCGATTTGTTCAACTGTAATTTGACTACGAACTGATGAACTTCTTTGTTGTAATCTTTTTCGAAGTTTTGTTCGATGTTTTAAGACTTCTTTCTGTTCGATACGAGCTGTATTGAGTTCATCGATTAACATCGAGTTTTGTGTTGGTTGACTGTCGTCTTTATTTTCGTCTACCGAAGTAGCGATTGTCGGTGAAAGTTTCGGGAGAGTAAGTTTTGAGGGAGAGACTAAAGGTGATTTTGCTTCATCACAATTATCAATTAAAAATCCAGACCATGATTGCAAATTGGAGCTTTTCGGTATAACTGACTCGATAATAATATCCTAGATAATCAAAAGTTAATAAGAGTGAATGAGTGAGTAAATAAACAGATAGTACATACGTCATCAGAATCAACTTGATTGGTATTATCAGCAGGTTTTTCTGCCTGAGTCACTACTGTTGTTACATTTGATTGATCAGCAAAACGAAGTCGATCAAATGCTGCTGACTGATTAACAAATTTTTGTTGTTGTTGCTGTGCTAAGCGAAGAATTCGTTCGAGATATTGTGTTTTTTGTTCAGCATTTTGATTTGGTCGAACGATTTTGATAGAACGAATTAGCGGTTGCTGTTGTTGTGTCGAATTCGAATTGACGATTATCGATGGTTGAATCGGATAAAATGTGTACCTAACCGGTTGTTGATTTGTTATATTCATTGGATTTCTATCTAATTAATAAAAAAAAAACAAAGAGAAAGACAAAAAAAATTTCTTTATTTTTCTGTTTGTCCGAGATCGAAACATTTAAGAGAGAAAATTTTATTCTTTTTCATCAGTAAGAGTAGGAAAAAAAACGCGAACACCGAGCACAAAATACGCCGAAATGTATATATATATATATGTATAAATCAGAGGAACAAAAAGGAAGCAAGTGAAAAGTAGTAACGATCAGATTTTCTATACAGACGTTTTCTTTAAGAATGTTTTATATTATATTTCTCTCAAAAGAAGCATATGTATTTAAAGAAAATAAGAATATTTATACAAAACTTCGAAAAGAACAACAGAAAATCATCGAAAGAATGATTTTGCTGTTGTTGTTGTAGCTTTTGATTTTGCTAATGAGAATGAAAGTACAAAGAGATTCGATTAACAATCAAGACAAAGATCAAAATGATTTGTTTGTCTTGTGTCTACAAACTAAAAAAAAACGAAAGATCGAATGACGGATGGATTTTGATTTTGCAGAAGAAAAAAAAGAAAGGAAAACTAATGCACATAGCGAAAAAGAAAAATCATTCTATAAATCATTGATTGATACATATCGTAAACGTTTATGTAATAATGGTGATTGTTCATCGATAACAAACGAAAAACGAAATTGTTCGGCATTATTCGTTGACGACAATTGCCGTTCATAACGAACGTACGAACAATCATCAATCGTATTCAGCGAACGTTTTTCGTTCGATATGGAATTCGATGTTTTAGGAAGTAGAATAGCCGATGATGACGATGCTGTGGGTGTTGATGGAGGAAGTGTAGACGTAGATGTTATAGGTTTTATTGTCGATGGTACGACGATAAATGTTGGTTTCGATTGACTAGATACTAATTCTTTAGGAGCTATTTGTTGAGTTCGTATAGTTTGTGGCGATGAAGAATTTAGAATTGTATCGATAGATGGTAATGATTCAGTGGTATTAACAATCATAACTGGACGAGGGAGAACGGAAGACGTTTGTTGTGCTGGTTGATGATGAATAACAAAAGATGGTGTCGAAGTTGATGATAGACGAGAATTGATAGTTGAATGAAAGGTATTATTCGACGTAGATGGAATTGAATAGGAAACTGTTTGAGTTTGAGGATATTGCGATATGTTTGTTGTTGTTGTTGTTGATGATGATATTGACGATGAAGATGAATTAAAACCTCCATTAGCTAATGCAGCAAGTACGGCAGCATTCGTACTTGATGTTGAATCGTCCATAAACGAATTTTTCGACGAAAGAAAACCATTTTTTACTACAGGTTGTTGATTAACAATCGTTGGCGATGGCGTATAAGTTCCATTGGTTTGCAAATAAACACGTTGCGGCTGCTGCTGTTGTTGTTGTTCGTAGGAAAATAAATTTCCATTATGTTGTGAATTTGTATTATGTAAAATCGACATTGTCTGCGTTGTAATAGCATCCGTATTAAAAACAAGATTGGTTGATGAAGGTGTTGGCGATGGCGATGAACGCACATGTTTTGAAATCATTTGTGTCGACGGTATTTTATCACCGAATGTTTTCAATGTTTCTGATGATAATTCGGAAAATGGTTTATTACTTATACGAATAATTGTTTTTTGTAGAACATCATCGGTATCTTTGATTTTAATATCAGGAAATGTTATTTCAGCTTCATTTAGTGAATGTAATGTACCATTAACAAAATCACGTAGTTTTCTTAAACCGACATAAAATGGAAGTTTATCTTCAGCACGTGGTAATTGAGAACAACGTGCACTCGATGATGGCATGACGAATACATGCTAAATAATAATAATAATAAGAAGAACATGTAAAAAGAAACAAATTGTGTGACTTTACAGTATCAGTTCCAGGAAATAGTTCCGGTTGTTTTCCATAATGAAAATGTTTGTTACCAGCATATACTTCATAGATACCTAAAAATCAATGAAGAGATTGAATTTTATTTAGAAAGAAAAGAAGAAGAAGATTTTATCGAACCTCGTCCATTAAATGCAACGATTTTCGGTCTGTACATTTTAATCTTTTGTGCTAGAACTTCAGCACCAGCTGTTATTTCATCTCTATAGAAAAATCGATTCAAATTTTTTTAAACTATTTCTATTGAATAGAAAAGCGAACTTTGTAATATCTGATCCAGCTTTTGATGGTCTTTGTACAATATTCGTAAATCCAATTCCATACTGTGGCATACGAAAATCATCATTGGCATTCAATACGACTGGAATTAAACCAGACATATGTAATAATTTCCAAAAATGATTGCCAGGTCCACCATAATGATGACCCTTATGAACTGCATAGAGACTTGGATTAACACCAACCTAAACAACAGAATTATTCGATAATTTTTCAATTCGAATTTTCAACATACAAAAACAATATCAAGATTTGGCTGAAGTATATCCGAAAGAACACGTTTACTTAGTTCTTCTTCGGATGTTCCATCGAAACGATTGATATTCGTTGATGGTGTCGATGATTTCCTTTTATTATTATTTGCTTGTGATTGTGGTGATGATGGAATCGGTGAAATTGTTCGATTTAACATCGATGACATTGGCGGTAACGATGGTGATGATGATGGAGATGAAATAACGTTCATTACAGGTGACATTAGTGTATTCGATGAAGATACCGAAGGTGTATCTGCTTCTGGGTGAACTCTAAGTTTAAACAGAGAAGTGCTTTCTTGAAAATAAAAATCAATCGCGTTACTCTTGAGTTTTAAATTCATTCTCAGTGTCACGTTTGAGTGATTGTTTTAATTTGGCGAGAAAGACTTCAGCGACTTCATCAGATCCTAATGTATTCTTTAACGCACTAGATTAGGCAACAAAAAGAAATTCAATAACAAAATGAAAAACTCATTTTTTCGTTTACTTTAAATCACCACCGGATTCTAAGTTTTTTTTAAATGTTTGCATTAGAACATTTTTGACACTATCCAATGCTTCATCGAGAAGTTCTTTCGTATGACTTGAAATGAAGAAAAAAAAATGAAAATGAAAATGAATAAATATTGATCGATTGCAATTTACGTTTCAGCCGTTTGTTCTTTCGTCGGAGTTGAAATTGTTTCATTACGATCGTTGGTTGTTGAACAATTTTGTTGTTCAGTTATTAAATATTCCGTTGACATTACTTTTCTCAATTAATCATTGTTAATTTTCTTATTAAACTATATATTGAGAAATTCTCTAAATACATAAAAACAACATTCGATAAACAATGAACGAAAACGAGCGAGCGAGATAGGGATAGAAAAGAAATGCAAATGAATCATTTTATGTATATACGTATATGTATGTATGTGTATGTATTGAACTATAAATGATAGCCAATTGTGTTCGTTGACAACAGGAAAGAAAACGAGAGGAAAGAAAGAAAAAAAAATCGAACATTCCAACTGAAACAAGCCGGATATGTCTGTTTGTCTAAACGTTTATGCACAAAAGAGAGAAAGAGAGAGAGAGAGAAAAGAAGAAATACATTTGATGTCTATGTTAAAAGGTGAACGGATTAAATTACTTATGCAAGTATTTTAGTGTATTTGTTTGAGTAAAAAAAAAGTCCTGCTCAGCAATATGTTTCATCTTTCAACTAGTCGAATTTTTATTTAATCTAGAGAAAAAAAACAGAATTGATCATGTTCTGTAAACAATTAAATAAATGAGAAAAAGAAAAGTCATGCGTACAGATCGAAGTTTTATTTTCGATTAAATAATTATTAGTAACAAATGATTCATTCGAGTTTTTCCCTCTTACGAAAACAAATGATCAATTGATTTCATTTTCTTCCCAATCAGTCAGATAAAAGCAATGGCTCGTACACACAAACATAACCATAATTTTTCTTCTTCTTTTTTTTTTTGTAGTTTTATTTCGAGACGAAAAACGAATAGGAGCACAAAAAATTCTTTCTTTTTCCTTCTTTTTTCCTCTTGAGATTTTTATATTTTATGTACAAAGAACAAAAAACATAATATTCGATTGATCGAAAAAAAATGTTTCAATGATTGGCTGATTTAACATCATTAAAAACTCGGAAATCAATTGATATAGTCTCAAGAAAAACCGCGTTCTTCGTTTCGTTTTAATCCATAGTTTAACTCACGTCATTCAATCGACCATTTAGATTCAACGAGAAACTCTATTCAGCCATCAGTAATGTATATGTGTGTAGATAGATGGTGTTTTATGTAAAATAATAAACAAAATATAAAAACGGAGAAAAAACAAGAATTTTTTTTCAAAATATTATTGGCAAAAAACTGAAACGGGCTTTTTTATGTTTATAGACTATCGAAGATATTCAGTGGATAATGTTGCATACTGTTTGATTTCAATCTAATCGTATAGTACATCTGAATCATAGTTAGTTATGTCGTTTGTTCTTGTTCTTCTTCGCTTTTCTCTTTTTCGTCGGCAGAGACAGAGACGTATATTTTATAATATATCCATGTGAAATTACGGAGGACATTATTTTCTTTCTTCATTTTTCAAAGACATAGAATTTTTTTTCTTCTTCTAGATGATTTTTGTTATTTATCTTTGTTAGTAAATATGAAAATCGATCGATCGAAATTGAAAAAATATCTGCCGGAACCAGTAGGATAATTCAACGACGAAAATCTTTTGAAATATTCGTTTATTTATTTTATTTTTTTTTCTAGCCGGCTGATTGTAAATTATTTATTGATAAATTAAAAAGTTGTGATCGAAATGAACTTCATGATCTATTAAAACCAATCACTGTTTGGCACATTGGAAAGGTAACTGTCTTGTTTTTCTTCTTTTTCAATTTGAGAATTTTCCATTTTCTCCAATTTATCTAGTTTATTAAGGTTAAAATTTGTTAAACACTAAAAAAATACCCAGTCTTTCATTTCATTATGCAATTATTCTGTTTTTTTTTCTTATCTTTTTGGTTTTTTTCTTCGTTCTTTTTGATTAATTTTCATTATAATGTTCTATTTACTAGTGTGAACTATATCATTGGATTGATGCATTAGATCTATTCGATTCAATCCTAGAAGAAGCTTGTATAAAAACTGGAACATGGATGCTTAATTGTGATAAAACAGAAAATGTAGAGGTAGGATTGATTTGTTTCTGAAGAAGATTGATTTATTTTTTGAATTTTCAAATTTTAGTTGAAAACTTTAGTACTTGATATACTACATTTTACTGCATTATTGATTGAGCATTCGTATTCTCGTCATTTATATAATTCAATTGAATATTTAATTATGTTATTACAATCATCGGATGTACATATTGTACTTGGTGTTCTTTCATTACTCTATGTGTTCAGTAAACGTTCGAATTTTATAACAAGAATTCAACATGATAGAAAACAAGCACTTATTGGCCGACTAATATATTTAGCAGAAGTATGATCGAGGAGAAATAAAGTGCAAAAATGATGAATATGTGATTTTGTGTTTAGACTTGGGGTGGACGAGAGAATGGATTTGATTTAGCAAGATGCTGTAGTGTCCGGAATCCATCAGTAAGAAATTGAAATTTGTATTCAGAAGAAATCGATTGTTGTTGTTTTTTTTCGTTATTTGTATAGGATTTTCCTGAACATGCAACGAATCTTCATTTTACATATACCGTCCCATCTGATTCAACATCAACAAATGGTCCAACAGTGGTAAAAATTTTAAATTTTATTTCGTTTTACTAATCTTGGCTTTTTTTTTCGAAGCAAATTTCTAAACAAATCGATATTCCAAATGTTCATCTAGCTGGTCCAAATGCTGGTGCTGTCATGGAAAAAGTTCTTGCTGAACACGGACTACCTGAAGATTTACAAATAAAACTATTTACTCATCTTCGATTAGCATATGCATTTCCATCGTTTGAACAACGTTTATTATGTATTCAAGCACGTTTACAAGCTTTGTCGATTCTTGTCTATTCATCAGCTATACAAGAAGCAAATAACGTCTTATACGATGGTTTAATCGAAGAACTTGTAGAAGTCTTAAACGTTCGTGATTCAACATTAACAGTACGTGTGATGAATAGATGAAATCCAACACTGAAATGTTGTTGTCTTTTGTTCCATTGTCTAGGATATAAAAGCATCAGCTTTAAAAACTTTAACATCAATAATTCATCTCGAACGAACAACAAAGTAAGACGAGACACGAATATGAAAACTATGAGTCCGTTCGATTTTCGATTTAGACATCCATCACGTTTACAAGAAATAATTCAAGCAACACAAGCGAATTCCTATCATGGATTTCTCCCAGCACTTGTTCGTCAATGTATCGATAAATTAACTGGTAAATTGATTTTCTTTCGGAATAAAATCTTAAATAACAAATCGTTTCTATTGCTTTTTTTTTTACAGACGATAGCAATGAACGATTTCCGCAATCATTATCGACTGCATTATTTTCATTTCTCTATCATTTAGCATCCTATGAAACAGGTGGTGATGCGTTGGTTAACTGTGGAATCATGCAATCGTTGATTAAAGTCGTTAATTACTATGATGAATCTCAGGATTTTATTATGGTAAAAGAGAAGCAAAAGAAAATCGAATTGTTTTTTTTTAAATTGAATTGATTTTTTTTTCTAAAAGTTTGTTACTCGAGCTGTGCGTGTAATTGATTTAATAACAACATTAGATATAACATCGTTTCAAACAAACAATGGTTTACAAGCGTTTATAAATCGTTTAGAAGTAGGTTGATTTTAGTTGATTTGTTCTAGTCAATAGGCAAGTTGAGGGTCCGGTGTTCAAGCTCCTATCGAAGCATTTCTATGAAAATTTTTGTGATTAGAAGTGTCAAAATGCGAGCAAGAAAAAAAACACATATCTAACAAGAACGGTCGCAATTTGTATTTCACATATATAAATAGCATTACCACCTTGTTGAACAGGCTTTTTTCCTCTCCAATACAAAAGAAAATTCTTTTAAAAACAAACCTTTTTTTCTTCTATCCGTTGTTTAGCATGAAATAACACAATGTCGAAAAGAACAACCATATATAATTCGTGTTCAAAAACGTCATCTAAGTACACCATCAGCTAATCTCGATACACATCCACCATTATCACCAAGTGCTCAATCGGATATATCAGGTGAACATCCATCATTAACAACACAACCATCAACAATTCATCAGTCAAAAGACATGGACACAAGTGAATATTTTGATGAACATCATGAAATGATTCCATCAAGTCCAATACCCGGTCTCTCATGTTATCATCAACGTGCTGCTCTATTAAAATCAATATTAAATTATTTAAAAAAAGCTTTCACAGAAACATCTATGGTCGATAGTACGCGTCATATTATGGATGGTTCATTGCCGAATTCACTTAAACATATAATCAGCAATGCAGAATACTATGGTCCATCGTTATTTCATCTCGCTACCGATGTTGTCACATCGTTTATCTTTCAAGAACCATCACAATTATCTTCACTGCAAGATAATGGTCTAACTGATGTTCTCATGCATGCTCTATTGAAGAAAGATGTGCCAGCGGCACGAGATGTCTTAGCATCGTTGCCGAATATTTTCAGTGCACTTTGTTTAAATACACGTGGTCTCGAAAATTTCATGGAATATAAACCATTCGAGAAACTATTTCGCGTTCTCTTATCACCCGAATATTTACCAGCAATGAGACGACGACGTGGAACAGACACACTCTACGGTACAGCATCGAGTCTAGGCAATGCTGTCGATGAATTAATGAGACACCAAGTTAGTCTACGAACGGAAGCAATGAAAGCAATTATTGTCCTACTCGAACAATTGGTTGAGCTTGGCAATAATCCGAAATATTGCTGTCAAAAACCACATTCATCATCGTCGACAACAACAACCAATAAATTAACAGATACGATACGTACACAACATCGATCAGCACGTGCAGCTAATCCAGCTAATGCAAATCAAGCAGGAAACGATCGAAATTCATCGGATGATGAATATGATGATGATGAAGCTACAAACGATGAAGCACCGTTAGCTAATCGTTCAACAACACAATCTCAATCACAACAAGCAAATACAACAACTACAACAACCACAGCAACAACAACAGCAGCAGCAGGACTCGCTGCTACTGCCGTTACAGAAAGCACAACACTCGATTCAACAACAAATATTCCAATTATATTAAATCAATCATTAAATGAAAATCAATCGGAAGATGAAAACATTCCTATTGCTGTTCCGTTACTTGATTATATAACAAATATTATGCGTTTCGTTGAAGGTGTTATTAGTAATAATACAACCGATGATCATGGTAATGAATTTGTTAAACTAGGTGGTTTAAAACCATTATTAGATATTTTACAAATGAAAAATTTACCCATCGATTTTCCATCAAGTCAAGCTTGTCAATGTGTTGCAACATTATGTAAATCAACATTAACTTTGTTAGTTAAAGATAATAAATTAATCGAAATGGTTATAACTAATCTCGATCAAATTTTAACATCATTAACAACATTCTATTCAAATCGTACGTATGATGGTTCATTACTAGTCGAAGAATTAGCTCAAGCTGTTTCATCAACAACAACGCCAACATCTATCGATCCTATTGATGCAATTAATCAATCAACATTGACGCCAATGCTTCATCAACTATCTGTTGTTCATTCACATATTTCATTATTAATATCATTATGTAAAATCACACAAAATGATGTTCGAAGTATTTTAATTAGTTTCTGGGGTACAGAAACCGGCATACGTGTACTTAAAAATCTCAATAAATTATGTTTAACATTGATTTGGGAGAGTTCAATCTTATTATCTTTATGTTCATCAGAAACAAATTTCAATGAACAACAACAATTCAATAAAAATGATCTATTAAAATTATTTCCTTTGATTAATGAACTCAATAATACGATATCACCATTGCACAATGTTTCAACACAATTAAATGATTTAACAACCAATGAAGTAACACGTACATTTGATATTGATGAAATCATGTCAATGGATACAAGTGATTTTACGAAATTGAAATTGAAATTATCATCAAATATTCAACAACGTATTAAAACAATCAAACCATTGCTATGTGTGACATCAAAACTTGGACGAGCTCTAGGTGAACTTTATAATTTATTGGTACGACAATGTTCAACATCACAAATGAGACATGCAAGACGTTTCAATCAACAACCATTGATTTATATACCAACGGCTGCAGCGCAATTAGTTGCATCGACATTAACTGAAGTTTTACGTGATGGTTTTTCATTTAATTTAACAGCAAATGCAAATTTAACTGAACAACAAATTGAAAAATTTCGTTTGACATTTTTCGTTTGTACAATTGGCTTTGCAACACCGATGTTATTCGATGAACGTCGTCGTCCATATATGTTAATGTTACAACAATTTGAATCATTAAAAGCTCAAGATGCTCTCTTTTCAGCACTCGAATGGACATTAGATTTAATTAATCGACAATCATCAACAACAATCAATTCAACAACAACAGCGTCACCATCATCATCAACAACTATCAATGATGATCCACAATTAAATAATAATCATGATGCATCACCAACTGAATTTCTTAATTCAGCATTAATGCTTATTCTTCGTTTAGTTAATGTGAAATCAATACTTGAATCTCCACATTCAATACCGAAAAAATCTCAACCCGAACGAACTTATTATGTTCCATTCAATCCATTAAATTATCTTGCATTAACACATAAATCAGCGTTTCATATATTAACAAGTTCATGTTCAGTTCTTTGGGATAAACCATATTTATTAAAAGAACATGCAACAAAAATTATTGATAGTATTCTTTCGATATTTTGTCATATTCTACGTGGTGAATCACAAATACAAAAGAAATTTCAAGAAGAAGAACAACAACTCCAACAACAACAACAACAACAACAGCAACAGCAACAACCACCAAGTTTATCATCGACAGGTCCATCAACATTATTAATCAATGATCCTCATCAAACTTCACAACCACAAAATCCACTATTAAGTTCACGAGCACATGATCAAGATCTTCCGGGTACATCAGCTTTAGGATCGACACAATTAAATGACAATCTAATTGAAGCATTAACATCAATGGGTTTCTCACGTGAACATGCGATTGAAGGTTTATTACAAACAAATAATAATCTTGAATTAGCTGTTGATTATTGTGTCAATCATGCACAAACAGTAATAACAACAACAGGAGCAGCAATACCACCAGCACAAACATCATCATCGTCATCAACAACAGCAGCAGCAGGAATTATGCAAAATAATTTTGCCGATATGGATCCTGATATGGCGCGTGCAGTACTTCTATCATTGGGACAAGATATTGATGAAGCTTCACTTGCAAATCCAGTTGCAGCATTAGCAGCTCTATCACGTGATAATAGTAATTTAAATACATCTTCATTATTAAGTTCGAATACGGATTCAGCTAATCAAACATTAATCGAACAATCAAAACCAATACCAACAATCGAACCCTTATCAACAGAATCTGTCGATCGTTTTACTGATTCAATTATGTTGAAAATTCTTGATATTCTACCTGATACTGTATATAAAATGTGCGAACTTGTTGTTACAACTATGCATCGAAATGGTGTCGTATGGCGTGATCGTTTTCTTGAAATTATTGCTCAAGATATCAAAACAAGTTATACAGCTTTGATACAATTATTGAATGAAAATCAACAAAATGAACAAACACGAATTCTCTTTCTTAGTGATCATCAAAATTCAGTTCTATTCAGTCGAACATTGTTGATGTCATTATTATTCGAAGAAAAGCCATTTCCATGTGCACGTATAGCTGAAAAATTTTCATTGATTCAATATTTTTGTACATTAATACATCGTACAACAGATTTTCTTGTTGAAATCAATGAAAAGAAAACACCGACATGGTTAGCACCAGCATTTATATTTATTGATCTCTATGAAAAAGTTTCATTGGCATCGAAACGTCGAGCTATTCTAAATGAAAATTATCGTGATCATAATCGTGTTTGGCAATGGTTTGATGAACGTGCTGTTCGATGGAATTCATATCCATCAGCACAAAACAAACAAATCGATGATGCCTATGCAAATGGCGAGCCAACATGTAAAATTGTTATTCAACGACGAAATTATCTAATACAATTTCATACGATGTTACAAACTAACGAAGATACACATAATAAACGACCGATTATGTTAACATTTTCGAAACCGAAAGTGAATGCAGATGGTTCGACGAATGTACCACCACCGCCAACATCAGCATCAGGAAACGCATTTGCAACAGTTGCTGATTCGAGTGATGACGACGACGATGATGATAATAACGATGATGATCATCAACATGGACAAGGAGGAGTTACAGTAAGCTCGACTGAAAGTAAAAAAGTCGAATCTATGGATACAGAACACCAACAACAACAACAACAGCAATCAACACAGACTGACAATGCCATTGTCATTATTGAATCGTTATCAGAAGAACCAGCATTGATTTTAACAAGTGATTGTGTTAATCTTATAAATATGCCTGTTGATCCCGATGCTATTCATGCTCTATTACGTTTAATCTTACGTTTAACACGTGATTATAAATATGCTCGACAATTTGCTAAATCCGGTGGTATACAAGCTATTTTAAATCTAACACAAGCATCAATCTTTCAAGGTTGTGCATCATTAATCACTTTAATCTTTCGACATATTATGGAAGACGATAGTAATCTACGTTTAGCTATGGAAAAAGCTATACGTCAAGCATTAACTGGCAATCATGGTGGATCAGTTGGTGTTCAACCTGGTTGTCCTGGTTCACAAGAACTCAATGTTATTCTACGTGTACTCGGTCCAGCTATGACACGTGCACCCGAAGTATTCTTAGATGTTGCATCAAATGTTGTGCAATTACTACCACCACCGGCCGGTCGTATTGCAAGTACACTTGGACGATTTCCGAATCCATTTACAAAAGATGATGATCATTCTCTACAATCGAATACACCATTAGGTCCATTTATTTTACAAGCACGACCAGCAACAAGTCAAACAGTTACATCAACAAATACAGTTGCACCAGCTGCAACAACAACAACAACAGATCAAAGCTCTCAAGCACGTTCAAATCGAACGACAACAACAACAACAACAACTTGTACAACGAATGATCCTGTCGGAGAACTAGCCGAACGTTTATTAGTTGATCTACTTGATTTTCTTCTCACAAACGAAGATAATGTTACACCCAAACGTTTATTATCAAAATCAACTGTTCTACGTATCTTAGCTGAACTTATACGTTCATATGCAAATGTTGCTAAACTTGTTTCAAGCAAAACATTTACATTATCAGAAAATCAAACTTGTTCAGCATTGTCTTATATCTTAGATCATCTTCTACCAGGAACAAATAATCAACAAATCGAATACGATAAAGATATTCCAGCATTATGTCGTCTATTTCTTGTTGCCATGGCAGCATGTAATCATTGTCTGGAATCACAAATGAATTTAGTCAATGAAGTGAAAATGTCTTTGAATAAAATACTTGTCCTACCAGAATGTGATGAAAAACATTTACGATTACAAGCATTAGCAAATATTATTAATACAATGATTGAATCATGTCCAGCACCGAATACATCAGCACCACAACGAGGACAACATCGAATGCAACAATCAATTATTAATAATATGGTTAAAATTATGTATAAACGTGGTCTCATCAATGATCTAGGCAAAATGATACATAGCATTGATTTATCAAGTCCAAAACTAGCTGATACAGTTAATGCTATACTCAAACCAATGGATACATTATCAAATAGAATCAATAGTACGGCAACACCATTGCATGGAGCAGCGTCATCACGACCACATGCATCAAGACATCAACCAGTAGCCAATGTAGCAGTTGCTCCATCGACATCGTCAACAACAGTTACAGATTCGACAGTCGCGAATCAGGAACAAGTTGGCACGAATAACGAAGCACAACAAACAAGTACAGCAACAGATTTAACACGACCTGTCGATCAACAACAGCAACAACAACAGCAACAACAACAACAAACAACAAATAATACAACAACGGGAATAAATAATACTGAAACGGCTTCGTCGTCAAATAATAACAATACATCACTTAATTCTGCAAATCAAGTCCTATTAAGTATCAGTCAAGAAGAACTATTGAATGCCACAGATATGGAACCAGTAGCTGGTTTACCGCAAGACGTCGATACATTTGAAGCATATATACCAGGAACAGCTCGACTTTCAACGGATGACGATGACGACGATGATGGTGAAGAAGGAGATGATACTTGTATGGTAGGCGATGATGATGATGAAGATGATGATGACGAACATGTTGGAACAATTAATGTTGAATTCGATGTTGCACATGATCATGACGATGATGATGCACATGAAAATGGTAAGAGATTCGTAATCAACCAAAATTGAATGTATATTTTTCTTCTATTTCGATCCATTAGCTACGAGTTCAAGTTCAACATCAACAAGTGAAGATGACGATGACGACGACGATGATGATGATGCAGAAGAAACAGAAAGTCCTGATGAAGAGATGGACATGGAAACTGCCGGTGATCGAGGACCACAACATCGGTAAATATTTTAATAAAAGAATATTAATTCCGTTTTTATCATCTCTTTTTCGTTAAAATAGATACAGTGACGATGATGAAGATATTACCAGTGAAGAAGAAGGTGATGTTCGTTTAACAAGTATGTTCGAGAGAAATACTTTCATTCAATGTTTGTGACTTTCTGTATTATATTTGCAGGACCACATTTAGGTAGTGAACATCATGACGATGACGATGATGATCATCATCATGATGATGATGATGACGACGATTTAGATGAGGAAACAGATACCGATGAAACTCATACAGGAGATGAATTAGATGAAACAGATGGACCAACAATCGATATTCAAATTGAAACAGCATCAAGTCCATCAACAGATGAAAATCTCGCAGATGAAAATCGACAAACAAATGAAACAGGTGATAATGCAACGGATGACACAACAAATAATAATAATCGAGGAGAAGATGACGATGAAGAAGACGACGACGATGAAGATGAAGACGATGATGAAGAACAAGATGATGATGAAGATGAAGATGAATTTGGTGAAGACGATGAAGCTGCAGAAGATATTGAAGCTATGGTTGCACAGTAAGAATTCCTTTTGAAAATCATTATGTATATATATATATATATTTATTTGTCATGACTCGGTGTTTAGTGATATGGATGCAGCTAACGCATGGCAAGATGAAGACGAAGAAGATGATGAGGATGATGATGAAGATGAAAGTACAGAATTCGAAGATGACGATGGTGATATAGCTGATTATGTACATGAAATGGAATTTGATGAAGAAGTTCTCTCAGAAATTCGTAATAATCTTATGTCACCCACCGATATTGATCCTATTTTAATCTCTAATCTTCAAGGTGTACGAATCCGTGCATCGGGTTTTCCACCAATTCATGGAATGGGTGATACAGGTTAATATTAATTGAAAATAAAATGATTCGATTTATTTTTTGTTTTCAGTTGATCCAGCACTTCCACCACCACCAATGAGTGTTCCTGCTCTACATCCATTACTTGTTCATCATGCGGACAATCAATTAAGTTCCGGTGCTTTCTCACGTTTCCGTCAAATAGGTGCAACAACAACAACAACAACAGCAGCAGCAGCAGCACCAGGAATACCAAATCAACTAAATCTAAATATTCCACAAACACAAGTCAATCCAGCATCAACACTAGCATTCGGTCAACCAAATCCACCAACAACAACAATCTTAACTGGACCAGCTGCATTAGCAGCTCATCAACAAATAACACAAGCACAACGTAATCGTATGTTGAACAATGAAGACAACAAAATTCAATTGAATCTATTCTGTTCTATATTCTAGGTACGACTCGAACATTATTTATTCCGGGTGGTGCAAGTGCTTTTGGTCGTGGAGCACCGGGTGGTTTTGCTGAATATCTTCAACATGTCAATCAATTAGATGTCGATCCATTGGCTGGTCCTGCTGGTGCAAATAATGGTAATTTAATTGGTGGAACAACTCGAATACTTGTTGGCAATGGTGGTGATCCAGATGCATGGCGATTTCTACAAGATCAAATATTTATGGATATTGCACCACATGCCAATGAAGGAAATGAAAATATTGATGGAACGAAAATCTATATGATACGTACACCATTAGCACGTTGGATGGAAGAAAGTGTTGTTCTCGATGGACCTTATGTTCATGATACTGTCTTAGCATTGAAAGCGAAAATAACTGAACCATTAGAAAAACAATATGCAGCAGAATTACAAGTTGTTCTAGCTAAGAAAGCTAAAGATGAAGAAGAACGTAAGAAACGAGCCGAAGAAAAAGCTCGACAAGAAGCTGAACGTGCACAAGCAGCAGCAGCAGCAGCCGCTGCCGCCGCTACAACTACTGATACTGCTTCATCAACAACATCTACAACAACAGCAGTTACTGATCAACCGCAAACAGACAGTACAAGTATAATTGAACCAGTTACAACAGCAACATCAAATGTTGATGATGCTCAACATGTCAATGATATTGTAATGACATCACCTGAACAACAACGTTCAACACAATTATCCGCTGCTTCGGAAATCATTCCCGATACTATCAACAATGCAGAACGTTCAACAACCGATGAACCGATACAAATTGCACCACAACCAGGAACAATATCCGGTGCCGATGCTGGTACAAGTCCAATGCCTACAGAAGCTATGTCTACCGGTGGTCTATCACCTGCTCAAATGACAACATCACCAACAACATCAATGGAAATCAATCAATCATCACCACCCAAACAAACTTCAACTGAAGAAGAACAACAACAAGAAGACGCAACAGTTGCAACGACAACAGTCGATGTAGAAACAACACCAACAACTACTGAAGAATCAACAACAACAACAGCAGCAGCAGCAGCTACAGAAGCAGATACGACTAATACTGATGATACTGCAGCTGCAACTGCTTCGGCTACTACGACTGCTCCAACGGGACCACCTGTTGAACCCGAAGTTGAATGGACTACGTTAGTTATCGATGGTCGTGAATTCCGTGTGCCAAAAGCATTAGAAATCGATCCATCATTCTTAGCTGCTTTACCTGAAGAAATGCGACAAGAAATTTTAACTGATCAAGTACGCAATTTCGAACGCGAAGAGAGCCAACGACGTGCACAACGTGCAGCTGCCTATGCTGCTGCTAATCCAACAGCTAATCTCAATCCACAATCAACAGATCCCAACACGGCATCAGGTTTATCATTGGGTGCAGGTCAAGGAACAACTGAAGCAGCTATTGGTGAAATGCTCGGTGAAATCAATCCTGAATTTATTTCAGCTCTACCACCTGAAATTCGTGAAGAATTATTAGCTGAACGTCGTCGTACGGCTGCAACAATGGCAGCCATGAATGGTGTCAATCTGCCGGATAGTGGCCCAGCTGAATTCTTACGAACATTACAACCGCACATACGTCAACAAGTTCTTGCCGATATGGATGAAAGTCAAATTGGCGCCCTACCTGAAGATATAGCCAACGAAGCACGAACATTACGTGCAGCTCTTGAAAATGAACAACCCTATCCACGTGATCATATGGTACGAAGTCATCATGATATGATGAATATTTTGAATAATGCACATCAAAGTACACGACCTATACGCATGTATAATTTACGTGCTCTACAAGAAGCACGAAATAATCGTGCTGAACGACAAACTGGTAATTGGTATTCGGTACGTACAGGTGCTAATGCAGATCATTTAAATAATAATTCAACAGCATTGACGACACGTGGTCGACAATTACTTGATTATGAATCTGTTTGTTGTTTACTTGTTTTATTATTTATCGATGATCCACGTTTGAATATATCACGTCTTCAAAAACTTCTACGAAATCTATGTAATCATGCACAAACACGACATTGGATTATTCGAGCATTACTATCGATCATAAATAAAAGTACAGGCCGTTCAGAATACGATGGTCCAACAACAACACCAGGTGCACCAACACTTGTATTGAAACTTTCGAGCTTAACTAATCAATCACAAACACCATCGAATACTCCGCCAACAGCCAATGAAAATCAACAAATTAAAAATATCAATCCATCATGGTTAACAATTAACTTTGAAAACGCTTTCGGTGCACGTACGAACGTATTTAAAATTCTACGTCTCGGTCAAACGAAACGTCATGGTTCTATGCAAATTTCTGTTCATGCTCAAGCATGTCCTATTGTTTGTCGACAAGTACTCGATTCATTGATTATCTTAGCCAATGCATTTCCTGAACAATTTCTTCCATTGCCAAGCAATCATCCTGATCATCAAATACAATTGCAACCAGCACCCACAGCTGCTATTCTCTCATCGAACGAACCAACAACAAAAGCAAATTCGCCTGATAAACAATTAATTGCAACACCATCGAAATCAACATCAACTATTCGTGAATTTTCATTTTGGGAATTACTTCTCAAATTAGATCAATCATTTCATAATCGTACGAATCGTTCAACATCAAATCCATTACAAAATGTTTCATCAATTATCATTACGAATCCAAATGCTACAAACAGTCAACGAACAAGTTTCACACTAAGTTTAAATCCTAATACAACGAACACTACAAACAATGAAGTTGATTTTGAATCATCACCATTAGCAGCATTATTACTCATGCTCGATCATCCAATTTTAAATAAAAATACACAATTAATGGATAAATTATTTAAATTACTTTCATCGATTTCTAGTAGTTTTCAAATATTTATCGTAACGAAAAAGGAAATTTCACCATTACCATTAGCAGCATCAACACCAATGGCAACCGAACCATCAACAAACGCTCCAAATCCTCTTCAACAACCAACACTACCACCACCACCACCACCACCGCAAGAAGAACAACAACAACAACCACAACCACAAAATAACCAAACATTACCAGCCAATACAAATAATAAAATAGTTGTATCCGATGATCAAGTTGTTCTTGGATCACATTTGGAATTAGTTATTACAGCTTTAATATCGAAATCATGTACAGAAAAAGGTCTCGAATCTGCAACAACATTTTTACTAAACATTTCTAAAATCAATCAAGCAACACGAGACAAAGTTTTACATCATTTACTCGATGGTATTCGTCTATTGGGCAAATATGTCAGCGATGAAATACGACAATTACATTTAGAAGTTCAAGATTATTTAAATAAAAATAAATCACTCGCATCTGGAACAACAACATCGATAAGTATCAACGATGACGAAGCATCGAATACACCAATCGATGATTCAGCTAAATTATTCGATCCATATCGAACCGTTCGTTCGAATACAATTGGATCGTTGAATACCGATCCGAATGTCAAACAACAAGACTTGCAATTACCAGCCATGGTTATGTTAACATCGAAAACAGCGAATCAACAATTTTTATTACGTATTCTTAAAGTTATTGATCAATTACGTGATGCAGCGAAAAAAGAACAACTCGATGCTCAAACACATTTCGAAAGTGAACTTCATACATTGATGCGTCGTCTTGATACATTACGACAAACCGTACGTTCACATTTTCCAACTGATACAACCACCAATCAACAACAACAAAATGATGTTCTTACGCCGATTGATGAATTAGTTAATCGTTTAGAACAAATGCGTATACGTTTACAAACTGTTCTCAATTCAAATACAATCGAACAACGTCAACGATTGTTCTCTCAACCGGAAACTGTCAATGATATTCAAGATATCTATCGTTTAATACGACAACTTGAGTCATTAATTGAAACATTCCATGAACCACCACTATCAACAACGATGACAACACGTATCAATGATGTTCTACAAACAATACCACCATTATTTCCTCAAATAACTGAACCGATGGATCTCGGACAATTTCTACCGAATCAACAAACAAAATTAAGTGACCTATTAAATATCAATCAATTATGGGATTCATTAAGTGATTGTCTATTATTATTAGCGAAATTGCCTGATCCACATGCTGTTCTCGTACTTCAACCAGCTGTTGAAGCATTCTTTCTCGTTCATGGTGCCGATTTAGATAATGAAAATGAAAAACAAAATAAAAAGAAAAAAGATCGAGAAACACGTGAAGCTCTATCGCATTTAGAATGTTTCGGTCCAGGTCCAGCACCAACAACATCAGCACCTGATGAATCTATCAGCTCAACAGCAACAGCAGCAGCAGCACCATCAACAACAAGTAATACTACAACATCAGCAACACTTGTTCTACGTACGGATAGTACGCAAACTCTTGCAACCAACGAATTACCACCCGATGCACAAAAATTCGTCGAATTCGCTCGTACACATCGTACAGTTTTGAATCAAATTCTTCGTCAAAGTACACAACATTTGAGCGAAGGACCATTCGATATTCTCACTGATTACACATCGATACTTGATTTCGATGTTAAACGAAAATATTTTCGACATGAACTCGATCGTTTGAAAGAACACATTCGTGGCGAAGATCGAGCTGTTCATGTTCGACGTCAAAATGTGTTCGAAGATTCCTATCGAGAATTAAATCGACGTTCGCCCGAAGATTGGAAACATCGATTCTATATTGTCTTCGATGGCGAAGAAGGTCAAGATGCAGGCGGTCTCCTACGTGAATGGTATTCAATTATTGCACGTTCAATGTTCGATCCAAACTACGCTCTATTTATGATTAATCCTGGTGATCGTGTTACATACATGCCCAACCCGTTGTCACATTGCAATCCAAATCATGCACAATACTTTAAATTTATCGGACGTATTATAGCTAAGGCTATATTTGATAATAAATTTATGGATTGTTATTTTACACGTTCATTTTATAAACATATACTTGGCGTACCTGTACGTTACACCGATATGGAATCAGTTGATTTACAATTCTATAAGAATTTAGTTATGCTATTAGAAAATGATATACATGCATTAGGTTTAGATTTAACATTTTCACTCGATGCAAGTGAATTCGGTGTTAATAAAGTTATTGAATTAATACCGAATGGTTCGACAATCATCGTCACAAATGAAAATAAACATGAATATGTTCGACTTGTTTGTCAAGAGAAAATGATTGGTTCAATTCGACAACAGATCAATGCATTCTTAGAAGGTTTCTATACGATTATACCCAAGAGTTTAATTTCGATCTTTAACGAACAAGAATTAGAATTATTAATATCAGGTCTACCCGATATTGATATCGAAGATCTTAAAGCAAATACAGAATATCACAAATATCGACCGAATTCTTTACAAGTAAAAGAAAACATAGGAATTCGCAAAATTTTTTAAAATATTTCTATTCGATTTAGGTTCAATGGTTTTGGCGTGCATTACGTTCATTTGATAAAGAAGATCTAGCTAAATTTTTACAATTTGTTACAGGTACATCGAAAGTACCATTACAAGGTTTTGCACATTTGGAAGGCATGAATGGTGCACAGAAATTTCAAATTCATCGTGATGATCGTTCAACAGATCGTCTACCATCGGCACATACTTGGTAAGTTTGTGGATTTTTTTGTTTTTAGATTATTCATATTGAAATATTCATATTTAATTTTAGTTTCAATCAATTGGATCTCCCAGCTTATGAAAGCTACGATAAACTACGTAAAATGTTATTGATTGCCATTCGGGAATGTTCGGGATTTGGATTTGCTTAGAAGATTAACATCATCAGATAGTCTTTCGCCGTTATTTGTTATATTATTCTGTTTTTTCTTCTTCTTTCAGTTCATTCGATTATATATATATATGTTCTCGTTTTTTTTCTTCTTCTTTTTTGTATGTCATAAGAACCGATATCAGAACTTTCACACACCTTTCCTCTTTTTTTTGTTGGTTAGCGTTGACCAATGTTAGATTGATTGACAGTGAATTATCCTTCTTCGCCGGTCATTTTCTCTTTTTTTTCTTCTTTTAATCCGATCTATCCAAAAACAAAAATATGTTCATTTATGTGTGTCTGTATGTGTGTTTTCTCTCTCTACGTATATATAAATCTAAACGCGCTATACATACATTCCTTGCCTAGCGGTTTTGAAAAAAAACTCGCAGTTTTTCTTGTTCTTGGATGTTAACTACTATTATTCTGATGTTATTTGATTAGAAAACAAAAATCAAGTGGATGTGTGGCGCTCTATTTCTATTTTATGTATATAAATAAACAAGAGGACAGGCATTTCTCAATCTTTTAATCATTTGAATCGAGGAGAGAAAACATGTTCAAGAATCCCACGACGAATTTGACAGATAAATCTTACATGCTAGTTGTGCAATATTGAAAATGATGATTGGTTAAGAAAAAAAAAACATTATATTATTTTCTTGTAGAATAAAATGTCGAATTTGTTCAGTTATTTTCAACGTATTGAGCCAAAAAAATTGGCTGCAACAACAACAGATAATGAATCAGTTCGTCAAACGAAATTGACGCCTAAACGTGAAGAAAATGGCACGAATAAAAAGAATCAAACACCGAAAGAGAAACTAACATCATCACGTAAATCAGTCAATATGAGTGATGTTTACAGTGCTGATTCACCAAAATCTGAAAAACGAAAAAAATCATCACCGAATACAAACGATGATCACGAAGAATTACCGAAAAATAAAAGTAAATGAAATGTTCTCAATTCATCTTATTCGTTGATATTTGAAATAGAACGAAGAACACTCAATGCACGAAATGAATCTGATGATGAAGATGATGAACCACAATTAAAAGTGAGCAAAGTACTAAAACTTACATCAAAATACATTTCTTTCTATAATTAAAATCTGCATTTGCATTAGAGTCAAGCTCGTAAACGTATTGCTATTCTTGATAGTGATGATGATGATAATGGTGTAGAAAACGGTATATTGAAAATCTTATATTTTCGTTTATCGTGTTAAATAATTGTGAATATGTTTAGATCGTATGGATATTGATGTGACACCAGCAAGTAAAAAAGTAGTGAAAAATGAACCGAAAAAGAAAGCAACACCTGCATCACGAAAGAAAAAAGCTGCAGACAGCGACGATGAAGAAGAATTGTACAAAAATGGTTCAGCCGATGAAAGTGAAGATGACGAAGGCGAAAGTGAAATCGAAGAATATGATGATGAAGAGGATCAAGTAGGAGAGAGAAAGAGAAAAAAAACGGAAAAGAAAATATTTTCAAATAATCAACTGCAGACTAAAACGCCAAAACGTCGAACAAAAACCCTAACTAAAGAGAAAAAAACAGCCAAAGCTATTGATGATAATACATTTACTCATCTTTCTTTGGAATTTCTCAAAGATGGAAAACGACGGTACGTATTTCTTTATATAAAAAGCAAAAAGAGACAATTTAATTATTTGTATCGATTTTCAGAGATTCAAATCGTCGTCTTCATACCGATCCAAGTATGCTATCATTTCCTACAAATAGATTTCGTTTGATTTCAACGATTTAGATTACGATCCACGTACTCTATATGTACCTGATGATTTTCTTAATAATTTAACGCCTGTAATTACATCCAAGAAAACTATTTGTGGAGAGATTTCTTTTTTGTATTTCTATTTGCTAGGCTATGCGACAATGGTGGACTTTGAAAACGGATTATTTTGATACGATTCTTTTCTTCAAAGTAAAATTCTTTGCTTTTCTTCGTTTTATTGACTTTCGATTTTATTCTTTAGGTTGGCAAATTCTATGAACTTTGTATGTAAAATAAAAGAAGATTTCTAAAGCAATTGTTTGAATTATCTTAGATAATATGGATGCAATTATTTGTGCGCCAGAATTAAATTTAACGATGATGAAAGGTAAAATCAAGAAAAGAGAAAATGTTGATCTATGCGTATTTGAAAAACTAAATTTTCAGGTGATACAGCTCATTGTGGCTTTCCGGAAAAAGCCTATAGCAAATTTGCTGATATTTTGGTAACCAAAGGTTATAAAGTCGCACGAGTCGAACAAACAGAAACGCCTGATATGATGAAACAACGTCTTGAACAACGTAAAAACTCGTCGATATTCTTTGTATTTTCTAATAAAATTTGATTTCTCTTGTAAAGAAGCCGGTCGAAAGAATAAATTCGACAAAACTGTACGTCGAGAAATCTGTCAAATAACCACGCCAGGCACGAAAACATTCAATACATTGGACAATGACAATGTTTTTCATGAAAGTTCATATTTATTATGTGTTGTTGAATTAGTACGTTCGAATAGCAAATGTTCTTTTCCAAAAGATAAAAATAAACATTTCATTTCAATTTAGCCGATCAGTGATAATAAAATCACACCATGTGAATTTGGTGTATGCTTTGTTGACACAACTATTGCACAATTTTATGTGAGAATATCTGGATTTATATTAGTAAAATATAGATTCAAATGAATATTTAGATGGGTCAATTTGAAGATGATCGATATCTATCACGTTTACAAACTTTACTTGCTCAATATCCGCCGGCACAAGTAAACAAAATGATTTGTGAATACTTTTCGAAATGATTTTTTCTTTAGATTTTATGTGAAAAAAATAAAGTTTCCGAAAAAACCAAAAAAGTTTTAACATTAACACAAGCAAAAATCGAAAATTTAATTCCGAATAAAGAATTATATGAAACAACCAAAACATTAGATATCATTCGTGATGATACATATTTCAAAGATGAACAAGGCAATCTTCAATGGCCCGATGCATTCGAACAGATTTTTAACGAAGGTTAAACTTATTTCTGAAAAAAAAAACAAAACCATTTTTCTATCGAATTTTGTTTTGTCTAGGTGATAAGCAAGGTTTACATGTTCGTTCGAATTTCCAACTTGCAGTACGAGCATTAGGTGGAATTATCTGGTAGAATAAACAACGTTCTTTCTTTTGTATTGATATTCATCTATTTCATTCAGGTTCTTACAACATTGTTTGATTGACAAAGAACTTTTGTCCATGAGAAAATTTTCGATTTTTCATCCATCTGATGAAAATGTTGAATTAAAAGAACGAACAACAGTCAAACAACAAAATATGGTTCTCGATGCGACAACATTGTACAATCTTGAGATTCTTTCAAATAGTCGCGGTGGTAAAGAAGGTTCTTTGTTATACACATGCGATCGTTGTTCGACACACTTTGGCAAACGTCTTTTGGCTCGATGGCTTTCGGCACCATTGTGCAATGTCTATGAAATAAATGAACGTTCGAATGCTATCGAAATCCTACGAGATCAAACAGAATTATGTACGAAAATTCGAGAAAAATTGAAAACAATTCCTGATCTCGAACGACTTTTTTGTCGTATTCATTCACTTGGCCATCGTCCACTCGATCCTGATCATCCAGAAAATCGTGCTATTCTCTACGAAGATATTACATATAGTAAACGAAAAATTCAAGATTTTCTCGCCGCCTTATCCGGCCTAAAAGTTGCCAATGAAATTGTTCAAATTTTCTCGAAATCAACTAACATCGCAGCATCATCGAATCTATTGAAAACAATCATCTATCAAAATGCCGATGAACCAAATCAATCATTTCCATGTTTAGACGAAATTCTCGAATATTATACCAATGCATTTTCACATAGTCAAGCACGAAACGAAGGCAAAATCATTCCATCGGCTGGCGTTTGCAAACAATACGATCAAGCTCTACAGGATATACGCGAAAATGAAAAAGCTTTGAATGAATATTTAACAAAACAGAAGAAGATCTTGAAAAATCATGATATTAAATATGTTCATGTGCAAAAAACACGTTATGCTATGGAAATACCAGAAGGTGCTTGTCGAAATTTGGATGATGATTATGAACTTATGAGTTCGAGAAAAGGTTTTAAACGGTAAAAATATTCATAATACAAAGATTTATTGATTTTTTTTTCTCTCGAATGAATAGATATTATACAAGTGAATTACGTGAATTAATCGATGAATTAACAGCGAGTGAAAAAAAGAGAGAAGATGCTTTGAAAGACACGACCAGTAGTCTCTTTCGTCATTTCGATAATCATCATCAAACATTTCAACGTGTTCTCAATTGTTTGAGCATCTTAGATGTTCTACTCAGTTTCGTTGCTTATAGTCAATCCTATTCAGATATGTGCAAACCAAGTATCGTGCAAATTAGTGACGAAAATCAACAAGCTTTTATCAACATTCGTGATGGTAGACATCCATGTATGCTTCAAAAAGCAACGGATACATTTATACCAAATGACATTATTCTTGCCGATCAGGTTAATTGAAATTTTCTTTGTCGAACAAAACAAAAAATCGAATGATGATTTTAGTCATCGAATGAAACCTGGCAAACGAAACCATTAGTACTTGTTACTGGTCCTAATATGGGCGGTAAATCGACGTTAATGAGAGAAACAGCTGTACTCGCCATTTTAGCTCATGTTGTATGTGTTTATTATTAGTTTTTTTATGTCGTCGACTGAATGACTTGAATTCTAGGGAAGTTTCGTACCAGCTAGTTCATGTACAATGAGTGTATGTGATCGTATATTTACACGTTTAGGTGCAAGTGATCGAATTATGGCTGGTGAATCAACATTCTTCGTTGAATTAAGCGAAGCATCATCGATCTTACGTCATGCAACTCGACATTCATTAGTTTTAATGGATGAACTCGGTTCGTTCGACTTTGAATCGAAACAAAAAAAAAGAAATAAGATTTATTTTCAGGTCGTGGTACATCAACATTCGATGGCACAGCTATCGCGTGTTCAGTTGTCAATGATATTGCTAATCGTATACAATGTCGAACCTTATTCAGTACTCATTATCATACTTTAGTCGATGATTTCGAGAAACACGAAAACGTTGGATTAGGACATATGGTAGATAAATCAGAAAAACAAATTCAGTTCTTCGTTATTTTCGTTTTTAGTCATGTATGATTGAAAATGATGAAGAAAATCCTGGCAAAGAAACACTCGTTTTTCTCTACAAATTCGTCGAAGGTTCATGTCCGAAAAGTCATGGATTCAATGCAGCACGTAAATTGAATTCGAAAAAAAAAAACAAATAGGAAAATGCAATTTGTTTTTTGAAATTTAAGGTTTGGCTAATATTCCTGAAACAATTATTGAGTTGGCTCAAAATAAAGCGTCTGCTTTCGAACGTTGGGTTACACTTAAACGTATTCTCTTGTCATTAAAACGAATAACTGACAATTCTCAACAGCAAGATCTTCTTCAATTTTTATCACAATTAAAACTTAATTAGCTTCTCTCTTTCTCTTTCGTGTCTCTTTTGTATGTACCAGTGTATAAAAGGAAAATTATGTGTTTATTATTTCAGACTAAGAGGAAATCTTCTTTATTATTTATTTCTTATTTTTCTATTTTGTAAAATGAAAACAATTAATCTAGATATTATTATTTTTTTTTGTCAAAGATAAAAAGAGATATTGAACGAAAGGATAACGTTGTTGAATATTTGTCTTTTGTCTTTTATTTTTTTTCTATACCGTACCTACAATCAGCAGCTGATTATAGTCAGTCAAAAAGAACGTATTACAGCTCACGTTGCGTCCTCTAGGAAAGCAGTAAGCACATGTTTTATTCCTATCGACCAATACTATCTCGTGGAACATTCGAGTGAATAATGTACGGATCGTCTGATGACTCTTAGTATTCATGTGTCTCATGTCGTCGATCGAAACAAATGCAAAATCGATGTTAAATACTTTCTATTTTTGTCATTATAGATTTATTTATTTCTTCGATTTTTATTGATTATTGATAATCAAAATAAAACTATGGCATCGAGAAAGAAAGTTTTACTCAAAGTTATTATATTAGGTGATTCAGGTGTTGGAAAAACATCATTGATGAATCAATTCGTTAATCGAAAGGTAATTCGTTTTCTTTTTTTTGCAAATAGAAACAAATCTCGAGTTTTTGTTTTGTTCAATTTCAGTTTTCAAATCAATATAAAGCAACGATTGGCGCAGATTTTCTAACAAAAGAAATGCAAATCGATGATCGTCTTGTGACAATGCAGGTAAATTCGAATGTTTGCTGTTTGAAATTGAAAATTCTATTTTGAATTTCCAGATTTGGGATACTGCAGGTCAAGAACGTTTTCAAAGTTTAGGCGTTGCATTCTATCGTGGTGCTGATTGTTGTGTACTTGTTATGGATGTGACATCGCCAACATCGTTCAAATCATTAGAAAGTTGGAAAGACGAATTTCTTATTCAAGCCGGTCCACGTGATCCAGAAAATTTCCCGTTTGTCGTACTTGGAAATAAAATTGATTTAGAAAATCGAATGGTAAAATGTCGATTGATTTCTTTTTCGAATAAAATCTTCGTTGTTTTTTTTTATAGATTCCAACACGTAAAGCACAAAATTGGTGTCAAGGTATGAAACGATAGTTTAACGTAGAAATAGTTCGTTCGTTTGTTTGTTTAGAAAAAAATAATATTCCTTATTTTGAAACATCAGCTAAAGAAGGTATTAATGTTGAAAAAGCTTTCGAAACCGTTGCACGTAATGCATTAGCACGTGACAAAGAAATCGATCAACCAGCTGATTTTCCAATGCCAATTCGTATACCACAGCAAGAAGAACAACCAACGAAAGAAGGCTGTGCATGTTAACACAAATACGAAAATCAACTCATCTCATCATCGGAATTAGTTCTCGTTTTTTTTTGTATATAAACGCACATACATACACAAAAACAAAATCCAGCTAACTCGGTCGTTACTTTTGAACCTCATTTCTCTCTCTCTCTCTCTCTTTCATTTCATCTCATTAAATAAAAATCTTTTCTTTTCTTTTTTTGTCTGTATTTAACTTTCATAAGCATGTTGGCTCCAGTTTTTTTTCCGTGTATAAAAAAATAACTTTAACATCAGTCATATTTTGGATTTTGATCTAATATATAAACGAAACATGTTTGTCTGTCCGTTCGCTATGCATTTCAATATTGAATTATTCTTTCAAGACATTCGAATATCTAAATTTATTATTAGATGAAGTAATATGTTTATAAACAAAACAGTAGGCACAGCAAAAAAAATAGTCAGAAGAAGAGATTTGCTTATATACTGTTATTATGTGTTCGATTTATTTTGTTTATAAAATTGAATTGAAATTAATATTGCTCGATGCGGATGAGGATGATGATGACGAGCTCGACAACATTGTTTGTTCGTCGAGATGCGTTTTTTTGTGTAGTTTTAAATGAACAAGTTGAGTAAAACGTGCTGAACAAGAACTAATCGGACATAAATATGGCTTGTCTCCTGTATGTAAACGAAGATGTGTTTTTAAGTTTGATGTCGATGAAAATCTTTTTGGGCAATAGGGACATGAATGCGGTCGTTCGCCTATTGAATACAAAAAATTTGAACAAAAAAACAACTCAATCAGGACAATTTCGTTAGCTACCTGAATGAACGAGTGTATGCTTTTGCAGATGAGCAAATTGTGTAAATGATTTTGGACATTGTGTACATACAAATGGTCGTTCATTCGTATGTGTTCGTAGATGTACTTTTAAATTCGATAATTGACTGAATGTTTTATGACATTGAACACATTCGTAGATGATTTTGCCGTTTTCTTTACGCAATGGATATGGCAACGATTTATGACCACGACCATGAACAACTGTTGTGCTTATTGTTGTGCCTATAGTCGTAGCTAGTGAACTAGCCGATGATGATGTCGATGTTGTTGATGAGGGTGGCGGTGGTAGCGCACCTTTTCCTGCAATATTTTCGCCTAAGATCCTTTCGATGGAAAAATTAAGCGATGAAGATTTTTTTCCATTCGAGTTTGTTTGAACCTTTTGTAAAACTAAAATAACACGGCATGCTTTAGTGTACATCTTCTAGATTTCTATTACTTGTCGTCTGATGCGATTTCTTCTGTTGCATAATTGCATTCGGACCAGAACAAGTTCGATCATCGATTGATTTCAATGATGTATTTGGTGAAATGGCTTGTAAAGTAAACGGGAAAAGAAATGGTAACTAAAACCAAACAGTAGTTTTTTTTAAAGATAATCTAACTAATCTTACACGAAAATCTCGATAACCTGAAAATTGATGAAATGGCCAACGAGCATGTGCTTGTTGCTAGAGATTGTTTGAAAACAAAATCGAATAGATAAAACTACGTCATCGTTTTAATTTCATACTTTTTGCTCGTAGAACCAAGCTGCTGCTTGTGGTGCTGCCATTCGATGCGCAAATTCTTGTGATGGATATTGTCTATTACAAATCATATCTACGACGAACAAACAAACAACATTCTCTGCGGTTCTAATTTAAATTATCAATATAACTTTAACTCACTTTTATTTGTTTCATTTTTCATCATCATCATTATAATTTAATGTGTAAGCCTTTTTTTTCTATGAGCATGTACTAGCAAGTACTATTCAGAAAAGAAAGTTAATTATTTGTTTCAGCAAGAGAAACACAGAAAAGAGAAAGAGAAAGAGAAAAAAAACGAGCATTTTCATCCAATGAATTTTCTCTCCGAGAATATCTTTTCGCTCTTATTAAACCAATGAGAAGAAACAAGCAATTCCTTTTTCTTTAATTCTCTCTTTCTTCGCTTATTGATTGACATTGCTTAGATTGACTGGTCTATTCTTTACTAAAATAAACATTTCTTTCCACACACTTATACATATATATGAATATCCATTATACGAGAATCGATGATTGACTATGTTTAAATAATTGATTTGAAGTAAATTATCAGGTATCTCGATTACATGATCACACAAAAAGAAACGAAACATTTTTTTTTCTATTTTTGTTGAACACATATAAAACTACTTGAAATTGAACTGCTACTACTACTAATAATAATAACAATAATATGTAAAATGTAAATCTACTTGAGTATTTCGTGTGAATAGACAATCTGTTCTGATAAAAAACAACTTTTTGTTATTGTTATATTTCGAGAAGCAAGAAGAAAAAAAAGCGAAGATGAAATATTTGATCGATAGTGTCAGTTTTCTATTTTGATGAGAAAAAAAAGACGAGACTCGTCGATTGTATGACGAGATCTGAGAAGAATTTAATTTGTGGGTAAAGTAAGAGGAGTCGTGTCATTTGAATTGAATAGATTGATTCTATTTAGTATTTGTCTGATGTTAAATCATGCTTGAAGTTGATTCGTTTTGTATTCGCGTCATAAGTTAATCAGTGTCGAATGGTGTAATCGTCGTCGACTTTCTTTTACTTTATTGAAATTTGAGAACAATAAACTGAAGCAAATCGTTTGAACATGAACATTTTTAAGGCGGAGTCATGTCGCCGTCGTTTCTTCTTCTGCTTCGAAGAGAAGAAGAAGAAGAAAAGACTGTTGATAAGAAAACGAAGAACAAAAAGCAACATATAAAGTGCTGTCAAATGGTATTTTGTTTCTGTTATTGATAAGAAATGAGTCATTGTCTTCTTGTCACCCTCCTGTGCACACATTCATTTTCTTTTCAATAATCATCAAGATAATTAAAGGCAAAGAAGAAGAAAAAAAAATAACATGGAAACTACAAATCACCTTTGTGTCTTGTTTTAATGTACATGTATGAAGTTAATCGAAAATCATTTGACATGCGAATATGTATGCTTAGATATATATATATATATCAAGAAGAAAACGAATAATAAGCATTTGAGAAAATAAATAAATAAATAAATCGAAAGACTTCTCTGTCCCTTCCATCAATCAATAGAAAGATGTGTCGAAAGATGTAATAATCAAAAGAAAAGAAAAGAAAAAAAACTAAACTTGAAGAAGAAGATATACAATTGTTGACATCTAACATTGAATGTCTATTTGTTGTTTCTAAGCACGAACTGATTTCGATGGTCTGCTTGTATATTGTTGATTTGCATTGATTTGACATGATTTTTCTTGTTGAATTAAACGTGTTCGATTATTGGGAAGTTTTCGATGACATTTTCTACAATGTGACAGATCGGATGGATGCGATTTGTAAGTTTGTTGTTCATGTAAATTAATTAATTCATTGAGAAACCAATCATTTGGCATTGTCGAATGAATGACAGGTATCGGTTTAATTGGTGACTGTTGTTGTGTTTGAGGTTTCGAACGAAATACTCGATCGTTATTCATAAATATTGGCGTTGATTTATGTGCATAAGAATTGACTTTTGAATTGTGATTATTCATTGAATTAAATAAGTGAATATAAAGATTTCGATAACTTGCTGAATTCATCATTTTCGATGTGAAATCGGATTCTTGAAACATTTGTATGTCACTTAAGATATCGAATGGATCGATAGGATTTGATATAAGATTTTCAAATGTTTGCAGATTAAATTGTTCTAAAAATAACAACGAAATTAGCTTGTTCGTTTATACATATCCTTAACCTTCTTTAGTTTGATAAAACGATGTTCGATTGGTTTTTTCGAACCATGACTGCTGTTGTTGTTGTTCATGATCATATTCTCGTCGTTGTTGTTCGTCAATTAAAATATCATAAGCTTGTTTGATTTTTTTGAATTTTTCTTCGGCTTCTTTAGCTTTATTTCGATCGGGATGCCAAATTAATGCTAAACGTTTATAAGCCGTTCGAATTTCATTCGACGTCGCATGTCGATGAACGCCTAATTCTTTATAATAATCGAACGTTGTCGAATGTAGAACCATAACTTGACGATGAATATTATTTTACAACTGAAAAAAAGATATTCAATAACATAAATAATGTCCTTCTAGTCAGAAAACTAATGAGAGTATACAACTGTAATATGGTACAATTATTCATTCTGATGAACAGAAATGTATATATATATATATATATGTATGTATGTATGTATGTATGTATGTCAGAATATTAGATATTAAATTTGATAATGAAGAGAAAGAGAGGGAGAGTGAGTGAGTGAAAAAAAACGAAGCATGAAGGTGAAGGAATCGAGAATATGAAAGTCCTTCGTCCACATTTTTTTACTTTATTCAAAAACATGTTGGTCACGGTTGACCTATTGTTGGTCATGATGATAGCAAAGATATCTTCCGTAGTATATACATTCATGTTTCGATTGTTATTTGAACACTACAGAGAAGACACATATATGTTTAGTATCTACACATATTAAGTAACCGTAATATTACTCAGATTTTTATCTTCAACACAAAAAAATGAAGTATTTCGGTTATACGTATATGAAATATATGCTCGTTTTAATCGTCTATTCGAATTATGTCTTTTATCTAAACAATTCTTGACATTATCTGTTAATCTGCAAAAACTGGACATTTGAAATAAAAAGTATAGATGTCTCACTATGATTTACAGCAGGAGAGTTAGAAAAGAAAATGTTTTGATAGAATTTCGACGAATTATATTCGATGTAATCAAATAAAGAGAGAATACGTCTTTGTTTTGTGCAATATTCATCGTGAATCAACAAATTCATTGCTCACTTCGTCAGATATTATTGTGAACATTCAACATGCAAAATACAACCGTTCGTGATTATCAAACTGATAAAAGTAAACGATTGTGCTATGAATTCAAGAGAAAATAGCAACATCATGTTTGTTTGTTTTCGTTCGTATTTAGATAAAATAAAAGATTTTCTCAATGAATTCGAAGTCGATACAGACGATGGTTACAAAGCATCGAAATATGTGAAACAAATTGTAAAAGAGTTTTTACAAGAGATTTGCTTTCTTTTTTTTTAAAAACAAATCATCTGTATTCGTCTAGAGAAATTTAGCTAATCGTGAACAAACAACGCTTGTTATCGATATCGATGATATTGCAACAGTTGATCCTGAATTAGCTGAAGCTATAACAGAAAATACTCGTCGATATGTTCAAATCTTTTCACAAGTTGTACAAGAAATGTTACCTGAACTTAAAGATCGAGAAGTAAGTTGATTAGTTCGAGATTTAGTACAACAAAAGACATAATAATTAATGATTATCTAGATTCAAAATAAAGATGTACTTGATGTTTATATTGAACATCGAACTTTGATGGAACAACGTTTGCATCATAATAATGATGAAGCACGTGATCCCATGAATCGGTATCCCGACGAATTGATGAGACGATTGTAAGACGCGAATTAATTCGAATGAGTTAAGAAAAAAAAACGAACGTTTAATTCTAGTGAATTATATTTCAAAGTTCCTCAAGCACAAAAAGCTCTCTCAGTTCGTCAAGTGAAGGCCAATCATATCGGCAAATTAATTTCCGTTAAAGGTGTAGTTACACGTGCAACTGAAGTTAAACCAATGATTAGTGTTGCAACATATACATGCGATATTTGTGGTTCAGAAACTTATCAACCGGTAAAATTCATTCACGTTTCGAATGATGTTGGTTATTTTTGTATTGTTTCTTCGCTGAATAGATTACAGCACCAACATTTATGCCACTTGTTCTATGTCCAAGTCAAGATTGTGTGACAAATAAATCCGGTGGACGTCTGTCATTACAAACACGAGGCTCGAAATTTATTAAATTTCAAGAAATTAAAATTCAAGAACATGTAATTAATGTTTGAATTGAATTTGAACTTTCGAATGATTGTTCGGTTTCAGACGGATCAAGTTCCGATTGGTAATATTCCTCGTTCGATGACGATTTGGTGTCGAGGAACAAACACACGTTTATGTCAACCGGGTGATCATGTTGCAATCGGTGGGATATTTTTACCGTTACTTCGTACTGGCTTTCGGCAAATGACGCAAGGTCTCCTTTCGGACACATTTGTCGAAGCACATGTGAGTTGAGAAAAAGCAATTCATAGAAAATGATGTTTGTCTTTTTGTTTTAAAGAGAATAGCATTGTTGAATAAAAGTGAAGATGAAGAAATCGAAGATCGAGAAATGAATGAAGCTGAATTGGCTGAATTATTTGCTGGTTTGTTTGTTTGTTTATTTTGTGTTGTGATATTTATTTAAATGTTAAATTTTCGAATAGAAAAAGATTTATACGATCGTCTAGCAATGAGTATTGCACCGGAAATTTACGGACATGAAGATATTAAAAAAGCTTTATTACTTTTACTTGTCGGTGGTATTGATAAATCACCACAAGGCTTAAAAGTTCGAGGTAAATTACGAATGAGAATAATTTTTCAACACACGAAAAAAAAACATTCTTCAGGAAATATTAATGTTTGTCTTATGGGCGATCCCGGTGTTGCTAAATCTCAATTATTAAGCTACGTTAACCGTCTAGCACAACGTAGTCAATATACAACTGGTCGTGGTTCGTCTGGCGTTGGTTTAACATCTGCATTGATCAAAGATCCTGTTACAAGTACAAACAAAAACACAAATCCACTCGATCGATTTCAATTGATCTATTTCTCGTTTTCTAGATGAACTCGTTCTCGAAGGTGGTGCTCTCGTCTTAGCTGATAAAGGCATTTGTTGTATCGATGAATTCGATAAAATGACTGATCATGATCGAACAGCGATCTATGAAGTTATGGAACAACAAACAATTTCCATAGCTAAAGCTGGTATTTTAACATCATTGAACGCTCGTACATCGATTCTAGCTGCAGCTAATCCTGCCTATGGTCGTTACAATCCGAAACGTTCGATTGAAGCTAATATTCAATTACCAGCTGCACTTTTGTCACGTTTCGATCTACTTTGGATTATTCAAGATAAAAACGATCGAGAAATTGACTTGAAATTAGCTCGTCATATTGCATCCGTACATCAAACAGGTTGCCAACCACAATTAGAAAATCATCAACAATTTGTTGATATGAAAACAATGCGTCGATATATTGCAACATGTAAAAAGAAACAACCACTGGTGCCCGAAGCTTTACTCGATTATGTTGTTACGGCTTATGTTGAATTGAGAAAACAAGCTCGTGTTAGTAAAGATATGACGTATACGTCGGCTCGAATGCTCTTGTCGATTTTACGTTTATCGACAGCATTAGCTCGTTTACGTTGTGGTGATCTTGTTTCGAAAGATGACATTGATGAAGCACTTCGATTAATGGAATCATCGAGATTGTTATTTAAAGATCAAGAAATTGTTGCAGCAAGGTAAAATATGAAAGGAAAAGAAGAAAAACAAAAGTTCTTTTTTTTGAAATTCGTTTTCGATTAGACAAATCAATCCAATTGATCAAGTCTTTGCGATTGTACGTGATATGGTTCCGTCATCAGGCTCGAAAGTTGTTCGTTATGCTGAAGCACGTGAACGTTGCGTTGCTAAAGGTCTCAAACCGGATACATTCGATCAAGCACTCGAACGTTACGAAGAAATGGGCTTATGGCATGTCAATCAACAACGTACAACAATTTCAATTGTTTAATAGATCTTTATTTTTGTTTTGTTTTCCTATGCAAATCGTTATTTTTTCTCTCTTTCGTCTCGTTGTCAGATACGTGTATCCGTGTAGAAAATCAAATGTTAGTTTTTTTTTGTATCAAAAAGCAAACTTAGATATATATATAATTACATAAATACATATATTATGTGTTTGAATAATAAACAAAAAAAAATAAAGTCAGATATTGTTTGATATTATTTGAAGATTTGTGTATAAAAAGTAACTAAATGGCTGATAGTCTTGCATGGACTGATGGTCAATTACATGTTGGAGAAGTAACTGTTACGAGTCAAACTGGAGTTTCAATTTATGATGGATCAGAAAAAGTGAGACGAGCTTTTAATGATTTTTTTTATGTTGATTATTTTTTTTACCATAGACAGATTATCAAAAAGGTTTGATTAAGTTAACTAGTCATAGAATTTTTTGGGAAGATAAAGGAGCAAAAGTAATTCGTAAATCTTAGAAATCGATGAAATATTGTTGGTTGTTTCTTTTTTGTTCAGATCGAATTGCCACTTTCAATAGTTGTATTTAGTGAGAAAAAAGATGCAACATTAACGTCGAAGTAATTCATTTTTTTTTGTTTTGAAATTTATGTAAGTATACATATCTGATTAGAGCTCGACTAGTTTGTACAGTATCGCGAAATCAAGAGCCGAAACGTCCAGGTCCATTTGCAAGTAGTCGTTACAATGAAATACAATTTGAATTTCGTGATGGTGGTTGTAATGAAGTAAATTTATGCAAATGATTTTCAATTTTTAATTGTTTCAATTTAGTTTCTACGATTAATTCAACAAGAATTACAGAAAAAATGTTGGCTTTTACAACCAGTTAAAACATCATCGACAACAACAGCAGTAAAATACACATTGATTTCATTTTTAATATTCATTTGTTTGCTTTTTTTTCTATCAACTAGGCTAATCGTCTAGGCATAGCAGGCATTGAGAATCATCTGAAACAACAATTAAATGTTCAACAACAATCAATCAGTGGTGCTTTTCAAGATTTGAATCAATTAATGCAACAAGTACAAATATGAATTGAAATATTTTGCTCTTTTCTATTTAATTCATCAGGCAAAAGAAATGGTTAGTATATCGAAAACAATTGCAAGTAAAATTCAAGAAAAACAAAGTGATTTGACAAGTGATGAAGTCAGTCGTATTGTGTGTTTGAGATTTTTATTAGAATATGTTGTTTTTTCTTGCTTCGAAAATATAGACAGTACGTTTTCGATCATATTTGCTCAGTCTTGGTATCGATAATCCAGTTACAAAAGAATCAGCTGGTGGTCAATATCATGTTTCATTAGCAAAAGAATTATCATCCGTCCTTGAAAAAGCCTTAAAGGTATATAAAAACTTTAAGACAAAAAAAAACAAAAACAAAACGATTGTTTGTTAAGGATACCAATGGTATTATGACACTGAGTGATGCATTCTGTCGAATAAATCGAGCTCGTGGTTATGAAGTATATACATAATCTGTACCAGTTATTTCAATGGAATAATTAATTTTTTTCATTTAGTTAATATCACCCGAAGATTTACTCAATGCAGCTGTTCATATGGAACAATTGCGTTTACCAGTTCGGTTAGTTCAAAACGAAAGACTATATTTATAATGATATGTATTCATATCGTTTAGATTACGTGTTCTAAGTTCGGGCATAAAAAGTTTTGAATTAACCAATCGAAACGAAACACAAGATTTAGACGAGATTGGAAGTCTTGTAAGTTCATTTGAAGATTAAAAATGACTGATTTTTATGGATGAAATCAATAGGTTCAAGCAATGACATCGATGAGTTCTGATCAATTAGCAAATCATCTTGGTATACCGGTGATTGTTGCTCGAGAAAGGTAGAAATTCGATAGATTAGCGAGTGAAAAAATCTAGTTTTTATTTTCTTTCGAGATTGGTTGCTGCCGAAACAAAAGGTTTACTCTGTCGTGATGACTCAATTGAAGGACTTCGATTTTATCCGAATCTTTTCTGATTAATATATTTTTCATTTATTTAATATAAATAATTGTCATGCATTAAAAAACAAATGCTCGAGCAACAAATTCAAGTATCGTAATCGATGTTGAAAATAAATAAAGAACGACGTTTCGTAAATACGCATTCTATCACTAATAGAATTAACATTGTCTACTACTATACAAAAAACAACTTGTTTTCTTGCATCGAGTATTATTCACTCAAGTGATGTATATAATTAAAATCGACATCATAACTCGATTGTTTGCTTTTGTTTGGCAAAGAGAATAATATTCTTAATCTCATGTATCATCAATCAGACTTTCGAATTATGAATAATTGAGGAAAGAAAAAATGTAAAGATAAGGATTAATACATAATTATTGATGTGTATATATATATACATACAATCGTCTTCGTCCAACAAAATTTCACTGTTGTCAACGACAAAAACTGCGCAACAGAAAAACAAACAATCAAAAGTGATGATATAATAATGATGATGATGACAGAAGAAGAAGAAGAAAAAAAACAATCATCGTGAGCATACACACGTTTTCTAGAAATCCATAAATTATTGTTTTTCCCCGTTAATTAATTTTGATAAATAAGAAAATCATTATTGATGTCTATTGCCACAATTAATAGAATTGTAATTTCTAATATGTTCGTTTCCCAATACATGCAAAAGTAGAAGAAGACAAAAAAAAATTTCGGGCTAATAAACAAAAGAAAGAGAAAGAGAGAGAGAGAGACAGAGGAAAAAATTGTTATGACAAGAAAAAGAAAATGAAAAGGATTATTAGAGAATAGAAGACAACAATATGTGTGAGCTAAAAGAAACGAGAGACATAGCAAAAATAAAGTTCTTATGGAAACATGAGCTTGTTCATCGTCGTATGAGATCATCATCGAATGGATTGGTACCACGTTTAGGAGTGAATATCGTTGGTTGTCGATGATTTGTATTGGGTGATTGAGCTTGAGCTGCCATTGAATAGCCGTATGGAGAAAATGGGTTGGTTGGATTATTACTTTGAACAAGAGCATTCAAATTGGAATTGAATGCATCATTGATTGATGTTGGTTGAGTCGAGACAGATGATGATAATGTTGACTCATAGAATTCGGGAACTTTTTGTTCTTGAACAACAGTTGAGACTGTTGGATTTGTAAGCCAAAAATTCGAAGACAAATTTTCATTCGTATATATATTATTATTGTTATTATTATTAATATTGATATTATTTGTAGCCAATGTCGATGGTGGAATGGATGATGGTTTCATTGGCGTTAGTGTTGGTAATGAGAAATGATTGTTCGGTTGTGTAAAACCGTTTGTATTTGTTGAATCGAATAAAGACAATTTATTGAGTTCATTTGTTGTTGTTGGTTCGACTTCTTCGGGAACTAGAAAAGCAAAAAAAAGCAACGATTGAAAACATTTGTCAACAAGAAAGAAACCGATTTACTCGTATGTGTTGTTAAATCTTTCTGTCTTGCTTCTTGTATCGATGGTAAATCACTCGGTCTCAATGAACTCTGTCGTTTAAACGCGCCTAGCGTTGCTGCTTGATTGAGTTCGCCTAAACGAAGCGATGCACTACGTACGAATGCATCGGCATCGTTGCCTTTAGGTCGCGGTCTTTCAGTGACACCATTTCGTTGAATAGATGAAATCGATAGATTCGACGCTGTTGTATTCAATGGAATCGGTTCTATTCATTCGAAATATCAAAAAGAAAAATACGAAGATTCTTTTTCCAATCAACAAACCAGCAATGATAGCACTTTGTGGATCAATAATACGTTCTGTAATTGATGTCGTTCGAAATGAACCAAAACGTGTAAACGATGCTCCATTTTGAGAATATTCAACAGTTACACTGCATTCACGATCACGTTTCTGTTTTCGTTCAAGACATATTTGAAATGCACAGCCAACTGCATGACTTAAACGTTCACCCTAGAATTTCAATCGAAACAAGTTCATTTTTCAAATATTGAATTTCATCAATCCGATAGCTACCGAATCTTTGACTGCGAGAAAACCGTGACAAAGCCACCGGCGTGTTGTTCCATCTCGACAAATGTATGCAAAGCCTTTCTCATGATGACGATCAGGTGCACAAAATGAAACCTTTTCAATCGTTTGATCAACAATAAGGCCCTGTTAACAAAAAGTTCGATGGAATTTGTTTGGCGAAATACAATTCACAAACCTTATTCGTCTCATCAACAACTCGAAGTGCATCACCAGATATATGCAGAACAGCTTTGATATGTTTTCCTTTTTGCTAAACAAAGATCAAATTGCATATAATTCATCGCATTTTGGTTATAATTACATTTAATAGAGCTTGTATAGCTTGTTCACAAACATGCATTCCTCGTGATTCTTGTACTTCAACACTTCCCAAATACTAAACAAAATGAATTCGATAGACAAAACGAATAATTCATTATTCGTAGCTTTACTTTAACACTAAAACTACAAGCACCGTTTCGTACAGCCTTTTCGTCGTCTTGCCATTGTGGTGGCTTATTTTCAGCTGTTGTTGTTGTGTTATTACCATTTTTGACTGAAGTATTTCCTGTAGTCGTGCTTGTTGTCGTCGTACTTGAGTGATTGTTATTATTATTATTATTATTATTATTGTTCGTTGCTGAATTGCCTTTTTTTCTACTGCGAAAACTTAATGTACGTCTTAATCTATCCATTTGCCGATGTTTTTTTCGTTTGACTAATTCAGTATTCGGTGGTGATGAGACAGTTTTTGCTTGTTCGTCTGTAAAAGAAAAGAAAACGCATTGAAAATTCATTCGGTTCTTCTTTGTAATTTCACGGAATCTTTCTCACCGACACACAAGAAGATCATGCAAGCATAAATAACATGCAAATAAATCAAATCAAGACGAAGAGAGAGAGAGAGAGAGAGAAAAATCTATCTATATATAGTTTTTTTTTCCTGAGATTTATTCGAAGCAAACGCAAGCAAAATGATTAGATAGCATGCAGAAATCTCGAAAAACAATTTATTATATATTAATATATAAAGCATTAGATGAATAACTGATTAGCTCAGTTGGTTTGTTTTTTTTTGTTGTTGTGTGTCAGAATAAAATGATGAAATCATTGCATTTACCTGTAATAATTGCTACTGGCGGTGCCAATGTCGATTGGCGTTGCCGACGTGAATGTGCACGGCGCGAATGCTCGGCGCCCATGTTTATCTTTTTTTACAGATTTCGAGTTCTGCTTCTGTTTTTTTCTTGAGGGTATATAAATTCGTGCGAAACTACTTTACAACACAATCACAAAGGTTCGTTTTTTTCTTTTTTCGAGGAGGATATTTACAAACTAACATCAACAATCAAAACACAACAAATACAAATCAGCATGATTTTCATCGAAATTGCGAACATACCGAAATTTGAAGATAAAAATAAGAGAGAGATTAGTGTTGTTTGGCAGTTGAATATTTAATCATCTAAAATATTATAAATTAAATAAAAGTTACTGAGGTGTAAAAAATAACAACAATCCTCGTTTTCAATTATCGAATAAAATGTTTCGAAGAAGAAGAAAAAGAACGAAGTAAAACGTGATCGTGATACGAAAATGTCACGATTATAAGAGGCTGATTCATGCTTAACATAGACATCGCACCATATCAATGACCTTCTCTAACTAACAACGTGAAGGCTCGTCAGCCTTGATGACTATCAAGAAACATTAGTGCACGTTTTCTTTTTTTTTCTCTCTCGCTCTCATCTCAAGTCCGTATTTAAAAGATTTACATTCTTCTATTCATTCGTGTTTTTTTTTCTTCGAACGATGGATTCTTTATTCAAATATCCGAAGCGAAAAAGAAAATAAATAAATAAATCAAGAAAAAGAAACAAACTGTCAAATTGAACTTATTCTAAAACAAAAAATCTTTTTAAAAAAGAAAACTCGAAATAAACATCAACATAAATGTCGCTTTCTTTTTTTTACTTTTATCAAAAAAAAAAGAAGACGAAGAAACAAAACAACAAAGAATTAGATTAAATATAGTTGTCACTAGATAATCGACCAATCGAATGCAAACATCAATAGCGACAATCTTTCGATTGGTTGAATTCTTATTCTAATAAAATCGAATATCAGATTTTATTTATTCTTGTTTGTTTTGCCAGATATTTGATTGATAATGACGGAAGAAACTTCAGTTAATAATGAAACAGATGATACAAATACAACGAATAATCATCATCAACAAGAAGAACAAGCAATTCTACCGCTTAAATCTTTGAGTACGATTTCATGATGTGTTTGTTGTTTCTTTTGATTTAAATTTTGATTTCGATTAGAAATGATCTTGGAGACAAGTTCGAATTCAAAGATTGAACAATGTATTTCAAATGTTTTATGTAAACATTTTCTCGAACAAAAATCAATCGCATGGAAACCAACTAAAGTCGAATTAGTTGTTAATACTGAATTAACCGATGATTTTTTTAGTAAGTCTTCGAACAATTTTGATTTCTGTTTGTTTCTTATTCATTTCGATTTTGTCTAAATCTAAGAGCAAGAAGTAGGTTTCAACTTTTTTTGTTCTCTACTTATCTAATTATCATCGTAGGATAAGATTTTTTATTTTCACTTTTACTATGATGCATGATGACGAATGAGACCAAAAACAAAACAAACAAGAACGAAATCGAATCTAAAACACTAATACACTAACATGCGCATTGTCTTCTCTTTTATAAAGTTTGATGCATGATTATATTTATCGATTTTCGACTGAATATGAAACCAAAAAACAAAGATGATCTCTTTTTTGCAAAAAAAAAACAAATCTGTTTAATCTTCTCCTTTGATAGATTAGTAAATTTGATTTCGAAGAAATTCAATTCTTGTTTTCGTTTAGACATAAGAAAAAAATTTGAAAAATCATCCGATGGTAATCGAACAGAATTCGATGAATACTATGGTTTTATAATTGAAAATGATAGTCAACTAACTGATATCTGTCAAAATGGTTATCAATGTATAGAAACAAATTTCAATGTCCTAGGTAAATATCGAATGATTGCTATGCGTTACATATTTTTGTCTCTAACTGTCTTGATACGAAAACCAAACACATTTCATATCCATTGATTATCTGAACTTCTAATAATGGGAAAGAAAAGAAATCCAATCCAATCCTTGCTCGAAGCTTACTAGATATTTTGTGTTTTTAACCTTTAAAAAAAACCAGCATCCATAATAATTCGAATTTTATCTTAAATTATTGCTTGCTTATCTTCTTTCTTATCCTTAAAGACACATACGTATAAACACACGCACATACACGCATTACCTATGTGTATGTGTGGGTGGGTGGATGTAATTAACTTCATTGATCCTAAATTGTAAGTATTTCATATTCATTATCAATCAATCAATGTAGATCGCTCTATATTCTATATCTCTCACTTACCACTTGTTTATTTTCCTCTATTTCGCTCTAAATGGTTGTTGAATAAGCGCGCAGCTATCCATTTATATATATATATCTATATACATATGTCGGTTATTGTTTTGTTTTGTCAAAATTTTGATATATTAATTATTAAAACCAAGCTCTCACTTTGCATTCTAAAAATATCATTATTGATTGTGATACGATTCTACTAATCCTTAGAACAAAAAAAATTAATAATTTAGCAGCATCTCGTTTCTCATTTTCTTTGTTCATATACAAAAAAACAAATTACAACTTTCCTTCTATGCTATTGTTATGTGTTGATACAAAAAAAAACAACAAACAACATCTCTTTGTTTATTGTGTCTTTCTTTGATATTATATTGATCAATTTTGTGAATATGCACTTTACATATAAATTAGGATTTATTTGATTCTTCTATGCACACATATATTTCACTCATGTCTCTCTCTCTCTCTCTTTTTCTATATTTACTAACCAATTGAAACTTGATTATTGCCATTGAACGCACGTTAAATAGCAAAATAATGTGGTTTTTTTAGAAAATCGCTTGCATGTGCTCTCTGTGTATTTCTGTTACTTGCTGTTTAATTGTTTTTTTTTCTGTCTATTTGGTTTTTTTTATTACATGGGTATTGGGTCTTCTTACACATTGTTTTTTCACTTCTTGATATCGATGCACAATATGCATGGGAGCTTCGTTGATTTTCCTATGTATTTCTTTTTTTTTCTCTTTCGATTTTTATTTTTGAAAAGTTTGTGTGTTTGTGTGTTTATTTGGGTGTATTCAATATTCATTTAGAATTTGATCGAATGAAGTCAATTCAACTGGAGACAAAAAAAATACATGCCTACTGAAAAGTAAACAACGATGTGAGTTTTGAACAAATGACAATTTATCTATCTGGCTTACGACCATTGTTTTTGTTTCTTTTCTCCTGCCATCGCATATGCCAATTTTTTATGTATTACATATATATATATATTTCACTTGGTCTTTTTTTCCTAAAAATCATTCATTATGATTATTATCTAGCTAGCACAGTTATTTTCTAAACAACACTCAGCTTTAGTTGTCATTATTATTCTATGTGCTGAAGTGTTTTTTTCTCTCTCTCTCTCTCCTTTTTTTGCTATTTTCTTACGAATTTATTGGTGTGTATGAATGAATAGTAGTGAATGTTGTGATTCTTCTTGCAAATCTATTTGCATAGCTTATTATTTTGAGAAAATAGGATTTCATAGAATTCTTTGCTTTATTGCTAATATTCTTCTTATAATTGACATTCGAATAGATTCTTCGATGATTATTGTTCGTTCGTATGTAATAAGAAGCTAAAGAAATCGATGAATTTACAATCACTACCTAGTTATGTCTATTGTTTGTTCTTCTATTTGAATGCTTATTGTCTTCGATTCCTAGAAATTCAAAACTATATTTACAAAAACCAAAAAAAAACACCGCACAATTTTCCTATTGACGAATATTTAATATGTCAAGCAAAACACATCGATATACATATATTTTTAGTAATCATTTCTTTCCTGTGTATGCATGTTTCTCCTTTGTGTAAACTTAAACGCATTTATGTATGTTAAATTTGACTGGTTATGCGATGATATGAATTCCAAATCATTTCATTCTGTTTTTTCTTCTTTTATTTTTGCTATTTAAATTTGATAAAATACGCATACGCACACATACATACATACACATTGAAAATAAAACAGCAAGGAAAGGGTTTAGATTTGAACATGCTTCTCGTCGGAAAATGCATGTTGTCTTTATTTTTGATTGCTAGTTTATTTTCTACGAATTCTTTTTCTTTCATTATTATTATTATTATTTAATAATTTTTCATGATCGTCGTCAATTTTGTTTTATTGATTTCTGTTCAATTGGGTCACTCTTCTAATCGTTTATTATTACTTTGAGTTTTTTTTTCTTGTGTGTGTATGTGTGTGTGTGCGTGTAAATATATCGATATTTCTATTTGAATGTTGTTTTAATGTTGTCTGTTTTGTGTATTTCTATTTTCTAGGCCATAGTAAATCTGGTGTGTACGTTTGCAAGTATGCTGATGTATGCATTCGACAAGCGAGTGCACGTCGAAATGGTGACGGATGTATGACGATGAAGTTGCTTGTTTTTAAAGTAAATTTTTCGAGATAATAGAAATTAAATTAAATGAATTTTTTTTGTAATTTGAACAGTTTGTCCAAGGCAAACAAACAGCGGCTTTAGTTCGAAAAGGACCGAAATTACAACCAATTGGAGCAACACCTCAATTTACGAGTCATTCGTCGGTAATCACACCGAAAGATACAGATGATCTCGAAAAACAATTCGATCAATCTCAGGTACAAACTTGAAACGAACTACTATCTGAAGAATAGAAATTGATTGTTGTTTGCTATTAATTATTATTCTAGATATTTCTCTATGAATTAGAAGGTCGTGAGGCAGTTAAACGACCTCATCATTGTTTACCATATGCTATTGTTACTCTTGTTCAAGATGGATCTTTGTGGCCGGAAAATTTTGATGAATTAAATGTAGAGCCTGATATATTAGATACAGATACGTTGCGAGTCATTGCACTCTCAGATGATATTTTATTGCAAAATAAACTGAAAGAAAATGTCGAACTAGCTGAAGCAGCAACACGAGCTTTGGAACATGTTTATGAAGAAGAATCTCCACCACCACCACCACCTCTGCCTCCAGTAGTTATTGACGAACAACAATCATCGCCTTTATTAAATTCAGAAACCATACCAGCAACAATAACATCAGATGATGCATCAAATTTAACAAATAATGAAGCCAATATCCAACAATCTCCAACAACATCTAGTGATAATCAATTGGCAACATCGCCTTCTTCTTCGACTACAATATTAACTAATCACACTGATGACTTGTCAAATTCTGCAATACCGCCACCACCACCGCCACCATCAACATCAGCATCGTCTACTACTGTCACGAGTGCAACAAAAACACCAGCTACTTCAGTTGCAACTACTATACCTTTAGCTCATTCAGCAGCAGCTATTCAAGCTGCTTATCGACAACAAACAGGTCTTCTAGGTGCATTACCAAGTGCAGCTGCATTACGAGCAGTACCAGGAGCTGTTTATGCTACAGCAGCAGGTCTTACTAATGGTCTTGGCGGACAAATAATCTATGGTGGTAAGATAATCAATTCCATCGAAGAACTAGATACGAAATACACTTTTGAAAATTTATTGTTTTAGGTGTTTCTGCAGATGCACTTCGTGGCTATCAACAAGCTTCAGCAATAGCTGCTTCTCCATACGTACTTGCTACACATGCCGGTCAAACTGTCCAACAGTCAGCTTTGTATGCTGCTCAATTACAAGCTGCTGCTGCTGCTCAACAACAACAACAAGCAGCTCAATTAGCTGCAGCGGTCCAACAACAGCAGCAGCAGCAACAACAACAACAACAAAATTTAATGAGTGGCATTCCAGCTGGTTACATGCTTGTACGTACGAGTAATGGTGGATATGCTCTACTCGCACAACCGACAGCAGCTCTGCAATCACAAGCGCAAGCATCGCTCGCTCAGCAACAATATATTTCTCTAAATGCAGCTGGTCAGCCAACAGCTACTGCCGCCGCCGCCGCCACACGAGTTCCAGTCGCAATGGTAGGTGGACAAGCACAGCAACTTGTCTATCAATATGCTGGCCAACCAACTATACAAGCAGCTCAAGCACAATATGTTCAAGTACCTGCTAATTATGCACCACAGCAACAACAACAGCAACAGCAACAACAATTGTCAACAAGTCCTGTTATGCAAACAGCGGCTTCTGCTGCAGCGACACAGGGTTTGTTTTTCTATCTGATCAATCTGATTGTTTAAAACTTTTTTATTTTTCTAGTTTATACCAATCAAACACCTACTCAATATATTGGTACATCGCAAGCAGCAAATGCCACTCATACAAATGGTACTTCATCAAATTCTTCTTCCGTTATGACATCACCTGGAACTATTCCATCTCAGCCAACTTTAATTTCGCCACAAAAACAAAGTGCAGCATCAGCAACCGCAGCTGCACTTCAACAACAACAACAATATCAACATGTTTCATATTCACAACAGCAACAACAACAACAACAAGCTGCCAATGGTGCTTATTACGCAGCTTTAGCTCAAGCACAAGCCCAACAACAACAACAACAAATGAATTTAGTTCCTCAAGTAAGATTTATCCTTTTCCGTTGCATTTATTCTATAATCTCAAATTAGGTTCAGTATGTTAATCAGCAAGGTGTTCCACAACAAGTGTATTACACAACGCCCGGTGGTCAAACAATTTATCAAGCAGCTGGTCAAAACTATGTGCTTGCTCAAGCAGCTCAAACAGCGGGCGTAACAACAACTGGAGCTCCCGTCATTTATTCAGCAGGTCCTGTTTTACATAATGGTACGTCGCAACAACAAAATTCGCAAACTTCATCACAATCTCAACAACAACAACTTGCTTATCAAATGCTCAGTGCCGCATCGAATGCAAATATTGCTGCACAACAACAAGCATCGGCTAATGCCGGTGTTGTTGCTCAACAAGCTCCGCAACTTGTGCAACGTTCAAGCGTTCTATCACAAGTTCGACATCATCCATACCGAAACTAGAATATCTAGAATTGTTTTGTTTTTCTTTTCGTGCGGTGTTTTTCTCAATATATTTTTTGTTTTGTTTTTCTTATTTATCACTTTATTTGGTAACAGTAGGATACCTGTGCTTGATTCTATCTTTAAATCGAGAATTTCACTGTCTTGTCTGTCGCTTTTTTTTTTCTTTTTCAATATATTCTTTTCACTTGTACATTTTACAATATACATACATACATATAGATACATCCATCAGTTGTTTTCTTCTATGTTTTATTTTCTTTAAATTGTTTAAACAGAAAGAAAAACCAAAATGCCTATTATTCAAGATTCACTCAAATTCTGTAGATATTAATAAAGAAGACGAAAAAAAAACTAACAGATCATGAGCAAAACGAATGATACTGCAAATCTTGAATATTATAAAGCTAAACAAGACGCTGGACAACTTCCTGTCATTAAACAGGAAACAACAAAACCGTCAAAACCTGTCAAAATTAATTCCGATGGTTACGTTCCTATGAATGAAGTACCTGAGAAAGAACGCGAATTCGAACGTTACAAAGAATTTTCATTTGCACAAAAAGCAAGTGATAAAGCAAAACGAAATCCAATGATACCGTAAAGAAAACTGAAAAGAATAAATCGAAATATTTGCTTATTATGAATCTATAGCATTGGTATATTAGCAACAGTTGCTGCTTTGACATTAGGACTTCGTGCTACTAGTCGTGGTGATAAAATGCAATCACAAATGATGATGAGGTAGACGACAAATCATATCTATTTTCAATTTTATTCATTTGTTTTATTTGATTTTAGAGCACGAATTGCGTAAGTTTTTAGTTGTTGTTTACTATGAAAACAAAAACCCATGTCGTACGATTGAAAGGCGTCTTTTTCTCTCTTGTATTTGTTGACAGAAATAGAAATAATTCATGTCGAACTCGTTCGTGCCCTTTATGAAAGAAAAGTATGCCATTTTTGTACTGTTAAGTGTTTTTTGCATACCTTGAGAACGATTTACTGTCGACATATTTTCCTATTGAGAATTTATCAAAAATACGCGCCGATATTCATATTTTATTAATCATGCCATATTTAAAAAGAATGTTGTTTTCTTTTGTTTATTTCAGTGCTCAAGGTTTTACTATTTTCGCTGTTCTAGCTTCAATCATGTACGCTGGCCACAATCAACAACAACCCTCAGACACATCTTCAAAAACTCAACGATGATCCTCAACATTATAGGAATAAAAAGACATAATCCAATTTCTTTTCTTTTCTGAATCCTTTTCACATCGAATAGATACATACGCATATATATATATATTTATATTTTTTTCTTTTCAAAGAAATAGAAACAAAAGATCTATAGTGAAATGTTATTTTTTTTGTGTCTTAAAATATACAGAAAAAAAACTAACATTCAATGCAACTATATATATATATATATATATGTATATTCATCATATTATCATCAAATACATTGAGGCAAGGCCATGCGTATGAGTAAGTTTCGAAGTGGTCGAAATGATGTTAAACTGTTTTGCACGCATGGTGTTTTGTGCAAAAGAAAACAACAAAAAGCCCATTGAAAAGAAAACTGAAAACAATGACAATGCAAAAAAGAAAGAAAGAAGTTCAAAGAACGAATATCAATGAAATGAAATTAACAACAATCATAGGAGAGAAAAAGAGAGACACACTGTTCCATTACACATAAGGTAAAGAGAGAAAAAAAACAACAACTTGATTTCGAATGCATTTGAATCGAAAAGAAAATTCAAGAATATAATTAGTTATCACCGGATGACGATAAAAAGAAAAATAAAATACATACAACCGGAAAAGAAAATGTTTATCTAGAAAATATTAGTGGACGGATATGTAGAAGTTCAGATGCTGAACGAATTCTTTTTGCTTGCTGAATCTCATTTGATCGATCTTGTTTGTTTTTTTCATCATAATGATGGCAATGAATTTTTAAACGTTGGTGATGATGGCCATTTATGATGTAATGATTGTAAACGATTCTCAATTCGATAAGCTAATTTAATTAAATAGAACGAATGTATTATTAAAATAAATATAAAGATTAATAATATGAATGACGTCTTGATTGGATAAGTTTTAAATTGCCTGTATATTAACGATAGATATTCGAGAATAAGTTTGAATATAGATACGACAGATAAGAGAAGTATTTGAATGTATCGTTTAAGAAAATGTTCATTTGTTGAAATGATTGTTGACCGAGTAGGATCATGATTGGAATTAATCGATGAACGATTCGTTGGAGATGATGTTCGATCACGATGCTGGCTATGTGTTCGATGAGATAGATTTTCCGATGAATTATGTATTACTGAATTATGTACTAAAAAACAACCAACATTGACAGTCGAAAGTAACACTTTTTTGTCCTATTTTTTCATTTTTATAAAACTATTTCTCGTTCTCGGTACAAAAAATGTTTATTTGTTAAAGTTTTTTTTTATTCTTGGAAAAAACTAATATCGCAATTGTTAGCTTTTCTTTCTTCGGTCTCTCTCTCTCTCTTTTTTAATTGATTAATACTTATGAATAATTAAAAAGTACTCTCTGTGGTCGAAACAGTTCAAGAGGATTATAACTTTTTACAGTCTGTTTTTAACTTACGAAGTGTAATATCAGATTTAGGATGTTGAGTTCGACTTGAATGAGATGTTCGATGAGGTTCATTTAAATTTTCGTTAAAATCACGTGGCAAACTTTCATTTCGTTTGCCTGGTTTTATTGATGATGTCTTGATTTTATCTGGTTTATTGGATTTTTTCGGTTGTTGTACTTGTTTGTCATCGCTACCTTTCGACGAAACCGAATGTGTTTTACGTATTTTATTGGCATTCTTATCAGATGGTAAACATAATTGTATGACTTCGTCTTGTTCGATTGTAGTCGATGGATTATAAACTAAATCACGTTTCGACTTGTTCGTTCTGTCTCGTTGATTATTCATATTAGGTCGTAATGTTCCGCCATGCGTATACGAATTGTCATAATCATCTTGTAATGATGTTGTATCACTATGAAAACGTGAACATATCGAAAGAATCTTATCATAAGCTTGATCTCGTTGCAGAAATGATGCATAAATGATTTTTTTTCCCGGTGATTTCAATTGAATGCCTATTGCTGTTGGAAATATATATGCAACACGTTCTTTGGTTACATTTTCAATTTGTTCCCAACGATAAACATGTTTAGTCACATAGGAAATGATACGTGAGTGAAAACAAAGATATCGATCTGTTATATACATTTTGCCTTGCAAGAGTATATCACCTAGTAGGGAAAAGAAAACAATTTTTTTGTTAAAATTTTTATTTAATTTTGGAAAATGAATGGTTTACCTTGATATGCACAGACATAAGAATCGATTAGTTCAGGCATATCTTCATGAGCAATTTCGGATTTAAATAATTTACGAAAATGTTTCATTCGACGTGACATTTGTTCGCGATTATTTCCATCGATTTTCTGTTGTCCACATTCACATTTCGTTAATTTTTGTTTGTTATTCGTATTTGGAAGGTGATGTGAGTCTGATAAATGATTATCATCAGGATATTTGTCTTCTTGTTCACTATCGAATTCACTATCAGTTGTTGTCGATGATATTGTTGCAATAGAACTTATTTGTGGTAGCGACGGTTTGTCATTGATAAGTAAATTTTTAGCACCTGCACTATCGATAGATGACGAAGACGAATGTGTATTTATTAGATTTTTAACTGGAAGGTTCTGTTGATTGGTTGATCGTATCGAATTTGAATCTTTCTTTTGTAAAATAGTTTTTGTTCCATTTGTATTGGTTTCATCGAATACATTCGGCGGTATTATCATTGATGTAGGCCGACTACTGGCCATCTCAATAATAAATCTACAATAGAGGACAAATTCGATAACGAAATCGAAAGCACATTTATTTAGCTTTTATCCGCTCTCTGCATATAACGATCGAGATATGTGCCGTAAAGTGATCGAATATTTACCGAGAAGAAAAAGAAAAAAAAAAGTTTTTTTTTTTATTTTCCGTTCGAATAGTATATACTTAGAGTATATTTCAAATGTAAAAAAAATAAAGAAATAGAAACGAGAGAATAAAAAACCTCTTATATTGCAATAAGCAGAAGAAGTAATTAAGAAAATGGATGTGTAGTGTGGGGAAAAAGGAAGAGGAAAAAAGGATTTTGCATTATTTATATATGAAATGTTTTCAATTCGAAAGGAATGATCTCGACAAAAGAAAAAAAAAGATATAAACTAGGACTTTTTTTGTCTCTATTTACTTTCTTGATTTTGTAACTAATAACGATTAATAGCTCATATTTGATGAATGAACTCGACTTTATTATAACATCTAATCCGAACTTCTAGTTCGCTTTACATCTGGATACACATGGTGTGATGTCATAATTTATCGTTCTTCGTCAAAAAAGAAAAACAGGAGAAAAAAAGATTGAGTATGAATAAACAGAAGAACGTAAGAAGAGAAATATTGATCGAGATTATTCAACAGACACGTTATCATAGAGACTTTCAATTGTTGCCTAGGACGAACGCGCATGGACAACGCCACCAATCAGCATTAAACGTCTAAGTCACCCCATACTATTCTTCGTTTTTCTTCTCCCTGTTCTTCTATCACGACGCAAGCAGAAGAATCGTAGTAAAAGAACAAAAAAAAACTCAGAACACGCCATATTTCCTCTTCGTCTCCATGCCGTTTTTGATGCATTACTCGTTCGCATGTTTTCTTTCTTGGATGGTTGTGTCGTTGACGAGCGAATGACTGTCGACTCGACAAAATACTCTTCGTACACGAGTTCTCTGCCAGCAGGGAGAACGAACAAACAAGGAAGAAACGAGAACGACACACAATCAGAATTTAAGCAACAACAACAAAAAAAAAGAAGAAAAAGAAAATGAATCAATGAACTCTCCGAAAAGAAAATAATAAGCAAATTGACATTTATGCTATTTTCTATTTCTTTTTCTCTGCGAGTAATCAATATTTTATATTACGGCTTGATTAATCAAACGAAATAGTGGAACATAATTAGATTCAATCAATATTAGTCTTTCGGAAAACATTTAATAAATACAAAAGAAAAGATTAGATTGTGTTCGAACAAAGGAAGAAAAACAATTGCTCGACGTAAATTAATAACAGAGAAAAATGCTAACCTAAGCTTTATCCTCCTTAGTTTAAATAATTCTGTTAGTATAAAATTTCAGCAATTATTTACTAACTGAATTTGAGTGGAAACGAAAGACGAAGAAGAGAAAATGATGTTATTCACGATGTGAGAAAATAATTGCTCTTTTTTTTGTCAGAAGAAAATAAGATTTCTTCTTCACTAAGATACATAAATATCAAATATTTTGTTTTTTTGTTACTTGTTAAAAAAAACTACTAATAACTATATTTTAAAAGTCGGGCAAAGAACAAACGTTTATATACCTGGAAAAACCAAGCTCTTCACCGCTTCTGTTGATTGAACAATAACATAAAGGCGGAAAACTGACTCGATAACGATAGCAAGGCGAAAGAAAAAAGAACTCGAATCAATACTTCTTCAACGCAGCGCATTTCATTGTTGTTTTTCTTGTGTGTTAAGTTTATATAGTAGTGATAAAAATGATAGAGAGTTACTTTAGCTATTAGTAACGTTGTGAATATATATATATATATATATATATATATATAGTTAATATTATTATACGAAGATGAAGACAACAAGAGACAAGGACGTAGGAGAAAGAGAGGAAAAAAGTCTACATCGGGAAGGGAAGGAAAAGAGAGAGAGAAAAAGAGAACGAGTTTAAGTTCAATAAGGCAAAGAGAGAGAGAGAAAAGGCTGAATAATAAATGTTCATGAATGAAAAAGATTGTCAAATTAAACATGCCATTATTATGTAAATATTCATTTGTTACCGATAACACAAAGACAGATAGACAGACAAAAAAAACCGATGAAATACCACTAAAGAATTGTTTGTTGAAAAAAAGGTTTCGATTTTATTTAACAGAGAAGTAGATGTCGTCATTGAGAAGTAAATAAAAGTTGATCAATTTATATTACGTTCGTCAGTGCGCCCATATTAAAACATATTTATCTTTTTTTATTGATATACAAATTAGATATACATACTATGCAATGCGTAGGCTCATATAGCGAATGAAATCTATATAAAAATCAAAGTGATTTTGTTTTTGTCTTTCATGGATTTATACTATCGATCTATGGATAGATCTAGGTAATGAATTGCCGTAAGCAATTCTATTAAGACAGATAAGATAGCATGACAAAACGAATCAACTTACTGATTACTCATCCGAATATTTCGAGTGAAGCCACAGAAGAAGGAGAGAAAAAAAAGAAATAATTCATTGTCAATAAACACACTTCACAGCTATTCTTCTCTTCAAGATTGCTGACGTCAAAAGATTCGATACACACGAATAAAATGCAACAACAAAAAAAAACAACAATGTACGGATGCTCAAATATCATCATCCGACATTTATAAAGAAATATGTAGGTGTCGAACAAACCAATAGTCAACAATAGTAATGTCTATTGATTAAAAACGAAAAAAAAAAAGAAAGAATACGTCTGACAAATAGTTCTCTTTCCAATCAATCATCGATTGTAGAGATGAGTACGCATCATATTTCCCTTGTCTATAGAAAATCGTGATCTAGACAAGAAATCATTAAATATTCAGGTAATTTATATTGTTACTATCAATAGTATATGCATGATGAAGGTTATTGGATCTCGATGTCGAAAAAAGAAACGATTTTGAGAATATGTCATGCATTATTAGATTTCTTTGTACGTTTAAATGCATATAGTTACCATTTTTGTGAGTAATAACAATAACAACAGCAACAGAAATAGTGATGCTGAAAAAATAACATATAAAACGTTTTTTATGTCTATAATTATGATCCCAGTAGGTGTTCTTAACACAGACGGAACATGACATACAAATATTTAGCATGTGATTTCGAATTGTTTATAAAAATACGTCTTCTTATCCATATGTGCTAAGGGTTTCTGAATAATTAATGATGGATTGATCAATAAAACGTAAGAAAAAACTAAACTACTATTGAATTGTCAATTAGCGAACTCTAACATAGTACGTTGTCAAAACCTTATATGATTGGTTCTTTCACTTCTCATGACGTCGTGATGATGTGATTATCTTTTTCTTGTGTGAAGAGGCTGTTGACCACATATATTTGTCCTCAAATATAAAAATAAAAGTGCGTCTAATTTACGATAACCTAAAATTTTAATATGGGCGGTCCAACAGGCGGTTCACAAAAACCAGCAGCAACAACAAAAGATGTTTTAATTGATTTTCTTGCAGGTGGAACAGGTCTGTTCGTACTTATTTGAACTGAATAGCATTTTTATCATGTTGTTCTTTCTATTTTAGCCGTATGCATAAAAATGTTTACTCGGAAATCTGATAATTTACGTTGTTTTTTTCATGATTATTTCTAGGGAGCTATTTCAAAAACAGCAGTTGCACCGCTCGAACGTGTCAAACTTCTTCTTCAAACACAAGATGTCAATCAAAAAATTGTTCAAGGAACAAAATACAAAGGTTTTGCTGATTGTTTCGTTCGATGTATTCGAGAAGAAGGAACGGCATCACTTTGGCGAGGCAATTGGGCAAATATCATCCGTTATTTTCCTACAGTAAATTAGCTCTTTTCTTAACTTTTGTCTATCAACTTTTCTAAACATCATAGCAAGCCTTGAATTTCGCATTCAAAGAACGTTACCAACGATTATTTGCTAATTATAATCCTCAATTAAATCCATATAAATTCTTTGTTGGTAATCTATTCGCAGGCGGTATGGCTGGTGCTACAGGTTTATTATTTGTTTATCCACTTGATTTTGCTCGAACACGTCTTGGTGTTGATATTGGCAAATCAGTTAATGAAAGACAATTCAAAGGCATGAACGATTGTATGGTGAAAATCTATAAAGCTGACGGTTTGCAAGGTGAATTGAAATCGATTCGTTTCGTTTGTTTTGTATTTTCAAAATTGAATGAACATTTTTGCGTTTAGGACTCTATCGAGGTTTTGCAATTAGTGTTGCTGGTATATTTGTCTATCGAGCTTTTTATTTCGGTGGTTATGATGCAGGTAGATTTGTTTTTTTTATAGAAAAAAAGAAGAAATTGAATTTCGTCTTTTGTTTTGTATCTTAAGGAAAAAAATTCATCTTCGGAGATAATCCAAATCCTAATATATTCTATCGTTTTATTTTCGCGCAAGTTATTACATCTTCATCAGAATTTCTTGCTTATCCGTTAGACACGATTCGACGGTAGATTAAAATTTAAAAGAAAAGCATTCTTAGATTTAATTTCCAAAATTTTTTCAGTCGATTGATGATGCAAAGTGGCCGTGGTGATGTGATCTATCGTGGTACACTTGATTGTGCCAAGAAAATTGCTGTTAACGAAGGTTTACCAGCATTTTTCAAAGGCAATTTATCGAATATGTATCGTAGCGTTGGTTCATCGCTTGTTCTTGTTCTCTATGATGAATTCAAACGATGGGTTCTCCTTGCTAATCAAGCATCAAATGCAAAATAAACAACATTCCTTGATCTGAACCATTCCATATCTTCTTCTTTTTCCTTTACATTGTTCTACTTGTTCTTATCTTCATTTTTCGTTTGTTCTTTTGCGTTAGACTAACAATGACTTCAAACATTTGTGACCAAACAAAAAGTAACTAGCATCTAATATGAATATACATCTATGTGTTCTCTAGAATTTATTTATACAAATATAAACGAATTCATATATTCGTTGTTTAATGGGAGTTTCACTTTTCTTTTTCTAGATGACGACACCTAATCAACAATTAGTTGATCTTGATTGGAAATTTGCAATTAATGTTGCAAATAGTAATAACAATGAGAATGCTGGTTCAGCTCGACTTTATTTAAAATTAACAACACAATCACCGAATGGTACCGACCGTACCGATATACCATTAACGGTCACATTAGAACAATTCTATGCGCTTGTTCATCAATTGGAAAAGGCGAAACTTGAAATGGATGTATATGCTTAACTATTTCTTATCTATTTATTTTCAATGAAGATTCATTTGTTCTTTCTTTCTTTCGCTTTTTATTTATTTATTTATTTTCTTTTTATTACAATTGCATCACATCAAGAGACAGAAAAAAAGAAATGTATTTTTCTTGTTGTTTGGTTTTTGAGAAATAATAAACAAAAAAAAAGATAGGAGGAAAAGAAAATGATGATGGCTCACTGTGTTCATTTTTTAATAGTTTATGTTCAATCGGATAATATTGAAAGAAAAATAGTTTACGCACGACCACGTTGTACAAAATTATTTAGTTTCGTACACGACGGTGTCCCTTGCCGTTGTGCTTCACGATAAAGTTCATTATCGTTCATCATTCGAGCACGCCATAACATCGATTCTTTGTACTGTTGTTCTCGATAGCATTGATGTCGAATTTCTGAAACGAATTCATCAACAACAGCTGTTTCGAATTTATCTAATTCGACTGTTGTTTTCGGTGGACGAAAATCGGGCTTAACATAATATTCGATATTTGATAGACGTGTTGCACGTGAATTCGTATATTTGCTAAATTAAAGAAAAAGAATTGACAATTTAGTTATAAACCAACGAATTTACTTACCCAGTTCGATGTAATTGAAATTGCGGTTCGCTTACAAGAAATGTGCCGATTATTGAAATGAAAAATAGAAATAAATAAGGCAACAATTGGGCAAGCGTATGAGTGGTCTAAATAATCGATTCAATTCAAAATAATTAGAAGATCAAAATCGAAGATGAAAAACGAACATTTTGTGTTTGATTGTGTGCAGAATGTGTACTGAAACGAAACGGATTTGTTTGTTGACGACGTCGATGTGAGCGAGTTGTTGATCCTATGAAATTCCACAAGAGAAAGAGAAATTGATATAAGAAGTTTATTTAGCCTCGTACCAGAATATCCAAAGAAGAGATTGAAAATTTCTTCAGCAGAAAAATCATCTTCATCCTCATAATAATAATAATCATCTTGCGAACCATGATAACCACCATTACTATTTGAATGATATTGCGGTTCCATAGCATGACCATATGTATCGTATTGTTCACGTTTTTTCGGATCACTTAATATTGCAAATGCTTTGCCGATAGCTGTTAAATGAAAAAAACGATTTTAAAGTTCAATAGCAAAGAATCATTTGAGAGAATGTTAACCTTTGAAGGCATCTGTAGCACCTGGTGCTTTACATTTGTCGGGATGAAACTAGAAAATAATCGGAATAATAGATTTATTCGTTTCGTTGTTTCATAGAAAAATTACTTGAAGAGCTAATTTACGATAAGCTTTTTTTAATTCCGCTTCGGACGCCGACTTACTAACACTAAGTATTTCATAGAAATCTTTACATGTTTTTATTCTAAAAAATATATATCGATTTATCATTTTATTGTACAAGAATCTACGATTCTCTACGTACTTTCGTACAGATTCAGCTTCTTCTGGTGTATAATCAGCAGCTGATGATGTTGAATGACTATTGGTTGTTGTCCGATGTCTTGCGCCGGATGATGTCCCATTTGTTGTTGATTGTTCAAAATCTGGCTTTGTTGATGATGATTCATGATTATTATGATTATGACCGTTGTTCGATGATGTTGAATGAGAATTCGAATACATTAATCGTTCGATGAGCTCTATAGAAAAGTATGTCACATTATATATTTATTTTGAACAAAAAATGATTTCATTGCATACCTTTGGCTTTTTGTGTCGGAAAGAGATTTTCAGATTTGGTTAAATATTTTAATGCTCGTTCATTGTCATTAGCAAGAATGGCTTTTTCAGCCAATTCAATATAATGAAGTGCAGAATCTTTATTCGCTTCCATGTGATTTAATTGACCAATAAAAAATGATTATTAATAACAAATAGACACATTATAAACAAATAATTAAGAGATTAGGTTATTTAAAAAAAACGAACACAGAAGAAATGTAAAACAATTGAAGATGAATCTGTTTATAAACAACAAGGACAGATATATTGTATTTGACGTTACAATCACCTGATCTAGTCAAAGAAAAAGTCAATATTTGAAAATGAAATCTTTTGATTATTCAAAAAATAAACATTGTCAAAATAAAAAGATGAGATAATCAACTAATCAAATCAATGTCGATTAGCATGTCTACACACGCCAGTTGGTTTAGTATGTTCCATTTCAAAATAACAAAGGTCTCTGTTCGTCATTTTGATTGGAGCAGAAAGAGGAATTTTTTTGCAGAAAAGATTTTGACATTCGAACGATGTCACTACCACACACATCGATGTATGCATATTCAATGCAACGAGTTTATCTCGTAGATATATTTGTTTTATTTTTAATGAAACGTGAATTTGAATAGAAAAATGAACTCAATATTCGATGAATTCGTTTTCTTATTGGTGTTTGGTTTGAGGTAAGAATGTTTGAAATTGAATAATATAGAATAAAAAGAAACCGTACAACTTACTCAATAGAATTGATTTCAGCATAATAATTCAATAAGAAATAATAACCTGTGATAGACAAACGACAGAAAAGTTACCATGGGTAATAAATCAAGTCATAACAATGATACACCTATTGCTCCGAATGAATCGACACCTTCAACAACGAAACCCTATCCGACTAGCACAGAACTACCACCACCACCACCTCCGACTTCAGCGGTACCTGAAACTGTTCCTACAACTACTGTTACTACTAAAACAGTCACTACTACGGCTGCCACCACACCAACACCCAAAGCTAATACACCGGTACCTGCTGTTACAACTACACCGCCGACTCCCCCTCCACCTCCACCAGTTACATCAACTGCTCCAGCAACACCAAAGCCTTCAACCGATTTAGTAACTGTTCAAGGTTTGTTCAAAATTGATTCATATCGAACAAGTTTTTGTTCATCAAAATGAAACTTTTATTTAGGCAGTAAGAAATCAACATTCTATTCCGTTGTTAAGGATGCAACTGCAGATGCAAATAAAACTAAAAAAGTTGGATCAGCTTATTCACACTGGTACAAATATTCTCAATTCGAACAAAAGAAACGAACTGTTCCTAATTCACAATGGTATCGAAATCCACAAGAAACGACAACTCCTGTGCCGACTACTGATGCATTTAGTCCAGCAGCAAGCACATTATCAATGACAACTGCACGAATTGCAAGTGAATTAAAAGAATCAACAACTATGTCAGATATTATCGTTGTACCAACTTATCAAATGCGTTCAACAGCTGTATATAGTCCACCTCACGGTGATCGTATTCAACCAGGACGTCACGAATTGATGGATACTAATACAATCAATTTTAAATATTATACGCCAGAAAATCGTTCGAATAAAACAGTAAGTCATTTTTTCTGCTTAACAAACGTAGCTTGAATAAACAACAAATAAGTCTGTGTTTACTTTCAGACGGGACTTCATACAAAAGCCACAATGTTTAAAATGGATACACGTACGAGACAAGTGCCTCTTCCAACGCAATCATCGTCATCAGATACTACTACTACTGCGAAAGATCCAAATGACAGTTCGACATTACCAACATTTGTTTCTCGTGGTTTACAAACTGATTTCGAAGTTGAATCGACGAACCTACTAGCACCAATGCAGTTCTACGAAAAACAACAATCTCATGTATATCTATCAAATTTTTTCGTTTCTTCTGTAAATTACTATATCATAGATTTTGCCTGTATCTGCTCTCGACAGATTCAATTCAAGTAATCAAGGTTTCTATCATATTTCATCTGATAATCCTCCAAATCAACCCGTTCTACCACCTATTGAAAAAACACCCGTATGGAATTATCATCATCATCCTTCGATGTCCGATCCATCTTCTTTTCTTCCTCATCAATCACAACCAATGCCACCATCCATATTAAAAAATTCGTCAACAGCATTTTCTCAAGATATGTCTAATCCTTTATCCCATCAAACACATGATCGTATACTTGAAGAATTACGTCGACATCAATTCGACAACAACGATGGAACTTATCGTATAAAGAAAGTTCATGTGTTAGAAAAAAATGATCCTGCCTATCAACCGCCCACAGTACGATTCAATTTGCCACCATCAACGAGATCACCGTATTCGAAAGCCAGTCAAAGTATATGGAGAAGTGAACGATTATTTTCTAGTCGGGTATTTAATCGAAAATAATAATAAGCAACACACAAACGCACAAACACACAAACAAACAAACAAACACGAAAGAAGGAGAGAGAGAAAAATCAAACAAAATGTCAAAAGATCGATGTTGTTTCTCGTTTTGTTTACGAATAAAAGTCAAAATTTGTTGAACAATCATTATGTAAAGTCGATAATTTGTTCATTCCATTGGTTGGATTATACGTAAAATACGATGATAAATTATCGATTGTCGACGTATTATTCAAAGATTCATGTGGAACAGTTTGAGGTGGTGTTGATGACATGATATTGTTGGGATCGAACGATGAAAATGAATAATGATTTGATGTATTGTAAAATGAATGTCTTGTCCAATAGGGATTATTGGCATGAATTTTCGAATCATTGGTTGCATAAACATTTGTCGATGTTGGCGTTGAATACGGTGAAAATGATGTTTGAAATGTATTTTGATAGAAAGGCGACGGATAGAATGGAACATAATTTTCATCGGATCGAATCTGTTGTTTGATTTTATTGGTCGATGATGGATAGAAAGCCGAATTGGATGATGACGATGTCGATGGAGATTTATTGCTTGACGGTATTTTTGGTGATATAACAGTTGAATTTATTGGTGTTGTTGCTGTTGTTGCTGTTGAAGGTTTAATTAAATGGCTACTTCGTGAGATAAATGGATAGATGATTTGTGGATCGCATACGAAACGATAGACATATCGTTCGCCAGCGACCTTTTGCATGATACCTTTTTCGTAATAATAACGAAGTGAACGAGATAATTTATCGTAATTCATTGATGGACGATTTTTTTGTACGCCCCATAAACGTGCGACCTTAAAATCAAGAATTTGCATTAATAGGATAAAATATGATATCGAACAAATTTTCTCTATATACTTCTTCCGGCTCAACAAGTTTGAATTCTAAACCTTTTCCCGTCCAAATAATAATCGTTCCGTTAATGCCATCTTCGAGTAGAGATAACAAAAATTGCCATAATTGAATTGAACCACGACGACAATATAATTGCGCATCACGAGTCGAATTCCATCGACGATCTAAAAATCGACAACGAACTGTTCATTTCTCTGTTTTCTTTCTTAGTTAGTTCGTTCGTTTACCTCCACGATTTCGAATATCACCTCCGGATCGGCAAGACATCATTGAACTTGAGAGTAACACTATTTCGAAATAGAAGAAAAAAAAGAATCTTGTCAAATGAATATTTTTGACTCGAGAGTTTTTCTAGTCTAATAAAGGCACTCATCTTAATTATCATGTCTTTTTTTTTCTACTCGTTATTAAAATTGAAATATAAGAATCATAGTACGAGCAATCCAATGTGCACAAGTCAATTAGACATTTCATTCTTCTCTTTTTCCCCTGTCGTTTAGAAAAAGTAAACTCAGAATGAGGTCTTTTTTCTCTTCGCACGTCAGAATCAACTATTCGACAATGAAATACACACGTAGGTGTTGTTTTATTGAATACTCACTCACTCACTCACTCACTCACTCGATCATTAATAGAAGAAAATGTATGTGTCCTATTGAAAAATGAGAAGCAAAAGAAAAGATTAGTTTTTCCATCTCTCTCTCTCTCTCTCTGTTTTCGGCTATATTTGTTTTTTTTCTCTCTTCTTCAAAAACCAGAAACACAACTTCAATCATTCTAGTACATCACTCACGTGCACAAATCAATCATATTTCTTTTAGCTTTAGCTTTAGAGAGAGAGCGAAACAGATCATCATCAAGATGATGATATATAAAAGAAACATTATCGGAAAGAAAAATGCACTATTTTCTCACGTTATTCTCGACTAATTCATTGGACATGAGGTGTCATCAAAACGGAAACATATCCAATATTGACTATCAACCGGATATAGAACCTATAACTGTTCAAGAATAAGACTATCGATTCGATTTCTCGGACGATCATGTTAACAGTAATCTATTTCGAAAATGACTTACCCTTGAGCGTTTCAATGATTAGTTGACGACGATAATGTTCGGCACTTTAGAAAATTTCGGCAGGTGTATGCTATGATATGTCTTGGATGTATGTGTGTTTTTTTATTTGAGATTTTAATAAGAGAAAAAAAGAGTAAGAGACACTTGAACGCGGCCAAATGCACGGTCTTAATATTCTTCTTTTTTTTTCAATGAACTAAATCTCTGATCATCTCATAATTAAAAGAGAAAATGAGATGAAGAAGAAGAAAAAGAAAAAAAAAGGAAATGCACCAATCGGAAAAGCAAAAGAATCTATATTCATGGCCAATAATAAACAAGAGAATAAGAAAAGGAAAATTTTGTTCAAATCAACGGGAAACATCCCATTAATCATTTTATTTTACGTCATTTCATTGATACACTTTGAGATATGAATCGAATAAGAATGTTTGGTCTTGTTCTTGTGCAATAAATCTATATTGTCAAGTACATCGAAACTCAGTTGGATGTCATCAGTCTTTACAAATAAAATACATTTTCATTGTTACTAAATGAGTAGAATAACAATAGAACTCATCATATCTCTCAATTTAATCTCGCAATGTTTATCAAAATGAAACGAAGAAAAAAAAGTGTAATCTTATAGAAAAATTGAGCAAAAACAAAAAAAAGAAGAATCAAACAATATTTTAAGCCAACAACAACAACAACAACATGGACTCATAACCGAACCGGAATAATAATCAAAAAGAAAGAAAAATACTTATAAGCATGTTCCTAACTACACACAAGTAAAAATTCCTAATAATAAAAGCAAAGTTATATCGTTAAAATTCAACATGTTCAGGATGTTGACTTGCCACTGCAATGTTTTCATCACATGCAGATGGTGTTTCAAATACGGCTGCATATTCACATCGACTTGGTTCGCGTACATCGATAATTTTATGTTCGAGACCACATTTAAGTGTCGTTGTTATAGATCGTGCTGGACCATTCCAGCATGTTGCACCGTTGGCATATTTCATTTTCGAATATTTCTTATTCTCAGGCCCAGACCATGAATCCCAATAGCCAATTGTAACATCACTACCACCACCTTTCGAAATTTGTCGTGCATCTTTGAACATACATATTCGATAGGTATATTCACGTTCTTCGTAGTCATAACATTGATCAATAAATGCCGAATATTCACCTTGAGGACCGATATCGACAAGATTTTGTTTCGTTAAACCTCTAGGAAAAGAAATGTATTCAATTCGATTATGTAGAACAAGTTCAATGAATGTTGAATATACTCGATTTTATTTCGAATTTCGACAACTTTTCTTTCGGCTTCGTGATATTCATTTCGTGCTTCTTCAGCTATTTGAATTAATATCTTTGTTGATTCATCGTAATCCGATGGAATATCAGTATGAATATGTTTTTGATGTTCAATTGACTAAAATATCGATTGAAAATAGAAGAAATTTGTCTATTATCGATCATTCTCACGGTTGGGATTGGTGATCCGTCTGGATTTGTTTCTTCATCTTCATGATAATGATCATCAAAATCTTCATTATCATCCCAAGAAGACGATGACGGCGGCGGCGATGGAACTGGAACTGTTGTTTCATCGTCAATTGATGGAGATGGTGTTGTTGATGGTAAAGTATCGAACGATGGTTCGGGTAATGGTATTGGCTCAGGTGTAGGTCGAGGTGGTTCTGGTAAAGGTTTGTATGAATTTGATATTTGATCGAATACAGTTGTGTTAAAATCATCGAGATTAACTGAATCAGCACCAAGAATTGACTGAAATTGACATTGAATTCATTAGATTATTTTTCAACAAAATCAATTTACTCGAGCTTCTTCCCTAGTAAATTCATTATCAGTTTCGAAATCGAGTTCGGTATGTTTTTGTAGTTCGTCAATTGACACTCTAAATACACATTATGTTGGTCTTTTAGTTCTATGAAAAAGTATTTGCATACAAAGAATCTCCATTCGTATCTAAATCAGCGAACATTTCACGTATTTGATTATCACGTACGACAAGTTCACGTGCAGCTCGTTGTTCTATTTGAAAGTAGACAAATATTTCCTCCTAACAACTCCTTCATAGACATACCATCCCAAATCTTTTGTTGTCTTTCTTTAGCAGCATTTTCCGGTATTTCTGCGTAAGTTTTCTTTTCTATTTTTTTCATTCGAAGAAAACAAAAATCAATTTTCAATTGTTTCGAACGATTTAATCAAGTACCTTCTTTGATTTTCAATTCACTTTCAGCTTGTTTTAATTCTTGTTGAAGTTGATTGAGATGCATCTGAACATAGGACAAACGATTTGTCGTTGTTATATGCAAAGTATCTATTCACTTGTCGTTCAGCTTTATCAGCTGCTGACTTGGCAATGATCTCTTTCTTTTTCTTAACGCCTGCCTCATGCAAAGCCTGTTTTTCTGCACGTTCAGCTTGAACTTTTTGTGCCAATTCACTAAATAGAAAAAAGTACAAATCATTTGTTCGATCATTTTTTATTCCAAAAGAACAGGTCAACAAAATATTTCGCGTTTTAGAAACATGAAAAAGATTCACACAAAGACAAATCACACGCTGTATTTCAACACTGAGCGTTTACGTTGATCTCGAAATCGTTTGAAGATATATTCACGACAGTAGATGACAAGAGAAAAAATGCAAATAAGAATGAGTATTTGAAAGAAAAAATTATAAGAACGATTTTCATTCGTATCAAGATTATTATTATCATCCAAATATTTATCGATTAATAAACCATGTCGACTAAATGTTCGATTTGTTGAGATTGATTTTCTAGATTCCTTGAAATCTTTATTTTTATTGGGAAAAATTGGATTTAATATTGTTTGGTAGACAATTAAATTGTTTGTTAGATTTAATATTAACGAACGAGAAGAACTGTGAGATGAACTAAAATACGATACGCGTAGAACACGAAAATTCTTCTAATCGATATTTTTTTGTTCTTCAAAACCAAGCAATAAGCAAATTGCGTTTTTCAAGATACTTACAAGCATGTATTTGCACAAGTAGCTTTTGTTTCATATTCATCCGATCCATCACAACAATCTTTATAAATAAAAATCAATTTTCAAAGTATTTCGACTTTCAAAACATACCACATATACCATCTCCAACAAAATGTGAAGGTATCAATGTTCCAACATAACCTTTATTCTCACAGAAAAATCGTCCATTCGGACAAGCTGATGTGCCTGGCTCGTCACTACCATCTTTAAAAAACAATATGAAATTTTAGTTTGTTCTAAAAGACAAAACTCGTGTGCGATATTTCACCTTGACAATCACAGTAATCATCATTGACTAATTCGAATGGAATAGTTGCTGAACCGTCGAGACAAGTAAATGGTTTCGATGGAACATACATCGAAAGAACTACAAATTCATATCGTAAGATTTGACTGAAACATATGAATTAAAATATGATTTACGCGAAGTTTGAACACCACGTAAAACTGTTTGTCCGGCATATCCACTAGAAATGAATGTCAGCAAGGATGAGACCAGAACGAGATTCACGTTGGACGGTAACATCACTTAGATAAATGAAAATGAAATAAGAGAATGTAGTAAAAATCAGCAGTATTATTTCGAACGAATTCTGTTTTGTGATGTATTCATTGGTTGTTAAATATAACAAATTAATTTTTCGACTAAACACCTGTAGATTATGATAGTGTCATCTATAGTTTTATTGAATTAGCTATTTTCCAAAGGCGAATATGAGACTGTTGCTAAGGATATTATCTTGTTTTGAAAACATCAATCGATAAAGATGAAAAGTAGGAGAAAAAAAATTGATATATAAATAAACGTACAGATGTCGAGATCTGAAAGTGAAGTCAAAAGCGCCACGTTCGCTGTTGTAAACACTTCGACAATCAAACATATTATTGGTCAATCCATGTCTTACGAAATATAAAAACCAGACTGTGTGAGAGAGAAAATTTTCCTTTCTAGTATTTAAATTCGTTTTTTTCTCCTCAGAAATGTCGATAATTATTAATACAAAAGAAATTTCATCAAACTGGAAATCATTAGCCGTAGGATTGCAAAAGATTCATTGATCGATTCGTTTTATTTCTATTTGAAATTTAGTCAACTATACCAATTAGTGCAATAAAAAAGGCAAAACTTGAAAATGCAGAAACATCGACTGCAAAACCTCCAAAGTAAATTCTTTCACTCGAATGACATTGATTTTCCATTTGAAAATCACTCGAATCAATCTAGATTGACAAAAGCCGTATGTATCGATTGCGAAATGGTCGGTATTGGCGAATTGGGTGCGGACAATATGGTTGCACGTGTATCGATTGTTAATCAACTTGGTCAATGTCTTTATGATAAATACGTTCTACCAAATGAACCCGTTGTTGATTATCGAACAGCTGTCAGCGGAGTAACCGAACAACATCTTCAACATGGTTTGAATTTTCAATGATGATGATGATGATCATTAGTGTTATTGATTTCTCTTCAGGTATTCCACTTGCTGTTGTTCAAAAGGAAGTGTCAGATATAATCGAACATCGTTTACTTGTTGGTCATGCTCTTCACAATGATCTACAAGTAAAATAACGTTGAATCCAATTTTCGAAAACGTGATCGTTTCGATTTGCATTCAGGTTTTATTTCTCAGTCATCCGAAACGAAATATTCGAGATACTCAACGTTACAAACCGTTTCGTTCGTTATTCAGCGGTGGCCTACCGTCATTGAAAGCTCTTGCTGACAAAGTACTCGGATTGAAAATTCAATCAGGTGCACACGATTCCGTAAGAGATTCATTTGAATTCGAATATCAAAGAAAAACGAGATTGTTGTTTGTATAAAGGTTGAAGATGCTCGAGTAACTATGCAATTATACGTTCAAAATCGTCGTGAATGGGAAAAATCTTTACGTGAAAAGAAAGTTTTAACAAGCGAAGAGAAACATTTACGTATACGTGCTCGACAAAAGCAAAAACAATTGAAAATGAAAGCATCATCATCATCATCTTCGTCTCATAATAAAAAATCGAATAATTTTATATAAAAACATTTGTTTTTTTGAAGAAAAAAAAATGAAATTCGATGTATTGTTTTGTTATTTGTAGATACACATAATCAACCAGTACTGTGAGTACTTTCGTTTTATTTTAGATATATTTTCAAAGTAAGCAAAGAGAAAAAATGTTTTGTGTGTGTGTTTTTTTATGGTTGAGTTTCGAGAGCAGATTTTATATTTGGTTGAAGATGATTTTTCCATCGATTATAACTTCCACGTAAACCATGACCGAGAAGTAGAACGAGTAGTTCAGCAATTTCAACAAAACTAATTAAACTCACGCCAATCCAAAGTCCTAGACGAGACACAGAAATAGATAAAACAATTTCGACTGTCGAATGTTTTAGTTCGAACCTGTTTGTCCGCCGATACTCGAAATGAGATCAACCCATGTGTACATCGGCGATTCAACGAGGACTTCAGTTGCATAGGGACTAGCTGAGATTTCGACTGCGATAATACCATCGAGCCGGCTTATTATTTTTCGACTATTTAAACAAGCCGATGGAATTCGATCGGGTCGGTTGGCAGTTGATTTCAGATGTTTTTCGATTCGACCCGAAATCAAATCCGTCGAAAGTGAATTCGGATAGTCAGCATAGGATGATTGAATTGTGTATTGAATAAGTTCGCATTCAGGTAAACATTCAGGGCAAAATTCTTTCGATTCTATAATAAACTCAGACAGTTTTTTTTTGTTTTCTTCGTGTGAAAAATGAAATTTACTGAAACGTATTCGAGCTGGACAATGATTTTGAATAGAACATGGTGGTTTGAGACCGTTTGTCTTTGTTCGATTCGTCGAAAAGAATCGTGCAAAAACGAGAAATAATTGATCGGTACAGTTACACTCATTTTGAATGAATCGAAATTCACATAATTTCAAGCATAATGCTTGTGAATAACGGACAGAATTTGAATTGAACATTTGTTTCATATCATCGGTGAGACTCACTCGACATTGTCGAGAGAATTTAATAATACGTTGAGAATAAATCAGTTGTGTAAACGTTTTCGGCGGTAATAGAAGACTATTTTCAGCTAGAATAGGTATTTCATTTTTTCGATGAATAAATATTCGAAAACCGGCACGATCTTCGATTTCATGAATTGATTCCTCTTGACATGAGTACAATTCCAAGAATAGTTTCGGATTACCGCCAAGATTTTCATCCTCAAATGTCCATGCTTGTGAACTGGCTGGTTTCGAAACATATTTTTCAATATCATTACCGTAATCAAATGTATAACAATTGCCATAGTTTGGATGAAAGAAAGTCGTAAAATTTTCATGGCAATCATATTGATTGAATTTACATTGAATTAAGAGTTCATTGAGTTGATAACCAGCTCGAAATACTGATAGATGATTTGTTGATAGACTATCAGTTAGAATGCCGCACATGTAGGCAATAAATCGATTACGATCGCCATCACCTCCGTCTGAACATGGATTCGATTGTCTGCCGAGTGTTTCATTTTGAAATGTTTGATAACTAAGAGGATTTAAATTACCTAATGAGAAGGAAGTTTTGGTTTTTTTTGTTGTTGTTGTTGAAAATATGATTTGCTTACAAAAAGTTATCGTTGGAATACGTTCGAAATGTCGATCTTGTCGAACGGTTAAATTGATTTTTGTTGGATGAGCTATGAAATTTGTTATGATTGTGTAAATAAATATCGACATGAACGTCGTAAAAATAACGAAAATAATCGACCAAAATAGCTGACCTGGTATCGATTTTGCTCGACTTATTCGACGAAAACCATGCGTCGGCGAATTGATAAACCAATTTTTAATTATTACAAATGCAGTTTTGTCTTTTTCAATTGTTTCTTCACTTATTGTCGACATCGATTTTATACTTTTAGCTTTTTTTGCAAAATAAATTTTTTTTATTAACAAACGTTTTTGCTTTCTTTTGAGATATTTATTTCCATCGATCAATTATGACAGGAGCTCATTTTCAAGCACCAGTTGTTGTGGAAAACAAAGATGGTTGGGGTCCAACCGATGACACATTTCAATACAAAGACATGCCTTATCAACCATATTCAAAAAGTGATCAATTAGGAAAAGTAAATTTAATATTTTTAATGAAAAAACAAAAAAAAAACATGCTTTCGATCGATCATAGGTTGCCGATTGGACGGGAACACTCTATAATGATAAAAGAAATTACAGTAAATCGAACGATTGAAATAGAAAGATTTGAGGGTGAAGTGAAATTGTTTTGAATTTAGATCGATATCGATCACAGTATGGTGCTGGCGTTGGAATGTATCAATATGTTCATGAAGATGATGAAAATACATTTCAACTTGTTGATTCATCACGTTTACCGAAACCAGCTTATCAAAAACGAGCACGTTTTCAACCGAATGTAAATGAAACAAACAATTTTTCTAAAACGAAAACTAAATTTCTCGAATTTAATTAGCGATTTCGACAAAATCAAATGCAAAATAATCGATTTAATTCGATGCAAAAACAATTCGTTGGCACGCAAAAGAAATCGAAAACAATGAAAAATTTAGAAATGTAATTTCAATTTTTCGTTACAGCAAAAAGGAAGTAAAACGAAATCGTTATTTTCAGGGATCAATTACGTCAAATGCGTAAATGGCAAAAACAATATGGCAATCGTACTGATACACGTCAAAATGTGAATAGATTCTATTCTTTATCTTCGAATATAAAATTTAATATTTTCTGATTGTATTTTAGCAACAAGTCAAACAACGTGAACCATCGGTTCGTGTTCGAGAAGATTGGCAAGTTATCGAAGAAATTCCATTCACTGCCTTAGCCAAATTCAGTTTGCCAACTGTTGGCGAACCAGAAGAACTGTAAATATTTTCCATCCAAAAAAAAAAAGAAAACAAAAATGAATCTGTTTTCAAGAGGTTCATGGGGTTCATTAGAATATTATGATAAACGATATGATCGTATAACAACGAAGAGCGAAAAGAAATTATCTATAATCAATCGTTTAATACATAAGATTACAACAACCAAAGATCCAGTTATTCGACAAGTGATGAGAAAATCGATGAATGAAATTGAATTTTACAGTTTTTGTTTTTGATTAATTAAAGATTTGTAAAACACATGGAAATGTATTCGCTACCGATGCAATTATTTCGACATTAATGTGTTGTACAAGATCGGTTTATCCTTGGGATATTGTTGTTGATGTAAGTGAAGACATATTTTCAATGATTCGAAGGCAAAACAATGATATCGAACTTTTAGAAATTGGGAACGCGATTGTTTTTTGACAAACGTGAAGATTCAACGATTGGTAAAGCAAAGAAAAATTTCGTTTCAGAGAAAGATTTTCTTGTTAAGATACATTGACGGTGAATGAAACCGCAAATGAACCACCGCCAGAAGATGGTACGATGGATTCAGCGAAACATTTAGGCATGGAAGCTGTTTATATCAATCATATCTTTGCTCAACAAGTTCTCAAAATGGTAATTTATTAATTTTTTTACTTTTCTTTTCTTTTCATTGATGAAATGAATTCAAGGGCGAAGAACGATATAAATTCTCGAATCCAAATCCATTTATTCAACCCGATGAAGAAAACGAAGCTGCTTCAGTCGTCTATCGTTATCGTTCATGGGATCTAGGTAATAATCAAACAATTGTTATCCGTTGCGAACAAGATTGCGTTCAAATTGGACCCAATGGTGAAGAACAATTTGTCAATATCAAAGCTTTGAACGAATGGAATCCAAAAGTAAAAAACAAATCGAAAAAAAGAAAACAAAATTGAAAAAACTTTGCTCTCTATGTAGGCTGTCGGTGGTCTCGATTGGCGAAGCAAATTAGATATGCAACGTGGTGCCGTTCTCGCCGCTGAATTACGTAATAATGGTTTTAAATTAGCTAAATGGACGACATGTGCTATTTTGGCTGGTTCGGATCAAATCAAATTCGGTTATGTTTCTCGACAGAACTTCAAAGATGCATCGCGTCATACTATTCTCGGTATGCAAAATTTCAAACCACAAGAATTTGCAACACAAATGGCATTAAACATGGACAATGGTTGGGGTATTGTTCGAGGTAAAAGCGAATCATTTGATTTCAAACATTGTGCGATTGATATGAATTGTTTTTAGTACTCGTTGACTTCTTTTCAAGTAAACCTGATGGACGATATTTAATTACCAAAGATCCAATGAAGGTAAATTCGAATTTGATTTTAAATATTTGTCTATTTCTGACTTTTTCTTTTTCTAGCAAGTTCTTCGAGTAAGAAAATTGATTTTGATTTGTTTTCGAAAAGTGTTTCTTTTGTTTCGAATAGATCTACAATGTGCCTGAAAATTCGTTCGATAGCGAAGAAGATTCAAGTGACGATGATGAAGATAATGATCAACAACAAGAACAACAACAATAACAGAAAATCTCTTTTTTTCCCATTGAGCTCTTTTAATTGTTACTGTTATTTTCGCTTTGAGAAGAAAAAAAGATGACAACAACAACAACAAAGATCTTTTATTTTCTTGAATAAAACAAAAGCAAAGCCTTTGATTTTCTTTTTGATTATTTAAGATCTGCGATGAGACAGTAGATGTATTAAAGACAAAGTTCACAGTCTTGTTTCTCTCTTTGTTTTCTGTTTTTATTTTTATTCAAGAGAAAAACTAGTAAAAAGATTTTTCTGATGGAATTTGATATTGATGATGAATTACCTGATCGAGAAAGTGGTAAGAGAATTGATTTGATTTTCAGAATTAACGAAAAAAAACGCAATTTGTCAATGTTAAGCTCAACAATTCTATCAAAAATATGATCCGAAAGAAGCTATTGGCAAAGGTTTGTCATCAGTCGTTCGAAAATGTGTTGAAAAAGCAACGGGCAAAGAATATGCTTGTAAAATTGTTGAATTCAATGATGATAGTCAAGAAGAACGTGATTCAACATTACGAGAAATACTAATGTTAAAATTAGTCGGTGGTCATCCGAATATAATCGAGATAATTGCTTCATTTGAGACGCCAAATTACGCTTTTATTGTCATGGAATTGTGTCCAAATGGTGAACTATTCGATTATTTGACAAAAGTCGTTCGTTTATCAGGTTCGATCGATTTTGCAATCCATTGGACATATATATACTTTGTTTTCGAATTTGAATTTCTCAGAAAAGCGTACACGTCAAATAATGTCAAGTATATTAAACGGAGTAAAACATTTACATTCTCATCGTGTTGTTCATCGTGATCTCAAACCGGAAAAGTAAGTGAATTACTTGTTTTTTCTTCGTTTCTTTGATATAAAAAAAAACGAACTAAAAGTATTCTTATGGACGCAACAATGAACGTGAAAATCACGGATCTTGGTTTTGCAGCTCAATTGCGTGAAGACGAATCATTATACGATCTTTTCGGAACGCCAGGTATGATTGATCGATGAATTTCAATTGTAAATTAACGTCTAAATTCAAAGGATACATGGCACCAGAATTACTTCACTGTTATCAGCATGAAGATGCGCCTGGCTACGGTCTACCAGTCGATTTATGGGCATGTGGTGTGATATTATTCACATTATTGAGTGGTGCACCACCATTTTGGCATAAAAAACAAAATCGTATGTTTCGAATGATTATGAACGGGGAATATACGATGACTGGCTCCGAATGGGATGATGTTTCTGCAACAGCCAAAGATTTAATTCGCCGTTTGTTAGTTGTCGAACCGAGTGAACGTTTAACAGCTGTACAAGCACTTGAACATCCATTTTTTAATAACGAACAAACACGACGTCGAGATTTTATGGCTAAACGAACATTAAAAGCGCATGTTATATTGATTTGGTCGATACATCGTTTGCAAACATTACATTATCGACCACAACCTATACGAGGAAAGGAATTATTAGAAAATCCTTATCGATTTAAATCTTATCGTAAAATGATCGATTCAGCTGCATTTATTCTCTACGGACATTGGATTAAAAAAGATGAACATCAAAGTCAAAGTCGTGCAACACTATTTCAAACCGAAGAAAAATCTGATCTCGTTCGTCACGAACGTCAAAATGGTCTCGATTAATTCAATAATAAAATGAACGAAAACAAACTCTACAAGTTCTTCCGTCGAAACACGAAAATATTTACATAAAATTATATATACAATTATATACATATCTCTGTTTGTGTATTGTTTTTTTTTACTAGATGAGTACTCAGTAACGCGACTAAACATTCCAGTTTATATACCGATGATTTCTTTAGATACAACACTGAATAGAATCTTCATTCGCTCTGTTCGCTGTTTTTTTCTTTTTATTCGGGATATTTAATAAAGAAATCAGCAAAAAAAAATGACTA